>Ga0190269_10000700_pt1 | contig 16779 bp, 14 predicted proteins | sample Popmic249IS_FD_133749 | JGI IMG/M metagenome (GOLD analysis project Ga0190269, IMG submission 133749) | Populus adjacent soil microbial communities from riparian zone of Blue River, Arizona, USA - 249 IS | ecosystem: Environmental > Terrestrial > Soil > Riparian zone | place: USA: Arizona...
ACGCGACGGTCGTCGGCAGCGGACGCGCGACAGCCGGGCGGACCGGCCACGCCCACGACCCGTCCGGAGCGTTCGGTCGTAAGACGCCGGTGGGTGGACGTAACTCGGCGGGCGGATCGACGGCTTTGCTCCGCCTCTCCTCCGCCCCACCTCGATGCCAGCCTTGTGGCCCCGTGTTCATCTGGCACCCCTCCATGCCCGTGGTATCCGGTTGTGCCGAGCACCAAGCCGGGACCGGCCGACGATTGGACGTCGGCTACGGAAGCGCACGCGTAGTCGAGACCTGGTGGGTTTCCACTGGATAGCAGCGGGCCGCCGCGGAGGCCCGCTCGGAGCGAAACTTACGCAGCCAATAAGCCTGCGATACGAAAGGGCCCGTCCCCCTCTTCGTTCGGGCCAGCAGTACCGCTCGGTCGTTGGCTACCCTCCTTACGGTTAGTGAGAATCCTGGCATGCTCGGGATGGTGAGGGCAAGTGCCATTGGCAGTCGTCGAGGCGACAGAATCCGCACTTGCCGAGGCTCCCAGCAGCCCCATCCGCCCCAGGCGAATCACAGACGAGAAACCTCCAGAAACGCCTCTCCTACCTGCTGGAATGGGATTCCCTTCCCACTCGGACTGTTCCCGATCGCGACACTCCCGTTGTTATTGCGCCCAGTGTGACCACTGTGCTCGGTCGGCTGGTAACGTCCCGACCTGGCCGTGGCAAGTGCCATTTCGGCGCCGACACTCTGTGTCCCCGAAACGGTTCGCCACGGCACGAAGGAGCAACTAGTCATGGCGGGAGAGCGCACTCCGACTCTGCGTCGGCGCGAACTCGCGGCACGACTGCGGGCTCTTCGACACGAGTCGGGCAAGACGATCGAGGAGGTCGCCAGGGAGCTGCTCTGCTCCCCGACGAAAATCAGTCGAATCGAAACCGGGAGACGGGGCGCGGTCCTCCGCGACGTCCGCGATCTCTGCCGTCTGTACGACGTCTCGCCCTCCGAGCAGGAACAGCTCATGTCCCTGGCCCGGGAGAGCAAGGAGCGGGCGTGGTGGCAGGGGTACGACATCGGGGCGACTTACCGCACCTTGATCGGCTTGGAGTCGGCGGCGACGGCGATCTCCGACTACCAACCGACCGCCATACCGGGCCTGCTCCAGACCACCGACTACGCGCGGGCCCTCATCCGAGGAGCAGGCGAAGGACGAACCGAGCAGGAGATCGAAGAACAGGTGAAGCTGCGGGTCAATCGGCAGCGAATCCTCGATCGCGACGATCCGCCGTACGTGTCGTTCATCATCGACGAGGCCGCGACCCGACGCCTCGTCGGTGGCCGCGAAGTGATGGCGTCACAACTGGACGCTCTCCTCGAGGCCGCCGAACGACCGCAGATCAGCCTGCAGGTACTGGACTTCGAAGCCGGCGCGCACCCGGGGTTACCCGGCAGCTTCGGCATCGTGGAGATCGAGGAGAGCCCCGCTTCGAGCATCGTCTTCGTCGAAGGTCACCAAGGCGACTTCTACTTGGAGGGGTCTTCGGACCTGAAGCGCTACCGACGAATATTCGACCAGCTCAGATCGATTGCTCTTTCGCCGAAGAACTCATTGGACTTCATTGCTGCGGTGCGCGACCGGATCCGCCCACCCGAGCATCCCTGACCGAGCGCCCACAACGCGGCTCCCGCTCCCGAAAGCATCGCTGTACCCGGCTGACGACCGACCGCCGGGTGCTGTCGCAGGTCCTACCGAGGAACTGCACGTCCGCGTTCGGAGCGACTCACCACCGACCACAGTCTCGAACATCAGGCGGATAATCATGGACAGCAGTGCACTCGCAACCGCGTCGTGGCGGAAGTCCCGGCGCAGCGCCACCATCAACTGCGTCGAAATCGCGGAGACGCCGAGCGTCATCGGCGTGCGTGACTCCAAAGACCCGAGCGGTCCGGTCCTGCGTTACCCGGTGAGCACCTGGGCAGCGTTTCTCGGGGGGATCAAGCTCGGCGAGTTCGACCGGCCGTAGCAGGTACTCCGGGACGGAGCCGCCGGAGTCCGGCGGCTCCTTCCACTGCTGACCCGCAGCACGGTTGTCGCCGCGCGGGTCGACTACCGATGACCGACCAGAGTCCGATGCCGGGCTCCTCAACCCGTTGACCGGAATGTTTACGGAGATCGATTCTGTGATTGCAGATAGCAACACCGCTCACGAAAACCCGGTAGGCCGGACGATCGATCACTGCGGAATCGCGCCGACGTTCGCCGGTGAATCGCCGGTCGGACATAGATGATGATCGACATCGACGTGCAGGACTTCGGCGAGACCTTGAAAATCGTCGGCCAAATCGGCGCGGGTCTAGGCGGTCTTGCTACATTTTACGAATTCTACCGAGTCAAGCTGGTCTACCGCGTCGAAGCGCCCCAACGCTTACAGGGCGAGTCGAACGGCTTCGGCCAGCCGAACGATCCGGGCAAGACCGCCGAATCGATCTTCTCGACCCGCGTGAAGCTCGCAGTACGGGGTCACCGCGACATCCGGGTCGACGACTTCGATGATCTGCCGATGACCTTCGAGCTCGGAGTGCCCGTGCGCAAGGTATCGGTCCTCTCCCGACACTGGCTGGAACAAGCGTCCGAGAACACCCAGGTTCACCTAGGGCCCAGCTCTCTCCGGCGGGGATCCGTGATCACCATCGACATTCGAACGGTCGGCGCACCGCACGAGGTGCACGTCAGCAACTCACCGGCCAATGTGAGACTGGTGGATGTCACGCACAGGCGCTGGCGAGTCATCTCACGACATGCGCTGCACGTCACGATGTTGGCGATCGTCTCGGTGCTGCTCGGTGGAACGACTGCCTGAACTGGCCGGTCGGCAGTACGGCCGGCCAGTTGAGCAGTCAGGCGTCGAGGCCGAGCGCGGCCAGGATCCGCGCCTTCGGCTGGGCGCCCACCACCGTCCGGACCGGCTCCCCGTCCCGGAACAGCATCAGCGTCGGCGCGCTGAGGATCCCGTAGTCACGGGCGACGTTCGGGTTCGCGTCGATGTCCAGCGACACCACCCGCACCCGCCCGCTCCACTCCCCGGCCAGCGTCTCCAGCGTCGGCCGGAGCCGGTGGCAGGGCCCGCACCAATCGGCCCAGAAGTCGACGAGCACCGGAACATCGGACGTCAGGACCTCGTCGGTCCAGGTCGCATCGGTCACGGCAGCGATGGAAGTTACGACGGTCATACAGCCTCCCTCGGTAGGGAGGAGGTCAACGCGGCAACGGCGTGAACGCGCAGAGCGGCTCGGGAGCCTCCGCGTCGTCGAGCGAGCCACCGGCCATGGCCTCGCGCAGCCGCGAACGCACCACCGACAGGCTCGCCACGCAGTCGTCGATCTCGGCGATCTTCCGCCGGTAGACGGCCATCGACGCCGGGCACGAGTCGCCGGTCGCATACCCCGCTCGCAGGCACTCCACGAACGGGCGGGTCTCCTCCAGCGCGAACCCGATCCCGATCAGCGTCCGGATCTCCCGCACCACCCGCACGTCCGCCTCGTCGTACTCGCGGTAGCCGTTGGACGTCCGCCGCGCGGCGAGCAGTCCGAGCGACTCGTAGTGCCGCAGGGCACGCGTGCTCGTACCGACCCGCTCGGCCAGTTCACCGATCCGCATCGCCGACCTCCTCGAACCCGACGCTAAAGCTTGACGCGCACGTCAAGGCAAGCGCTAGACGACGACTCCTCCGCCTGCGGCGTCCATCGCGCGGTAGATGCGCTGCTCGGAGATCGCGTACGCGGTGCCGAGCGACTGCGCGAACAGGCTCACCCGCAACTCCTCGATCATCCAGCGGATCTCCCGAACCGCGTCGTCGCTCCGGCGCTCGGGCGGGAGCCGCTTGAGCCAGTCGGAGTAGACCTCCGTGACGGCGGCGATCCGGTCCTGCCAGCCGCGGTCGCGGGCGGGGTCGCGGCGCACGTTCTCCAGTCGCCGCGCGATCGCCTGCACGTACCGCAGCACGTTGACCAGCCGACGGCGTCCGGTCGCGGCGACGAACCCGGGATACACCAGCGCGTCGAGCTGCGCCTGGACGTCCGCCCGAGCCGTGGCAGGTGCTGCCGCCAGCAGAGTGGCCACCGCATGGGCGGCCGCGAGCACCTTCTCGACCTGCTTCAGGACGTCGAGCGTGGTCTCGACCAGCGATCCCCGCACCGCGTCACGGAGCGCGGCGAACCCTGCCGCGTCCCAGGCCGGACCTCCGGCCGCCGCGATCAGCTCGTCCGCCGCCGCGGCGACGCAGTCGGCCAGCAGCGCCGGAACACTGCCGTGCGGATTGCGCCCGAGCGCCAGCTTCGCGCTGTTCGACAGCGACGAGACGACCGCCTTGTTCGGCGACGGCACGCTCAGCAGCACCAGCCGCCGGGTGCCGGTCAGCATCGCCTGCCGCTGCTCGGCCGGGCTACCGAGCAGCCGCACGGCCACGCTGTCGCCCTCGTCGACCAGCGCCGGGTACGCCTTCACCAGGAAGCCGCCCCGCCGTCGCTCCACGACCTGCGGCAACGCGTCGATCGTCCAGGCCTTCAGCCCGGTCCGCTCGAGGTTCTGCACCTCCGCCGCGGGCTCCGCGCCCCCACCGGTCCCGTCGTTCGATATCGACGCCGGGCCACGCTGACCGTCGGCGCTCGACCCGCCCTGGCCGGCAGCGGTCGGCGCAGCAGCCCCGGAACCGCGGCGCCCGCCGTCCGTCCCCGCAGCTCCCGACGCGGCGCCGTTCGCCCGGGACGCGTCGTCGGCACCCCGTCCCCGCCCGTTGCGTCCGCGCCGGGACCGGCGGGGCTCCTCCGGCGCCGTGAGCGCGGCCGCGATCGCGTCGCGGGTCTGCGGCGCGAGTTGCCGCTGCAGCGTGACGAGGTCCTTGCCCTCACCGACCCGGCGGCCTCGCTCGTCCTCGACCCGGAACGTCATCGAGAGGTGATCAGGGATCCGGTCGTCCTGCCAGGCGTCGATCGGCAGGGAGATGCCGGTCAACCGGCGCAGCTCGGCCGCGAGCACGACCGGCAACGGGCCGTCGGCCGGCGACATCCCCGCCAGCGCCGCCCGAGCGACGTCCGGCGCCGGCACGAAGTTGCGCCGCAACTCCTTGGGCAGCGACCGGATCATCGCGGTGACCAGCTCGTGCCGCAGACCGGGAACCTGCCAGCCGAACGGATCGGGCTCGATCTGGTTCAGCACGGCCAGCGGGATGTGGACGGTGACGCCGTCGGCGGCGGTACCGGGCTCGAACTGGTAGGTCAGCTTCAGGCGCGCGGCCCCGGTGTTCCAGAAGTCCGGGTACGCCGTAGCGATGTCCAGTTCGCCGGCGGCCTGGTTGACCAGCATCGAGGCCGAGAAGTCGAGCAGATCGGGCTTCTCCCGGGACTCCTTCTTCCACCAGCTGTCGAAGTGCCTGGCGGAGACGACGTCGGCCGGGATGCGCTCGTCGTAGAAGTCGAAGAGCGTCTGGTCGTCGACGACGAGGTCACGCCGCCGGGCGCGGTGCTCCAGCTCAGCGGCGGACTTGAGCAGGTTCCGGTTGCGCCCGAAGAACTTGTGGTGGGTGCGCCACTCGCCCTCCACCAGCGCGTGCTGGATGAACAGGTCGCGGGAGAGCTCCGGATCGATCTTCCCGTACGTGACCGTCCGCCCGGCGATGAGCGGGATCCCGTAGAGCGTCACCTTCTCGGTGGCCAGCACCGCACCGCGCTCGGCGTCCCAGTGGGGCTCGCTGTACGTACGCACGGCGAGGTGGCCGGCGAGCGGCTCGACCCACTCGGGCTCGATCCGGCCGGTGATCCGGCCCCACAGCCGGGACGTCTCGACCAACTCGGCCGCGACGACCCAGCGCGGCGGCCGCTTGGCCAGCGTCGATCCGGGGAAGATCGCGAACTTCGCGCCGCGGGCACCGTAGTACTCGGTGAGCGGCCGCCTGCCCTTGGGCTGTTCCTTGGTCGTCGTGCGGTCGTCGCGCATGCCGATGTGCGAGAGCAGACCCGCCAGCAGCGAGCTCACGATCTTCTGACCGTCACTGCCCGGGTCGGCCTGGCGGTCGACCGTGATGCCGAGCCCGCGGACGATCTGGCGGAGCTGGCCGTGCAGGTCCTGCCACTCACGCACCCGCAGGTAGTGCAGGAACTCGGCCTTGCAGAGCCGCCGGAACCCGCTGCCCGACAGCTCCCGCTGCTGTTCGCGCAGGTAGTTCCAGAGCAGCAGGTAGGAGGAGAAGTCCGAGTGCTGGTCGGCGAACCGCTTGTGCTTCTCGTCGGCGGCCTGCTGGTGCTCGGTCGGACGTTCGCGGGGATCCTGGATCGAGAGCGCGGCGGCGATCACCAGCACCTCCGGCACGACGCCGTTCTTGTCGGCCTCGAGCACCATGCGGGCCAGGCGCGGGTCGATCGGGATCTGCGCCAGTTGTTTGCCGACCGGGGTGAGCTGTACCCCCGGGCTCGGCGACCGTCCGGCGGTGGCGCCCGGCTCAGCGTGATCATGGCGTTTGGCAGTTTGGAGGGCACCCAACTCCGACAGGAGTTGCAGACCGTCGGTGATGTTGCGCTTGTCCGGAGGCTCGACGAACGGGAACGCGGCGATGTCGCCCAGGCCGAGGTTGGCCATCTGGAGGATCACCGACGCGAGGTTCGTCCGGAGGATCTCCGGGTCGGTGAACTCCGGGCGCGACTCGAAGTCGGCCTCGGTGTAGAGCCGGATGCAGATGCCGTCGGAGAGTCGGCCGCAGCGGCCCTTGCGCTGGTTCGCGGACGCCTGCGAGACCGGCTCGATCGGCAGCCGCTGCACCTTCGTCCGCAGGCTGTACCGGGAGATGCGGGCGGTGCCGGGGTCGATCACGTACTTGATGCCGGGGACGGTCAGCGACGTCTCGGCGACGTTCGTGGCCAGCACGATCCGGCGTCCGGTGTGCGGCTGGAACACTCTGTGCTGCTCGGCGGCGGCCAGGCGAGCGTAGAGCGGAGCGATCTCGGTGTTGCGGAGCTTCTCCTTGACCAGGGCGTCCGCGGTGTCGCGGATCTCGCGCTCGCCGGAGAGGAACACCAGGATGTCGCCGGGTCCCTCGCCGGACAGCTCGTGGACCGCGTCGATGATCGCCTGGGTGACGTCGCGCTCTTTGTCGGCGTTCTCGTCGTCCGGGTCGATCACCGGCCGGTACCGGACCTCGACCGGGTAGGTACGGCCGGAGACCTCGACGATCGGCGCGTCGCCGAAGTGGGTGGCGAACCGCTCGGGGTCGATCGTCGCGGACGTGATGATCAGCTTCAGGTCCGGACGCCGCGGCAGCAGCTGCTTGAGGTAGCCGAGCAGGAAGTCGATGTTGAGGCTTCGCTCGTGTGCCTCGTCGATGATGATCGTGTCGTAGCGGCGCAGGTCGCGGTCGCGCTGGATCTCCGCGAGCAGGATGCCGTCGGTCATCAGCTTGACCATGGTCGCGTCGCTGACCTGGTCGGTGAAGCGGACCGTGTAGCCGACGGCGTCGCCGAGCTCGGTCTCCAGCTCCTCGGCGATGCGCTCGGCGACCGTGCGGGCGGCCAGCCGGCGAGGCTGGGTGTGGCCGATCAGGCCCTTGACGCCCCGGCCCAGCTCGAGGCAGATCTTCGGCAGCTGGGTCGTCTTCCCGGATCCGGTCTCGCCCGCCACGATGACGACCTGGTGATCGCGGATGGCCGCGAGGATGTCGTCCTTCTTCTGGCTGACCGGGAGATCGGGCGGGTAGATCGTCCGCGGCACGTTCGCTCTTCGGAGAGCGACTTTGGTCTCGGCCTTCTCGACTTCGACGGCCAGCGCGGCAAGGGCCTCGGGGCGTCGGGCCGCCCGATCGAGTTGCCGACGGAGCCGATGCTCGTCACGGAGCATCAGCTCGGGTAGCCGGGATCGGAGGTCGGCGAGGTCGGTCGGGTCTGCGGTGGCCACTTCGTTGTTCATTGCACTGTCCAGCGTAGGCGGGCCGGGGGGCAACCGCCGACTGCGTTTCCCCGGCAGTTACCAAACAGACAAATCACACGCCGTTCACAGGTCCCTCTGCGCCGATCGGTGGAGTGTGGAACCGCATGACCCACTAGATGCGTTTCACACAAGAGGCCGCTTTTCAGGGTCACCCCCGATGCCGGGACCCACGAGACGGGAGATCGTGGAGTAAATCGATGCGCCGGAAGCGTTGAGAAGCCGAGAGGGGAGGTCGTCCGTTGCCGATCGTGCACAGTTCGAGCCCGACCGTCGTGTCCGCGCGGGTGGGCCGGCCGTCCCCTCTGCTGCCCTCGACGCCGGTCGGCCGCCAGCTGCACTGGCTCTGCGACGTCTCGCACCGGCTGCCGATCTCCGACGCCGAGCTGCGCGCCCACACGTCGCTGCCGTCGCTCCGCCTGCCGCCCGGCCTCCGCGTCGAGTCGTTCCGCGCCCAGCCGCGCGAGGCCGAGCGCCGGGCCTACGCCGTGGTCCGGGACGTCGTCGGCGACCGGCACCACGTCATCCTGCGTACCGACGCCGCCGGGCGCATCCGCTCGCTCCGGGTCACACCGATCCCCCACTCGTGGGCGGAGCTGGCCGAGCGGATCAGCGCCCTGGCTCCGCGTGCCTCGTTCCTGGCCGCCGAGATCTCGCGAGACGGCGCGGTTCTGCCCGTCTACGACGTCGACTCGACGACGCCCAGGCCGATCGGCTCGGCGATGACGCTCTACGTCCTCGGGGCGTTGGCGCACGCCGTCGGCCAGGGTCGCCTGAGCTGGAACGAGCCGCTCGCGGTGCGGGACGAGTGGAAGACCGACCTGCGCTCCCCCATCGGCAAACTGCCCGACGGGACGATGGTGCCGCTGCGGCGCTACGCCGACGACGCCATCTTCTCCGGTGACGCCTCGGCGATCGATCACCTGGTGGGGCGGCTCGGTCGCGGTGCGGTGGAGGCTCAGCAGGTCCGGTTCGAGCACTCGCGCATCGGCGCGAACTTGCCGTTCCTCACCGCGCGCGAGGCGGTGCAGCTGAAGGTCCACGCGCCGATGGCCGAGGAGTACGTCGCCACCGACGGCCCCCGGGAGCGGCTGGAGTACCTGCGCGACGTCGTGGCCCACCTGCCGCGACCCACCACCCTGCCCACCGAGCCGCGCTTCGCCGACTCGGTGGAGTGGTTCGCCTCCCCCGCCGACGTGGCCCGGGCGTTCGCCGGGCTGCTCGCCCAGGCGGAGCAGCAGCCCGAGATCGGCGCCGTGCTGGGTCAGCAGGGCACCGCGTCGCTGGCCCTGGACGCCGGCCGGTGGCCGACGGGCTGGAGCAAGGGCGGCATCGAGCCCGGCGTCGTCACCGAGAACTTCCTGGCCAGGACGCAGAGCGGGCGGACGTTCACGGTGTCGTTGATGGTGTCCGACCCGGATCGTCCACTGGACGTGGACGCGGTGCGAGCCACGCTCCGCGCCTGCGCCGCCGGCGCGTTCGGCCTCCTGGCCGCCTGACGCCCCGGCTGGCTCCCGGCCGCCGGGCGCCGCGGTGGCGGGTTAGCGTGGCGGGCATGGGAGACACGACTGTCGCTGTGCTCGGTACCGGGGTCATGGGTGCCGGGATGGCGAAGAACATCGCCGCCGCCGGACTGCCCCTGCGGGTCTGGAACCGCACTCGGGCCAAGGCAAAACCGCTCGCCGACGTCGGCGCGCTCGTGGCCGACACCGCCGCGTCCGCCGTGGACGGCGCGGACGTCGTGGTGACGATGCAGTTCGACCTCGAATCGGTGACCGCGGCGATCGAAGCCGCCGCACCCGCGCCGGGGACGATCTGGATCCAGTCGGCGACCGTCGGCGTCGAGGGAGCCGCGCAGCTGGCCCGGGTGGCCGCCGATCGGGGTCTGGTCTACGTGGACGCCCCGGTGCTCGGCACCCGCAAGCCCGCCGAGGACGGCACGCTCGTCGTGCTCGCCTCCGGCCCGGACGACGTGCACGAGCGGTGCGCTCCGGTCTTCGACGCGATCGGCTCGAAGACGCTCTGGGTCGGCCCGGCCGGGAACGGGTCGCGCCTCAAGCTGGTGGCGAACCTCTGGGTCGGCGTCGTCACGACCGGCGTCGCCGAGGTGCTCGCGCTCGCCGGCAACCTGGGGCTGGACCCGTCGCTGTTCTTCCGTGCCGTGGAAGGCGGCGGCCTGGACGCCCCGTACATCCACCTCAAGGGCGGCGCGATGCTCGCCGGTGATTTCACCCCGTCGTTCACGGTGGAGGGCGCGGCGAAGGACACCCGGCTGATCGTCGAGGCGGCGTCCGGGACCGGGCTCGAGCTGCCCGTGGCGCAGGCGGTCGCGGAGCGGTTCGCGGCCCGGGTGGCGGCCGGCGACGGTGACCTCGACATGGCGGCCACCTACCGCAGCTATCGCGGCGAGTGAACGCCGCTCGTCCCGGCGGCCCCGGGAATCGACGGCCCGCGACGCGGTCCACCGCGCGCACGCGTCCGGACAGTGGTTCGGGGCCGGCGGAGGCACCACCCGCACCGACGCCGATCGGCAGGCCCCGCCGGCCGACCAAGGCCGACCTGCAGGCCGCCTACGGGCAGCCGATCCCGGACACGGTCGGGCCCGGCCTGCGAGTGCTGTTCTGCGGCATCAACCCGAGCCTCTGGTCGGGCTGGAGCGGACATCACTTCGCCCGTCCGGGAAACCGTTTCTGGCCTGCCCTCCACCGCTCCGGCTTCACGCCGAGGCAGCTGGACCCCTCGGAGGCCGACGTGCTGCTGGCCCTGGGACTCGGTGTGACGAACCTCGTCAACCGGGCGACCGCACGAGCCGACGAGCTGACGCCCGCGGAGCTGCTGGCCGGTGGTGAGCGGCTGGTGCGAACCGTGCAGCGGTGGCGTCCCCAGTGGCTGGCGGTGGTCGGTGTGACCGCGTACCGGGCGGCGTTCGGGCGCAAGGACGCCCGCATCGGCCCGCAGCCGGAAGATCCGCTGTTCGCCCCGACCCGCGTCTGGGTGCTGCCGAATCCCAGCGGCCTGAACGCCCACTACGACCTCCCGGCGCTCGCCGCCGAGTTCGGACAGCTCAAGGAAGCCGCCGAACGTTAGTCCCGTGTTGTGACCCCGCTTCCGTTAAGACCGTTCACGGCCATGTACGTTCACGTCGTCCCCTTGGTTCGTGGGAGGTATCCCGATGCCGATCTCTGTCGTGCTCCGGGGAGGCCCCGTCCGGGAGCGGGTCGTCGACCTGCCGGTGGACGAGGCTCCGGAGCTGCTGCCGATTCAAACTGCGTCCGGCGAGACGCCGTACCGGCGCACGGGCGCCCGCGACAAGCAGGGCCGCCGGGTGTACGAGCCGGCCCGCCTGATCGACCGGCTGATGGCGTAGGTCGTGCCGGGAGAGACTGGCCGGCGTGGATGACGTCTACGTCCCCCGCTGGTTTTCGACCAATGCGGCCATCGACATGTCGCTCGGCCAGGGCCATCCGGTCGCGTACTCCTGCGCGCTCCAGGCGCTCGACGAGTTGATCGGCGCCGCCGCGGACTGGCGAGCCTGGTGGGCGCCCGCCCGGCGCGAGCGTCTGGAGGTAAATCTCAACTTTTACGACGGGGCCGGGAAGTCCTTCACCCGCACCCGCAAGTACTTCACGGTCGAGTACCGGGCCGACTACGACAGGCTCGCCGGCGCGGAGCAAGCCGTCGTGGGCCAATTCGTCACCGAGGACCTGCGCAACGCCCTGCAGATCGCTGCGGACAAGGGCCGGCTCGGCCCTCTGCCTGCACTGCCCGCTGTTCCCACCGATCTCTCCCGGTACGAGCAGGGTTGGCTAGACACCGACCCGTTCGTCCTCGACCCGCTCGGGGAACTGCGAACGCGTCTACAGACCGAGGCTGCTGACGGCGACCGGGAAGCCGCGTGGATCCTGGACGAGATCCTGGACGGTCCCGGGCAAGACAGAGGCCCCGCGCCGGAGTAGGGCTGCGGGGCCTCTGACCTGTCTCAACCAGACGCGCGCTCGGAGGGACTCGAACCCCCAACCTCTTGATCCGTAGTCAAGTGCTCTATCCGTTGAGCTACGAGCGCGGGCCGTACGGTTGAAGAGCATAGCGCAGGCTCGGAGGTGGTTGCCGACACCCCCTGCCGACCCGGGGCGGCGGTGGGCCGGGTCACTCCGGGTCGACGCCGGAAAGTGCCTGGAGCTCTCGGGAGCATCTGGCCTACGGTGGCCGGATGCTCCCGTTGTCGCACGTGGCGGCATTTACGCTCGCCGCGCTGATCATCATCGCGATCCCCGGCCCCAGCGTGCTGTTCGTGATCGGTCGATCGCTCTCACTCGGTCGTCGGGGCGGGCTGATGAGTGTGCTGGGAAACACACTGAGGATGGTGCCGCAGCTCGCCGCGGTGTCACTGGGCATCGGGGCCGTCGTCGCCGAGTCTGTGCTGCTCTTCCAGCTGCTCAAGCTGGCCGGGGCCGCGTACCTGGTCTACCTCGGCGTCCAGGCGATCCGACACCGACGGACGGTCACGACGCTCGAGCCGACCGCTCCCCGTGCGTCCGGGTGGCTGATCCGGGAGGGCTTCCTGGTCGGCCTCACCAACCCGAAGTCGATCGTGTTCTTCGTCGCGGTGCTGCCGCAGTTCGCCGAGCCGGCGGCCGGCCACCTCCCGCTCCAGCTCGCCACCCTGGGGCTGATCGTGATCACGATCGGCGCGGTGAACGACAGCCTGTGGGCGGTGGCCGCCGCGGCCGCCCGGCAGTGGTTCGCCCGTTCCAAGGAGCGCATCGCCCGCCTCGGCGCGGCCGGCGGCGTCATGATGATCGGGCTCGGCGCAACGCTGGCCGCAACCGGCGCCAAGGACTGAAGTCAGAGGTTGACGCCTGAGCCTGGCAGCGCGAGCCGCCCGGCGACCCAGCCCGGGCGCCACCGACCGACTGCCCCTCGGCCGGGTCGAGCAGCGCGGTCCGCATCGACCGGCCGAGCAGGTCGCCGGGTGTTTTGTTACACCGGAATCATGATGAAGGCCATCGCCGCGTTGCTCGCCCTGTCCTTCTCGACCTTCACCTACGTCACCGTGGAAACGCTGCCGATCGGGTTGCTGCCCCTGATCGCCGACGACCTGGCGGTGTCCCCATCCGCGGTGGGAATGCTGGTGACCGGCTACGGACTAGTGGTCGTCGCCGCGTCGATCCCGCTGGCGGCGCTGACCCAGCGTTGGACCCCCAAGTGGGTGCTGGTCGCGCTGCTGGCTCTGCTCGTGCTGACCACGCTGATGTCGGCGCTGGCCACGACGTACTGGGTGCTGCTCGCGGCCCGCCTGCTCACCGCGCTGAGCCAGGCATTGTTCTGGTCGATCGTGACGCCGACCGCCGCCGCGCTGTTCCCCGAGCGAGTCCGGGGCCGAGCGGTGTCGGTGCTCTCCGGTGGTAGCTCGCTCGCCGCCGTGCTGGGGGCTCCGGTCGGGACGTGGCTGGGTCAGCAGTCGGGGTGGCAGGTCGCCTTCCTCGCCGTCAGCGGCTTCAGCCTGCTGTTGCTCGCCGCCGTGGCCGTCCTCCTGCCGGCGACGCCCGCCGGCGCCTCGTCGGCCGCGCGCGGCACGTCGCCCGACGCCGGTCGCTTCCGGGTTCTGCTCGGGACGATCGCACTGGTGGTCACCGGCTCGTTCGCCGCGTTCACGTACATCAGTGAGTTCCTCACCGACGTCAACGGCTTCTCGTCCGAGGCGATCGGTCCGTTGCTGTTCGTCCGCGGCGTGGCCGGGCTGCTCGGAGTGGTGATCGTCGGCCTGCTCGTCGACCGCGGTCCCTGGCCGACGATGATCACGATGGTGGTGCTGCAGGTGGTCGCGCTCGGCCTGCACTACTTCTCGGGCGACGTCAAGAGCGTGGCCGTCGTCGCGGTGGCGCTGGGCGGGCTGGCGCTCGCGGGCATGGCGGCGGCGCTCGGGGTGCGGCTCATGCAGGTCGCGCCTGGCACGACGGTACTGGCGTCGGCAGGCACGTCGACGGCGTTCAATCTCGGGATCACCGCGGGGGCGCTGGTGGGTGGGGTGTTGCTGCCCGCAGCCGGCGTCCGGAGCACCGCGCTGGCCGGAGCCGTGCTGACCGTCGGAGCGCTGGTACTGCTGCTGGCCGAGCCGGCGCTGTCGTCGGCGCGTCGGCAGGCGTCCGCGGAGTCACCATCGGCGGGCACGAGCGGGCGCGATGCGATCGCAGCAGGCAGCGCCGGAGCAGACCGGCCACCGAGCCCGTAGCCACCAGGTGAGCGGCAGGCGATCTGCAGCACGCCGGCTCGTCCTTGAGCCGGAGCGAGACGCCCAGTCGGCCGGCAGCGGAAAGGCGCGCCAGGGGGTCGGCGGTACATCAGCAGCTTCCGCCGTCAGCCGGGCGATCGCCGCGCCGGCCCACCGCCCGGGAGCGCTGTGCTCGCGCATGGAGGCCATCCAAGCAGAACCGGGCTCTTCCGCGAGGCGCGAATGCAGGTCCACTGAGACCCGGCGCCTCCAGGCGCAGAACAGCCCGCATACGCCGGAGCGCATACGGGCTGGTGGGAGCGGAGGCTGAGGGATTTGAACCCTCGATGGGGAATAACCCCCAAACCGCATTAGCAGTGCGGCGCCATAGACCGGACTAGGCGAAGCCTCCCCGGAGGCCTGGCAGGCCACCGAGGTCCGAGGATACAGGGACCCGATCGTGGGGGGCAAAGCAGTACGCCGGGTCGCGTGGCAGCAAGTCGGGGCGGCGGCTCGACGCGGGTACGTACGCTCGGAAACGCTATGGACGACACCCCGCGCCGCCCTGCCCCCGATCCCACCCGTGTGCTGCCCGCCGAGTCTTCGGACGACGCTCAGCCACTCGACGCCACGAAGCCGCTGCCCGTGGACGAGGTTCCCACGGTCGTCCGCCCGGTTGAGCCCGCACCGACTCGGGTGCTGCCCGGTCACGACCCCGTCGACCGGACGCCACCCGCTCCCCCGCAGGCGCCGAGTCCGCCGGCGGCACCTGGTGCCACGGAACCCCCCGAGCCGAGCGGGCCCGAGCTTGCACCGGCAGCGTCGGCCGATCGCCGAGATGTCAACGTGTCCGGGGGCCCGGAGACGTTGGGTACTCGGCAATCCGCTGAGCCGTCCCGGGAGACGCCGTCGGCGCCGGTGTGGGGCGCGGGCGCCGAGGCGGAGACCACCGTCATTGAGATGCCAACTGCGCAGGGCCCGCGCCCGCCTGATGTCTCCGTCCCGCCGTCACCCCCGGCAGCGGCCCCAGCACCGCCTGCAGCTTCTGCACCGCCCGCTGCCCCTACACCGCCTGCGGCTCCTGCCGCTCCTGCACCGCCTGCGGCCCCTGCACCGCCTGCGGCCCCTGCGGCCCCTGCGGCCCCTGCGGCCCCTGCGGCCCCTGCACCGCCTGCGGCCCCTGCGGCTCCTGCGGCCCCTGCGGCTCCTGCGGCTCCTGCGGCTCCTGCGCCGAGCGAATCGAACCTCGCCCCCTCGGCACCCAGCGTGGACAACCACATGCCTCGCCGGGAGGAGACGGCCCCGCCCGCGCCCAGCTGGGACGACACCCCGCCCCGCGCGGCAAGCGCCGTGACCGGCGCGGACAACACCCCGCCCCGCGCGGACGACGCCGCCCCCCGTCTGGAAGACGTCTCCGGGCTCGCACCGGCCGCTCCTGGCAACGCGGTCGCTGCGATACCCCCGGCCGGCATGGGCCCCGAGGCCGCGGAGGCGACGGCCGGCTCCGGCGAGACACCGACCGGTCTGCCGCCGAACCTGCTCGCCCGCATGAAGGCCGACCCGGCCCACGCCCCTGAGCTTCTCGCCCTCGCAGCGGTCGAGCGCTTCGGGCCGGAGGCCGCCCTCTGGATGGCGCGGACCCGGGCCGCGCACCCGTACGTCAACGATCATGTCTGGGTACCGGTCATCCGCACCCGGTTCGTCCGGCTCAGCCGCTACTCCGGTGCCGCGGCGGGAGCCGCCGGTGCGGTCGGCGCGGTGGTCGACGTCGGTGTCCTCGCCTGGAACCAGGCCAGGATGGTGCTGCACATCGCGGCGGCGCTCGGGTACGACCCGACGCACCCGGACCGCGCGGCCGAACTACTCGTGATCCGCGGCCTGCAGACCAAGCTTGAGGCCGCCCGCACGGCGATCGACGTCGCGCGCCGGCAGCAGGACGCCACCGCGCTCACCAAGCACCTGCCGGATCGTGTGCGGAACTTCGGGTCGGGCGCCGGGCGGGCGTACAGCGAGCTGGCCTGGCAGCTGGCCCGGATGGCGGGGCTGGCCGCCGTGAAGAAGATGGCGATGAAGTTCGTGCCGTTCGCGGGCGTTCCGCTGGGCGCGATCGCGAACTCCAGCGCCACGAAGAAGCTCGCCGAGGACGCGGTGCGCTACTACTCGACGCGCCGTGAGCCCATCGCCCTTCCCCCGGCGCCGGAGTAACTCCGCCGCCGAGGGAAGCCGCCAGGGCTGAATGACCCCTCCGCCGAGGGAGGCCGCCAGGGCGGAGTAACCCCTCCGCCGCGGCAACCCGGTAAGGCGGAGTAACCCCGCCACCGCAGCAACTCCCCGCCGAGGCTGAGCACCCCCACCGCCGAGGCTGAGCACTCCCACCGCCGAGCAGAAGCATCAACGGCTAACCGGGCTCATCCGCACGCGAATGAGCCCGGTTAGCCGCCGGAGAGCACCGATTACTTGTCGGCCTCCCCCGCTGGTGTCACCTCCGCGGACGGCTCCCCTGCGGACGGCGTGCCCCCGGACGGCGTGCCCCCGGACGGCGTGCCCCCGGACGGCGTGCCCCCGGACGGCGTGCCCCCGGACGGGGTCCCCATAGACGCCCCTCCCGAGGACGGGTCC
>Ga0190269_10000701_pt1 | contig 16773 bp, 10 predicted proteins | sample Popmic249IS_FD_133749 | JGI IMG/M metagenome (GOLD analysis project Ga0190269, IMG submission 133749) | Populus adjacent soil microbial communities from riparian zone of Blue River, Arizona, USA - 249 IS | ecosystem: Environmental > Terrestrial > Soil > Riparian zone | place: USA: Arizona...
GAGCGCTCCCGCCGTCACTTGCGCCCGCCGCTGCAAACGACCTGCACGTGATTGCTACAGAGCTCGCCGGCGCTACCCGAACTGCCACCTCGCACCGTTCGTAGGGCTCGCGCAGAAAAGCTCAGTAAGCTAAGGGACGAGGCGGCGCGCCCGACCGGCTGATCGCTCGAAGCCGCCGCTCGCGCACCGGTCCGGCTCGATGCCACTGACGCTGCGGCGTGCGCCAGCGATGAGACCCGGGACACTTGCGAGCGATCACGGATCGATCGTCGTTCCGGACCCACACCAGTACGCGCGTGCGCGCACACATGGGCCGCGGGGCTTCAGTCTCGCAGGCGTGCGGTGCTGGAGATCTCTGCCGCTCATGGCGGCACAGTTCCCGCGCAAAAGTGTCACGTGACGCGCGGAAGGGTTGCGGCGTTTTGCGGCTTCCCGATCAATCAGGAGCTCGAGAGTTATCTGCAGCCGCGCACGGCTGCGTGGAGACACTTCCATGGGGTCGGGCAAGCTGCGCTGGGTCGTCTGTATTTGTTCGCTGTGGATCGTGAGCTGCGGCGGGGGTGGGGATTCCCCGACGCAGCCGCAAGCTGGAGCCGGCGGATCGGCTGCGATGCCTGACGCTGGCAGCGGCGATCGGGGCGGCGGAGGCGAGGGCGGCTCTCCAGGCTCGGAAGGCAAGGGCGGCGACGGCGCGGAGCAACCGGCGCAAGGTGGAACGGGTGGTGCAGGCGCAGGCGGGGCTTCGCAGCAGGGCTCCGGTGGTACGGGTGGCGCCGCGCAGGGCGGCGGCGGTCAGGGCGGAAACGCGGGCGCTGGGGGACCCGGCGACCCGGACACCAGCTCGCTGCACATCGACTCGTTCGCGCCGACGGGCGCCGAGGCGGGCGGCGTGTTCCGCTATCGCGTCGTGCTCGACCAAACAGGTCCGGCGAGCTTCGAGCTGACGAGCGCGCCCGACGGCGCGGCGATCGACGACAACGGCCTGATCACCTGGACACCGAAACACAACCAGGTCGGACAGTCGCACGACTTCACGGTGAAGGCCGCCCTTGGCGGCGACGAGACCACACAAGACTTCAGCGTCGCGGTCACTGCGCTCACGATCTCCGCCGAGCAGCTGCTCGATCCGAACAGCGAGCTCTTGCAGGTGATCAGCGTGGACTCGCCGCTGTCCAATGCCGTCGGCGTCACGCTCACGGTGCCGCCCGGCGCGCTGAGCGCGGCGAGCTCGCTCAGCATCGCGACCACGAGCGGGGCGCCGCCCATGCCGGCGCAGTCGAATGCGGGGGATACCCCGATCGTGCTCGGCTTCGGCCCGTCTGGCAGCGTGTTCAACTCTCCGATCGATCTCGTGGTCCCGCTCTCGAGCACGGCGATCGCGCGCCTGTCGCAGGGCCAGGGCATCGCGACCGCGTGGACGCTAGGCTCCGACGGCCGCTGGGAGCCGCTGCCGATCGAATACGTCGACCTGGAGAGCGGTTACGTGCAGATCAAGCTGCAGCACTTCTCGCTCGTGGGCGTCATGGCGGCTCCGGCCCTGATCACGTTGGACCAGACGCGTCACGGTGCGGCCGGCTGTCCGGGCACGCTGTTCGTTCACGCCGGCTTCACGGCCGCGGCGCTGTCGACGATCACGACGAACTGGTTGAACGGCGCCGCTCTCGGCAGCGGCCTGTTCGAGGTGGAGAGCGCGCTCAAGGGTCTATTGACCATGTTGCCGGCGGGTCACAGCGTGCAGCTCATGTTGCGCGCGGTGTTGTCTGCGGCCGCGGGTGGATCCGAGGAGCGTCAGTATCAGCTGTTTACCCTGCAGAAGCGCGCCGACGGTCACATCGACCTCACGGTGACGAATGGTGGAGGTAACGTCCTGCACCGCCGCAGCGATCTGACGCCCGAGGACGCGCAGATCGACGCCATCCTGCACGGCGACTTCACGCACTTCGTATTCCGGGAGTTCCCTGCGATGCAGGACGGGCGCATCGCGATCGACGCGTTCGCCTACGCACGCCGGCCCGACGCGCCCGCGATCACGCCGGGGAGCGAGGGTCAGGCGTTCGCATCGCTCGTGCAGACGTTCGAGCAAGGCACCCTGAGTGAAGGCGCCTACGACGATGACTGCGATGGCACCGTGAACTCCGCGGATGATGCGGTCACGACCGCGCTGCCGCCGCGCGTCTATCGCTCCGCCGAGACCACGCTGCGCACGAGCGTCAACACGCCCGTGAGCCTGGGCGTGCGCGTGCAGTCGGACACGCAGGGCGGAGCGAAGGTGAGCTGGACGAGCAGCTCGCCCGCCGCCGTGCTCACGCCGGAGGCAGACGGCCTGCAGGCGAGCTTCGTGAGCGCCATGCCGGGCGCGTTCAAGGTCACGGCGACCGCGCAGGACTCCGCCGGCTCGACGGCGGAGACGTTCCTGATCGTCGTGGATTCGCCTGTCGCGCCGAACACACCACCGCGCTGTAAGATCCACGCCCGGCAGACCAGCGTCTTCACCGGCGATCAGATCCCACTCGAAGCCGTGCTGGAAGACGCCGAGCAGCCGAATCAGGAGCTTTCGGTGGAGTGGAGCGTGGCCGCGGGCGCCGCGCTCTCCGGCCGCAGCGAGCGTCGCGTGTCGTTCGGCGCGCAGGCGCCGGCCGTCTACGAGGTCACGTGTGTGGCGCGCGACGGCAGCAGCTCGAGCCAGCCGACCAGCCTTTCCATCACGGTGTTCGATCGGCCGCAGAACAGCCCGCCGCGGCTGAGCTTCGTGGCGCCCGCGAGCGCCACCTTGCAGATCGGCAATAATGGCCTCGCGAGCCAGCAGATCCGCGTGTCGGCGATCGATCTCGATCGCGACCCGGTGGCGATCGAATTCACGTTGCTCGAAGGCAGCGCCTCGCTCGCGGTCGTCGACGCTCCGAGCGGCGTCGCAGGCGTGACGAATGCCGCGCGCAACTTCGAGACGGCGACGCCCGGACCGTACAGCGTGCTCGTGCGCGCCGTCGATCAGAACAACGCCACGTCGGAGAGCGTGGTGATCAAGTTGCTGGTGGCGCAGTCCATCGACCGCACCGATGCGGACCAGGACAGGTTCCCGGCGAGCGTCGACTGCAACGACAACGACGTGAGCGTGTACCCGGGCGCGCCCGAGGTGTGCGGCGATGGCATCGACCAGAACTGCAACGGCTCGGACAAGGCCACGGCCGACTGCGACGCGGATCGCGATGGGAGAACCGCAAACGATGGCGACTGCGACGACACCAACCCCACGATCTTCCCGGGTGCATTCGAACGCTGCAACGGGCGCGACGACAACTGCAACGGAACGATCGATGAGGGTTACGTCGTGGGCACCGCTTGCACGTTGGGCTTGGGCGCCTGCGCGGTGACGGGCATGACCGTGTGCAGCAGCACGGGCGGCGCGTCGGTCTGCACCGCGAAGCCGAGCGCGCCGGTCGCCGAGACGTGTAACGGCATCGATGACAACTGCAACGGCAGGGTCGACGACGTGCCGGCGCAGGGCGCGGCCGACGTGCAGAACTGCGGTGGCTGCGGCAGCGTGTGCAGCGCCGGCGCGCACCAGGTCGCCGCCTGCACGCAGAATTCTGCGGGCACGCTGGGCTGCTCGTTCAGCTGCAGCCAGGGTTACATCGACCTCGATCGCAATCCGCAGAACGGCTGCGAGTACACCTGCAGCAAGGCCAGCAAAGAGGCGTGCAACAGCCTCGACGACGACTGTGATGGCCTCGTGGATGAACAGACCGATGCGCCCGTGTACACCGGGCCAGCCGGCACCCTCGGCGTGGGTGAGTGCCGCAGCGGCTTGATGGTGTGCAGGCAGGGTGTGCTGGTGCAGGTGGTGGCGCCGATCACTCCGACCAAAGAGCGCTGCGACATGCGCGACAACAACTGCGACGGCAAGGTCGACGACGGCTACCAACTCGGTGGCAGCTGCGATGGGCCGGATCCTGACCTTTGCGCGTACGGGCGTCTGCTGTGCAGCCCGGAGGGCGGCGTGATCTGCGGGATCGAGCCGAGCGCGAACACGCGCGAGATCTGTGACGGTCAGGACAATGACTGCAACCCAGAGACGGTTGATGGCAGCGCGGATCGCGCGCTCAACACGCCTTGTGACGCGGCGAACCGGGAGTTCTGCGAACCGGGTCATGTCACCTGTACGTCGGGACGGCTTTTGTGCTCGAACGAGATGCGCGATCGGCTGAGCTGTAAGGTGTGCGAGTGTGACACAACCTCGACGTGTGACACGAACGGCGCGGGCTTCTTCTGCACCTGCGATCCGCAGTGCAACGGCCCGGACGTGGGCTGTGGCTGCGACGTGGCCTCCGGCTGCGATCTCGTGGACGACGCCGAGGAGTGTGGCTGCGACAAGGAGTGCACCGGGGAGACGGCGTGTAGCTGCAACGTGCTGGAGAAGCAGTGCGACACGGCGGAGGGCGGCTTCGCATGCGCCTGCGACGATGCCTGCGGCGGCACCTGTGGCTGCGACTCAGCTGCCAACAGCTGCGACAAGACGCCGAACGGCGACGCCTGCTTGTGCGACAGGGACTGCTATCCAAGCTGCAGCTGCGACGATCGCGATCCGAATACGTGCGCCAAGGACTCGAGCGGCCATCCGTGTCAGTGCGATCCGACCTGCCAATCGGGCGGCAGCGCTTGCGAGTGTGATCTGACCCAGCGCACCTGCGACCGGGACGTCAAATCCGGTACCGTATGTGCGTGCGACCTGGACTGCGGGGCCAGCACGTGCAGCTGCAACTCGACGAGTGGCTGCGATAAGGCGTCGAACGGAGACGCCTGCCTGTGTGACAGAGATTGTTATGCGCCGTGTCCGTGCGACGACCGCGTGGACGAAACCTGTGCGCGCGACGCAAACGGCAACGCGTGCCAGTGTGACCCCACGTGTCTGCGCGGAGGCGGCCCGAGCTGCAGCTGCGACTCGATGCCAGGAGCCTGCGACAAGGATCAGGCCGGCAACGCGTGCAGCTGTGACGCGGACTGCAGGACGGAGCCGCCCAGCTGTGAGTGTGACAAGAGCAGCGGAATGTGTGAGCTGGACTCGCAGGGCAAGCCGTGTGCTTGCGATCGGGATTGTGGCTCGACGTCGACGTGTGCGTGTGACGCGCAGCCGGGGAGCTGTGACAAGGCGCCGAACGGCGACAACTGTCTGTGCGATTCGCAGTGCTATGCGATGTGTCCATGTGCGGACGACGATCCGCAGCTGTGCAAGCTGGACTCGGACGGGCACGCCTGCTCGTGCGACCCTGGCTGCGAGCGCGTGCAGCCGACAGCGTGCACGTGTGACACGACGCAGAGCTGCGACACGGCGAAGAGCGGCGACGCCTGCTTGTGCGACGCGAGCTGCTACCCGAGCTGTGCGTGCGACGACAAGGACCCTAACGTGTGCGCACGCGACTCGGCCGGCAACGCGTGCCGCTGCGACCCGACGTGCCAGGGCGGCGCGGGCCCGACGTGTGAATGCGACAAGATGAAGGGCGTGTGCGAGAAGAGCCCGAGCGGAGCAACGTGCAGTTGCGATGCGGACTGCACCACGTCGACGCCGTGCGGTTGTGATCTGATGAGAGGCGTGTGCGAGAAGGACCCGAACGGCAACCCATGCGGCTGCGACGCGGACTGTGCCGCGCCGCCGTCGTGCGAGTGCGACAAGATGAAGGGCGTCTGCGAAAAGAGCCCGAGTGGCGCCTCCTGCAGCTGCGACGTGGATTGCGCCGCGCCGCCGTCGTGTGGTTGCGACCTCATGAAGGGCGTGTGCGAGAAGGATCCAAACGGCAACCCGTGCGGCTGCGACGTGGACTGCTCCGCCCCGCCGTCGTGCGGCTGCGACCTGATGAGAGGCGTGTGCGAAAAGGATCCGAACGGCAATCCATGCGGCTGCGACGTGGACTGTGCCGCGCCGCCGTCGTGTGAGTGCGACAAGATGAAGGGCGTCTGTGAAAAGAGCCCGAGTGGAGCCTCCTGCAGCTGCGACGTGGACTGCTCCGCCTCCACACCGTGCGGCTGTGACCTGATGAAGGGTGTGTGCGAAAAGGATCCGAACGGCAACCCGTGCGGCTGCGACGTGGACTGCTCCGCGCCCAAACCGTGAGGCGACAGGACAGGAAACCTGACGGTGCGCGGTGCCGTTTCATGCGACGGCTCGCCGCGCTGATCGTGCCCGTGGTGCTCAGTGGGTCGCCGCGCAGGGCTGCGGCGCGTTCCTCTGCCGCGGACTCATCCAGGTGTGAGCAGGCACGCTGTACCGCCGACGAGCGCTCCCTCGACGAGATCGAATCGGCGCTGGCGCAGACTGACGGCCACCGTCGTGCCGGCCCCGGTGCTGTCTTCTTTACCGAGCCAATGGAGAACGCCATCGCTCACCGAGCCGAGCTCGTATTTGCCATCGGCGTCTGCGTAATCTCCGGCGCTCAGGCGCAGGTAGCACAGGAAGTAGAACTCAGAGAACGCGCCGAAGTTCTTCGAGAGTAACTCGAGCACGGGATTGTCCCTGTGAGCACGCTTCGACTCGAGCGTCTCCTTGACCTTTTCGAGATGCCGGCCGAGCTGCCAGTGGACGGCTTTCATGAGCCACTCTTCGGAGATCTTGTCGAGCGACGTCTCACGCGAGCCGCGCTCGTTGCAGCAGAACTGCACGCCCACGAAGGAGAGTAGCCCCTCCGAATCGAGCGCCCACTTGGGTCGCGTCCCATCGCCCTTCGAGTAGCTCTTGCCAACCTGTGCTTTGGCCGCGTGGAAGCGCGTGAGCAAGTTGGCCTCGCCCTGGCGTTTCTCACAAACGTTGCACTGCGGTCCGCGCATGTCAGTTTGGCAGTAGTTCGTCACGTATGAGTCGCTCGGTGCCACGCCGTCGATGGCTGCGAGGATCGTGCGTATCTTGGTCGCGGCATTGGCTCCATAGTCCCAGTCCAGCGGCTCGACGGTCCTGTCGCGCGGGACGCTTCCTGCGAGCGTGCCGAAGAGGATGTCGAGCACTCCCTTGTAGCTGAACTGCTCGTCATCGCGATCGCCGTCGCCGGTTCCGAATGGGCGACCCGGTGATGGATGGAAAAGGTACTTGGGATGCGCATCGAGAAACGATCGAATGAAGGCCCAGTCGGACAGCACATTGTTGTTGCCGTCAGTCCACAGCCGGTACTTCGGCAGGGTCGCCTTCGAGATCAGCCCGTCGAAGTGTAAGACGAAATAGACCATGAGCAGGTTTGCGTAGGTGCCGAGCCCCGGCAGATCGAGGGAGCTCGTACCCGTGAGGACCTCGGTGCACTTCCGTTTCATCGTGGGCGAGGTCTTGAGCGCATCGCGTGAGATGATGTTGTGTGCTGCGATGGTGAACTTGTCAGCGATCGAGCTCTTGCGATCGCCGTAGGGACGGGCGCACGCGGGGCAGATGCGGTGGGGCATCACGGACGGATCGCTGGCCTGGCGCCTGCCCACGGTGGGCACCGTGTAGAAGGCAGCGGTCTCACCGCATTTGTGCCTCTGGAGCTCGGCGATGGAAGGGAACGAACGCTCGCAAGCGAGGCACAACGACGACGGCATGACCGCTCCCTGCTCACGCGCCCGCCCCTTGCTGGCGCTGGACAAATACCAGCCGACCGCGCTCGTAGGTGTCAAGGGCGAGCAGGTGCCGAGAGCTGGCCCACTGTATGCAAGGGACTGGTGTGGCTGCGGATCGCCGCGACCGGAGGTGTCAGCTCGTGCTTCAGAAGCGCGCGAACCCGAATGTCGCGCCTTCCAGGTAGCGCACGATCTTACCGCGCACTTGCTCGGTGGATGAGCTTCACGCGGAGCGTCCGGCGCTCTGCTGCTGCAGGGAACGACGGGCGCATGTGTGACGGCCGTATGTTCAGTGAATTACGAAGAGAATACACCAAGCGTGTCGCCTATGCTCGCGCTCGTACGTTCGAAGCAAGAGCGCTTCAAGAACTCGCCGAAGGAGCTGATATGCGAAGACACACGATCGTAGCGCTTGCGGCCTTAGCCGTTGTCTGTTCTCTCGCGTCCACGACCCACGCGGACTGCGAGCAGTGGGGCGAGTGGGCCTACGACTATCGATGCGGAGATAGCACTCCGGCCTTTGCCACCGTGACGAACTTCGCCGGGGAAGAGTACATCGTGGAATGCAGTCTCGCGGGCGCTTGCGCGGCTTCGGGCACGTCCGCTGACAAAACTCAGCGCCTGTGCGTGGCGAGGTGCGGCACGGCGGCCATGAACGTGATCTCGTTCGCGGAGGTCGCCGTGTAGTGCGTCACGCCGTAGCCTGGCTCGAGCAGCGCGTTCGCGTTGGTCATCGCGTTGAGGTGAGCGGGACTGGTCACGAACTCGTACATCTGGGCCTCCGAGCTCCACACCGCGAGCGTGCGTCCCGAGCCGCACGCGTCCGAGCTCGCGAAGCGATACGCGACCAGCCCCTTCTCCTTGCGGAGCTGCTCCTGGATCGCGCCGAACGCCGTGATGTACGTGTCCGGGATCTTGCCGTCCGCGCCGAGCTTCGGCACTCCGTACGTGGTGCTGACGACGTAGTCGCGACCGGGCTCGAGCATCAAGCTGCCGCTCGCGTCGACACCCGGTCCCATGAATGGACTCGGCTCGAGATCCGCTTCCAGGAGCGCGCTCGCGCACGCGGTGCTGGGCGAGCTCTGGGAATCGCTGTCGCCACAGCTCGGCGTGAACGCGGCGAGCGACAGCAACCAAGCGGATGTGCACAAAGATAAGTAACGCATTTTCCATGTCTCCTCAATCGTGGGGATCGACCATTCCGAACACCAGGTTCGGGAACTCGCGTCGCAAGCGCTTCGAGTAGAAGCGCGGGCTCACGCCGAAGCTGCGCACCGCGACGTGTGCGCCTTCCCGTGGGCCTCCGCCCATGGTCACGACCCAACGCAGCTGCTCGTCTACCGTGCGCAGCGCGAAATACGTGTAGCTGCCCGCGGAGACGCGCTCCTCGACGCGGCCTGAGAGCTCGCGCTCTCTGCGCTCGAGCGACGCGAGCGCAGAGAATCCTGCCGCGCTGTGTGCGCGTTGATCGACGGGCTCTACGGGTGTGAACGGAAGGGCGAGCATCGCCAGCACGGCGAGCCCTCGCAGCGGCCTCATGCGCGGCCTCCTCGGCAATCTGGGCTATTTGCCCGTGAGTGCCCGGAGCACGTGCGCGTGTTCAAACGCAGGTGAAGAAACTGGCGATCACACGCGGCTCAGCGCGCACACTCCCCGCCGCCGGCCGCTGCCGCGCAGAAGCTAGCAGCCTCGGCGGGCCGCTCCAGCGCGCGGGCTGCATTCAGCAAACCACACGCGATGGGATTGGAGCTCTTTGCCTTGGCGCTGCTGACGCTTTAGCGCAAGTTCGCCGTACCGTGACGCTGACTGCAGTCTTTGGCACAGTTCGCCAGCCCTTCGACGCCGCTGCCGAACTTCGAGAAGGCCGCGCCGCAGCCTGCTTGCAGCAGGGTACAGTAGGCATTGCAGTCGTCGCCGCAGACCTTGTCACCGCCCGGTCCGGCGTGTGGACAGTGGATCCCGGGCTGTAGGAACGCGACCGCGTTGTACGCATGGATCTTGCGACAGGCCACGGTCTCGGGCGCATTGTCGAGCACCTTGCCCTTGTCGAGCTTCTGACACACCGCCTTGCACTGCTCGGGGCTCTCGTACACCTGGTCGTTGCCGCCGCAGGCGTTCATCACGATCTGACAGTAGTCCTCACAGGTGGGCTCGATACTGTCTCTGACCGTGGCGCAGGGGTTCGCCAAACGCTTCGGCATCTCTTTGTCGCCGGTGACCAGCGGGCGAGGTGCCAGCGCAGCATGCCAGCAGTGATCATTCGTGTCGCGGGGGTCCGCGGCGATCGTCAGGTGCACGAGCCGGCACTGCAACGTGTCTCCCTCGTGGTCGAGATCAACATTGTAGCGCGTCTGGGTCGCCGCCTGGTCCAGCTCCTCGCGATCGATAAGCATGCCGCACTTGCGCTCGCAGTCCTCGACCTCCTGCGGATCGCGGTTACTGCCCGTGCACACGCTGCTCATGAACCGGCAATAGCTGGCGCAGTTGCTGCCGCAGGCCGCGGAGCCGCCGATGGATGCACCGGGACAGTGCAGGTAATCGTCGCCGGTGTTGGCTGCCTTGATGGCCTGCTCCGTGCGGCAAGTCAGCTCCGGCTCGCTGAACAGCTTGCAGGCCGCGGCGCAGTCATCCATGCCGTGGTAGAGGGCGTACGGCCCAGTGCAGGCGGCGTTGACCTGTTTGCAGTAGCGACTGCAGCCCGTGCTGGACGCGCCCGCGCCCGCGGCGCCACGCAGCGCATCGTCCGCATCGCTCACCCGCGTGGGGATGCCGGCGATGGACTCGCAGCTCGCCGCCATCAGCAGCGCACAGATCCAGAGAACCAAGAGCCAGAAGTGTTGTGATGTCACAGGGTGCCTCCCACGGTCACGCCGGCCGCACGCGGTGAGAGTTGCAGCGCCACGCTCGGTGCTCGCTCCCTGGGCCGTGTGAAGTACAGGATCGCGCCGCCAACCAGCACTGCGGCGCCTCCGATCACGAACGCGTTCGACAGGGTCGCTGCGTTGTGCGCCTGCTTGTCCAGCGCGTCGCCCTGCGCGCTGCAGCGTCCACCTGGACAGGCGTCCTCGGCCGCGTTGTTCTTGGCGATGGCGCGCGCGCCGAAATAGGCGCCGACCCCCAAGCCCACGATGCCCGCGCCACCGAGCACGGCGCCGAGTGGACCCTGGATGCTGTGGTGCGAGGTGGTGGCCGACGTCGACGCGGACGCCGCTCGCAGCGGCAGCGCGCTCCCGCCCGCAGGCGCCTCGAGCCCATTCACTTGCGCGGCGGCTTCGGAAGGACTGACGCGCTCCGCAGCTGGTAGCGGCTTGAGCGCGGGGATGTCCACGCTGACCGAGCCCGCGCGGTCCGCGAGCTCGACCGTCAAGCTCCACGGCGCGTAGCCGTCGGCGCGCGCCTCGAAGCGCTGCTCGCCGGGATCCATCGGCACGGCGCTGCCGAACACCGAGCTCGGCACGGGCTGACCATTGCGCAGCACGACGAGCCCCGGCACAGACTCCCGCACGTGGACGGTCAGCTTCGACAGCTGCGGCTCGAGCTTGTCCGCGCGCGCCATGCCCTGCTTGAAGCGGTCGGCCTGACCTTCGGCACGCGCGGCCGACGCCGCCTCCCGAAACAGCGCCCAGGCGCTCGCGGTGCGGCCCAGGCGCTCGTAGCACTCCGCGAGGTACAGCATCGTGCCGATGCCGCCCTCCACCTGCTGGCTGCGCTCCAGCTCGGCACACGCGCTCTCGTATTGGCCCTGCTTCATCAGGGACAGGCCGCGATCGAACAGCATCTCGGCCATCGCTTTATCCGCAGGACTGGCCTGGGCTGCCGCCGTGAGCGGCATGAGCGCTGCGCTGCTCGCGAGCAGGCATAGCGAGGCCAGGATGATGCGTGGACGTGAGTCGAACATGCAGGTGCTCGCGGCGTCAGCGCCGCCCTCCGAAGTTGCTGATGCCCGAGGCAGGCTCGGGCGGCTCGTATGCGATCGTCTGCGCGGGGGCCGTGACGGCGCGCGCGGGTTGCGCCGGGGCGGGTCTCGATGGACGCGTCGTCGCGGGCACTGGCGCTACGCCGGCCGGCTGCCGAGTCGCGGGCGGCTCTGCGGCTGGAGTGACCTGCTTGAGCGGCTCCGCCGCGGCCGGCTGCGGAGCCGTGTTGCCCTGCGGTTGCGCTGCGAGCTCGAGCTGCGGCTCCGATGCTGCGGGCTGCGGCGAGGGCTCGCCGCTTCCCGGCAGCGGCGCCCAGGAGGGTTCCGGACCAACAGCCGCTGGCAGCGGCGGAACGTTCTCGGTGTGCTCCTCTGCCGAACCTGCCGCTTCGCTCGTCTCCTGCGCTTCGGCGTCCTCTTCCGACTCCGTGGCCGCGGCCAGCCAGTAGTAGCCGAGCGCACCGAGCAGGCAGCCGATCACCACGGCTTGCAGCCAACCGCGGCGCGGCTTGCGCGGTCCACCACCGCGGCCGCCGCCGAGCGTCTCATCGCCGGACGTGCTCGCCGCCTTCGGCTCTTGGCCGTAGTCCGACGCGCGGACGGCCTCGGCAGGAGGCGGCAGCGAGCCAACCTGCGCCGACACGCGCGCGCCTGCCTGAGTCGCAAAGGGAAGCAGCGCCTGCGCCAGCTCCGCTGCGCTCGCGTAACGCTCGTCGCGCGTCTTTGCGAGCGTGCGCGCCACCACGGCTTCGAGCTCGGGCGGTACCTCGGGCGCAAACTCGCGGACCGCGCGCGGGGTCGCCCACAGCACGGCCGTGACGAGCTGCGCGATCGACTCGCCGTCGAACGGCGTGCGCCCCGTGATCAACTCGTAGAGCACCACGCCGAGCGACCAGATGTCCGTGCGCCCGTCCACGCTCTTGGCCGAGTCCAGCTGCTCCGGAGACATGTACAGTGGCGAGCCGAGCAAGCTGGTGGTCTGCGTCAGCGCCTGGTCGCCGCCCTGCGTGTCGAGCAGGGACTTCGAGACGCCGAAGTCCAGCACCTTGATGCGCCGCGTACCGTCCGCGCAGCGCTCGAGGAATAGGTTCGCCGGCTTGATGTCGCGGTGGATGACGCCCACGGCGTGTGCGGTCGCCACGGCCTCGCAGGCTTGCAGCAGAATGGCCGCGGCCTCCGCGAACGGCAGGCGCCCGCGCAGCTCGAGCTCGCTCGCCAGATCGCGGCCGTCGAGGTACTCCATCACCATGAACGGCACGCCGCTCTCGTGCGTGCCGACGTCGATCACCTGACAGACGTGCTCGCCGCGGATGCGCGCGGAGGCCCGCGCCTCGCGCCGGAAGCGCTCGGCGGCCATGCCCACGGCGGCGAGCTCCGGCAAGAGCAGCTTGATCGCCACACGCCGGCCGAGCTCACAGTGCTGAGCAGCCAACACCAGCCCCATGCCGCCCTCGCCGAGCACGCGCTCCACGCGGTACTTGCCCGCGATCAGCTCGCCGATGGCGACAGGCGAGGCCGTGAACGGGGAGGTCTGTGTGGAAGAGTCCATCGCACACCCGGGATCGACAGCGGTCACTTGGGACTGATCCAGCGCGAGATCCGCGCTCGATCGTGACCTGCCCGCCGCTGCGGGGGCGTTGCTCAGCTCACATTCCAGCTGCATTTGCGACATGTCGTGCCCCCGACGGCTTGGTTCATCCAGCCAGACGTAAAATCGGGACCGAACCGGACATGGCCGGGCCGACTTTCTTGGAGCCGCGCGAGCCCGGCTGTCTCGATGGGTCACTGCGGCGGTCGCGCGAGTGAGGCAAGCTCGCGATGCCTTGCAGCCAATAGCGGCGAGTGGTGCACGCCGCCGACCGCGGCAGGCTGACCCGCGCAGCGCAGCGCGACATCTGGGCTTCGGGCGATTTGCCCCGAGAAAACAAGGGTTTCGCGCAGCTTGCTGCTCAGACGTGAGCGATTGAACACCATCGCGCTTGCTGCGCTCGTAACCGGGGCTTAGCGTCCGTTGCGGAGGAGCAGATGCGACGAGCGTTCGTGAGCTTGAGTGCGTTCTTGTGCTTGGCTGGTTGTGGCAGTGACGCCGCTTCACCGGAGCCGAGCGCGGCGAGCGCGACTGCGGGAGCGTCCGCTACGCCCACGCCCAGCACGGGCGTGAAAGCGGAGCCGAGCGCTGCTGCCACACCTGCCACCGCGCCCGCGCCCGCCGCCTCGAGCGCAGCTCCGCCCAGCGCTCCGAGTCAGGCTGCCCCGAGCGCAGGCGCGCCGGCCGCGCAGCCCGCGGCTCCGCCGGCGCAGGGCATGACGAGCACGCCCGCGCAGCAGGGCATGACGCCTGCACAAACGCCACCACCTGCCGTGCCGGACAACACGCCCAAGGGTGTGGCGCCGCCGGAGGGCTTCACGCCGAACGCACGCAACGAGTGCGGGCTGCACACGAAGTGGAAGGGCGACGAGTTTTGCATCTTGCCTCCGCCGCCGGACAAGGGCTTTCAGCTGCACATCGGCCCGTCCAACTACGACAACCCGGAGGCGATGTATCTGCTGCAACCCGGGCAGGAGAACGTTCGCAAGTACACGACGACGTCCGCCAACGACAAGAACATCCAGTTCTACGTGCGGCAGTACCGCATGCGCCCCGGCGCGCATCACACGATCGTGCGCGACACGTCGACGGGGCGGCGCTTGAGCGGCGCGGACATCAACCAGGATCATCCCATCGGCGGTGTGACGGCCCAGGAGAACGCGGACATCGGCATTCCACTCGGGGCGCACGCACCGATCAGCGTGGACCATCACGCGATCAACACGAGCGACGCGCCGCTCTTGCAAGAGGTGTGGGTCAACTTCTGGTACGTCGATCCGGCGAAGGTGAAAGAGACCGCGAACGTGCTCTACGATCCGGGGAACGTCTCGCAGATCATCGCGCCGCATGCGGACGTGGTGCTCGGTCCGTACTACTGCGACGTGATGGGCAAGGGCCGCCTGATCGACATGTTCGGGCACGTGCATGCGAACAACGTGCGCTTCAGCGCGTGGCGCACGCGCGCTGGCAAGAAGGATCTGATCTACGAGGCGTACCACTGGGAAGAGCCGCTGTGGCTCGAGTTCTCGAGCCTCGCCAAGAACCACACGCCGGACCCGATGCAGAAGATGGATGGTGGCTGGACCGGCATTCTGGATCTCGAAGCGGGTGACACGCTCAGCTGGGAGTGCCACGAGGTGAACCAGCGAGACACCGCGCTGCACTTCACCAACCAGACCTACGAAGGTTGGATGTGCATCATCATCGGGGAGATCGTCGGCACGAAGTGCATGAGCCGCACCGGCATCGTGCTCGACCCCAGCGTGGAGTGAGATTCGGGGGCTCGCGGCCGGCTCGGTGTGACCGTGCCGCTCCGGCCGCGAGCTCGCGTGTGACACAAAAGGAGCTGTTCCCAACTGGGCGCGCGCGGGGGCTATGCCGGTCCCGGGACGAAGCGTCAGGGCTAGATCGTTCGCCTGGGCAACAATCGAGGGGACGCGCGTGCGCGCGTCATGACAAGCATGGGCGCGGGCGGTATACAACTGCGCACGTGCTGTCAGGCAGTTCCCTCCAGCCCAGCGAGAAGATCATGTTCGAAGCCCGCCTGTTCATCGATGGAGCGCAGCGCAGCGCCGCCGCCGACGCAACGTTCGAGCGCGTGAGCCCGACCACCCGCGAGGTCGCCACACGCGCTGCACGCGGCAGCGTCGCGGACGTGCGCGCGGCGATCGAGGCTGCGAGCGCGGCATTTCCCGAGTGGTCGAAGACCGGCCCGAGCGCGCGCCGTGCGCTGCTGCTGAAAGCGGCAACGCTGCTGCGCGAAAAGAGTGCGGAGATCGAGGCGCGCATGGCCGCAGAGACGGGTGGCACGCGCGGTTGGGCGCACTTCAACGCGCACGTCGGCGGGCTGATGTTGGAAGAAGCGGCCGCGCTCACCACGCAAGTGAGCGGTGAGGTGATCCCGTCCAATCAGCCCGGGACGCTCGCGTTCGCCGTGCGCCAGCCGGCCGGCGTGGTGGTGGGCATGGCGCCCTGGAATGCGCCCGTGATCCTCGGTGTCCGCGCGATCGCCACGCCGCTCGCGTGCGGCAACACGGTGGTGCTCAAGGCCTCGGAGGTCTGTCCGGCCACGCACACGCTGATCGGCGAGGTCATGCAAGCCGCAGGCTTTCCGAAGGGTGTGGTCAACGTGGTGACGCACGCAGGCGAAGACGCCCCGGCGATCACGGAGGCGCTGATTTCGCATCCCGCAGTGCGGCGCGTGAACTTCACCGGCTCTAGCCGCGTGGGTCGTATCGTGGGCGCGCTCGCGGGTCAGCACTTGAAGCCTGCGCTGCTCGAGCTGGGTGGCAAGGCTCCGCTCGTCGTGCTGGATGACGCGGACCTCGAGGCTGCGGTCGACGCCGCGGTGTTTGGCTCGTTCATGAATCAGGGCCAGATCTGCATGTCGACCGAGCGCGTGGTGGTAGACGACAAGATCGCAGACGCTTTCGTCGAGCGCTTCGCCGCTCGCAGCAGCGCGCTCAAGGTCGGCGCACCGAGCGACCCGACACCCATCGGACCGGTCGTCGACGTCAGCACGGTCGAGCGTCTGACGCGCCTCATCAAGGACGCGGTGCGCCAGGGCGCCAAGCTGGTGTGCGGCGGCACGGGAGAGGGCGTGTATTTCAAGCCCACGATCGTCGATCGCGTCACGCGCGACATGCAGCTGTACCACGAAGAATCGTTCGGCCCGATCGTCGCGATCGTGCGCGTGTCAGGTGACGACGAGGCCGTGCGCGTGGCGAACGACTCCGAGTACGGGCTGTCCTCGGCGGTGTTCGGGCGCGACCTATCGCGCGCGATCTCGGTAGCGCAACGCGTGGAAGCAGGCATGTGTCACATCAACAGTCCCACCGTGCAAGACGAGCCGCAGATGCCGTTCGGCGGCGTGAAGGCCAGCGGCCTGGGTCGCTTCGGCGGCCTCGCGGGCGTCAGCGAGTTCACCGAGCTGCGCTGGCTCTCGATCGCGATGCAGCCGCGTCACTACCCGTTCTGAGCTCGCGCAGCGCGAGCGGCGGCCGCGGGCTCTTGCCCTGCAGGATGGGCGCGAGCATGCGGGCCGCCTGCTCGTGCTCACGCCGGTAGGCGATGCGCCGGGGTCACGGCCGACTTCATCGCCGTCGACGGCAAGACCAAGCTCACCGAGCGCGGTGAGCCGTTCAAGACGATCAACCCGCTCGGGCTCGTGCCCACGCTGCGCACGGACGCGGGCGAA
>Ga0190269_10000702_pt1 | contig 16760 bp, 12 predicted proteins | sample Popmic249IS_FD_133749 | JGI IMG/M metagenome (GOLD analysis project Ga0190269, IMG submission 133749) | Populus adjacent soil microbial communities from riparian zone of Blue River, Arizona, USA - 249 IS | ecosystem: Environmental > Terrestrial > Soil > Riparian zone | place: USA: Arizona...
CACGCGCGCGCACGCGGATCTTCGGGAGCAAGCCCGGCGCGTACGGCGCAGGTGTGGCCCCGCTGCTCGAGCGCGGGGCGTACCGCGATGCGAGCGAGCTAGCCCGCGCGTACCTCGACTGGAGCGGTTATGCGTACGGGGCGGCCGGGTTCGGTACGGCAGCGCGCGCGGACCTGGAGACACAGCTCGCGAACGTGGACGCGGTGCTGCACAACCAGGACAACCGCGAGCACGACGTGCTCGATTCCGGCGAGTACTACGAGTTTCAAGGCGGGCTCGCGGCGGCCGTGCAGCACAGCGCGGGACACGCGGTCGCGCTGTACCATGGCGATCACGCGAACCCCGAAGCGCCGCGCATCCGGGCTCTGCACGAGGAGGTCAGCCGCGTGCTGCGTAGCCGTGCGCTGAATCCAAAGTGGCTCGCCGCGGCGCGCCGGCATGGCTACAAGGGCGCAGCGGAGATGGCCGCGACGCTCGAGTACCTCGTCGGCTTCAGCGCGACGACGGGCGTCGTGGAGGATCACCAGTTCGCGTTGATCGCGGATGCGTACCTGCTCGACGACGACAATCGTGCGTTTCTGATGCAGCACAACCCGGCCGCGCTGTCCGAGATGACCGAGCGAATGCTGGATGCGATCGCGCGCGGCTTGTGGAAGGAGCCGGGTGAGCGCAGCGACGCTCTCGCGGACTTGCTGATCGAAGCCGAAGAGAGCGGCACATGAACATGACGTACCCATTCAGCGCCGTCGTTGGCCAGGAGCCGCTCAAGCTCGCGCTACTGCTGTGCGCGATCGACCCGAAGCTCGGCGGTGTGCTCGTGCGCGGGCCGCGCGGCGTAGCGAAGACCACGCTGGCGCGCGGGCTCGAGGCGTTCGTGCCGGGACCGTTCGTGGAGCTGCCGCTAGGAGCGACAGAGGAGCGGCTGACGGGCTCGATCGAGCTCGGAGGTGCGCTGCGAGACGGGCGCGTGGCGTTCGCGGAGGGGCTTCTGGCCCGCGCGCATGCGGGCGTGCTCTACGTCGACGAGGTGAACCTGTTGCCGGATGGCCTTGTCGACCTGCTGCTCGACGCAGCTGCCAGCGGCGTGAACGTGATTGAGCGCGACGGCATCTCGCACAAACACGCTGCGCGCTTCGTGCTGATCGGCACGATGAACCCGGAGGAGGGCGAGCTGCGCCCGCAGCTCACCGACCGCTTCGGGCTCGCGGTGCACGCGACGGGCGAGATCGAGCCGGTGGATCGGGTGCGCATCGTGGCGCTGCGGCTGGAGCATGACAGCGATCCGGCCGCGTTCTGCGCGCGTTACGCCGAAGAGGAGAGGCTGCTCGCCGCGCGTGTGGCTGCGGCGCGGGAGGGGCTCGAGCAGATCCCGCTAGACGCGGCCGCCCTGTCTGAGGTGAGCGAGCGCTGCTACCGGGCAGGCGTCGAGGGGGTGCGCGCGGATCTCGCCATGCTGCGGGCAGCGCGCGCGCATGCGGCGTGGGTAGGGCGTGCGGCGATCACGAGCGCGGACATCGAAGCGGTGGCGGAGCTGGCGTTGTCCCATCGGCGGACCGCTCCGGGCGCTCCCGGCGGGACAGGTCCGAGCGGCGGTGATCCGCGCAATGGCGAGTCGCGCGGCGGCGGTGAGCCGCGTGGTGGCGGTGATCGCGCTCGCGGTGCAGGAGGAGGCGAAGGTTCAGCGCGTGGCCCCCGCGCTGCACAGCACCGTGCGAGTACCCGTGACGGAGCTGCAGCTATGAGCGGCAGCGCTACGGGTAGTCAGGTTTGGCGTGCCGGGCAGCCGTCGTCTGGAGATCCGGCGCTCAGCGGCCGCAACGCATCGTCGGGGACGCCTCGCTCTCCAGAAGGCGACTGGGGTGCACGTGCAGCCATCGGCGTCCCGATCCTAGAGCCGAGCGGTAGCGTCGAGCTGCGCGTCGGACCAGCCCCAGGGCAGCGCGCGCGGCCGCACGCCATACGTACGCCAGGCCGCGGCTCCCACAGCGTGCGCTCGACGTCCATCGACTGGTTCCGCACCCTCGTCGCGAGCGGGCGCGCAGCGCGACAAACGAGAGCAACCGGCACGCTGCTGGAGCACGCGCCGCAGCGGGCGCCAGAAGCCGATGCCCGTCGCTCGGAGGAGCGCGCGTCTCAGGCGCCAGACGCCGAAGGGCGCGCTTCCGAGGCGCGCGCGGCGCAGCCGCGAGCAGCCAAAGTGCGCCGCTCCGAGATCGTCCTGCACTACCGCATGCGGCGCGGGGCTGCGCTCTGGATCATCGCGCTCGACTGCTCCGCATCGATGCTGCGCCAACGCGCGTTGAGCTACGCGAAGGGGCTGTCGCGTGCGCTCGCCCGCGCAGCACGCCGGGAGCGTGCGTCGCTGCGCTTGATCACGTTCGGTGGCCAGGCTGCTCGCGTGCATCGGCCCACCGTGCGCGGTGCGCCGCTCGAGCGCGCGCTCGTCGCTCTCGGTGCAGGCGGCGGCACACCGTTGCGAGGCGCGTTGCTCGACGCGCTCTCGGTCAGCCGCCGCCACCGCAGCACGGCGCAACAACGGCTATTCGTGCTCACAGACGGCCGCACGCGCGCCGCCCTCGCAGATCTCGGCACCGTGGGTCGCGCGCTCGACACGCTCGTCGTGGACTGCGAGCTCGGCCGAGTCCGCCTGGGCGGAGCCCGCGAGATCGCCCGCCAACTGCAAGCGAGCTACACGCACCTCGATGCCCGTCCGGGCTGACTCGCTCAGCGGATTGCGGACGCGCCGCCGTCAGCGACAGCGACGCGCAGCTCGGGGTCAGCCAAACACGTCGTCGAGCGTCGTTGCGGTGAGGATGCGCTCGGCCCAGCGCTCGAGCTCGGCGGTGGATGCAGCCGCAGCCGCTCCACGGTGGCATCGTCGAGCACCCCGAACTTGAGCGTCAGCAGCTTGGCCAGTAGCTCGGCCCGTCCCTCGGCCTTGCCCTCGACGCGTCCCTCGGCCTTGCCCTCGGCGCGTCCTTGCGAGAGGTAACGCTTCGCAAACTCGCTTTGAAATTCGTATTTTGCGGGGTCCATGGCTGCAGAGCATGGAATGAGCTGCACGCGCAGCTCGGGGTCAGCCAACCACGTCGTCGAGCGTCGTTGCGGTGAGGATGCGCTCGGCCCAGCGCTCGAGCTCGGCGGTGGATGCAGCGCGCAGCCGCTCCACGGTGGCATCGTCGAGCACTCCGAACTTGAGCGTCAGCAGCTTGGCCAGTAGCTCGGCCCGTCCCTCGGCCTTGCCCTCAGCCTTGCCCTCGGCGCGTCCTTGCGAGAGGTAGCGCTTCGCAAACTCGCTTTGGAATTGGTACTTTGCGGGGTCCATGGCTTGCAAGCTTGCCCGGGCTGCCTCGCTGAGCGAGGCCAGCACCAGGTCGAAATATAGCACGGAACGGTCTGGGTCGAGCCCGAGGCTGGCAACCATCGCCGCCGTTGCCACCTGCACGGCTTCGTCCGGGTCCGCGCTGCGTCCGTGCGCCATGGCCGACAGCACGGCCAGCTCCGGCTCAGCGCTTGCGCGCGCAGTATCGGTGACCACCGGTACGGCAGACGGACCGATCACGAGCGGTACAAACACGCTGCTGCCGCCAAGCTCGATCGCCCGAGAGGCCCAGCGCACCACCGACTCTTGCGCGGTGACGACCAGCACGCAAACGGGACAACGCATGCGTGCTCGCAAACCGACTGCGTACACCGGCCAGGCATACGGCTTGTTCTCGTCGACCGAGAGCTGAACTTCGACGACGATTCCCAAAACGGGCTTGTCCTCGTAGAGCAAAATCACGAGGTCAGCGCGGTACTCGGCCGGCTGTACATCGGTGAGCTCAGCCGCCTCGATCCGCACTTGCGCGTAGCGCGGCAACGTGACGTGGAGCGACTCGCGCAGTAGCGATGGCGCCAGCTCCGGTCGATTCCGAAACAGCAGCAGGAGGACCTCGTGGAGCTGTGATGGCATCGGTTGCTCGCTGGCATTCCGACACGTGTCGCGTGCTGCATCAAGATTGTTGCCGGCCCGCCATGATTGCCGTTGCCACGATGATGGCAGCGCCGAGACAGACGCTGAGGCTCGGTGTTTCGCCGAGCACCCACGCGCCGAGCAGCGTGACGTACAACACCTGCAGCGCGAGGATCAGCGACACGCGCGTCGCCGGCAGGGTGCGCAGCGCGTGCGTCACGAGCGCGTGCGGAAGCGCCGTGAAGCCTGCTCCGAGCACGAGCAGTAGCACGGTACTGCGCGTGTCGAGCGCCGTGAGGTGCGGCCAGGCGTCGGCCGCGAAAACCAGCGCGGTGACTGCGCTCTGGTAGAGCATGATGAGCAGCCCTGAATACGCGACCAAGAAGCGCCGCTGCAGCACGTTGCGAAGCGCGAGGAGCGCGGCCGAGATCAGGCCGAGCCACACGCCACGGCCAGCGAGCTCGGCGCTGCCAGCCGTGAGCCACACGCCGAATGCCACGGCCACCGCCTGTGCGAGCGCGCGCGAGCTCGGCAGCCTGCGCTCGAACAGCGGCTCGATCCACGCCGTGAAGATCGGGGACGTGTAGAGCGCTGCGATCGCCACCGCGACGCTCGACTCACGGATCGCAGCGAAGTTCGTCCACCAGTGCAGCGCGAACAGCACACCGCCGAGCAACACCAGCGCGAGGTCCCGCCCGCGGATCGCCAGCGGGATGCGGAACATGCGCGCGATCGGCAAGAGGCACACTACTGCGATCACACCGCGATAGCCGGTGATCGCGGTCGTGGGCAGCGGGATGAGGCGCGAAAAGAGCGGGATCCCTCCGAGGAGGAGCACCGCGAAATGCAGGGACAGAAGCGAGGTTTCGCGCGCCGCCGGGGACGAAATCGACTGCTGGGGCAAAGACACGCAGCCCAGTGTAGTCGTGAGCCGCCGCTGCGCATGCCCCACGAGCAGCGCTCTCCTGGCGCCGCACGAGCCGGGATCAGCGCAAGCTCGCTGGTCGCGCGCGGCGCGGTGACGGCGCTGCGCTGGCCCGGCCACGGGAGCCGGCGGTTGCATGCTGGCGTCCGGCTGGAGCCCCGCGCAACCGGCGATGGGCCCGCCGACCGCCTGCGCAGGCGCGCGGCGAGGCGCTTGCGCTGCGCCGCCGAACGAGGTGGTGTCGCGCTCGGGTTGCGCGCGTCGTGGCCGACAACTGCGCCCGCCCAGTCCTCAGCCGCCGTGCGAGGCACGGAAGCGACTGAGCTTGCCCTTCGCGAGGAACACCCGATCGAACACCCAAAGGTGCAGCTTGAATGGCACCGCGAGCAGCAAGCCGGCGAGGCTCCGCAAGCCCGCCGCGCGCACCGGATGCCGGTAGCGAACGATCGCCCCGAGCTGCGGAATGCACGCGGCGACTGCGAGAAACAACACCAGCGCTGCGAGGTCGCCGACGCCGAAGACCGCGGCCTCGCGCAGGCTCCACAGCTCGTACAGCAGGTACGAAAGCCCAGCCAGCAGCGCGAGCGCGCCGCACACGGCGACGAACGGCGCAGCCAAAAACACCTTGAATCCCTGGAAGCCGCCGATCCAGAGCAGCCGCTTGATCTCTTCGAAGTGGGGCCCCGGTGCGAGCAGTCGCTCCACGTCCAGAAACGCCCACGGCCGCGGCGGCAGCGTGGTTACGGGCCAATCACCGCGCCGGTTCAGTTGCGCCGCGGTCTGGCGATAGCCGCACAACATCAGCGCGCTCGCTTCGAGCTCGCTGAACGAGTCGAGATCGGTGCGCATCACGGACAACAGGCGCTGCACGGACTTGTGGATCTGATAGCTCGTGAGCACGCCGCGCTGCGCGGAGGGCGAGGCTTGATCGGAGGCCGTGAACGGGTCCTGACACTCGCGGAAGTCCACGGGCTCGCTCTCGAGGTCGCGCTTGAGATGCAGAAACACGTAGCGCTTCAAGAGGCCCGCGCCCTCGCGCGCACACAGCTCCCGGTGTTGTGCCTGGCGCAGGCGCGTCTGCGCGATGCCGCACGAGCGCAGCGGCGTGCCGAGCTTGCCGAGCGCGGGCTGATCGACACCGCCCAGCTGGCCACTGCCATCACTGACGATGATCACATCACAGTCCTGCTCCAGCAGGTTCGCCACGCCCTGACTGTCAGACACGCCTCCATCTAACAGTCGAACATTCTTGCCTTCGTACAGGTTCGGCAGTGCCAGCGGCTCGAACATGCCGGGCACACACGCGGACGCCGCCACGGCCTCACCGAGACGCATGCGACGATAGTCGGGCGGCGCAAACGGCGTGCTCCACAGATGCTGCCAGCGGCGGCGAGGCCGCGGTGCCTCGGCGTAGTACATGCGCCGCAAGCGATAGTTGCCATCGATCTCTGCGTCGAGCCCGTGCGGCGGCTCACCCATGAACGAAGCCGTGAACTGCCAGGGATGTCCGGTGTTGAGTGTCGTTGCACCCAGCACCAGGCTCGGCACCTTCGCGCGCCTTCGCCAGTTGTCGTACTTGGGCTTCCACTCCTGCTTCGACTCGCCTGCCGGCGTGAACGCGAGGTCCGGCAAAAAGCGGGGCTCGGCACCGAGCTGATCGCTCACCCTCGAGTACAGCGTCGACTCGAGCACCTCGCCGAGCTTGCGAGTCGTCGTGTAGCCGGGCTGCAACAGGGCGCGCAGGTTGGCCCAGAGGCTGCCGCGGACCTGCGCCCGCACGTTGCTCTGAGCGGCGGCGAGGAACGCTGCGCTCATGCGCTCTACGATCTCGCAATAGTCCTCCGCTGTGATCTCCGCGTCCGGCTTCGTCCGCAGCAGCTGCTGCACCTCGAGGTAGAAGTGCGTCCCGCTGATCGAGCCACCGGACACGCAGGATAGCACCTCCACGTGCCGCAGCAGATCACGCTCCGCGAGCTGCGCCAGCACGCCGATGTGAAAGAGCGCCGCGCGCAAGCCACCGCCCGACAGCGCCAGCCCCACCTTGCCCAGCTCGACGCGACCGATCGCGGGCGCATACGGCCCGAGATACGCGTCGAACGCCTTGCGAAAGCGCGCGGTCCAGTCGGCGACCACGAGCTCCGGCTCGAGCAGCGGTTGCAGCTGCGCGTAGGTATCGGCCTGCGTCGCGAGCCGGGTCACGCTCGACTCGAAACGCCAGCGCGGCACGACGGGGATGGGCGGATGCTCGTGCTGAAGCCCGTGCTCGACGTTGTAACGACGCAGGCTCGCGATCGCTGCGTCGATGTCGCCGAGCCCGAGCTGCGCTTCCGCGAGCGTCGCGTGAAACCACCACTGCTGGCTCACCCAGTCGAAGCCGGGCTCGCGCGGCAGCTGCGTCAGGCGCTCGACGAGAAAGCTGCGGATTTGCTGAGCGCGCTGGTAGCGCTGGCGCGCGGTGAGCGGATCGGCGCCCGTGGCGCGGGCCTCGCGCGCTTCTTCGATCGCGAGCAGATTCAGCACGAACGCGGCGTTGATGCCCGTGTAGCCCTGGTCGGTCTCGACGCCCAGGCGATTGGCCTGGAACTCTTTCCCGAGCTCGAAACCGCTGCAAAAGAAGCCGCACGCGCGCTCCAGATCGCTGCGCTGCCCGCTCACCTGGAAGCGACGTTTGTGGATCGCCCCGCGCAGCCCGAGCGACTCCTGACGCTGCAAGACCTCGAGCTTCCGCGAGCGGCCGGCGCCGCTGCGAGCGGCGCGGGGCGACGGCGCCGTGAGGTCGAGGCGATCGACCTCGTCGAGGATGTCGAGCGCGGCAGCGAAGCGCTCCGCCGCCGGCAGATCGGGATCTTTGTAAGTGGCGAGGGCGTGCTGTTGCCCGACCTTGGCGAGCGTGACGTCGAGCGTGGACGTGTCCTTGTCCTCGCGGATCAGTGCGTACAGGCGACGCGCGCGCCCGAGCTCGTTGTCCTTGCGCAGCCGCTCGGCCAACGTCCAGCGATCAGCGGCGGAGGATACGGCGCCGCGCAGCACGGCATCGGCGCGCTCGACGTCGGTCTGCTGGCTCGCGTCTCGACGCGGAGATTCAATCGGAAGAACAGCTTCGGCAGCCTTCATCGCATCGCTCCGTACAGCGGCGCGCTTCTTCCCAGCGACGCGTGGGCGCAGTCCGGCGCGAAACGATCAGCTGTGTGGGAGGCGAACGCATCCGGTGCGCGGCCATCCTATACTGTCAGCCGCGGGATGGCTCACCATTCCGGCACACGGGCACGCATGCGAACCCACGGCCCGTAGTTGGTTGGATCACAGAACTAGTCGACACGTATGCGAACCGCGTGCGCAATCATCTACCGTGCCGAAGCGTAAGTGCCACAGTGTGGCGCTTCCTCCTGCGCAAGCAGCGTAACGGCGGACGCTATTCGGCGAGTCCGGAGCGCCGCGCGACCTGTCGATACACGACCGAGAAGTCCGAGCCGCGGAGCTCCGAGGCGTTGAGCTCTGCATAGATCTTCTGCGCCAGGGCAGCGAGCTCGGCGTGCACGCCGTTCTTCTTCACCGCGCCGAGCGCGAGCCCCAGGTCCTTGTTCATCAGGCTCACCGCAAACCCGGGCTTGTAGTCCCGATTGGACGGGCTCGTGGGCACGAGACCCGGCACGGGACAGTTGGTGTTCAGCGCCCAGCACGCGCCCGTCGCGACGGATGCGACCGAGTGGAAGGCCTGCGCCTCGACGCCGAGCGCCTTCGCGAGCGCGAACGCTTCGCACACACCGATCTGCTGGATCGCGAGCAACATGTTGTTACAGAGCTTGACGGCCTGGCCTGCGCCCGAGCCACCGCAGTGCACTGCACGCGAGCCGAGCACCTCGAAGTACGGCGCGGCGGCCGCGAACGCCTCTGCGCTGCCACCGACCATGAACGCCAGGGTGCCTGCGGCCGCACCCACGACGCCGCCGGAGACCGGGGCGTCGAGCGCCAGGAGGCCTGCTGCTCCAGCCTCGGCCGAGGCGGTTCGCGCATGCTCGACGTCCACGGTCGACGTATCGATCAGCAAGGCGCCCTTCCGCGCATGGCGCAGGACGCCCCCGGCTCCGCGGTAGACCTCCAGCAGCACCGCTCCGTCCGGCAGCGACGTGATGATCACATCGCTGCCGCTGACAGCTGCAGCGCCGCTCTCGACGGGCTCGATCCCCGGCTGCGTCAGCGCGTCGCGCGCCGACGGCGACGTGTCGAACGCCTGCACCTCGTACCCCGCTTTCGCGAGATTCGTGGCCATGGGCCCTCCCATGTTGCCGAGGCCGATGAACCCGACGCGCCTGCCCTGCGGACTCGGATCGCTGCTCATGTGTTCTGGCTCCTGCCCGTTATTTGAGCTGAGGGATGACGAAAGATGCGCCGCTCGGTTGTGCGTTACCCTCGGGCCAGCGCTGCGTCACCGTCTTGGTCTTCGTGTAGAAGCGGACGGCGTCAGGCCCGTGTTGGTTGAGATCGCCGAAGCCGGACTGCTTCCAGCCACCGAACGTGTAGTACGCGAGCGGCACCGGGATCGGCACGTTGATGCCGACCATGCCCGTGTCGACGCGGCGCGCGAACTCGCGGGCCGTGCGCCCGTCGCGCGTGAAGATCGCGACGCCGTTGCCGTATTCGTGCTGCGTCGGTAGCGAGAGCGCATGCTCGAAGTGCTCGGCCCGCACGATCGACAGCACCGGGCCGAAGATCTCTTCCTTGTAGATGCGGTGCTGACTCTGCACGTGATCGAAGAGCGAGCCCGCCAGGTAGAAGCCGTTCTTGTCGCCGCTGACCTCGCCCTTGCGGCCGTCGACCACGAGCTTCGCGCCCTCTTCTTCACCGAGCTTGATGTACTGCAGCACGCGCTCTCGGGCCGCTTGCGTCACGAGCGGCCCGTAGTCGGACTTTGGATCGGACGGCGCTCCGACGCGCAGCGCCTTGACGCGCGGCGCGAGCGCTGCGACCAGCCGCTCGGCGGTCTCCTCGCCCACCGGCACGGCGACCGAGATCGCCATGCAGCGTTCGCCTGCGGACCCGTAACCCGAGCCGATCAACGCATCGACTACATCGTGCAGATCCGCGTCCGGCATGACGATGGCGTGGTTCTTGGCGCCGCCGAAGCACTGCGCACGCTTGCCGCTGGCAGCGGCGCGCGCATAGATGTACTGCGCGATCTGGGTCGAGCCGACGAAGCCCACCGCGCGAACCGTGGGCGAGTCGAGGATGGCGTCCACCGCCTCCTTGTCGCCGTTCACGACGTTGAGCACGCCAGGTGGCAGACCAGCCTCGATCGCCAGCTCCGCGAGGCGCAGCGGCACGGAAGGGTCGCGCTCGGACGGCTTCAAGATGAATGCGTTGCCCGCGGCGATCGCGGGGCACAGCTTCCACAGCGGGATCATCGCGGGGAAGTTGAATGGCGTGATGCCGGCGACCACGCCGAGCGGCTGACGCATCGAGTACACGTCGATGTCCGTGCCGGCGTCGTCCGTGTATTCGCCTTTGAGCAGATGGGGAATGCCGGTCGCAAACTCGGCGACCTCGAGCCCGCGTTGCACGTCGCCGCGCGCATCGGCCAACGTCTTGCCGTGCTCACTCGAGAGCATCTCGGCGAGCTCCTGCATGTGCTCTTGAATCAGCACCACGAAGCGCGCCAGCACACGCGCGCGCCGTTGCGGATTCGTGGCAGCCCACGCCGGCTGCGCGGAGGCTGCGTTCGCGATGGCCTGGTCGACGTCGGCCTTGCTGGCGAGCGCGACCTGCGCCTGCACGGTGCCGAGACTCGGGTCGAACACGTCCGCGGACCTGCGCGAGGTGCCGGCGGTGCGCTCGCCCCCGATGAAGTGCGGGATCAGCTTGGCGATGGAGCTCATGACTGGACCTCTCTGACGCGAGCGAGCGCGTCCGAGCCGCTCGCAACGCAGACTCTAGCGCGTTTCGAGCGGCAGCCGTTTGGGGTCCCAGTGGGGGCCTACACCGCCCCCGATGCACTCACACGGCAGCGCGCTTCAGTCGTCTTTGGCGCCCGCGGCGATCCAGTCGCGCACGAGCTTGATCTGGTCGTCCGGGAGCTTCGCCCCGATCGGCATCGAGCTACCGCAGGTCTGCGTGCCCTCGAGCTTCTGCTGCAGCAGGCTCTCGTCCGGCTTGCCGGCGACGACGCGCGTCAAGCCGGTGTCCACGCAGTTCTTGCCGCTGCCGGGGATCGCGTTCGTGCCCATGGCTTTGACGCCGACCAGTGCCTTGTACGAGCCGGCCTTGTCGTTCAAGCGCAGCGCGCCACCATCGCCGCCGTGACACAACCCAGCACCGGCGCAGCCGTTGGCGACGATCACTTGCTCGTACACGTTGCTCCAGGAGGGGCCAGACGCCGCGGTACCCGCATCGGGCTTGTCTTGCACCGGGGCCGCGCCGAGCGAATACGCGATGACCTCACGGTTGGTCTTGGCATCGCTCGCGTACATGTATTGCAGGCCGCTCTTGACCACGACGTAGCCGTCCGCGATCGCCGCCGCGCCGGCTGCGATGGTCCCACCCGTGTCGAAGCTCGTGAGCTCGTCCCCGGTGGCTGCATTGAACACGTGCAGCACGGTCGCGACCGGCACGAACAAGAGGCCATTCGCGAGCGACGGCGCGCCCCAGGTGAGCGCGTCGAACTTGGTTGGCTCGCGCACGTCCTTGCCGTCTGCGGCGCTCAGCACGTGCAGAAACGACGCCGAAGGAGGCTCGTTCGCCACCACGTAGAAGTTCTTGCCATCGAACGCGCCGTTCATGAGCACGCCGCCGTTGTTCGGCGTGTGCGTCGCGCTCAGCTTGTCGCGGCTCCAGAGCACCTCGCCGGTATCGCGTTTCAGGGCCCAAAACGACCCGGCCTTGTCGCCTGCAGCTACAAGCGGCGTGTTGCCGGTCTGAGCCAGGATGGGGTTGGCGCCGAAGTCGGTGTCCGCCAGCGGATCGGCCGCGTTGGATCCGAAGATGGTCCAGATGTCGTTCTGGCGGACCTGCTCGACCCAAAGCCGCTTGCCGGTGTCCAGATCGATGGCGTGGAACGCGTCCGAGCCGGGGCCCACGACCGTGTAGTTGTTGCCCGTGGTCGCAAACACGACCTTGGCTTGCAGATCGACCGAGACCGTCGACCACACCATGGCGCCGGTCTCATCGCCTTCGGTCGTCAGGTAAGTCCAGGCGCGCGAGCCGTCTTCGGTGCTGAACGCTTCCACGCCGCCCTTGGCTGCAGACCGGCCATCGCCTGCGACCTCTGCAAACGTGCTGTGCCCCACGAGCACCTTATTCCCCGCGACGATCGCCGAGGAGGTACCGTCCGCCGCTGCGTTCTCAGGATAGGTCCGAACCGGGCCCCAGACGACCGAGCCATCCGCGGCCTTGACCTTGAAGAGCTCGGCGTTCGCCGCCGCGTGGACATACAGGAAACCATCCTGGTACGCGGGCGAGGAGGTGCCCTTGATGTCGGTGTTCGTCCACAGCTGCCTGCCCGTCTTCAGCTCGACGGCGACCAGGCCGCCTGTCGCCGTGATGTAGACCTTGCCGTCGACGATCAGCGGGCTGCCCGCAGGCCAACCCGGCGTGGTGATGCGCCAGTGCTCTTTCAAGTCCTTGGCGTTGTCGACCGTGAGCTTGGTCTCGGACGGCTGGTAATACGTGTTGCTGCTGTCCTTGCCCATCGCGGTCCAGGAAGCAGGTTTGCCCGTGGAGCCGCCTTTGCCAGCCTCCGCGCCGTCACTCGACCCGGCGTCGCGCGCGCCCGTCGCATCGTCCTTGTCCGAGCTGCAGGCGCTGCTGCCGAGAGCGGCACAGAACGCAAAGGCGCCAATGTACGGCCAATGCAAAGCTACGGATTTCGAACGTCCCATCGTCATCATTTGTTCACTCGAGCTCGCGCGGAGGTTTCGGAGCCCAGCGCTTGTACCGCTTTGCGGGGCGGGTGCCAACCGAACGCATGGCTGCCGCCGGTGGCGTCGACGCCGGTGCCATCTCCCTGCCATGCAAACGACGCCGGGTCAGCGTGGCAGCCGGCTTGCCGCCACGAGCGGCATGCGCTAGGTCGGGGCAGGCGAGCGTTTCACGCAGCGCAGTCGTCGATGGCAAGAGCAATGCTCCAGGATCACGAGAGTTTCCGCGCGTGCAGCGTCCGAGAAGGCGCGCGGAGCGAGTCGCGCGCGCGGCTTGGCCGCGGCGCCTCGCGAGCCTGTGCGTAGCCCTGGCAGTCAGCGCGGCGCCGTTCGCGGTCCACGCACAGAGCTCGGAGGCGCTCCAGCAAATCCCCCAGGAGCCAAGCGCGACGCCCGAAGCTCCAGGCGGCGCGTCGACGCCACCTCTCACTCCTGATCGAGCGGCGGACCCGACCACCGTAACCCCGCCGAGCCCTCAGGCTCCGGCCGTAGCAGCCCAGCCCTCCACGCTCCAGGCCCGTGCGGAGCGCCTGTCGTTGTGGCTACAGGCGCTCAGCCATGATGCCAGGAGCTCGCGCATCCTCGCGTCCAGCATGTACTTCGTGAGCGCGACCGGCTTTGGGCTGTTCGGTGCGGCAGCGATCGCTGCCGTCGGCAACGAAGACCGAGGGGTCAACGGCGCCGTCACATTCCTGAGCGGTGTGACACTCGGCGTGAGCGCCGGCTACCTATACCTTGCGATCGCGCGCATCGGCTTCATCAGCACGGATGAAGAGCGCCATCGCCGCTGGCAGGCGTCGACCACGCGCAACGAGCTGATGATCGCTCGCTTCGAGAGCGAGCTCGAAGCTGAAGCCAAGCTGGCGCGCACGGCGCGCTTCATGAGCGCAGGAAGCTCGCTGGGAGTCGCAGCCATTGGCGGTGTCACGCTGGCCGTGGCAGCGACGCAGCGGCTGACGGATGGCGGGCGCACGGGGCTGAACGTCTTCGGAGGTGCGATGCTGGCGGTCGGGCTGTGGGGCGTCGTATCCGATCTGGTCTTCGAATCCGCGGTCGAGCGCGCGCATCGCTTATACCGCGCAGGGCAGGGCCCTGAACCGAGTCAGCCCAAGCCCAAGGTCACGCCGGAGATCGCCCCCTACGGTGCCGGCCTCGCGGTATCGGCGCGCTTCTGATCACGGGCGACAGGCTGCGACGAACGCCTCTGCGATCGCCGGGTTGCTCGCCCAGTGCGCGTGGACGTAAGAGCCCAGGACGGGGCCGTGTCCGTAGCCTTCGCTGCGCAGCTCTCCGCTGCGCTTGACGCGCAGGCTGTAGCGCGCGGGCGCAGCGGACGTTTCGAACACCGAGTAGCGAAACTGGTGCCCGCGAAAGCGCGTGCCTGCGGGGCCGAGCGGGCTCGCATCGCTGGTCTCGACCTCCACGTAGCCGAGCGCCTGGAGCCGATTGCGCATGCACGCGACCCCCCGGATCAGCCCCAGCATGGCGTGCCGTCGTTCGTCGAGCGTCTGGATCGCTTCGCCGAGGTACATGAGCCCACCGCACTCCGCGTAGATGGGCTTGCCCGCGCGCGCGTGTGCGCGCAGCGCCTCGAGCATGCCGCTGTTGGCGGCAAGGGCCTCGACGTGCAGCTCTGGATAACCGCCCCCGATGTAAATGCCATCGAGTCCGCTCAGCCCCGCATCGTGCACCGGAGAAAAGCGCACGAGCTCGGCGCCGGCGCGCTCGAGCAGGTGCAGGTTGGCTTCGTAGTAGAAGTGAAAGGCCGCGTCGTACGCCACGCCAATGCGACAGCGGGTCTCACGCGCTGGCGCCTCGCTCTGCGCGCTTGCCGCTCCCAGCGGCGGCGCCGAGCGCGCCAGCTCGAGCAGCGCTTCCACGTCGCACTGCGCCGCGACGGCATCCGCCCAGCGCTCGATGCGCGGCTCGCTCTCGCTCGCCACCGCCGCGTGCAGCCCGAGGTGCCGCTCCGGCAGCGCTGCGTCCGGCGCATCGAGCAGCCCTCCGAGCACGGGCACCTCGCTGCCGGAGCACGCAGCGCGCACGAGCTGCAAGTGCCCCGGACTGCCGAGCCGGTTACAGATCAAGCCGCGCACGCTGACAGTAGGCTCGAAGCTCGCGAAGCCGTGCGCGAGCGCCGCGACGGAGCGCGCCATGCCCGAGGCGTCGCACAGCAGCACGACGGGCGCCTGCAACATGCGCGCGATCTCCGCGCTCGAGCCTGTGAGCTCGGTGGCGCTCGCGCCATCGAACAAGCCCATCACGCCTTCGATCAGCGCGATGTCCGCGCCGGCCGCATGGCGCGTGAACGTCTCGCTCAGGGCGGCTTCGCCCATCAGCCAGCTATCGAGGTTGTGTGCCGTGCGACCGCTTGCGAGGCGATGGTACGTCGGATCGAGATAGTCCGGGCCGCACTTGAACACCACGACCTCGAGCCCGCGCCGCCGCAGCGCGCGGCACAACCCCATCGTGAACGTCGTCTTGCCAGAGCCGCTCGACACGCCCGCGATGAGCAGCCGCGGGATGCTCACGCCGACTCTCCGCGCCCGCGATAGCGCCGCTGGTACTCGGGGCTGTACAGCGCGCTCTCCCGAAAGTCCTCCGCCGCGAGCACGGGACCGACCAGGATCGTAGCGGTGCGATCGATCGGCTCGTGCCGAATGCGCTCCACGATGTCGCTCAACGAGCCGCGCACGATGCGTTCGTCCGGCCAGCTGGCGCGGAACACGATCGCGACTGGACACTCGGCGCCGTAGTGCGGCAGGAGCCGCGCGACCACCTTCTCGAGCACGTGCACCGACAGGTGAATCGCGAGCGTCGCGCCGGAAGCCGCGAAATGCTCGAGGCTCTCGCGCGCCGGCATCGCCGAGGCGCGCCCGGACGTACGCGTGAGCACGACCGACTGCGCGACCTCCGGCAAGGTGAGCTCGAGCCCCAGCGCGGCCGCCGACGCCGCGAACGCGGGCACGCCCGGCGTGATCGTGTACGGGATGCCGCGCGCGCGCAGCCGGCGCAGCTGTTCGCCCAGCGCGCTCCACACCGATAAATCTCCAGAGTGCAGGCGCGCGACGTCCTGGCCGCGCTCGTGCGCCGCGACGAGCTCCGCTTCGATCTGATCGAGGTCGAGCGGCGCCGTGTCGAGCACGCGTGCGCCGCTCGGCGCCATCGCCACGATCTCGCGCGGCACGAGCGAGCCCGCGTACAGGCACACGGGGCAGCGCATCACGAGCTCGCGCCCGCGCACGGTGATCAAGTCCGGCGCGCCCGGGCCGGCGCCGATGAAGTGTACAGTCATGTCGAACCTCCTTCGCGAGCAGCCAGGTCAGCCAACGCGCAAGTCGCCGCTCCGAACACCACCCGTGGACCGAGCAGGCGCGCTGCCCCGCCGCTGCGAGCGGCACCGGCGAGCGCCGCCGTCTCGGCGATCGAGGGCACGCCGAAGCTTCGTTCCACACGCGCAGAGCGCGTCAGCACCGCAGCGGACTGCGCCTGCAGCGCTGCATTCGGCAGCAGCACGAGCGGGATCGCCAGCGCCGCCGCGAGCTCGGCCAGCCCGCGCTCGCCGGACTTGAAGTCCGGCGCGTACAGCGCGCTGACCTCCGGCAAGGTGCGCCCGGCGCGCGTGAGCGCGAGCTCCAGCGCAGCCGCGATGTCCTGACGCGTGCAGCCGCCGCGACAGCCCACTCCCGCAGCGATCATGGCTTGTCGACCCTCCACTGCGTCACGGGCATCGCGGGCCGCCAGCCGCGCATGCTGCCGAGCGGAACGCAGTGCTCGATCGACAGCCGGCGCAGCTCGCCGTCGTGGCGCGCGTGCCACTCGAGGAGCAGCGCCTCGGTCTCGAGCGCGACGGCGTTGATCACCAGCCGTCCACCGCTCGCGAGCGCAGCCCACACGCGCTCGAAGACACCCGGCTCACTCGCGCCGCCGCCGATGAACACCGCGTCAGGCTGCGGCAGCGTATCGAGCC
>Ga0190269_10000703_pt1 | contig 16760 bp, 9 predicted proteins | sample Popmic249IS_FD_133749 | JGI IMG/M metagenome (GOLD analysis project Ga0190269, IMG submission 133749) | Populus adjacent soil microbial communities from riparian zone of Blue River, Arizona, USA - 249 IS | ecosystem: Environmental > Terrestrial > Soil > Riparian zone | place: USA: Arizona...
GGTCGGCCACTCCTACGGCGCCAAGGTGGTGCTCTCTGCCGTGGCTGCCGCGGACCTGCCGCGAAAGGTGGAGTCGATCCTCCTGCTGCAGCCGGCGGTGTCTCACCTCTGCTTCGCGGAAAAGGTTCCGGGCACCGATCGGCCTGGTGGCTATCGGCCGGTGCTCGACCGGGTGAACAAACCGATCCTCTCCACCTTCAGCGCCCATGATTTCCCGCTGACCCGGGTCTTCCATCTCGCGGTGCGGCGGGCCGGCGACCTGGGGGAGGTGCAGATCGCCGCCGACGAGCCGCCGAGCAAGTACGCGGCCCTCGGTGGGTTCGGCCCGCGCAAGGCCGGGGAGAAGCTGATCGACATCCTGGACCGGCCGCAGAAGTACGACCTCAAGGGCGCCAGGGTCTTTGGAGTCCATGCCACGCGGACCATCCCGGGCCATGGGGACATCAGCAACGAGTCCACCTGGTGGGCCCTTTACAACCTGGCATCGGAGTAAGGGGCGGTGAGCTCCAAGCGCCTGGTCCTCTCGGTCTCGCTCGATACCTCGGAGCAGGAGGCGGAGGTGTGCTGCCTTTTCAAGAGGGAGGAGGAGCGCCTGGACGAGTGGCGCTTCACCGCGAAGAAGATGGGCCTGCCGGATTTCCTGGACCGTCGCACGGCCTTGAACAACGGCTATGAGTTCGACATCCCCGGGGAGGTCCTCGGCGCGATGAAGAGATGGGTGGAGCCGCACCGTCCGTTGTGGCTGCGCCTGGAAAGGCCTGCCGGTTACCTCCGGCTCGTACCTTGGGAACAGCTCCTCCAGCCGCGCCTCGAAGTCCCCGTGCTCCGTCTGCCGGATATCGAGACGGATCGCCCTCGGGAGTCGTCCAAGTCGCTCGACGTCATCCTGTGCGGCAGCCTGCCGGTTGCCAAGAACCCATTCCCGATCGCCAAGTATCTGGTGCGGATCGCGGAGAGCATCCACAGCGCGGTGCCACGGCAGACAACCCTGCACGTGTTCACCGATAGCTCGGTCCACCAGGAGGTGAAACAGCGGTTCGAAGCCAAGGAGAACTTCGGCTCGGCAATCCGCCTCTACAGCCCTGAGAGCGCCGGGCCTTACGTGGCGCCGGACCCGGCCTCCCGGATCACGGATGAGGCGGGCAGGATCGAGAGCCCCTGGCTGCTGTGGATCCGGGATTCGCTCAAGGGGCGCAGCATCGACGTCGCGCACTTCCTCTGCCACGGTTACTTCTGGAACGACCAGGAGGGAGCCCTCGCGTTCGCCGAGTCGCCGCTGGAGAACTACGACCGCCGGACGGCGCGCTTTGTCAGGTCCTCGGAGCTGTCGATCTTCATGACCCAGGCCGGCGCCTGGTCGGCGGCCTTCAGCTCGCCGGAGCACAACTACTCGAAGATGGGGCTGCGGCTGCTCGCAGACGCGATGGCGCAGGTGCGTCCAGGGCCGGTGCTGCATCAGGACCTGCGGCTGGATTCCGGCTGTGACGCGCTTGGCCAGGCCTATGCGTTCCTCTACGGTCTACCTGGAGCCCCGCCTCCGGCCTCCCCCGCGCTGTCTCTCTCATGTCAGCCGTCCTGGCTGGAGGGACCCGCGATAGCGCAGTTGTCGCACAAGTTCAGCCTCGCGGTGAAGTCTTCCGCGACGCTCGACCTTGAGAGGGTTTTCGAGACCGCGGAGAACGTCCCTGGCTGGATTGCCGCCGCCGAGCGCTCACTCGAGCAGGCCGACTTGCGTCTGCAGAAAATGGAAAAAAGGAACGAAACCGGGCAGACCCGACGCACAGAGCTCGGCCCGGTCGAGGCGAACCTGCGGCGGGTCCAGGAGATCATCGCTCGCGCCGCGACGAAGCTGGGAGACAAGCCGTGAGGCCTCGTACAGTTGTGGAGATTGATCCAGCCATGGGGAACGGATTGGAGGATCGCCTGCAAGTCAAGGTCAGGCCCTGGGCGGTCGTAATCCCCGATTCGGGGACGTGGCAGGCCTTTGACTGTGATCCCGACGCTATGCCGGCTTGGACGGAGGACGGCGCTGTGCGCGAGCACGGCCTGATCCTGCGCGAGAAGCTGGAGAGCCATCCTGCCGTCGCAAGCGCGCTTCAGAAAGTCCTGAGCATAGATTTTTCGTCCAGACACCCGATCTATTTCCAAATACAGGGTGGAGAGGCGGAGCGCTTCCGCTGGGAGGCCTTGTGGGATAACGACAAGGAGTTCCTGGCTCTCGACGCCCGCTGGCCGATCGCACGCATGGTCGAGCCACCCGAAAGTGCCCCGAAGCAGAAACACCTCTTTACTCCTCCTTTGCGGGTCATGGCCCTGATGTCCGCTCTCGGGAGACCCGCGAAGCCGCAGTGGAAAGAGCTGTACGCGGCGGTGGAGAAGACCCGCGAGCAGGGACTGGACGTCGAGCTGTCGGTCTTCTTCGGCGAGGAGGATCTGCTGGCGGCCGTCCGCAAGGACATCGAGCAGGGGACCGTGACCGGTGTCCGAGCGGGGGCAATCGACAATCCAGCGGGCATCGAGGCGGCTATCGATGACTTCAAACCCCACATCCTCCACTTTTTCTGTCACGGCTCGGCCAGCGTGGGCAGGCCACAGCTCGAGCTGGCGAAGATCACAGACCACGATCTCGGCAAGAGCTCGGTCATCCTTGGGATCAAGCAGCTCGCGGGGTTCCAGGCGCTGAGCCACGTCTGGCTGGTCACCCTGAACTGCTGCGAGGGGGGCAAATCGGTCGCGGACCTCCACTCGATGGCGCATCAGCTCGTGGTGAACGTCGTCCCCGCAGCGATCGGCATGCTGGAGCCGATCGATGCCGGCGACGCGCACAGGTTTTGCGGCGCCTTCTACGCCGCGGTCTTCCGGATGGTGCGGCAGTTCGTGGAAGATTCTCCGCCCGAGGAGACCGAGATCGAGTGGGCCGAGACCCTGCATTCGTCCCGCACGCTCCTTTCGCAGTCCGACCCAGGCCCGGTAAGCCGCGTGGAATGGACGCTTCCGGTGCTTTATGTCCGGCGGGACAGGTTCGAGGTAACGCTGAAAGCGCCGCCTTCGCCCGAGGTGCAGCAATCCCTGAAGCTGCAGGCCGAGGAGCAGCAAGCCATGAAGTTGCGGGCCGAGTCCATCGCGACGGTGCTGCGTGGGCTGGCCCCCGACACTCCGGCCGAATTGCGCGACGAGATCCTGGCGACGTTGAACGACCTGCCCTTGGCACTTCGCCCCGACCGCCACGGCAACTTCCAGGAAGCCAGCGACAAAATCGAGGAGTTGGTGATCGAGATGCCGCAGATGAGCTCCGACTCTGCCGGCAGCTTCTCGGGAGCAAGCTGATGGCAGAGGAATGGCCTGACACGCTCGCAGTCAATGCCTGGACCGGGGAGGAGGAGCCCGTGGCGGATGTGTCGGACAAGGCGAGAGGATGGGCCGTCCGGCAGCAGACCGACAAGGTTCCCCAGCTCCTGGCGCCCCCGCCTGAGGTCGATCTGCGCGACTGGCGTCACGCCGAGGTGGGCTGGGGGCTGGTGCTCCCCGAAAACGAGCAGCTCTCCGTGGCCGATCGCGCCATCGCGGCCGACGCCCCGGAGCCGATCCGCGAGCTCCTGAAAGCCCGCGAAGGCGCTCCCGTCTTTCGCTACCGGCCGGACCTCCACAACCGCTTCCTGCGGCGCTATTCCACGAATCAGCCGCCGCAGGACATCGCGATCGCCGGATCCGAGCGTGGCACCGGGCCGGGCCGGCTTCCCTGGTACCTGCTCCTCTGCGGCTCTCCCGAAGTCCTGCCCTGGGACCTGCAGTACGTCCTGAACACGGCCGCCTATGTCGGACGCCTGGATCTCGACGAAGAGGGGCTCGCGCATTACGTCTCCGCGTTGATGAACGATTGGCAGGACGCCGCCTGCCGGCCCGAGCAGCCCGTCGTCTGGACCGTCGATCACGGTCATCCGGACATCACCTTCCTAATGCGGAATGCCATCGCCGAGCCGATCGCGACCGCGCTCAAGGGAGATTCACAAATCGGGGACAGCCTGCTTCGTCTCGCCGGGAAGGATGCTACGGTCGGCTCTCTGATCGACGCCCTGGCCGACCGGCAACCGGCGCTCGTCGTTACCACGAGCCACGGCATGACGGGGCCTGTCGCCGATCCGGAGCGCATGGCGGCGCAGCTCGGGTTCCTGGTGGATCATCTGCGAGCTTCGCTCGGTCCGGACGAGCTGCTCGCCAGGTGGCAACCTGATGGCGCGATCTGGTACGCCCATGCCTGCTGCTCCGCGGGCAGCGACAAGCGGACCCGCTACAAGGGGCTCGTCAAGGAAGGCTCCCCGGTGGAGAAGACCCTGGAAGGCGTCGCTGCCCTTGGTGCCCGGGTAGCGCCGCTGCCGCGTAAGCTCCTGGGCGCCGAAAAACCTCTGCGCGCCTTCGTGGGACACGTCGAGCCGACCTTCAACTGGACTCTCCAATCCCCGGAGACTGGCCAGATCCTGACCAGCACCATCAAAAAGGCGCTCTACAACGATCTTTACAGCGCAAAGCCGGTAGGCATGGCCTTCGACAGGGTTTACCATCACGTTGGAGAGCTGCTCGCGCAGTGGAAAAGCGCTGTCGACGAGGTGGATCAGGGGACGCCAGGCGCTCGCGTCGCAGCGCTGCGCAGCCAGCTCACCGCGCTTGACCGGCAGAGCATGGTGATCCTCGGAGATCCCACCGCCTGTATCCCGCCCCTCGAATAACGGGAGACTTCCGTGGCGAAGAAGCAACCTGAAGCCGCTGACGGTACCGCCCCGAAAGCGGCGCGGCGAACGTCTCTCACCGTCAGCCTCTCTCCCGACGATCGCGTCGCGTTGTACGCGGCCGCCCGCTATATCCCGGTCAGCCTCGAACGCGCGGCTGGATTGGAGATCCCCTTCACCACCTACATGCAGGATCCGGCGGTCGCGAAGGCAAACCCGGCCCTTGCCTTCAACGAACAGCTTTGCGTCGACTGGGAGCCGGGCCTTTCCGACGGGCCGACGAGCGCGCGCTTCGCCGTCGTCGACTTCAACGCCGACAGCGGCGAGCTCACTCCACCCGCTGTGTGGGATGAGAAGCTCCAGAAGTTCGTCATCGATGGCCGGGTCATCGACGAGAAGACGGCTGACCTGCCGCAGTTCCATCAGGTGAGCGTCTGGGCCACTTTGCAGCGGGCGCTGGCGTTCTTCGAAGACGGCCCCGCTCTCGGGCGGCGCATCCCCTGGGCTTTCGAAGGGAACCGCCTGATCGTCGTGCCGCGCGCCGGCTACGGCGAGAACGCCTACTACGACCGCGAAAGCAAGTCGCTCCAGTTCTATTACTTCGGCTCGGACCCCGATTTCGTCTACACCTGCCTCTCGACCGACATCGTCAATCACGAATTCGGCCACGCGGTCCTCGACGGCATCCGCCCGCTTTACAACGAGAGCAGCCTCGTCCAGACGGGAGCTTTCCACGAGTTCATCGGAGACCTGACCGCCATCCTGCTGACGCTGCAAAACGGCGATCTGCGTAGGTTCCTGGCCGATGCGACCGAGGGGGACATCGAGAAGGCCGAGACGATCGGGGCGATCGCCGAGGAGTTCGGCGAGAACGTCCGCGACCGGCCGTACCTGCGGACGGCGTTCAACCAGGACAGGATGTCCGAGGTGAGGAGATCGAAGAGCTCGCACCGCGTCTCCGAGGTCCTCACGGGCGCGATGTTCGACGTCCTCATCGCGCTCGCGAAGCACTATCGGAGCCAGCCCGGGACCAGCCCCCGGGAGGCGTTCTGGCGCGCCACGGACCGCATGCAGCGCACCGCCATCCAACCGCTCGATCTCCTTCCGCCCGTCGACGTCACGTTCCGGGACTACGCCATCGCCGTCTGCCGGTCGCAGCAGCTTGCCGATCCGATCGACCCCGAGGATTACCACGGCATGCTGATCAGGGTCTTCCGCGAGCGGGAGATCCTGTCGCAGGAGGACGAGCAGCGGCTGAAAGAGCCGAAATACCTCTACGACCGCCTCGATCTCTGCGTCAACCACGACATCGGCGAGATCTCACGGTCGCGCGGCGCCGCGTACCGGTTCCTGGACGACAACCGCCAGGAGCTTCTCATTCCCGCCAGCCAGGATTTCTTCATCGCGGATCTCTACGACGCCAACAAGGTCGGCCGTCAGCGGGCCAGGTTGCCCCGGCAGATCATCCTCGAATACGTCTGGCGTGAGGATGTCCTCCTCGACGGCCAGCGGTTCGGCAAGTTCGACGGACGCTGGACCTCGATGCTCTGCGGCGGAACCCTCGTGTTCGACGACAACGGAAACGCCCTCGCCTGGGCGATGAAGCCCGGCTCCCTTCCTTACGGGGGCAAGCGGGTCCGAGGCGGCGCCGTGGCCAGGAGTTGGGAGGCTGCGATCGCCGAAGGAACCGCGCGCAGGGAGGAGCTGCTCGACAATCTGGCCGCCCAGATCGCCGCCGGACGGGTGGGGGCCGTGGTCGGTTCCGCGAAGGGGCTGCTGGGCGCGGCGGTTCCCCCGTTGATCGCGGAAGGGGAGGAGGAACAGGTCCGGTTCCGCCTGTCTCCCCACCTGCATCTTTCTCATGAGGACGAAGACCATCCGGGAGCACGGCCATGGGAAATCATCTCCTGATCCGGGCCTACCGCGTCGGCTGCGGAGACTGCCTCTACATCCGCATCCCGCAGGGGAGGGACGGGTTCCACATCCTCCTCGACTGCGGCAAGAAGGGGGACTCGGAGCTGCTCGAGAGGGCCGTCAAGCATCTCGAAGAGACGATGCTGCCTCCCGGAGAGGTGGACGGCAAGAAGCGTCTCGACCTGATCGTCGCCACGCACCGGCACGAGGACCACATCAAGGGGTTCGACAAGGAGTGGTTCAAGAACATCGAGGTCAAGAACATCTGGCTCAGCGCGGTCATGGATCCCAAGCACAAGCAGGCCGAGAAGGCGCGCAAGCTCCACGCGTTCGCCGGCGCGCAGATGCGCCAGCTCGCCGAGAGCGGCATGGCCCTGAGCCCGGAGGTCGAGATCCTGGCTTCCTCCTACGCCGTGAGCAACGACGCGGCCGACGACTTCCTGATGAAGACGCTGCCGAAGGCCAACAAGATCAAGCCGAAGTTCGTCCACGCCGGCATGACGTCCAAGCAGCTCGGCCTCGATCTCAAGGACGCGACGATCCGCGTTCTTGCTCCCGAGCAGGACATCGACCATTTCTATCTCGGCGAGACGAAGGACATCAGCCTCAAGGGCTTCCAGGAGGTCAGCTCTTCCGTCCGGCCGCGATCGCTTTCGGACGGCCCCGCTCCAGCGAACATCTGCCCCGGCGACTTCCGCCGCCTGCAGGCGGGCATGCTCTCGAACGGATTGGCGTTCGCGGCCAAGGACAGCACCATCCAGAACAACATGAGCGTCGTGCTCCTGATCGAATGGAAGAAGCGGAGGCTGCTGTTCGTGGGCGACGCCGAGTGGGAAGGCGAGTTCAAGGAGGGCAAGGACAACGGCAGCTGGAACGTGATGTGGAAGGAGCGGAGGGCCGACCTGAAGGAGCCGATCGACTTCCTCAAGATCGGCCACCACGGGAGCATCAACGCCACGCCGCCGGCCGCCGAGCTGCAGCCGGAGAGCTCGGCGGAGCTCGGCGCCGCGAGCATCTACCGGATGCTCGATACGCTCCTGCCGGTTCCCAGGCCCGGCAGGAAGCCGACGGCGCAGGCGATCGTCTCCACCGAACGGGAGTTCTACAACCCGATCCCCGAATGCGCGGTGCTGGTCGACCTCGCCCGCCGGGTGAGCAACGCGCGAAACTACGGCGCCGAGCTCAAGAAGAAGAACAAGGACCCCAAGCGCATCTGGATCTCGAAGAAGGCGAAGAAGAACAAGTTCTTCGAGACCTTCGAGAAGGAGTTCCTCGACAAGCCCCAGCCGCTGCGCACCGACCTGGAGTTCGTGCTCGGAGGGGACGAATTCGTCGACGTCGAGATCCCGCCGGGCACTTGATCGAACAGCGGTTTATGGCTTTACCCCATAGGGTACTACGCGTATCCTATATCCATGGTCCCGAGAAGCATCCTGGCCGTCGTTCTCCTGGCCATCCTGCCGTCCTGCTCGCCGGTCAAAGCGCCCCGGTCCGCCGCCGCTCCCGGGCAGGCGGGCGTCGTCGTCGAGAGGACGACCCCGTATTCGGTGGCCGAGATGGCCGGCCTGCTGCCCGGGGACGTGATCCTCTCCTGGTCCTCCGCGGGATCGCCGGCATCGAAGGGCGACGTCGGCTCTCCCTATGACCTGCTCCCCGTCGAGATCGAGGAGGCCCCGCGGCGGGCCGTTACCCTGCGCGGGAGGCGCGGCGGCGAGGAAAAGAGCTGGGTGATGCCGAGAGGAGATTGGGGGATGGCCACGCGGCCTGCCGGTGACAGGCCCGCCGCCTTCTTTCTCGACCGCCGGGCTCGGGAGCTCTCCGAAAAGCAGAAGTGGGCCGAGGCCGACGCTGCCTTCCAGGAGGCCGTCGAGGCCTTGGAGCGGGAGGCCGGGCCCGCGGCGGCGGCGAACCTCCTGAATGCCTGGGCCGGGTCGTTCCAGTTCCGCGGCGAATCGGCGGCGGCGGTCGAACGCTACGAGAAAGCCCTGGCGCTGATCGGTCCGAAGAGCCTGTTCACCGCGCATACGCTCGCCGGGCTCGCGCACGTCCGGTCCAGGATGGGCGACATCGGGGCGGGCGAGGAGCTCCTGCGGCGGGCCCTCGCGATCCAGGAGGAGCTGGCGCCCGGGACGACCGAGGTCGCGGAAACCCTCAACAAGCTGGGAGTGCTGGCCCGCTGGCGCGGCGATCTCGAGACCGCGGGGGAGCACCTGAAGCGGAGCGAGGAGATCCACCGGCGGCTGGCGCCGGGGAGCGCCGGTCACGGCCGCGTCTTCATCAACCTCGGCAACGTCGCCCAGGAGCGCGGCGACCACGCGGAAGCCGAAAGCTTTCACCGCCAGGCGCTCGCCGTCTTCGAGAGGATCGATCCCTATGGCGGCTCCGTCGCGGGTTGCCTGCAGAACCTCGCGAACGTCGAGATCCTGCGCGGCGACCTGGCCAGCGCCGACGACCTTCTCCGCCGCATCCTGGATCTCCAGGAACGGCGAGGGGGGAGCGAATGGGAGGCCTGGTCGACGCTGACCAACCTGGGGCATATCGCGGTCGAACGCGGCGACCTCGAGGCGGCCGAGGTCCACTACCGCGGCGCCCTGGCGATCCAGGAGAAGAAGCCCTCGCCCAATGGACGGGATCTGGCTCAAAGCCTGGGAAACGTGGGGGAGCTGGCGCTCCTGGAAGGCAACCGGGCCATGGCCCGGGACTATCTGCAGCGCGCGCTGGAGATCGAGGAGGCGCTGGCGCCGGAGAGCCTCGGCGTGGCCCAGAGCCTGGGGGACCTCGCCCGTCTTGAGACGCAGAGCGGCGATTCCGCCAGGGCCGAGGAGCTCCTCCGGCGCGCGCTGGCCATCTTCGAGAAGAAGGCGCCCGAGAGCCTGGAGGCCTCCCTCGTGATGCGCCATCTGGGCGAGGTCGTCGGCCAGCGCGGGCGGCCGGAGGAGGCCGTCGCGTTCCATCGCCGGGCCATCGGCATCCAGAGCCGGCTCTCGCAGTGGAGCATCGAGCTGGCCGAAACGCTCTATTACCTCGGCCGCGCCGAGCGCCGGTCCGGCCAGAACGGGGAGGGGATCCGCAACCTCTGCCGCGCGGTCGACACTCTCGACCGCCAGCGGACCCGGATCGGCGGCGCTCCCGAGGCGAGGACCTCTTTCGAGGCCACCCTCGGCGAGTATTACCACGCCTGCCTGGAGGGCCGGCTCGAGCTCGGCCAGTCCGCCGAGGCGTTTCACGTCCTGGAGAGGAGCCGGGCGCGCTCCTTCCTCGCCCTCCTCGCGGAACGGGATTTCCGCCCCTCGGACCTGCCGCCGGAGCTCGCCGCCGAGCGCCGCCACGTCAACGCCGAGTACGACCGCGTCCAGTCGCAGCTCGCTCTGCTGAAGGCAGGCCAGGACGACGCCGAGATCGATCGGCTCACCGACGAGCTGCAGGCTCTGCGGCTGCGCCAGGAGGAGATCTTCGAGCGGATTCGCCGGGAGTCGCCGCGCTCGGCCGCGCTCCACGATCCCGAGCCCCTGGACCTGGAGGGCGTCCGCGCCGTTCTCGATCCCGGGACGGTTTTGTTGGAGTATGCGGTGGGGGAGGAGAGGAGCTGGCTGTTCGTCGTGGATGCCGGCGATACCAGCGACCTCTCGGTCCTGCCGATCGCCATCGGCGCGGAGCGGCTGCGCGAGGAGGTGGAGAGCTTCCGCCTGCTCCTCAAGGACCCGGGCTCCGACAGCGCGGAGATCAAGCGCCGCGGGCGGCGGCTCTATGACCTCCTGGTCCGGCCCGCCGAGGCGCGGATCGCCGGCGCGCAGCGGCTCCTCGTCTCGCCGGACGGGCCGCTCCACACCCTGGCCTTCGCGGCCCTCCGGCGAGCGGACCGATATCTCGTCGAGTGGAAGCCGCTCCACAACGTGCTTTCCGCCACGGTCTACGCGGAGCTGGCGAGGTCGCGCCGGCCCCTGGAGCCTGCCGGCGGCGAGGAGCGTCTCGCCGCCTTCGGCGATCCCGTCTACCGGGCTTCGGCCCCGACGGCGGCCGATCCCGATCTGCGCGGCCTGGCGCTCGCCCCCCTGCCTTTCAGCGCCCGCGAGGTGAGGTCCATCGCCGACCTGTATCCGCGGGCCGAGGTCTACCTCGGCCGCGACGCGACCGAGGAGAAGGCCAAATCCCTGGGGCCGGAGGCGCGGCTCGTCCACTTCGCCTGCCACGGCATCCTCGACGAGCGCTTCCCGCTCAACTCGGCCCTCGTCCTGACGCTGCCCGAGCAGAAGGCCGAGGGCCAGGACAACGGCCTTCTGCAAGCCTGGGAGATCTTCGAGAGCGTGCGCCTCGACGCCGACCTGGTCACCCTCTCGGCCTGCGATACGGCTCTGGGGCGGGAGATGGGGGGCGAAGGGCTCGTCGGGCTCACCCGCGCGTTCCAGTACGCGGGGGCGCGCTCGGTTTTGGCTTCGCTATGGAGCGTCGCCGACGTTTCGACCGCCCGCTTCATGAAGAGCTTCTACGGGCATCTGCGCGGCGGCAAGAGCAAGGACGAGGCGTTGCGGGAGGCGCAGCTCGAACAGGCGCGGGATGTTCACCCGTTCCACTGGGCGGCGTTCCAGCTCACCGGCGACTGGCGGTAGCCATGAGCGCTCCGAAGTCCTACTTCCTGAAGCTCCTTCTTCTCCTGGGAGCTCTCGCCTTCCTGCCCTCCTGCGCTTCCCTGGCGGCAGGGTCCGCCGGCGTCGTCGTGGAGAGCGTGATGCCGCAGGCTCCCGGGGCCCTGGCGGGGCTGCGGCCCGGGGACGTTCTCCTGTTCTGGGTCTCCGGGGACGAGGACGGCCCGATCCTCTCTCCCTATGACCTCGTGCCGCTCGATCTGGAGGTGTCCCACCGGCGGCCCGTGACCTTGCAGGGGAGACGGGGGCGGGTGGAGCGGACGTGGGTCATGCGGGAGGGGGACTGGCGGATCCAGACGCGGCCGCGAGGGTCGGAAGACGGCCGGCTCGCGGCCTGGTCCCTCCACCGGCTCGCCCTCGATCTTTCCGAGGCCGGACAGTGGGCCGAGGCCGATGCCGTCTGGCAGGAGGCCGTCGATGCTTTGGAGCGCGATCCCGGGGCGACCGGGACGGTGGCCTTCGTGCTCGGCACGTGGGGAGACATGTTTCAAAGCCGCGGCGCCTGGGACGTGGCCATCGCCCGCTATCGGAAGGCCCTGGCGATCCAGCAGAGGATCGCGCCGAAGAGCCTCGCCGCCGCGAACATGCTCACCCGGCTCGGGTATGCGACCTACAGCAGCGGCGACCGGAACGCCGGGGAGGAGCTCATCCGGCAGGCGGTCTCGATCCAGGAAGAGCTGGCTCCCGGCACCTCCCTGGTCGCGGCCGGCCTCAGCCGGCTGGGTGTCCTGGCCAACTGGCGCGGCGATCTCGCCGCCGCCGAGGCGTTCTTCACGCGGGCCGAGGAGCTCCAGCGGCGGATCGCGCCCAGAAGCTGGGAGCACGGCCGGATCTTCCTCCGGCTCGGCAACGTCGCGGTGCAGCGCAGCGACCTGGAGGCCGCGGAGGCCTGGCTGAGCCGTGCGGTTGCCGTGTTCGAAAGGACCGAGCCCGAGGGTGACAGCGTCGCGGATGGCTTGCTGAGCCTCGCGTCCGTGGCCATCCTGCGCGGCAACCTGGCGGCCGCCGACGACCTGCTGCGCCGCATCCTGGACCTCGAGGAGCGCGGGGCTGCGGGCCCGCGGCAGAGCTGGCTGACCTTGAAGCACCTGGGCACGATCGCGCTGCAGCGCGGCGACCTGGAGACGGCCGAGACGTACTACCGCCGTGCCCTGACCCTCGAGGAGGGGCGGAGCTCGCTCGACGAGCAGAGGCTGGCTCTCAGCCTGGGCCTGTTGGGAGAGCTGGCCCTCCTGCAACGCGATCTCGACGCCGCCCGGGAGTACATGCGCCGCGCGCAGGCGATCGAGGAGCGGCTCGATCCGGCGAGCCTCGCTGCCGTCTCGGCTCTGGACAACTTCGCCCGGATCGAGCTGGAGAGCGGCGGCGATCCCGCCGTCGCGGAGGACCTCCAGCGCCGGGCCCTCGCCGCCTTCGAGACGAGAGGGTCCGAGAGCCTGGGGACCGGCCTCCTGCTGCGCAGCCTGGGCGAGACCGCCGAGCGGCGCGGGCGGCGGGAGGAGGCCCTGAGCCTCTATGGCCGGGCTCTCGGCATCCTGAGCCGGATCGTCCCGGGGAGCACGGAGGAAGCCCGGACGCTCCACCTCCTCGGCCTCGCCGAGCGGCGCGCCGGCCGTATGGAAGAGGGCACCCGGGATCTCTGCCGCGCCATCGATGTGCTCGACCACCAGCGCGCCCGGCTTGGCGGCACCCCGGAGGCCCGGGCCGCGTTCGAGGCCACCCTGGGCGGCTACCATCATGCCTGCCTGGAGGCTCTGATCAAGGATGGCCGACCGGCCGAGGCGTTCCACGTGCTGGAGCGGGGCCGGGCGCGCGCCTTCCTGAAGCTGCTCGCGGAACGCGACCTGCGCCCGTCGGGCCTGCCGGCCGAGCTCGCGGCTCTGCGCCTTCAGCTCAACGCCGAGTACGACCGAGTGCAGGCGCGGCTCGCGGCCCTGAGCAACGAGGACAACGAGGACGATGAGGAGACGGCGCGCCTCGCCGGCGAGCTGCGCGACCTGCGCAACCGCCAGGAGGAGATCGCAGAGCGCATCCAGCGCGAGTCGCCCCGCGCCGCCGCGCTCCAGAGCCCCGAACCTCTCGCCCTCGACGCCGTCCGCGCGGCGCTCGATCCCGGCACCGTGCTCCTCGAATACGCGGTGGGGGAGGAGAGGAGCTGGCTCTTCGCGGTCAGCGAGACCGGGTTGTCGGTGTACCGCTTGGAGATCGGCGCGAAAGACCTGAGGCGCGAGGTGGAGAGCGTCAGGCTCCTCCTCAAGGACCCTGACTCCAATCTCGCGGAACTCCAGGAGCGGGGGCGGCGGCTCTACGACCTGCTGATCCGGCCCGCCGAGACGCGGATCGAAGACGCGCAGCGCATCCTGATCTCCCCGGACGTACCCCTCCACACCCTGGCGTTCGCCGCGCTCCGGCGCGGGGACCGGTACCTGGTCGATTGGAAGCCGATCCACCACGTGCTCTCGGCCACCGTGTACGCGGAGGTGGGGCGGTCGCGCCGGCCCGCCGAGCCCGGAGAGCCGCGCCTCGCGGCGTTCGGCAATCCCGTGTACCCGCCGCTGTCCTCGGACGCCCCGCGGGTCCGGGAGGCCATGCGCGGGCTCGCCCTCGCGCCCCTCCCCTCGAGTGCCGTGGAGGTGCAGGCCATCGCCGACCTGTATCCGCGGTCCGAGGTCTACCTGGGGCGCGACGCGACCGAGGAGCGGGCAAAGTCCCTCGGGCCGGAAGCGCGGCTCGTCCACTTCGCCTGCCACGGCATCCTCGACGAGCGCTTCCCACTCAACTCGGCCCTCGTCCTGACCCAGCCCGAGCAGACAGCCGAGGGCCAGGACAACGGTCTCCTGCAGGCCTGGGAGATCTTCGAGAGCGTGCGCCTCGACGCGGACCTGGTCACCCTCTCGGCGTGCGACACGGCTCTGGGGCGGGAGATGGAGGGCGAGGGGCTCGTCGGGCTCACCCGCGCCTTCCAGTACGCTGGGGCGCGCTCGGTTCTGGCGTCGTTATGGAGCGTCGCCGACGTCTCGACCGCCCGCTTCATGAAGAGCTTCTACGGGCATCTGCGCGGCGGCAAGAGCAAGGACGAGGCGCTGCGGCAGGCGCAGCTCGAGCAGGCGCGGGAAGTCCACCCTTTCCACTGGGCGGCGTTCCAGCTCACCGGCGACTGGCGCTGAAACGGCAAAAGCGCGGCCGGAGCCGCGCCTTCGAGGACCGAAACAAAAAAAGAAGGGACCTTGCCGTCAGCTCACGGAGGGGTGAGGCCGAAGTGCTCGTAGTTCTTGGCGATGTACGCCTTCCACTTGTCCGGGGTCTCTTCCAGCGTGTAGATCGCCTCGACCGGGCAGGCGTCGATGCACAGGCCGCAGTCGATGCACTCCTCGGGGTGGATGTACAGCATCTCCCAGTCTTCATCCTTCCCGTAGATGCAATCCACCGGGCAGACGTCGACGCAGGCGGTGTCCTTCACGCCGACGCAGGGTTCACAGATGATGTGGGTCATACCGGGGCCCCTCCTATGGCCACTGGTCAATTGGCAGCGGCATTATACCCAACACGCGCCAGGGCTCAACGGGTCAAGGTCAAGAGACGCGCGGGCGAGAACGGACCCGTCTCTTCAAGGCCTTGCGCGGAAGCGAGCCGCGCCACTTCCCGGGCCGTCCAGGGCGCCAGCAGAATCCCGTTGCGATAATGGCCGGTGGCCGCGATCACCGGCCAGTCCGGCACCCGGCCGAGGATCGGAAGACCGTCCGGAGTTCCGGGGCGCAGGCCGGCCCAGGTGGTTTCGAGGCGCGCATTGTCGAGCCCCGGCAGCGTTTGCTTCGTGAAGCGCAGCAGGCTCTCGACACCCTCGACAGTATTGTGGCAGGCGAAGCCCGCCTCTTCGACCGTCGCGCCGACGAGCAGGCCCGTGGCGCCCCGCCGGACCGCGTAGCCGTGCTGGGACCGGATGCTTCCGCTCCAGGACCAGTCCACGCCGCCGAGCAGGAGCATCTGCCCGCGGACCGGATGAACTGGCAGGCTCATGAGCTTTCCGCTCCAGGCTCCAGCCGCGAGGACGAGCAGGTCCGCCTCCATGTCCCGGTCTCGGGTCATGACCCTGATGCCGGCTCCCGATCGCTCGATCCGCTCGACATGGACCCCATAGCTGAGGACCGCTCCGGCTTTCTGAGCCGCGATTGCGAGGACCGTGCAGGCCTGCACGTTGTCCACCCGGTGCTCGCCCGGGAGGAGGAGCGACCGCCGGATCGCGGGAGAGGCATCCGGCACCCAGCGTGAGAGAACGCTGCCGTCGATCTCCTCGACCAGCTCGCCGATTGCCAGGGCCTCGGTGGCGATGCGGTCGAGCCAGGCTTCTTCCTCGTCATCCAGGGCCACGAGCAGGGCGCCGCTCGCGTCGTGCTCGATGGAGAGCCCGGTTTCTTCGGCGAGGGTAGAGGCCCAGGGGAGCCAGAGATCGCGGGATTCCCGGCAGGCGTCCAGGAGAGGACCCGGGAGGGTCTCGGCCATCGGGGAGAGCATGCCCGCCGCGGCGAGGGAGGCCTCGGCACCCGCCGGAAGCCGTTCGAGGAGCTCGACCTTCATCCCGGCCCGGGCCAGCTCCCGGGCGCAGGCGAGCCCGATGATGCCGCCGCCGACGACCAGAACGTCCATCAGGTTTCCTGGGCGAGCGCCCTGTCGAAAGCTTCGACAGTGGCGTCGATCTCGGCGTCTCCATGAGCGGTCGAGAGGAAGAGCGCCTCGTAGGCCGAGGGAGGCAGATGGATACCCTGCCCCAGGAGCCGGTGGAAGACGCGGGTGAAGCGCTGGCGGTCCGTGGCGGTGACGTCCTCCAGGTTCGTCACCGGAGAATCGGTGAAGAAGACGCCGAGCATCGAGCCCTGGCGCTGGACACGCATCGAGATGCCGTGACGCCGGGCCGCCTCTTCGATGCCGGATTGCAGGCGGGCGCCGATCCGCTCCAGCAACTCGTAGGGACAGTTCACGTCCACCGACAGCTCGTTGAGCGCGGCATGTCCGGCGGCCACGGCCAGCGGATTGCCGGAGAGCGTCCCGGCCTGGTAGACGGGGCCGGCGGGGGCGATCATCTTCATCAGATCCCGCTTGCCGGCATAGGCGGCCAGCGGGAGTCCGCCGCCGATCACCTTGCCGAACGTGGAGAGGTCGGGCTCGATATCGAAGAGGTTCTGGGCGCCTCCCCAGGCCACGCGGAAACCGGTCATGACCTCGTCGAAGATGAGGAGGGAGCCGTGGCGGTCGCAGAGCGTCCGGAGCCCTTGCAAGAATCCGGGAGCGGGCGGCACCAGGCTCATGTTGCCGGCGACCGGCTCGACGATCACCGCGGCGATTCCCGGACTCTCCGCGAACAGCGCCTTGACGGAAGCGAGGTCGTTGTAGGGGGCCACCAGCGTGTCGGAGGTGACCGCGAGGGGCACGCCCGGCGAGGAGGGGACGCCGATCGTGGCCGCGCCCGAGCCGGCGGCGACCA
>Ga0190269_10000704_pt1 | contig 16752 bp, 15 predicted proteins | sample Popmic249IS_FD_133749 | JGI IMG/M metagenome (GOLD analysis project Ga0190269, IMG submission 133749) | Populus adjacent soil microbial communities from riparian zone of Blue River, Arizona, USA - 249 IS | ecosystem: Environmental > Terrestrial > Soil > Riparian zone | place: USA: Arizona...
GAGTGTAAACATGGCAAACGGCTTTTGACGGAGTTCTGATCGATGATCCTGGACGAACTTCGTCGCCTCGGGCAGCCATTTTGAACTTCGTATCGGACTCCCGGCAACTATCGCTCGATACTCTGATAAGTTGTGGACGTCCTGCATCGGCAGGACATCCACTAATTCGCCACAGTCGGAGAGTGTTTTGCCAACTGCCTGTGCAACCTCAGCTGTGGAGCTGGCACGGCTTGCGTACGTGACAAGGATTTTGTTGTTCATGTTAGTGTGTGCTTTCATTTATAGAAGTGGATCTTCGGACTCGTGTCCTTATATACATGCTACTTCCCACTGCCAGGAGGCTAAGGTCCAACAGTGTCATAAAGATGAAACCGGCACCCGAATTTTCCAGACCGAGTCCAAGCAGTGGGGTGCTGTCAAAGAAGAGCGGCAGATTGGAGTGCATCAGGAAATCCAAGATCCAGTGACTGAACACAACCAGGCCAACCAGCCTGGCGGTTTGGTGATTCCGGTAAAAAAGATAAGCCAGTAGTGCGGCCAGGGAAGACCAGATCATGGACATGAAGAAACCATGAGACCAGGGGTTAATGGATTGCGTAACATAGCTCACGCCATGAACGATATCCATTGTGAAAACCACCTTTGACTCCAATCCGACCGACGAAAAGATAAAATACAGCAGATCGTTTGTTTCACTGGCTGCCAGCAAAAACCAAAGCGGGACTTCGGGTGTGGATGGTTTGGCTGCGAAACCGATTGCAAGGTGACCCATACCAGACATGAGTCAGATTCCTCCTTCGTGCGTGAGTGTATAGATGTTGTTTTCGTTCGCCTTGCTATTGGTATTGCCCAGCTGAAACAGCCTGTGCGCAATGAGGATGTTCCAGATGAACAGGAACAAGACCGAAAAGATCGAGATATAGAGTCCCACCACCGGAATGTAGAGTCCCAGGTCGCATATGCTGGAGGCGATGCGGACATAAGCAGTTGCCTTGCTGAAGATCGAGGTTTTCAGCATCACCAGGGAAATCAGAAGCCCGCCCAGGGAACCTAGAAAATAACTGATATGAAAGGATGTGCCATTGAACGCGGCGAGCTTCGCTTCTCCCGCTGCAAGGAAGATCGCGCGCTCGGTTTGTGTGGCAGCCACGGCATACTGATTGCTGAGATGGAGCATCTCGAACGCTGGACGGGCAGCGATGAAGGAGAGTACGCCGATGACCGTGATGATCATATATAGCGATGTAAGATACGGATTGATGTCTTTCAGAATCCTATAGAGTGCCAGTGCGACAGCGATGGACAGTAACGTGTAGAATACCATCAGGAGTTCAAAATCGATCAAGCCCATAAGTGGGTTCTTTTGAAAAATGTTGAACCAGTCGACAGCTGTGCCTTCGTAGGGCGGCTGTGCGATCATGAATGAGATCATCTGGATAACAATGATCGCCAGCATCAGGAGCGCAGCGAAACCGCCGACAAAATATGTAGATGCTTTTGATGTAGTGGTGGAAGTCGTTTTCATATTTTTCTCCAGGGAATTTTCAAAATTGGATTGGATCAGCTGTTACTCTGAGCGAGCTTGAGCACTCATCTGAAAGAGCTTGCGGGAGGTCAGGATGTACCAGACGAGGCTGGAAATTCCACCGATCATTGCCACGAGCATCGACACGCCAAAACCTACAGGAATATAGGTTGCCCAGATCGTGAATACCAGCAGGGCGATTCCGGCCAGGAGACCGGCATAGGCAGTCGCCTTGCTAAAGATCTTTCCCTGCAGCATGAGCCATGCCATCGCGATCGTTGCCATCTCATTCAGGAAAAATCCGGGAAAGGCGCCGGGGGTAAAGTCCTCCCCGCGCGCCAGAATGGCTTCGCCGGCTGCGAGAAGGAGGGCACGCTGAGACTCGGTGACAGCCGTGGTGTACTTTAGGCTGAGAGCCAGCATGGGAAAGGCCGCGTTGTTTGCCAGATAGATGGTGGTACCGAGAATGGAAAGGATCACAGCCGTTGCAGCAAGGGGTTGTTGGGTCCGCTGATGGATCATGTAAAGCGACAGAAACAATGGAACGAGCAGTAGAAGAGTCAGAATATTGGGCAGCAAGCCCAGGTTGCGAAGGCCAAAAAACCAGTTGTTTTGGAAGAGGTGGAACCAGTCAACAGCGGTCATGGTCCCCGGTTGTTCGGCTCCTGCGGGCAGAAATGTCAGTATCATGTCGGTCAGGGCGACCAATACGGCAAGCAGGGCAGCAGCGCCGCTCACGCGATAAAACCTATTCCAACCAGGCTCTACATGGGGAGTGTTGGATGCTGCGATGGAAATGGTATTGGTTATGGATGTCATTTTCGTTCTCCAGATCTATTTTTGTCTTGTCTCCACTATACGTCCCCGATCATGCTTCGTCACTGTACCAAGGTGGTGTATTTCTGGAGAGAATAAAAAAATAGGTGTACTAAGGTACACCTATCCGTTCTGGATGTTCAAACTTGGATGTATGGGTTCAATCCAGCAAACCAAGCTCCCGGGCACGAACAATTGCCTGTGTGCGACTGTTCACGCTGAGCTTATGAAAGATATTGCCGGTATGTTTTTTTACCGCGCTGAGGGTGATCACGAGCTTATCTCCGATATCCCTGTTCGAATTACCCGCTGCAATGAGTTTCAATACCTCCATCTCGCGCTGGGTCAAGGGTTCAATCAAGGGCTCCACATCTTCGGCAAATTTTGCGGCAGGCATGGCGGATGGCTTCATCGCAGTTTCGTTCTGAGGAAAAGCAAGCAGGATGTTCCTGGCATAGGTTGTCTGGCTGGCTGTCAAAAGATGATCAGCACAAAGAGCAGTTAACATCCGGGCGATGGTTCCGCCTTCCTCGACAAAGATGCTGATAAATTCCTGCTCCTCTGCAAGCGCAACTGCCCCGGCAATATCCCGCAGCCCCGATTGATGTCTGCCATCCATTGCATACAGTTGCGAGCGCAGCAGCAAGGTCTGCAATGCACTGGGCAGGATATTGTTTTCGAGCAATCTGGTGACGAGAAGATTTGCAAGATCAATTCCGCTTCGCAAAGCCTGTGGCTCAGGATGCATCCTCATCCTGTAGAGAAGGATTCGCAGTGCGCTGTTATAGAGCAAACCCATTGGGTGGGTGATTCCGCCATGCGGAGGCAGTGTGGGGTATGCAAGTTCATCGTTGAAGGTAAAGCCAAAAGGCGAAAGGATATGCTCCACATCCTGGACACGACCGAGGGCGGTGAAGATGCTAACCTGCTGGGCTACGACTTCCTCCCCGACGAGAGTCGGAGCCGCTGTACGCTTCAAATCGAGCGCTTTTTCGATCTCCATTAAAGACGACTGTAAATCCCCCTCCATCTGGAACAATCTTGAGAGAAATACACTGTGGTAGATCTCGGCATCACTAAAGCCGCCAAGCTTGCTCCATTCCACGGAAAGACGAAAATAGCTGCGCGCTTCTTCCAACTGGTGCCATTGGTAATGCACTTGTGCCAGCTCACCATACAGTGTTGCGCTAAAGGGAGAGAACGAACGACTTTGCTCGATCTGTTGGAGCATCTGGCCCACGAGCCGAAACGTAGAATGCAGTTTGCCCTGTTGCAGATGCATACGTCCCAGCAGGGATGTGCCCAAAATTTCAGAAGTCAGGTCGCCCGACTCATGGGCAGTCTGGATCATGGTTTCGTACGTTACAGCCGCCTGTTGAGAATCAAATACCTGTTGGTAGGCTTCAGCCAGTCCCATATAGACCATGCTACGCACTTGCGTCTCGGATGTCGGCAGGAATTGCAGGGCCCTTTCTGCCAGATCGCGGCCTTCCATCGTCCGTCCCTGGGCATTGAGCAGCATGGACTGAAGGGCATACCACTCGCCAACAAGAGCGGGCTCAACCCGGTCCTGATCGGTACTGCCGAAAAATCTTTCCAGAGTTTCCAGAAAGGGAGCTACCTTGTCCAGGTTGCGGCGCATGAGATGCAGCCAGGCAAAAGCCATATTGATGCGTGGGTTTTCGCTGGTGTATGAGGCAGGAATGATTTTCAACCACTCTTCCAGAGTCTTAAACTGCGCCTTCATGACCAATCCCATGACGATCGTTTCCAGCAGTCGAACAGCGCACGGGTATTCCTTTGCGATTACGAAATGCTGGATGGCTTCCTGCACCATACCTGATTGCTCATACCAGGCTGCTGCACGCTTATGCAGTGTGGCAGGATCATCACTGGCAGTGTTGTCATGAAAACGCGCCCGGAGCAAATCGACAAATAGATGATGATACCGAAACCATTGACCTTCATCGTCCAGAGGCAACAGAAAGAGATTCGAATGATACAGATCTCTCAGAATGACATCACTGTCCTGGCGTTCTGTTACAGCGTTACATAATCCACCATTCAAACGATCGAGAATGGAGGTCTGCAGCAGAAAGGTCCTGACCTGTGCGGACAGTTGTGAGAGTACTTCTTCCATAAGGTAGTCGGCGATATAGGTATGACTGCCGGCGAATGTTTTGATGAAACCGGAAACATCGTGTTTCCCCTTGAGGGAAATGGCAGCCAGCTGCAGGCTGGCGATCCAGCCTTCTGTGCGCATTCCGAGAAGCTCAATATTCTCACTGGATAGATTCAAAGTCATCACATCGTTGAGAAATGTGGTGATCTCCTACAAGTTAAACCGCAGGTCAGCCGCCCGGATCTCTACAAGTTGATTGCGTGCACGGAGCCGGGCCAACGGCCAAGGCGGGTCGATCCGGGTGGATATGATGGGATGCAGTCTGGCTGGAAGATGATCAAGGAGGAAGGAAACGGCCTTGTGGATGGCAGGGTTCTGGATGAGATGGTAATCATCCAGGATCAGGACAAGATCCTCTTGAAGCTGATCCAGATCATTGATGAGAAAAGTGGGGATGTTTTCTTCCGGGACGATCTGGGGCGTTTGAAATAGCGCCCGAACAGATTGTCCGAAGTGCGCATTCGTGCGTTCGATGGCAGTAACGACGTAGCTCCAAAACTGGACGGAATCATTATCGCCCTCGTCCAGGGAGACCCAGGCTACCGGGATTTTCACCTGGTTCGAAATCTCGGTCAGCAAGGTGGTCTTGCCAAAGCCCGCTGACCCGGAAAGCAGGACAACCTGATTCGGTTGACGGACAGCCGCTAACAGCCTGTTCAACAGGCTGCTTCGGGAGACAAAGCTCGGCCGCAGTTGTGGAATATGAGTTTTGCTGTATAGGAGTGAAACCGACATCGTATATACGCTCACCAGTTTCGCTCACAACGTCTAAAGTAGTCACCCGGCCTTCGTAGTGATTCATTATACCGTTTCTCTTCCTCAAGGTGTTCCCATCACTGGATACCGGTCCGTATGCCTGGCGACCTACATCCCATGCTCCCCATCGCACCCTTGTACCATGCAGCTCATGAGTGCGATGGATCAATCCAGGTGTGTCCATCGATCTATCGAACTCTTCCAAAGACGAATAGCAGTATTGTGAAGATCGTCCAGATAATCATGGGTGGTCCGACCTGTGCGAAGGTGTACATGCCGGAAAGCAATTGAAAGGCGAAGATCACAGCTTCCCCTGCGGCGAAGACCTGAAAGACCGTCACCAATTTGCGGTAGGTCTCCAGGTTGAATGCGGTCAAGTGGATCAGGAATGCCATGACCAGGTTGCCGAAGCCGTGCAGCATGGCTGTACTGCGGTCAGAGAGGGTGATACTGAAAGCATGTTCAGCAGTATCCGGGAAGAACAAATACAGGGAACCGATAATGGTCAAGTAGGTCACGAGCACATACATCATGATCCTTAGCGCTTTCATGGTATCTCCTTTAATTGATTTATTATCGAGCCTGTGAAGATCGATCCTCACAGGCTCTTCTTTTTTTATTTGGATGCCGAATATGAGATCCAGCCGTCCATGCTGAAGGTGCCTTCCTTGGTCACAAAGTTGAAGACCCCCCTGGTGTCGCCGCTGCCCTCTGCATCGGCGAAGCGACCTGTGCCGCCTGTGATCGTCCAGGGAGAATCGATGAGGATCACAACCGGGTTCCCATTTTCGTCAAATTCGAGGACACCTGCAGGGTAGCCGTAATACGTGCCCCAAAGTTTGTCGCCATTTGCGGCTGTTTGTTCAAAGGAACCGTCTTCGATGGTGGCAGTGGCAAGATTGAAGCAGTGTTGGCGGACGATCGTGTATTGACCGGTGTGAGTGCCCTGTCCACTGCCCTCGATCTCCACCTTAAGCCTGCCCGCACCACAATCTGGATGAGGTGCCTCCTGAATGACGACCTCGGGGCCACTTGCCGAATAGGGCAGTTGTTTCCCCTCTGCTGCTGCCGCGGTTTGCGTCAGCCCAATAGCAAGGAATGCCGCAATGACCAATACGATCCTGATACTTGCATAAAACGTTTTCATGTGAACGACCTCCAATAAAAGTTTGTGGACACACGAATTTGTGTCTCTGATAAAACAATATCCACTGACCGCAAAAAAATCGTTAAATCCTGCCCAGGTTTGAAAAACAAAAAGCCTGCAAAATGCAGGCTCTGGTCATCTGGCTCAATCTCTTTATTCAGGGCTCAATGCGGATCGGATTATGTTTTCCAGGAGCATATCGTGTCCTTCCGCCCATAATACAGAGAAGCGATCTTCTCCGAGCATTTTCTGAACAGCAGAGCGGGTTTGTTCATATTCCATCTGAAGGACTGCTTCCAAAAGAGAGCCAAGGTTTTCCCGAATCGAATCCGTCGTTCCAAGTAGTCTGGCGGCGCGTTGTTGATTCTCCTCTGCATGTGCCAGGCACGCAAACCCAAAAAGCGAATAACCGATGCCGCGTACATCTCCGATGCGCATGAATAGCTCCAGTCCAGTTGCGTGATGGGAGAACGACGATGCAAAGTCGCCATCTATTCTGGCGATGCGCCCGAGGTGAAATTCTGAAAAGGCCATGCCCTGGGCTGTCCCGTGTCCTTCCTTCATCAGTTGGATGCATTCTTCGAATTGGGAACGCGCCGCTTTGAAATTGCCCTGGAACGAAGTGCCGACAGCAATGAAATGCAAGGCGATCGAGACAAGCCATTTATCATCGATCTCTCTTGCGATTTGCAGGCACCTTCCAAAACATTGACCTGCTTCGGCATGTTCGCCCAAGCCATTTGCGGCGAAGCCCTGCCCATGCAGGGAGAATGCAATACCTGTTGGATCATTTATTTCTTCAAAAAGTTTCTGGCTTGCTTCCAGTTGGGGACGTGCAGATGCAAAGTCGCCCTGCCAGCAGGCGAGAAAACCCGAGGTCAGATATGCCTGCGCTTGTATACCCGTGGAGATGGGTATTTTGTTGGCCTGCAATTTGCTGATCCAATCACGACCCTCTGACAGGCAGTTGTGAACAAGAAAATACCAATGTAAATTTCCTGCCATGTTGAGCCCTGTACCTGCGTGAGATGGATTCGCTTCACAGAAGTGGATGGCAGCCCGCAGATTATCATGTTCGGGGATGAGCACTCCAAGCCACGCGAGCATTTCCTGATCGGGTAGAAAAAATCCCAGGTGGGCTTTGGCGGCTTCCACCACCTTGCGATAATGGTCAAGATGATGTGCGTGCATCTCGTATGATTTGCCTGAGCGAACCAGTGCTTCCAACGCGTACTGACGGATGGTCTCCAGCATGCGATAACGTGATTTTCCGTTTTGCGTTTCCTCATGAATCACAAGAGATTTGTCCACGAGGTTCGAGAGCAGGTCAAGAATCCTGCCTTTTTCGAGATGACCATTGGCAGAACAGATTGTTTCAGCGGCATCCAGATCCCAACTGCCTGAGAAGACTGCCAGAGAACGGAACAATGTTTGTTCCGTTTCATTCAAGAGGTCGTAGCTCCAGTCCATGACGGCTTGCAGAGTTTGATGACGCGCCGGGGCAGTGCGACTTCCATTCGTAAGCAAGTGAAAACGGTCATTGAGGCGGGCGGCGATCTGTTCGGGTGTAAGAAGTTTTGTCCGCGCGGCTGCCAACTCTATCGCCAGGGGAATGCCGTCGAGGCGGGAGCAGATCTGGGTCACGAAAGATGCGTTTTGTTCCGTGAGGGCAAAACCTGAATGGACGGCTCGGGCGCGTTCAACGAACAGGCGAATCCCTTCATATTCCAGCAAAAGGTCGGTGACGGAAATCTTTTGTGTGGCAGGCAGGGATAGGGTGGGAACAAGCCAGGTTTGTTCTCCAATTACATTTAGTATCTCGCGGCTGGTGGCCAGGATTTTCAGTTGACTGCAGCGCTCGCTCAGAAAATGAGCAACATGCGCACACGCTTCAATGAGATGTTCGCAGTTATCAAGGAGTAGAAGAAGATGCTTTGAATGAAGATGATGAGCAAGCGCTTCGACCAGGGATTGATTTGCGGTCTCCCGTACACCCAATGACTTTGCGATCGAGTAGGGGACAAGGGATTTGTCTGTCATTGCGGTCAGGTCGACCCACCAGACACCATCCTTGAAGGAATCGATCAGGTCTGTACCGAGTTGGAGCGCAAGACGGGTCTTGCCGCTTCCTCCCGGACCTGTGAGAGTCAGCAGCCGGGTGGAAACAAGTATCTCTTTAACCTTGTTCAACTCCCGTTTGCGCCCAATGAAAGAGGTCAGTGAGATGGGCAGGTTCGTGATGCGTGCTTCAAGTGAATTTGTTTCCGCAGGAGTTTGTTTTATCCATTCGTATAATGCGAGGGTTTCAGCCGTGGGTTCGACTCCCAGTTCTTCTGTCAGCATCTGCCTGCATTCTTCATACTGTTTGATGGCAGCGTTGCGGTCGCCTCTGGCTGCATGGCAGAACATGATCTGTTGATGGGCGCGTTCATTGGCAGGGTCGAACGTTATAACCTTGCGGGCATGGTCAATCGCTTTTTCATATTCACTTTGTGAACGCATTTGTTGAGTGATCTGCAAAAGTGTTTTGATGATTAGGGAACGATAGTGCTCTCGCAAGGGGAAGATCCACTCATCGTAAAAGTCTGAGAGCAGGTCGTCTTGATATATCTCAATGTTGACTTGATGCGGGTTGGATGCGGGGGCGGCGAGAAAATTTACAGCCTGCGTCTCGAATTCCAGGGCATCCACTTGTAAAGGGTATTCAGGGTTTATGGAAGCACTCTGTCGGTCTACAAGCAGAAGATCGTGCCCGAAATTTTTGTTTAATACCGCCAGCGCATTTCGCAGAGAGTTTCGGGATTCGGTATCAGATGAATCTCCCCAAAAGAGGGCTGCCAATTTTTCCCGTCCATGTTGCTGTGGATGAAGGACCAGATAGGCGAGCAATGATTCTACTTTTCGTGTGGGCAACTGAATGTGTTGGGTGTTATGCTCGATGCGGAAATGTCCCAATAGGTTGATGTGTATCCGTGGCAAATCTTGTGCGGGAATTTGTCGCGACATCCAGGACCTCACTTGGTAAAGCGGACACAGTAAAATAACCTTCCAGGATCTCTATGAGCTTTTGTCATTATAACTACTTTCCAGCTTTTATCATTTCAGGGCAACCCGTGGGATTTAATGATTATTTTGCGGTTCTTGTGTAAGATGATTTATTCGTTGTGTCCTATTTGGATGAGGTGATACATGTTTTATCAACGTCTTCGAAATGTTTTCAATTCTTTCATGGTTATGGGGTTGGTTGTTATTTCGCTTGTTTTGCACGATGTGACTTCCGCCACGGATAGTAGGCAGGCGGAATATGCAGGCAAACTCGACGATTTCTTCTTAAAACAAATGGATACTTATAAGATCCCCGGGTTGGCAGTTGCCATTGTTCGAAATGGGGAAGTTGAATACCAAAACGGATATGGGATTGCCAACCCTGATGGCGACCTGATTACGCCCGATACACCCTTCCTGCTGGCGTCGGTTAGCAAGTCATTCACGGCACTTGGCATCCTGCAACTGGTCGAAGGTGGGCGGATTAACTTAAGCGATCCGGTACAAAAATACCTGCCCTGGTTTGATGTGAAAGGTGAAGGCGGCTCTGAAATCACTGTGGCGCATCTGGTGTACCAGACCAGTGGTTTTTCTGAATATGATGGCTCTCAGATGAATCTGCGCCCTAACAACCCGGACGAACTGGAAGCGGCGGTACGTGATCTGGATGAGATCGATCTGCTCTTCAAGCCAGGCGAAGGCTGGGAATATTCCAATATCAATTACAGCGTGCTTGGATTGTTGATCCAGGAAGTAGCGGGGCAAAGGTACGAGTCCTATATCGAGCAAAATATTTTTGACCCGCTTGGGATGACCCATTCCCATACATCGCTGACAAGCGCCCGGTCGGATAACGCCGCGCGCGGTTACACCTTTTATTTTGGCACACCGCTTGCACTTGATGAGAAGATGCCCTACTCAACGGCGATCCTTTCCACGGCGGGATTGTGGTCGAGCGCTGCAGATATGAGCCGTTACATGATCGCGCATCTGGACGAAGAATCAGCAGCCTTGCTCTCCGCCAAAGGAATGCAACAACTCCACACACCGGGTGTGGAGATCGAACCCGGCTACAACTACGCGATGGGCTGGTTCCATGCACCAAACGTCCTGGACCCGGAATTCCTGAAAACCCTCAATACCGATCTTGACCTGACCGATGATCTGCAAGTTCTCTGGCATGAGGGGGATGGACCCGGTTACAAAGCGGTTGTGCTTATGCTTCCCGGGCAGGAGTATGGTGTTGTCCTGCTGATGAATACCAATGACTACACCATCACGTCGGTTTATAAGGACTTCGCCTGGGATGTGACCCTGATCGCCAATGGCGGCGATGCGTTTTATTTCAAGCCTTCAGGCAGTTTTGTGATTCGCAATGTGCGCTGGCTTGCTGGCGGGTTGATCCTTCTTCTTTTGGGCGGGGTGATATGGGCTATCCGTCAGTGGAAACAGGACGGAAACCCAGGCAGGGTATGGAGCAATTGGTTTGTTATCCCGGTTAATCTGATTCTGTTGGCTTTCATCTACATGAGATTCCTGCCTGATAACAGCGCCAGCCTTGGAATTTTGTTGGGTTATTCCCCGGATATTGGAATCCTGGTTATCCTGATCACCCTGCTCTCAACTACCTGGATGACAGTGAGCGCCGGGATGCTGATGAAAGCCCGGTCAAAATGAACGGAGCAACGATCACGACGAATCTTGACCAGTACCGCAACTTTATTAAGTTGTAGGGCATTTGATTACAATGGAGCGAATGAAATTCAAAATAACCCTACAGTTTTAGGTTGTTGCGGCACTACCATGCACATAACGATTCTTGCCCTAGGCTCCCGCGGTGACGTTCAGCCCTATGCCGTACTTGGCAGTGGCTTGAAATCTGCGGGACATCAAGTCCGCTTTATTACGTTTGAGAGCTTTGCTTCCGTCATCGCCGAACTGGGGCTGGATTTTCATCCCATTCCCGGCGATGCGCAGGCAGTGGTTGCAGAGGGTGGAGCAAATATGATGGGTTTGGTGAGGTCGTTTACCAAGCTTGCAAAAGGATACGCGCGGAGCCTGTCCGACCCTTATTTGAGCGAAACAGACTTAATCATCAACCAATTGCCCGGCGGCTTGTATGGATTTGACCTGGCAGAAAAATACAACCTGTCAATGATGCTGGCATCTGTCATTCCGTTAGCCCGCACCGACACAATGCCATTAATGGGATTTCCAACCATGCCTCTGCCCGGTTACAACAGAATGACCTATTCTGTAGGGGAGAAGGTTTTATGGCAGATGTTTCGTTCGGTGATCAATGAGTGGCGGACGCGAACGCTCAAACTTCCGCCATTACCATTCAGCGGATACTTTGACCAGCTGGGTACGCAGAAATTCCCGATCCTGAACGGGTTTAGTGAGCATGTTGTGCCACGCCCTCATGATTGGAACGAGCATATTCACATCACCGGTTATTGGTTCCCGTCAGAGAAACGATGGGACCCTCCCAAAGACTTGCTGGATTTCCTGGATGCAGGCAGACCGCCAGTGTTTATTGGGTTTGGAAGTATGCCCATCAAGGATCCGCGCCGGACCAATGAGATCATTCTGGAAGCCTTGAAGCGCAGTGGGCAACGTGGAATTCTCCACTCAGGTTGGGGAGGGCTGGGGCACATCTCCCTGCCTGAGACTGTGTTCAAGATTGACTATGCCCCATATGACTGGCTTTTTCCTCGCATGGCAATGGTTTTCCATCATGGCGGCTCAGGGACAACTGCCTATGGGTTACGGTCGGGCGTACCTTCCTGTGTGATTCCATTTGTGTTCGATCAATTCTACTGGGGGAAATGCATTGCTCGATTGGGAGTTGGGCATCAACCCATCCCATTCAAAAAAATGACGGTTGAAAATCTACAACAGGCAATTGAGATTGGAACTCATGCACCTGAAATCCAACAAAGAGCTGCTGATCTTGGGAAGAAGATTGGGTCAGAAAATGGAATTCGTGCTGCGATAAAGTGGTTTCCGTCGCAGTGATTGACAGATCAATGAAGCAAGCGCTATGAGGATCGCCTGTATGCCCATTGAGACATCCGCGGAGTTTTTCTGTGCTGCGACTAACGTTGGCACAAGCAGTGACGACAGCACAAGAAAAAATAGTAGGATCCACCAGCAGCTGCGCAGTTGCCGTTCAGAAACAGATCGATCATCATAAGTCACCTTTGACGTTGTCAGCATCTGCTTTGGATGCCTGATTCGGTTCAATGGAATTGACCGATAACAATGGCATTCCCAAATTGCGTATTTTCTTCAAAATGCCGTGCAATGCGGACTGATCAACCACCGGTCCACTCAAGAGCGTGTTGCCATCTTCCTCCAGTGAGATGGTCAGGCCTTCAAACCAGTTCATCCATTGCTGACCGAGATGTCCTTTGATCCTGATTTGATAGAGCATCATTTGGCCGGCGACATGCTTTGTTCCCTGTTCACTGGTCATCATCATGATCAACCCTGATGACAACATTCCCTTTTTTGTGTCCCGCGTCGACATAGCGGTGCGCCTCGACGATCTGCTCCAGTGGATAGCACCGGTCAATGATCGCCTTGATCTCTCCTGCCTCGATCAATTCTTTGATGAATACCAGGTTCTCCATGCCTTCTTTCGTGCTTAGCTTGGCCATGGTTATGTAGCTGCCGTTCGGCGCGAGAACCTTCGAGTATTGTGATTTCGGGAATTTAGCCAGCGTATCGAAGATGACATCATAGCGCTCTTCTCTGGCTGAAAAATCCTCCTGGGTGTAATCGATGACGTGGTCGGCGCCCAGGGATCTCACCATGTCCAGGTTGGACGTACTGCAAACGCCGGTCACTTCCGCCCCGAAGTATCTTGCAAGCTGGATGGCATAGGTACCAACGCTTCCAGAGGCGCCATAGATCAGGACTTTTTGTCCGCGTTGGATATTTCCCTTGCGAAGTAGACGCAGCGCTGTGGTGGCAGCGATGGGAACGGCGGCCGCTTCCTCATATCTCATATTGACCGGTTTGATCGCCACCATCCCCTGTTCAGGAAAAGATTTATATTCGGCGTAGGCACCAAAATTCTCCGTGAGGGTGGAGGCGAAGACCTGGTCACCAGCCTTAAAACGGGTCACGTCCTTGCCGACTGATTCCACTTCACCCGCAAGTTCCATACCGTAGACAGGCTGTTTTGGTTTTGTGAGACCCAGGGTCAGTCGGGCGGGGATCCAGAACATGGCCGGGACGGTAAAGCTCCGCATTCGAAAGTCTCCGGCTGAGACAGTAGTCGCATGGACTTTGATCAGGATCTCATTGTCTTTGGGTGTTGGCTTTTCAATCTCTTTGAGTTGAAGTACTTCAGGTCCGCCATATTGGGTTGCTACTATTGCTTTCATTTCAATACCTTTCCATTTATATAAATAAGGGTGACTATCATTACTGCAGTTCAGAAACAACAGTGGATGTTGTGCGGGCTCGGTTGGATGCGCGCCTGCGGATCGACCATTCTGCCACAGCAAGATTGATCACCCAGGCCGCGCCCACCAGCAGCGCATTTTCAAGTTCATTGGGTTTGCCGAAGATCAGCGCCCCGACCATCCCGGTCAGCACCTGCGTTCCTGCACCGAGCCCGATCGCATAAGCACGCGTCATCCAGGCACGGTGCTGAAGGATGTTCCCTCGCCGGATCTCAATGAAGCCGAGGAGGATCGACAGGACCATGCCCGACCCGAACAGGAGCCGGAATGCAAACAGGAGGTTGCTGGCACCTTCCGGGCGGGGATAAAAAAGAGTCATCCAAATTCCGGAAAGACCGACGATCAATCCGCATGGGACCAACACGCGCCCGACCCAGCGGTGCCAACCCGTCCCGCGCCGCCAGAGTCGACTCACGCATTGGAACGCGCCGAAGAGGGCATATATGGCAGAACCCACAATGTGCAGGATCACGGGTAATGGCGACGCAAAGAAGCGTGCATTCTCGGGTGTGATCTCCGCGCCGTTCGCCAGTTCGTTCAGGCGCAGGGCGCCAAAGATGAGAGGTATAACGCTAAGCAGGATCAGTCCAGTGACCAGCCAAAACACCCCAGCTTTTCTTCCTGTCGATCTGGTCGTCCTGGTGGCGCCAATAGTTTGACCATTATTGTAGAGGTTCGCTTTCATCAGTAACTCCTTGGGAAATCTTTGCAATTCCAAGAGACAAGCGGCCGGACGGCCGCTTGTCTCTTTCATCCAGTCTCAAACGACCTGACTCGGTTCAGCCTTGACTGCCGTCTGGTCGAGCAGGGATTCAGATGTTTTCTCGCGGCGCTCAGAGAAGAGCGCATATCCCAGCCATGCAAAGGCAAGCCCGTTCGGTAGCATCACCCTGGCCTGGTACTCAGCGGGGACAAGCAGGGCACCCACGGGGGCCAATACGGCGGCGGCGACAAGCAAAGCACCAGCCCAACGAGGCAGAATGCCTGCGCGGAATGTGGCGATGCCGAACAGCAGAGGTCCAAGGAGATACATGGGGTCGGCTATCTTCCAGAGTGTGGGAAGGATCCCGAAGTCGATCTCGCTGGGGATCCCGGTAAACATCCCAAGGAAACCTTCCACAAACTTGGGTGATTCGTTCACCAGGCGTGGCAGGATCAATGCCTCCACGAAGGAAAAGCCACTTACCAGGATCATCCAAACGCTAAATAAGATAAACCCGGCCAGACCCAGCCAACCGGATTTTTCCGCCTGCCTGATGTAGAGCCCTGCCATGCCAAACACTCCAAAGAAGCCCAGGACAAACGCAAAAATGTGTACGTTTACCCAGGTGGCGGTGGTGACAGATGCAGGAATGTTGACCGGATGGAACATTCCAATGACGATCAAACATAGCCCGGCTGCCATGGCAGATACACCAGCCCAGCTCATAAAAGTAGAGGCGGGCATCTTGATCTTGCTTTCCTTAATCGAGATCTTTCCTTTGGCGCTCATTCGTTTATCTCCTTTTTGAACCAATAAGAGTAGTGTCAAAATTTGGCACCCGGCATCACTGCCTGTTTGGGTTCGATTGAAGACAATATACAAATGAATGTGGGGAGATGTCTTCCCCACATGTGGGGATTTCGTGTGGGGAGATGTGGATGGCTCTGGAAAAGTAAAAACTGTCAGGATTCGGAGAACATGGTTCGAACGGTATTTTTCACCGCGAAGCGCTACGAGAGTGTTTCTTAACACCTTTTTTGCCACACACCAGCCCCGCACCTGTCCCTGACGCTGTCCCGTCAGGGACAGGTGCGGGGCGAGACACACCGTTCGGGTTGCGAGCACGCCGGTGCGAGATGGCAGAGACCTCTGAGAAAAATCTCCGTGAACTCTGTGTTCTCCGTGGCGAAAGCTCTTTATCACGCCGGCATTGGAGACTTAAGAAACGGTTTCTAGGGCCGCCAAGAGGACCTCCTACACTTCGCGTCCTTGACGGTCTTGGAGGTTTAACGGAGCAAGTTGCGCCTCGAAATATTGCTCTCCAACAAACGGCTAGATCAACCCCATCTCTTTTGCCCGTTGGACAGCCCCCCGGCGGCTATTGACATTGAGTTTGTTGTAAATGCTTTTCGTATGGGTGCGAACGGTACTCAAAGCGATGACGAGTTCCTGAGCGATCTCGGGACCCGACAACTCGGTTTTGAACAGGCGCAGGATATCCAGTTCGCGCTGGCTGAGCGGCTCGACCAGATTTTCGACTTTAGATTGCACGTTGGTGTCTGAGGATTGCTCTGCCGAAAAAAATTGGAGAAGCCTATCGGTATAGAGGATTAACTTTAAGAACAGAGCTTCATCCATCCTCACGGAGTTTTTTGAAATCATCGATCTAAACTCTTCAATCAGCAGTTTTACCGATTCGCCTTCATCCACGAACATGCGCACATAGCCCTCCGGTTCAGCCAGCGTCAGGGCGCGTTCCAATGATACAAGTGCAGCTGGTATGTCATTTTGTATTTGATGAGCAAGCGCCAGCAATACCAGCATTTCGATCACGCTTCCCATTCTGCCGCCTTCTTCCGCTGCTTTGACCAGGCGCACCAGTAACCCGATCGCCTCACGCAGCGAGACTTCTGAATGGCTGCTCTTGTATTGGAACAACAATATTCTGGCTAGGGTGATGTATTCGAACTCTCGCAGGTAGCTGGGGTCGCCATCCGCAGACAATCGATTTTGACGCGCCCAGTCGAGGGCTTCACCCAGTCTCCCCTGGGCAATCCACACTCGTGCCTTTAACGCTTGAATAGGACGGACATTCGGGGAGAA
>Ga0190269_10000705_pt1 | contig 16746 bp, 13 predicted proteins | sample Popmic249IS_FD_133749 | JGI IMG/M metagenome (GOLD analysis project Ga0190269, IMG submission 133749) | Populus adjacent soil microbial communities from riparian zone of Blue River, Arizona, USA - 249 IS | ecosystem: Environmental > Terrestrial > Soil > Riparian zone | place: USA: Arizona...
GCAGCAGGTGCTGGAGCTGACGCAGGCGGGCTCGGCGCCGGCGCAGGCGATGAGCCGTCTACCGCAGCCGATGTGGCGGTGACGAACGAGCTGCAACTGGTGAGCTTTCAAGTCGCCGGCCAGGAATACGCTTTTCCCATCCAGCGAGTGCAAGAGATCGTCCAGGTGCCGTCGGCCTTCTGCGAGATTCCGAACGCCGGACCTCATGTGCTGGGTGTGATGACGCTGCGCGATCGATTGCTACCGGTCGTGAGCCTGCGCGAGATGTTTCAGCTGCCGAAGGCCGAGCTGGAAGAGCACAACCGCATCGTGGTGCTCGCGCTGGACCCCACAGCCGACGAGGAAACGCCGGCCGTCGGCATCGTGATGGACCGCGTGAAAGAAGTGCTGCGCTTGCCCACCTCGAGCGTTGGACCTCTACCTGAGCTGCTCGCTCGCGACCAGCGCACGCGCGAGGTGGAGTCCATTTGCCGGCTCGACGGTGGCAAGCGTTTGGTGAGCGTGCTTTCGGTCGAAAGGATGTTCGAGCACGAGGTCTTGAACGAAGCCGTCGGACTCACTCCGGGCGAGCGCCGCGCCGAGAACCACAACGCGGAGGAGGCGCAGATGGGCAGCGATGATGAAGAACAGCTGGTCGTGTTCCGCTTGGAAAACGAAGAATACGGCGTGTTGATCTCCGAGGTACAAGAGATCTTGCGTGTGGCCGAGCAGTTCACGCGCGTGCCCAAGGCGGCGCATTTCATCGAGGGCCTGGTCAGCTTGCGCGGCGAGGTCCTGCCAGTCGTCGATCTGCGGCGTCGTTTCGGGATGTCGGTCAAGGAGCGTGACGAGCGCCAACGCGTGATGGTGTTGTCGGTGCAGGGCGTTCGCACCGGCGTCATCGTCGACGCTGTCAGCGAAGTGCTGAAGGTGCCTCGAGCAGGCTTCGAGCCCGCGCCAACGCTTTCGAGCGAGCAAGCGCAGGTGATCCGGCGCGTCGCGAACCTCGAGAAACAAAAGCGCATGATCCTGGTGCTGGAAGCTTGTGAGTTGTTCGATGAGGTCGAGCGCACGCAACTCGAGGCGGTGGCTTAGCCGGCAGGAATGTTTATGCCGACAAAACTACTGATCGTCGATGATTCGGCGCTGATGCGGCGCGCGCTCACGCAGATCTTCGAGACCGCAGGTGGATTCCAGATTCAAACGGCGCGCGACGGCAGCGATGCGTTGCGTGTGATCTCGGAGTTCCACCCTGATGTTGTAACTCTGGACATCAACATGCCGAAGCTGGACGGCATGAGCACTTTGAGCGAGATCATGGTCCGGCACCCTTGCCCCGTGGTGATGGTTTCGTCACTCACGTCTAAGGACGCGCTGCCCACGTTGGAGGCGCTCGCGCTGGGCGCAGTCGACTTCGTCGCAAAACCGAGCGGCACGGTGTCACACGACATCCGCAAGGTCGAAGTGGAACTGGTACGCAAGGCTCGCGCAGCTGCGTCAGCACAGTTGCGCCGGCCACGGGCTCGGCGCGCGCGCGAGGCGGAGCACCGACCTGCGCCGCCACCAGCTGCAGCGCCAAAGCCGAGGCCCGTCAGCGTCATCCCGTCGGCGGGCAACGTGAGCACGAACCCGTTGGTCTTGATCGGTGTCTCGACCGGCGGTCCTCGTACGCTGGAAGACATCCTGCCATCTCTGCCGGCCGACTTCCCATGCGCCGTGTTGGTCGCCATTCACATGCCGGTGAGTTTCACCGGCGCGTTCGCCCGCCGAATGGATGAAATGTGTGCGATGAGCGTTCTCGAGGTCACGAAACAAGTCCCGCTCTTGCCTGGACACGTGTACATCGCGCGCGGAGGTGCAGACATGATCGTGGGTCAGCGCGGCGCTGACCTGACGGCGCTGATCTCACCGCCGCAGGCGAGCTCGATCTGGCAACCCAGCGTCGACCGCCTGGTGGAGAGCGCACTGCGCTGCGTCGCGCCGCAGTCGCTGATAGGAGTCCAACTCACAGGCATGGGGGACGACGGCGCCGTGGCCATGAAGGCGCTGCACGATCGGGGCGGGCGCACCATCGCCGAGAGTGAGAAGACCGCCGTGATTTTCGGCATGCCGCGTGAGCTCATCGAGCGCGGCGGCGCGACGCGCGTGTTGCCGTCAGACCGAATCGCGAACCAGCTTCAGACCTGGGCAGGAGGGAAGCTGCACTGATGGCGCCGCTACGCAGAAGAGTTTCAGAGGCCCCGACAGCGTCAGCTGCGACCCTGGACGTGGATGCCTTACTCGTCGCGCTCGATAGCGAAGACGCCGACGCCCGCCGCGGCGCTGCACTCTCGCTCGCTGGCAAGCACGAAGCGGCGGCGGCGCTCGCGAAGCGTCTGGGGGTTGAGCGCGATCGCTCGGTGCGCGAGGCCATTGGCGGTGCACTGCTGCGTTGCGCGAGCGAAGAGAGCGCGCACGCGATCGCACCACTCATGTCTGCTGACGACGCGACGCTGCGCAACGAAGCGCGCGAGCTGCTGCACGCACTGCCACATGCGGAGCTTGTCGCCGAGGCGCTGCTGACGGCGAGCGATCCGGATGTGCGCATGTTCGCGATCGAGATCTTGGCGACGCGGAAAGGTAGCGACGGTGCCGCGCGCATCGCTGAGACGCTCGCGAGCGAGCGCGACATCAACGTGCTCGCGCATGCCGTCGAGCAGTTGGGGCTGGTCGGCACCTGCGCGCAACTCGAGCTCTTGCGGGCACTCGAAGCGCGCTGGCCGGACGAGGAGTTCCTCGGGTTCGCGATCGCAGACGCGCGCGAACGAATGCAGGGTCGGACCGAAAGTGTACGCGGCAGCGCTGACCAGGTCGACTGACATGCAGCAAGCCGGGCTCAACGATGTCGACTTCCACCGCGTGCGCGAGATCATCTACGCGAAGACGGGGATGCGATTCGACGACACCCGCCGCGCGTACGTGGAAAAGCGCGTACTCGAGCGCATCGTGGCGACCGCAGAAGCAGATTCGACCCAGTACCTAGCCCGCTTGCGCTTCGAGCGCTCGGGCCATGAGCTGCAGACCCTCATCAATGCGCTCACCGTCAACGAGACATATTTCTTCCGCGAAGACTACCAGCTGCATTGCCTGACGAAGTCGATGCTGCCTGAGCTGTTGCCCTCACTCAAACGCCGGCCACTTCGAATCTGGTCGTTGCCCTGCTCCACCGGGGAGGAGGCATACTCCATCGCGATCCACTTGCTCGAGCGTTTCGACGGCATCGACGGCATCGACGTGGAGATCGTCGCCTCCGACGTGGACACGCAAGTGTTAGAGGCCGCGCGGCGCGGTGTGTACCACGCGCGCTCGGTCCAATATGTGCCACCGGCACTACTCAAAAAGTACTTCATCGCGCAAAGCGACCAAACCTGGCGCATTTGTGATGAGCTGCGCGGCTCGATCGAGTTCAACCAAACCAGCATCGTCGATCGCGTGCAGATGCTTCGCAACGATCGGTTCGATGTCGTGTTTTGCCGAAACCTGCTCATCTATTTCGACGAAGTCTCGCGCCGCCTCGCCGCCGACAACATCTACGAGGCGCTGCAACCGGGTGGTTTCATTTGCCTAGGACACTCGGAGTCGATGAGCCGGATCTCGTCGAGCTTCCGAGTTCGCAAATTCGAGGACGCGATTATCTACCAGAGACCGGCACCATGACCAGAACACGCCGCATCTTGATCGTTGATGACTCCGCGACCGTTCGCTCGTTCTACAAGCGCGCGCTGCAGAGCGGTGCCTATGAGATCGACGAGGCGCAGAATGGGATCGAGGGCATCGAGCTCGCTTTGATGCACAACTATGACGTGCTCCTCGTCGATGTGAACATGGCGAAGATGGACGGCTACGACTTCGTCCGCACGGTCCGCTCGGCCCCGAACGAGCTGACGATCCCCATCATCATGATCACGAGCGAGCAAGATTCGAAGGATCGCCGTGCGGCCTACCAGGCCGGCGCGAACTTGTTCGTGCTCAAACCGGTGAAGGGCCAGCAGCTCGCCGAACTGGTCCACCTCGTCACAGGAGGCGCCGCGTGAACGATGAGGCCGTATTAGAACGCTTCCTCGAGGAAGCCTATGACCTGCTCAGCGAAGGCGGCAGAGCGTTGCTCGAGCTCGAGCGCAGCCCTACTGACGTTGCGCATCTGGATACGGTCTTTCGTGCGTTTCATACGCTCAAAGGCTCGTCTGCGCTGTTCGACTTGAAGCCGATCACACGCGTCGTCCATGCCGGCGAAGACTTGCTACACCTCGTCCGAGAAGGTCAGGCGCAGCTGAGCGGCAACGAAGTGGATCTGCTCCTCTCGGTGCTCGATCAGGTGAAGTCCTGGCTGGGACTGCTCGAGCACCACGGGTCGATCCCGCCAGCCGCCAACGAAACCGCCGCCGAGTTGATCGAGCGGGCGCGCAGCTTGGGCGGCGATGCGATCGCAGCCGAAGCCGTGCCAGGCGTGGTTGCGCTGCGGCCGACGGCGAACGAGACTCCCGATTGGCTGAAGTTTACCTCGCACATTCCCGAGTTCGTCGGGCATGCGCTGATCGGGATCGAGTACACACCCGATCCTGGCTGTTTTTTCGCCGGCGACGATCCCTTGCGCCTGATGTCGCTCGTGCCGTCGCTGTTGTACCTGCGCGTGGTGGAAGACGCGGGAGCAGCCGACGAGCACCCGGATCCGTTTCAGTGTCGGTTGCGTTTTCGAGCGGTGACAGCGGCGCCGCTCGCCGAGGTGCGTCAGCTCCTTGCGTACGCGAGCGAGCAGGTGAAGTTGTACGAGTTCAGCGTGGGTCTCGGCGCAGAAGCGGACCTGGCCATCCGAGTGCTGCAGGAGATCTCGGCGAGCCTAGGTGAGCCTGCGGAGGAGAGCGTCCAAGGCGCACGTCTTGCGGCGAACGTTGCGCTCGCCGACAACGTGCTTCGCGCTTCGGGCTTTCCGCTGCAGTGGCTCCAGGAGTTTCGACGTATTGCTGACCTGGCCTTGCTCCAGCAGGACGAAGTCAGCGTCCAGCGCGCAGCCTTGCGCATCGTCGACCACATCGCTGAAGCCAGCCGGTGCGGCATGCGGATGTCGATGTTGCCGCAAGCGATCGGACGGCTCAGTCGTGCGCCTGTGGGACGGCCAACGCTCCAGCCGCCAGCACTGGCACGATCCGGTGCACCGCCACGGCCGGCCGATCTGCAACTGCCGCCATCAGATGCTTTGAAAGAAGCGGCGCCGCCTCAACATGCCGCCGCTGCGCTCCCCAAGATCGGCGTTGAGAAGCCAGCACCTGCGGACGACAGCCGCAGTCGCGCTTACAAGGTGGACGAGAGTCGAATCGACGCACTGCTCAGCTTGGCAGGCGAGCTGCTAGTGGTGCGCAATGCTTTCCCTTACCTGTCACGACGCGCCGACGGTGTATTCAAAGTCCCGCAGCTCGCCCGCGAGATCAAAGATCAAGCCTCCAATCTGAGCCGCATCGCCGAGAACTTTCATCACGCGGTGATGCAGCTGAGGATCATCCCACTCTCTCACGTGTTCGATCGCTTCCCGCGCCTTGTCCGCGACATCTCGCGACAGCTTGGGAAGCAGGTCGCCCTGGAGATCGAAGGGGGTGACACCGAAGCCGACAAGAGCACGGTCGAGAAGCTGGCGGAGCCGCTGATCCACATCGTGCGTAACAGTCTCGATCATGGGCTCGAGGCGCCGGATGAGCGGGTCAATGCAGGCAAGCCGGCGCAAGGCAGAATTCGCATTCGTGCGCAGCAAGAGCGCGGGACCTTGATCGTCTCGATCGAAGACGACGGCCGCGGGATCGACCCGGTGAAAATGCGTGCCACCGCAGTGAAGCGCGGGCTGATGAGCCACGACGCGGCGAATCAACTCTCGGATCAGGAAGCCCGAGCGCTGATCTTTCGCGCCGGCTTCTCCACCCGCGACGCCATCACCGATCTTTCCGGCCGCGGGGTGGGGATGGACGTTGTGCGCACTGTGGTAGAGGCGTGTCACGGATCCATCCAGCTGGAAAGTAACCTCGGTGCTGGTACCCGCATCGCTTTATGCATGCCGCTCTCGATGGCCGTCACACGCGTGCTGCTGGTCGAGGCGGAGGCGGCAATCTTCGGTGTGCCATTCGACCTGGTCCGCGAGACAGTGCACATCGAGCGCAGCGCGCTCGCGTGCGTGCGTGGTGCGCAGGTCGTGATGATCCGCGATCGTGTAGTGCCGCTGGTGTGGCTGCGCGATGCGCTGGACCTTCCGCACGTCGCCCGTAAGAACGCCGATGGCTCAGAGCGGCTCAAGGTGCTCTTGGCTCGGGTCGGCTCCGGAGAGGTCGGCGTGGTCGTCGACTCGTTCCACGAGGCGGTGGAAGTGATGTTGCGTCCGCTCGAAGGTCCGCTCGCCGCGCTGCGCGGCTATCTCGGATCCTCATTGCTGGGAGACGGGCGCGCGCTGCTAGTGCTCAACTTGAGCGAGCTCATCGATCAAGCTCACATAGGCCCCGCCAGCAATCAAAATCACAAGGAGGAGCGCTTCGATGCCCACTCAGTATGACGGCGACACAATAGTCATGAAGGGCGTGTGCGCGATCGAGGACGTGGACGAGCTCATGAAATATCTACAGGAGCACCCACACGCACGCGTCGACCTTACAGGATGCGAACATATGCATACGGCGCTGCTACAGCTACTCATGCATCATCGAGTGAGCGTTCTCGGAAATAGCTACTCGCCATTCATTTGGAAGTGGGTGACACCGATGCTAGCAGCACCGGGAGGTTCCGGATGTTGACCGTCTTTGTCGTGGATGACTCGCCGGCGATTCGCGCCAGCGTGGCCATGATCCTAAAGAGCGCGAATCACACACCCGTCGAATTTCCAAATGCGGACGAAGCTCTGGCGCGCCTGAAACGTGGCGACTTGAAGCCGGGTCTGATCATTGTAGATCTGACGATGCCGGGGATGGATGGCATCACGTTCATCAAGGAAGCACGGGCGCTTCCTGGCTCTAGGTTTACGCCGATCCTGATGCTGACTACCGAGTCGCTCCAGACCAAACGCCAGGAAGCACGCGCCGCCGGGGCGACCGGTTGGCTGGTCAAACCAGTGAGTCCAGCGGATTTGATGCGGACCATCAAGCAGGTATGCCCAAGCGCATAAAAGGTCAGTCCGAGAGCTCGGGGCCGCCCGAGTCTACGAACGCCTCTCCCGATCCACGGCTCATGGCCGCGCTGATCGCGAGTCACGAGGCGAACGAGCGCTTACATCAGATCCTCGCTGCCCAGGTAGATGGCGCGATAAAGACTATTAACCTCTTGGTCTCGGCAATTGCCACGCCAGCCAACCAGACTCAGGCGGCCGCCACCGCGCTCAACTTGTATATGGAAGAGGCGTCCAGCACTGCGGGGATGGGCTTCGAGCGCGTACACACTGCAATCGTTCGTACTGGGCAAGAACAGCAGTTGCTTATGGCGCAGGCGACGCGTTTGCAAGATGCGACGCAGACGGCGCGCTCGACGTTGGATGAGCAGCGGCAGCTCGACGCTGTCGGCGACAAGGCGCACAGCCTCGGCCGCCGCATCCGCATGGTTGCGCTGAACACCACGATTCAGGCCGTGCGCGCAGGTGGCCAGGACACTGAGACGATCAAAGTGCTTGCCTCTGAGATCTCAGGCCTTGCAATCGATGTGCAGAACTTAGGGATGCAGCTCAAACAAGGTATCGAGACGCTGTCGACGCGCGTAGAAAACGATGTGGTGAACGGGGTCGCGAAGGAAGCGCTAGCAACGGCAAAAGTTAGTCAGACTCTCGCACAGCATGTCCACGACTTGAATGCCGCATACCAAGAGCTCAAAAACTTTCGCGAAACGGTATGGATCGAAGTGATGAAGTCGACGCAAACCGTGTCGAGCAACGCATGTGAGACCCTCGGCGGGTTACAGCACCAAGACATCGCGCGCCAGCGCATGGAACATATCGCGCAGACTCTGGAGAAGATCGTTGCAAGCGACAAACAGTTGTCGCAAGCCCTGCATGGCGGCCCAGCTCTGCCGCCGAACTGGATGCCTGTGCAACCGCAGGAGCTTCAGTCTTCTTACGTAATGGCCGATCAGCGCGTGGCACATAGCGGCAATGCAGAGGACGGCACAGAGGACCAGCAAGGTCCGGCGATCGAGCTGTTCTAGCGGGACGCGCTACCAGTCCGCGATGCGGGCGACGACGACGCGTAGCGGTGCCTAGCGGTGCATACAAGGAGGAGAACCCCGCGAGCGGGGCGAAGACCAAGCGCGTCGCGCTCACCTCGAGTGCAGCGCTTGCTGCGCAGGTGTGGCACCTTGCAACGCCTCACTTTGCTGATGCCTGGCCGCATGCTGCGTGTACGCGCTCGTCCGTGGGTGTGTTTCGTGCATCCCGGGCTGAGTCATCATGCCGAGTGTGTTGAGATTAGTCAGCGCGGTCTGCTGTTTCGCCTTTGCCTCTGTGCTGATCGTGCCTGGTTGTTATAGTTTGCGTAGCTCGCAGGGTGGTGGGGAGGTTGAGGTTGCCGGTGGCAAGGGCTCGAGCGCCGCTCGTTCGCTCGAGCCGGGTGATGTCGCGCTGCCACCTGGCTATCGCATCGAGATTGTCGCTGCCGGCCTGAATATGCCGAGTGGCGTTGCGTTCGATTCCGCGGGCCAGGTGTTTGTCGTGGAGAGCGGCTACGCCTACGGCGAGACGTTCGATGTGCCGCGTGTCTTGGCGCTCACCCCCGAGGGCGAGCGCAAGGTGATCGCGTCCGGCGCGAATCCTCCTTGGACTGGCGTGGCGTTCCAGGCGGGGAATCTGTATGTGGCCGAGGGCGGCGCGAAGCAGCCCGGGCGCATTTTGCGCGTTTCGCTGAGCGGCGAGATCAGCGTATTGGTCGACGATCTTCCGTCCGGCGATCATCACACGAACGGGCCAGTGTTCGGGCCAGACGGCAAGCTCTACTTTGCCCAAGGCACCATGACGAACTCGGGCGTCGTAGGCGTGGACAACTTCGAGTATGGCTGGTTGTCACGCCGCCGAGAGCTGCACGACATCGCCTGTCAGGACGTGACGCTGAGTGGTGTGAACTACACCAGCGCCGACCCGCTTGCGGTCAAAGACGCGCGCGCGGTAACCGGTGCGTTCGTCGCGTTTGGGACCGAAACCAAAGCCGGGCAGCAGATCAAGGGCGCGGTTCCCTGCAGCGGCGCGGTGCTGCGCATGGATCCCGCCGGCGGCGCTCTCGAGCTTGTGGCCTGGGGCTTTCGCAATCCGTTCGGGATGGCGTTCGCGCCGGACGCGCAGCTCTACCTGACTGACAATATGTACGATGAGCGCGGCAGCCGACCTGTGTACGGCGCGGGTGATTACCTGTGGCACGTGCAGCCGGGCGCTTGGTATGGCTGGCCGGACTATGCCGGCGGGCGGTCTCTCGCGATGGAGCGCTATGCAGCTCCAGGCGGCGACGAGATCGCGCCGCTGCTCGCGCAAGCGCCAGGTGTGCCTCCGCGCCCCGCTGCGGAGCTGGGCGTGCACTCGTCGTCGTCCGGGCTCGACTTCTCGCGCAATCCTGCGTTCGGCCACGTCGGGGAAGCTTTCATCGCGCAGTTCGGCGACATGGCACCGAAGGTCGGTAAGGTGCTCGCGCCAGTCGGTTTCAAGGTGGTGCGCGTCGATCGCGAGAGTGGCGTGGTGCATGACTTCGCGACCAATCGTAAAGAGCAGGGACCCGCTTCGGCGCAGGACGGCGGCGGGCTCGAGCGACCGATCGCTGTGCGCTTCAACCCAGCTGGCGATGCGCTGTACGTCGTGGACTTCGGGGTGCTCGCGATGAGCGATCGCGGCCCGAGTGTCCGCAAGAGCTCAGGTGCGTTGTGGCGCATCACGCGCACGCCCTAACGATGGAGAGGTCATGCTTCGATCCCATACGCTGATAGCGACGACGTTGGCGTTCGCAGCCGTCGGCTGCGGAGCGGCGCGCCAGAGTCCGCCCCTGCAAGCGCAGCAGCCCGCATTGACCAGCGAGCAGCTCACAGGGCAACGCGTGTACATGCGCGATTGCAACGGTTGTCACCCGCAGGGCGCAGCAGGCCTCGGCCCGGCGCTCAACGACAAGCCCGTCCCCGCGGCCGCGATCAAGCTGCAAGTGCGACAAGGCGTGGGCGCAATGCCATCTTTCTCCGAGAAGGAAATCAGCGCCCAGGAGCTCGACGCCCTCGTGGCGTTCATGAGCGTGACGGGCTCGCCTTGGGGTGGCTGAATATCCGTTGAAGCCGGCCGGCGATGCTCGAGCGAGGTGGCGTCCAGGGCAGGGCCACCTCGCGTCGTACTGGATCACTTGCCGAACAACAGCTCGCGGTCACCGAGGGGTTGAACATCTCGGTAATTGTCGGGGTACAGCGTGGTGAATGTTGCGATTTGTTCCTCGCTCATGACGATCGGGCGCCGGAAGACGATCCATGAGACGTCGTTCGAGCAAGGTGGCGCTGTGAGAGAGCCCGTGTAGCGGTAGGTCGGACCGCCGGGCACGAGCTCGCGGGCGTTGAAGTTGTCATCGGGGAAATCAACCTCGCCCGTTTCCAAGCTCGGCAGCTCTGGCCAGTCGGCCGCGTCGAGGGTTTCGTTGTGCCAGCCCGGTACGACGAGGGCGCCGACAACGAGCAGTTGTTCGGCCTCGTTTTTGTGGACGAGGTGCAGCTCCAGTGGCGTGAGGAAGCCGCCCAAGGAGTGTTCGCTGTGCGCGTGAAAGTGGAACTGAATAAGCTGGTACGGGTCTTCTCCGACCCATAACGTGCTGCCGGGATCGTAGCTGTACTGCACGCTGTGCCCGGTGTTGGCGATCGCGACGTGACTCTCTTGATAGTCAAACCTCAAGTCGGGAAGGGCGGAGCGTGCGATCTTCAGCGGCAGATCGATCGGCGATTGGCCATCGCCATCGGCGCACTCGGTCGCTTCTTCCTCATCCCCATCCAACAGTCCATTCCGAGTCGATTCGGCCATCGTCCTTTCATCGACGGCAACTGCACATCCGACACAAAGTACAGCGGCGAAAGCGGTAACACCGCGCCTGCATCCCATGGATTGTGTCCCCTTGTTCGCTGCGAACGGAACCTATCATCGCTAAGGTGCGGAACAGGTGACAGAACAAAAAGTAAATTGCGCACAAAGTATGATCAGCTCACTCGGGGAATCCCTGCGCCACGATCGGCGGATACACTACATGGAGGCGTGGTCACGCGTGCTTTGCGTGCAGCTGATGGCAGCAACGCTAGGTTCTCCGGCGTCGCGGCCACAACGCATACCCAAACAATGGGAGAAACTGCAGCAGCTCTACCAGCGCAACCCGCATTCCCCGTTCGCTGAAGAATCCGATTCCGATCGGTGCTACCGGAATCGGCCTCCACGGCGCGAAGTGACGTCGCGTTTCGAACGGCCAGTACAACGCGCACCCCAGCCCGCCGTCAGTCAGGACATCGAGGAGCGGGTGGCTGACAAGGACGATCGTCAGGTAAGCTGCCAAGCGCCAACCCGGTCCCCTGACAGACGCCGCCATCAGCGCCAACACGCCAGCGAGCCCGACGCAGAACACGAACGAGTGCGTCGCCCCGCGGTGGCCGAACGCATCCGCGTAGCGGACCCCGAGGTAGTAGCCGATGACATCGGCATCGGGCAGCAGCGACAGTGCCGACCACGCAGCCATCCGCGTCAGGAGCGCGGGGGTCGACTCCGTGGGTCGGGCGTAGCTGCGAGCGGCAGCCATCCCCACGGCGACATGTCCGATACTAGCCATTCAGCCCTTCCGACCCCCAAAGCAGTGCGGGCTCGCGAAGGGAGTCCCTTCGGCGAGCCCGCGTGTTTGTTAGCGTCTGCGTCAGGCGTTCGCGACGGCCTCGCCGCGCGCGGCTGCAGCTGTCTTGAGCGGACGCTTCTTGCTGAGCTGGACCACGCCAGCGGGCGGCGCGAGCTCCGCAGCTTGTGCGCGCGTGATCTCGGCCTGCTGCTCTGCCGTCGGCGTGAGGTACTGCTTGATCTGCTGCTGCAGGTTCTGCGTCAGCGCGGGGATCATATCGAGCCCTTCCTTCGCAGCCCAGCGCGCGACCGCCGGCAGGTAGGGCGCCACCTTGCGCCCACTCTGCAGCACCGCACGACCGTCCTCCACCACGAGGTCCTTCAGCCGACTCGCCGTGCGCGTGACATGCACGCGCGCCTGCTCGAGCTTGCTCTTGCCGACGAGCGGGCCGATCTCATGGATGAGATCTGCCGCGGAGCCGGAAGCCACGTGCGGCGCTCTGAACAGCGCGCTGCCATAGCGCGAGTCTTTCAGGAAGTCCTGTGCCTGCTCGCGTGTGATTCCGTACTGCGCGAGCGCATCGTTCAGCTCTTGCTGCGCGCGTTGACGCGCCTTGAACAAGAACAGCTGCACGCGGGAGTAGAAGTTCACCGCGCCTTCGCCGCTCGTCTCGACCGCGCAGAAGATGGCTTCGGGGAACAGCTCCGTGATCACGCTCTGCACGCCGTCCGACACGCCCGAGCTGGGCATGCAACCAAACGGCTTCACGCTCAGCGTCATGTGCGCTTTGTTGTGGATGACGTTCAAGATCAGCTTGGCCACTTCCATGTGGCCTTCGCCGCCGCGCAGCTCTTGGTTGTAGTGGCTGTGGCCCGCGCGCGCGACCTCGTCCATGTCAGGTAGCTTGAAGTTGGTGAGGCCCACTGCGTGCGCAAACGTCTGGAAGATGCCGCGCAGCGCGAGCTCGCCGACCCACAGACCAGCCATGCGCAGACCGACGTCCGCGCCCTTCAAACCGAACTGCCCGCTGTCCTCGTCCTTCAGGAACATGCGCTGCTCGGTGTCGTGACGGATCTCCCAGAGATTGTAGAGCAGCAAGAACGCGAGGATCTGGATCTCGTTCTCTGCGCCTTCTTGCTCGATGAACTTCTGCAGGTGGTAGTTGCCGTCGCCCTCGGTCGTCATCGCCCAGAACTCGCCGAGGATGCTGACCTTCGCTTTCGCCTGCGTGCGATCGACCTTCACGTGCCTGAGGTACTTGTTGCGCGCGCGGCGCAGCGCGAACACCACGCTCTTATGGTTCATCAGCGCGTCGTAGACCTCGCGCTTGCTCGCTTCGAGCGCACGGTCGGTCGCGCCGGGCTCGACCTCGTACGGGCGAATGCGATAGCCGATCGCGTTGATGACGTCGCCCGAGAAGAGCGCACGCGCGATCGCCAAGAAGAACGGCGGGTCGAGCGGCAAGCCGAGCTCGTCGCCCGAGGCTTGCTTCACGCCGCCGGTCTGCTGGAACAGCATGACGCGGAAACCATCGAAGCCCGCGTCGCGCAGCGCTTTGCGATACTCGGTCACGTACATGCCGAAGCGGCACGGACCACACGCGCCCGCGGTGAGGAATATGAAGTGCTTGACGATGTGCTCCGCGGACAGCCCTTCTTCATCGCGCAGGCGGCACAGCTCTTTCACCAGGTTGCCGACGGTGAAGTACGTCGGATTGCACTGGCTGACGTTGCCGAACTCTTTGCCGAAGCGGAGCGCTTCGTTGTCGGGACAGGCCAAGCTGCGGCAGTTGTAGCCGAGGCCCTTCAGCGCACCTTCGACGAGGAAGTCGTGCGCGATCGTCAAGCCGCCGACGAGGATCGTCGTGTGCGGCCGCTCTTTGGCAGTGAAGTTCGGATCGATCATGGCGTCGGTCCAATGATCGACGGGTGTGTCGAGCCCGAGTCGTGCCCGCTCTGCAGCTTCAAACTGCGCCAGCTCGTCTTCCACGTTGATGGTGTCACGCATGGCTTAAGACCTTTCCCTAGAATCCGTCTACAGAGACACGACCTCCCCTTGCCGGCTCTTCTTGCGCAAGGGGATCAGTTTTTGACCGTTGGTTTGAGGCTCCGGCGCTGCGGCTGGTGCCTGGTAGGCTGCGACTTTGCTGGCGAGCGCGTTGATCTGCTCTTCCAGCGAGCCATCGCGAGCGCTGCGCGCTGCGAGCTGCTCTTGCTTCATGCGCAGGAGCTCCAAGCGCTTTTCATCGAGGCGGCGCGAAAGCTCGGCTTTCTTCGCCGCCACGTCTTCGAGGCGCTCCTGATGCAGCTTCAGCGAGTGCACGTACGTCTTCACGCGGATCTTGATCGAGCCGCCGGGCTTGTTCGCATCGATGTCGTGCAGACCCAGGCTCGGCACGGCGCTCTGCTCCACGATGCGATCGACGATGCCGTACGTCGGCGCATCGTGACCACACTTGAAGCTCGAAAGATCCAGGAGCACGACGTTCGGGTGACGCGCGGCGAACTTCGTCGCCCAAACCTTCATGGCCGAGTTGGCGGAGTAGTTCTCGGGCCACACGTCGTTGATCTCGAGCGGGGACTTGATCTTGCCGCTCGCGAGATCTTCCTGGAAAAAGCGGGCGAGCCAAGCTTCGTCCTTCGGGATCGAGCGGATGCTGAGGATCGGGTAGCCGAGCACCTGGAACTCGTCCGGGATGCCGTGATGCAGGCCCGGATCCAAGTGGTACGGGCGACCGGTGACGAGGATCGCCAGGCGGTTTTCTTTCTCAACCTGCTCGAGCACCGCGCGGCCCTTGTCCTGCACGTCTTGATCGAAGCGCTTGAGCGCAGCAAATGCTTGATCCGCCGCGAAGTCACTCTCGTCCTGCGTGATCTCCAGCAGGTCTTTCCAGACCTCAAACATGCGCTGCTTCAAGCGCACGGGCTCACTGAAGCTGAACGCAGGATCCAAGTACTTGATGCCCCGCGTGCCGAAGAAGTCTTGCTCCTTCGTAAAGGCGGCTTTGATCACGTCGGGCGTACCGGCGACGATCGGGCAGCTCGCATGATCCACCGTGTCTTTCACGAACGATGGGACGTGCGTGAGGATCGGGAAGAAGATCGCGTCGAGCGGGCGCTGTTTGTGTACGTGGAACAAGAGGTGATGGAAGTGCGCCTGCACCACCTTCGCGGGAAAGCACGGGTCAACCGAACCGTACTTGCCGCCCTCGCTCCACATCTCTTCGGTGGTCTCATCGCTGAAGATGATGTTGCGCGGCTCGACGCCAACAGCTTCCAAGTACGCGCGGAAGAACGGCGCCGTCGAGTACATGTTGAGCACACGCGGCATGGCAACGCGGAACTGCTTGCGGCGCTTCTGCGCTTCTTCGCTGCTGCGCTCGAAACCACGCGTGAACGTGGTGCGCTTGACCTGGCCCCAGAACGTGCGGGTGGTCTGCTTGTCCTCGATCGGGCTGCCCGCCTTGGGCATCGGCGCGAGGCCCTGCTGCCGCGCGAACGTCTTGCGCGCTTCGTACGCGACGAGGTTCGGGTGGCTCTTCATCAGCTCTTTGCGCTCGGCGACGAGCTCGAGCATGGCTTCTTTCGATTCGACCATGCCTTTTTCGCACGAGAAACCGCTGATGTAGCGGCTGGTCGTGCCGTCCGGACGGAACGCGTCGATGAACGTGCGCGAGCAGTTGTTCGGGCAGAAGTTACACTTGGTCTCTTCGTCGTTCTTCGCCTGGAACTGGAGATCGATCGCAGCGTCGAGACCGATGAACTTGCTTGTGCCGCGGCGCTTCACCACGCGCAGCGTCTCCATCGCGGCGCCGATCGCGCCGGCTTCGCCGCTGTGCGGGTGCACGAACACCTCGCCGTCCGGAACGCGCTGCTTGATGTAATCGACTTGTGCTTTGACCGCGGCCAGGTTGTATTGCGTGCCGCCCTGCAGCACGAAGCGGCGTCCGAGCGACGCGAGCCTCGGCACGGCGACGACGTACTGCCATACGTTCTTGGGCAGCACCTGTGCGAGCCCGGCGAGCAGCTCCTCTTTGCCGAAGCCTTCTTTTTGGAAGTTCACGCGATCGGTGTCGAGAAACACCGCGCAGCCGTAGTTGAACTTGGGCGCGAGCGTCGCGTTGAATGCATTTTCTGCATATTCGGTGACGGGCAGGCCGAACTGATCCGCCATCGCCTGGAGCAGCATGCCGTTGCCCGCGGAGCATTGGTTGCTCAGCTTGAACGACTTGATGTCGCCGTTCTCCATGAACAGGACCTTGATGTCCTGACCACCGATGTCGCAGATCACGTCGATCTCGCCGAAGTAGTGCGTCGCGCTCATCATGTGCGCGATGGTCTCGACGACGTTCACGTCGGCGCGCACGCACTCTTCCAGCACGTCAGCCGCGTAGCCGGTCGCGCCGAAGCCGATCACGTTCAGCGTGGCACCGTGGGCGTGCACGCGGTCGCGCAAGTCGCGCAAGAGCTCCTTCGTGTCTTGGATCGGATTGCCTTTGGAGAGCGTGTACGACTTCAGCAGCAGCTCGCCGCTTTCATCCATCAGCACGGCTTTGGACGACGTGCTGCCGCCGTCCAAACCGATCACGGCACGCACTTCCTGGCCGGGCTGAAACTTCGCCTCCTGGAACTTCGGGATGCGGTATGCCTCGATGAACGTGTCGAGCTCGCTCTTGTCTTGTACGAGCGGGGGCCCGGCGTTCTTGCCCAGGCGCGCGGCGCGCCCGCCCTCGATGTACTCGCGCAGCCCGTCGATGCCGGCGTAGCGCCCGACGTCGGTCGCCTCGTGCAGGCCGTACATCACCGCGCCGTACGCCGCGTACAGCTCAGCGTTTTTCGGCACGACGATCAGCTCTTCGAGCGGCACGTCCTTGGGGTAGGCGTAACCGCGCTCGTCCCAGGTCTCCGGGATGCGCTTGCGCCAGCACTGCTGCAGGAACGGCAGGTACGTGTTCGGC
>Ga0190269_10000706_pt1 | contig 16736 bp, 17 predicted proteins | sample Popmic249IS_FD_133749 | JGI IMG/M metagenome (GOLD analysis project Ga0190269, IMG submission 133749) | Populus adjacent soil microbial communities from riparian zone of Blue River, Arizona, USA - 249 IS | ecosystem: Environmental > Terrestrial > Soil > Riparian zone | place: USA: Arizona...
GAGCACGGACCAGCCCGGCCGGCCGGCCGCGCATCCATCCGTCCCGTACCGCGCCGCGGCAAATGAGTATGCGCGGCCGAGCGGTCGCGGTGTGATGGGGGAATGACTTACCCCGGTGTCCGGCTTACCGAGCGGCTTCGGCTGGAGCCGATCGGCCTACGGCATGCAGTTGACTTGCTGGGTCTCTATCAGGATCCCGACGTCGCTGTCTGGTACGGCGCGTGGACGCGGGAGCGAATCGAAGCCGAGGTGGCACGCATCGCCCGGTGCTGGAGCACCGAGGGCGTGCACAAGTGGATGGCCTACCACCGGGTCACCGGCCAGCTGATCGGGCGGGGCGGGTTGTCGCGGAAGCTCGTCGACGGCCGCGTCCGGCTGGAAGTCGGATGGGTCCTCCACCGCAGGCACTGGGGGCAGGGCTACGCCACCGAGATCGGGCGCGCGGGTCTGGAGATGGCCTTCGATGAGCTCGGGGCCGATGAGGTCGTGGCCTTCACCGAGGCGCATAATCGCCGCTCCCGGGCAGTGATGGAGAGACTCGGCTTCCGTTACAGCAAACCCGTCTCCATCGACGGCGAATCGTTCGTGCTCTACGCCCTCCGTCGCCCCGATCCCGGGTCGCCGCCCGGGACTTCCCCGCCATGAGCACCTCGGCAGCTGCGCGGTCTGCACGTCGACTCAGTAGGGGGACGTCCATGCCGGTCGCGGCAGAGCGGGCGTCGCCCACCCTGCCGGCGAGCGACGAGCCCCCGGCGTGGTCCCGAACGGTGGCGGAGCAAAATTGCGTCGTGACGACCACGGTCTGGATGGATGGCTGGCAGCTGGAGTGCTGCGGTGAGCCGTTCACGGTCGGTCAGCAGGTCTCCTGGAGCGTGCACGAGTCCGATCGGGAATGGCTCGAGAAGATGCTCGGTGTGGAGTCGGCCCGCGAAATAGGGTGGGCAGAGGACCACCACGGCTCTATTACCGAGGATGAGACGTCATTGTCGGGGATCGTCATTTCGATCCGGGTTGTGCACCAGCGGTATGAGCCAGTCCCGGGTCAGGGCTCACGGAACCTCTACCCCGTGACGGGATCGGCGACCCTCACCAGCATCCAGTCCACCGGCCAACACGGACGTGTGCCGGACGGCCGACAGCTCGTGGGATACGTCGTCGAGTTGGAGGCGTCGGCGCCGGCGCCTGCCTGAGCCGCGGGTAGCCGAATCTCCCGACGCGACCGGAGTCCATTCGTCTCCGGCCATTATGCGTCGGACCAGGCATCGAACAAGCGTTTACAGCCGGACCCCATCGTGCATCTTGGTTGTGGCTACGAATGAGTGCGCTGCCCGCGGGCCGCTCGGCTCAAAACGATGAGCTAGCCGTTGCAGCGGGGGCGTTCGGCCGTGGCCCGATGATTGCGACGAGAAGAGAGATCAGTAATGCCGGGAATCCGAAGAACGCCGCGGGCCGGAACCCGTAGGACATGTACGCGACCCATGTCGGTATGGCAGGAAACAACAAGTCGGCGTCCGGCCGAACGAGGTACTCCAGCGGAAACACCGTGGTGAAGGCCATGGCAGGCAACGCGAGTGCCACACCAAGCACCGCGATCTGCCGACTCGCGTCGCGGCGGCCTCGGCCGGCGCCACGCAGACGGTGGACGCCGAGCCCGAGCAGCGCCATTCCGAGGACGTGGCCGATCACCCAACCGGCCAGCACGTGGGCCCGGACGGGTTGAGGTTCGGCGGGTTGGGCGACGAGCACGAGTTCGGTGAGGAAGGCTCCCGGCGCTCGTCCTTGACTGGTGTAGGCCTTCTCCAACGTCCAACTCGTCAGGATTCCGGCGCGATGGGCACGGAACTCAGCGGCGTAGTAGTCGACCGCAACAGCGCTGACCGTCCATCCTTCGCGGCGAGCCTGGATCGGACTTCGGCCAACATTCGGAGGCTGCGGTCCACGCCGAAGATCCGCAGATTCGCTGATGCTGTCGAGTAGCGGTCTCACCCCACACGAAGGCCCGCCGTCGCCATGACGCGGGGTAGGGCGGCGGAACGTCGTAACCGAAGGTGGTGTTGTGCCGTTCGACCGCAGCGGTCTGACCGCCTGGCACAGCCGCGTCTGCCAGCGCCACGACTTCAGTGTCCGAGGGTAGAGCGACAGCGGCGTCCCAGGCCAGCCGGCCTGCCCCGGCGGCACCCGCTGCTCCCACCGTCAGCACGACCAGCGCGGCGCCCAGGACCGTCAGCCCGTGCTGTCGCCAGCCCGCGAATCGACCATCCGACGCGCTGGGAACAGTGCGGGAACCACGCGCAGCCTTCTCCGCCACCAGGGCCCTCTTCTCGCCGTACCGGAGATCTCGGGGCCGCGAACTGGTGACCCGCCCCAGCCTAACGACCACGGCGATCGGCACACAGGGCTCACGGGAACCATGATGACCTCGGGTGACGGCGGGTTCGCTGCTACCTACCAGTCGCCCACGGACTGCTCAGCGGCCACGGGCCGCGGCAGACGAGCGAACGTCGACGAGCGCGGCGGCGCCCGTTCGGCATCACGTTGCTGTTTCGCGTCGTGCAAAACAGCAACGAGTTGTCGGTCGGCGGGAGCGCCGGGCACCTCGTAGGCTCCGCGGACGATCAGACCGGAGCAGCAGATGACCCCACAGCAGACGCTTGACTACTACGCCGAACCCGGACCACCGACAACGGCCGGGACGAGCGCGCAGGCGCTCGCCGCGCTACCGTCGACGGTGCCCGGGCCTGCTTGCAGCCGTTCGCGGGCTCCTGGACCTGGCGCACGATTGTCGCCAGCCCTGCGTCGCCGGACGCCAAGAGACGGGCCGCCAGGGAGAGCCACCACCAGGTGAGACAGGCCAACGGCGGGAGACCCACGGTGGCGGTGAACCGGCGCGCGAAGGTGGCGCGGGGCAGGCCGTTCAGCGCGCCGAGCGCCTGCACCGTCCACGCGCGACCCGGGCCGTCGTGGATCGCCTGCAGCGCGGCGGCGACCCCCGGATCGTCCAGTGCCGCGTGCCAGCCGGTGCGCCGGGGTTCCGGCGGGATTCCTCCTCCAGCCAGGCCCGAAGGGCGTACACCAGGAGCAGGTCGAGCAAGGCAGGGAGGGCCGCGTTCGCACCGGGCCGCGGGTCGGAGAGGTCCGCTGACAGCAGCTCGACGGCCGACCGAAGTTCCCGCCGGCCATCGCGACCCGGTCCATGCGCAGCAGGCTGCCGTCGATGATCACGTAGGCCTTGCCCGCGGCCATCGCGATGGCCTGCTCCAGCGTGGGCGCCATCGCGGCCAGGAGAGCCACGCCCTCGGTGAGGTAGCGGTAGACGGTGGTCACGCCGACGCCGACGCCGACCCGCAGGCCAGATCCGCGTAGGTCTCACCTTTCCGCAGCTAGGCGATCACCAGCAGGGCCTGGCGGCCGGCGTCCAGCCGGCGCCACCGGGTGCGTAGTTGCCTGCGGCGACCGCGGAGTGCGTCGGTCAGCAGCCTGAGCGCACGAGTGGACACTGTCATGCCGGACGGTAACAAGGCACCCGGAGTTCCTGGTGTGGTGCGGATTGATCTCGACAATCGCCGGTCCTACCAGGGGCTCCTTCTCGTTACCGCACCACCCTGACCTTCGTGGACAGAGGTTGGAAAGCTCACTGCGTCCGCGCGGAATCGTCGGAGCCTCACGACGTGACGGCCGCCACGGCCTCGACTTCAATCAACCAGTTCGGCTCGAGCAGCCGCGCGCAGAGGACCGTCCTCGCCGCCTGAATCCCTCCGAGGTGCTGCGCGAGGACCTCAACGTTGGTCGGGTCGTATGCGGGGTCGGCGAGGTAGAACCGGAGCTGTACGAGGTCGGCGTACGTCATGCCGGCATCGGCGAGCACCGTTCCGAGGTGCCGCCAGACGAGTTCGGCCTGCTCCTTGAAGCCGTGCGGCATGGTGACGCCGTCCGCCTCGAATCCGTTGAGCCCGCTGACGAAGAGTGTGCGGGCGCCAGCGGGCACCTCGACGGCGTGAGCGTAGTTCCGATATGGCGGGAAGATACCTTCAGGGTTCCGGCGAATGATCACCTAGCGACCGTAGCGCCGTCCCGAAGGACGACACCTCCGAGTTATGAGCCTCTCGACTGGATTCAGCCCGCGAGGACAAGGTCTTGGACAGCGTTGTTCAGTCGTGACCTGCGGCAACGTCAGGTTGAAAAAGACTCAGTTGCTCGAGTGACCGGCCCGGGTCGCCGGTCAGCCTATGAACGGTGAGGTGCGGGAGCGCACCACGTCACCGGCGGACAGCTGCACGGGATCGCCCGTCTCCGGTACGAACCAGCAGCTGCCGGCCAGTACGACGTGGAAGCCGACCCCGGTGGGGGCCGAACCGATTCCCCCATCGCCCAATGTGGTGGGTGCGGGCGCGTTTCGCGCGCCCCACGCGGAAGGAGCGATGATGTCACGACCATGCCCGCCTAGGTCGTCATCGACCTCGACGCCACCTGCCCGGGGGGAGTGCGTCGACGGCGCCACTCCGCTGCTCGAGCGGTTCGGTGCACGTGACGTCCTCACCGACGACGACCCGCTGCCCTTGAGGGCGACTGGACGCGGCCGCCGGTTACTGCGCCGCGGCGGCGACCACCCGGTCCCGGGAGGCCTCGACGTCGTGGCGCAGCGCAGGCAGGTCGACGTCGAGTACGGCGCCCTGCCACTTGCGCACCTCACCGGCGACGAACACCGCCTCGATGTTGCGGGCGTCGCTGCCGAGGACGATCGTGCCGATCGGGTCGTTGAGCGGCATGTTGTTCAGGTCGTCGGCGCGGATCAGGAGCAGATCGGCCTGCTTGCCCGGGGTGAGGGATCCGGTCACCGCGCCGAGCCCGTTGGTGCGCGCGCCCTGGACGGTGGCGAATTCCAGCACGTCGTGGGTGGTGATCCGTGGGGCGATCACCTCGCTCCCGTAGCCGGCGTTCACGGCACGCATGCGCTGGACCGAGAGCAGGGTGCGCATCTGGGTGAACATGTCACCCGGCAGCGCGACCTCGACGTCGATGCTCAGCCCGGGACGGATGCCGACGGCCAGTGCCTCGTCCACGGCGGGCACCGCGGTCTCCAAGCCGATCTGCGCTTCGGAGACGGGGGCGAGCGCGACGGTGCTGCCGGTGTCGGCCATCGCCTTCCACGCGTCGCCGGTGAGCCCCGTCGCGTGGATGAGCGTGACCTCCGGGCTGAGCAGCCCGCGCCGGGCCCAGTCCAGGATCGCCGCGGACGAGGTCCCGCCGAAGACGGCGTCGACGCTGACGCCGATGCCGAGGTCACGGGCGACCGCGGCCAGCCGCTCGCCGTAGGCCAGGTCGGGGCCGGCGATCTCGTCCGTTGCGAGCGTGGCGAGACGCAGCGTCAAGAGGGGGTCACCGGAGGAGAAGAACTGCCGCTGCAGGCGGGCCAGATCGGCCGGCCACTGGCCGTCCCACTCCCCGAAGTGCGGGCGCATGGACGCGTGGACGCCCCGGATACCGGTGTCCAGGAGCGCCTGGACGGCGCTGTCGGAGTGCGCTGCGCTGCGCGCGTTGTGGGAGAAGTCGAGCAGGCACGTGATGCCGCTGTCGATCGCGCTCAGCGCGGCGAGGCGGGTGCCGACGTAGACGTCCTCCGCGCGGTAAGCGGGTGCGTAGCGCGCGAGCGTGGAGGTGACGTACTCACCGAGGTCGTTGACGTCGGGCATGATGCGGCGAAGGGCCGCCTGCCAGGAGTGCCGGTGGGTGTCGACGAAGCCGGGGCTCAGGATCGCCCCCGTGGCGTCGACCACCACCGCGCCGGCGCTGTCGCCGTTCGTCCGCAGGTCGTGGCCTATGGCGAGGATGTGGCTGCCTTCGACGAGCAGGTCGCCCCGGTGCAGGGTCCCGAGATCGGGATCCATCGTCACGATGGTGGCGCCGGTGAACAGGATCTTCCGCCGTTCGCGTCCGTTCTGCGCGCGCAGGGCCGCCAACGGATTCGTGCTGTCCGTCATCGCTGGTCTCTCTCTCGGCCGATGCGGGAGTCCTGCGTCCGGGCGCCGCGGCGCCCGGACGCAGGATCAGATGGCCTGCGCGGTCGGCAGGATGGTGATCTGGGTGAGGTTCACGTGCCGTGGTAGTGCCGCGAGGAAGGCGACGGTCTCCGCGACGTCGTGCGGCTGGAGGCATTCGATGGTGGCTAGCAGGTCGGCCATGAGGCGGGAGGCGTCCGGGTCGGTTACGGGGTCGGGCAGTTCGGTGTCGACCATTCCCGGTTCGACGGTCGAGACCCGCACGTTCTTGCGTCCGAGCTCGGTGCGGAGGAGCCGGGTGAGGTGGCTCAGGTAGGCCTTGGTTCCGGAGTAGACGGAGAACTTTTCCAGGACCCGGGTCGCGGCGATCGACGACGTCGTGATCAGGTCGGCTCGGCCACCGTCCGCGGCAACCCGTTCGAGTGAGCGGACGAAGACCTCGATGGTGTTCATCACGCCCTTGATGTTGAGGTCGATCTGGGTGTTCCAGTCCTCGACGCGGAGCGCGGTGACCTCGGAGATGAGCTGGACGCCGGCGTTGGCGAAGACCAGGTCGACGTCACCCCATTCCCGGTCGATCGCCTCAGCGGCGGCGGCCAGGGCTTCCGGGGACGTGACGTCGGTGGGCAGCACCAGAGCGGTTCCGCCCTGATCGGCGATCCGCGACGCCAGGGCGTCCAGCCGGTCCTTGCGCCGCGCCAGCAGCGCGACCCGGGCACCGAGCGCGGCGAGGCGTTCCGCGGTGGCTTCCCCGATGCCGCTGGACGCGCCGGTGACCACGGCGGTACGGCCGGCCAGCAGGCCGCCGGAGACGATCGACAACATGAGCACTCCTTCTGCGATTGAGGGATGACGCTGGTCAGTGCGGCGGCAGCCCGGCGGACTCGCCGCCGTCGGCGATGAACTCCGCGCCGGTGCAGAAAGCTGCCTCGTCGCTGGCGAGGAAGAGCACCAGGCCGCAGAGCTCGGTGTCGGCCGCAGTGCGGTGGAGGGCGACGTTGGCGGTGTTGTCGCCGAGATCCTCGGTCATCGGCGTGCGCACGAAACCCGGGTGTACCGAGTTCGCGCGGATCTTGTAGCCACCGAGGTCGAGCGCCGTGGTCTTGGTCAGGCCCCGGATACCCCACTTGGACGTCGTGTAGGCGGGCAGGTAGGCGTATCCGGTCATCCCGGCGGTCGAAGAGACGTTGATGATCGAGCCGCCACCGGCGGCCTTCATCGCCTCGATGACCGCCTTCGTGCCGTTCCAGATGCCGGTGAGGTTCACTCCGATGACCTCGTCCCACAGCTCGTGCGAGTGGGTCTCGATGGATTCGCGGCGGAAGATGCCCGCGTTGTTCACCAGCACGTCCACGCGGCCGAACTCGGCCACCGCCGCCGCGACGATCTCGTCCCACCGGTCGCGGTCGCGGACGTCGAGGTGCAGATAGCGGGCGGCGTCGCCGAGTTCCTTGGCCACCGCCTCGCCCTGGTCGTCCAGGACGTCGGCGAGAACCACGTTGGCGCCCTCGGCGACGAACCGGCGCGCGTGGGCGGCACCCATACCGCGGGCCGCTCCGGTGATGATGGCGACTTTTCCGTCCAAAATGCCCATGAGTCGTCCTTTCCAATGGCGAAATCGGGCACACGGGACCCGGCCCACGGCCGGGCCTCTGTCCATCGGTGCGGCGATGGAAGTCGGGATGAAGCGGGAGGAGACCGCTGGTCAGCCGTGCAGCAGGCTCGCGGTGAGTTCGGCCAGCCGCTCCTGTGAGCGGACGTCGCGCGCCTCGGCGCTCGGCGCGATCAGCTCGCCGTCGTCGACGTAGCTCCCGGTGGCCACCGGGAGCGTGATCGCTTCGAGCACGCGGCGACCGCCGTGGTCGACGTCCGCGCCACCGGCCGAGAACATCGCGTGCAGCAGGCCGGTGCTGATCACTCCGGGGCTGATCGCGACGATCTCGGCGCGCTCCGGGTCCGAGTCGCGGGCGAGCGCGAGCGACCAGGTGAGGATCGCGAGTTTCGAGCGGGCGTACGCGAGCACGGCGTCGTAGGACCGGTCGAGGTTCGGGTCGTCGAGGTGGAGCGTCGCCATCCGGTGGGTGGTCGAGCTGACGTTGACGATCCGCGCGCCGGCGGAGAGCCGACTGCTCAGCAACTCGGTGAGCAGAACCATGGCCAGGTAGTTCACCTGGAACGTCCGCTCGTTGCCGTCCGGGGTGAGCAGCCGTTCCGGCGCGCCGGGTACGCCCGCGTTGTTGACGAGGACGTCGACCCTGGTCACCGCCTCGCCGATCGCGCTCGCGAGGCGGCGAACGTCGGCCAAGCGGGTGAAGTCAGCGGAGAAGTACCGCACGTCGGCGGTGCCGAGCGCGCTCAGCTCCGCGAGGCGGGCCCGGACCGCGGACTCCGGCTCGGGACCCTGGAGTACCAGAACGCCCGCGCTGCCGACCAGCCGTCGTGCGGCGGCGAGGCCGATCCCGCTGGTGGCGCCGGTGAGTACCACCGTGGGTAGTGCGTTGCCCGCCATCGGTAGGCCCTCCCGTCGGTCGTTGTGTACTCCGACAGTCCCATCCGGGTCGACTGCTGACCTCGGTGAAAATCACCTATCAGTGCCGACGGCCGGCTTTCTCGGTGACCAGCCGACGAACCAGCTTGCGGAGCGACCGCGCGACGCTCTGGTCGCGCGGCGTCAGCCGGACCGTCGCGTTCTCGGCCGCGGTGCCGGTGATCAACTCCGTCGGGCCCGGCCAGCCCAGCTCGTACTTGCTCCGGTAAGCGGCGGAGACCGCGGCGATCGTCAGCGGGCCGGTGACCGGGTGCGATCGGGCAGTCCGATCCGGACCTCCGGACGTTGTTCGAGCTGGCGGTACCAGCGGCTGTCGCGGCCGAACGCCGCGCGCACGTAAGCGTGGCCGGCGACGACCACCACCCACACCACCCGCTCGTCCACCTGCCGTCGTGGTGCGTATGCAGCCGGATCTCCGAGACGCGCGCCAGCACCCGGGGGTCGAGAGCCGCGCGGCGTCGATGCCTGCGCCAAGGGGTGCCCTGCATCCTCAGACCGACGGCTCGGGCCGCCGCCCGCGCCGACCCGAGCGACCCAGCCCCGCGACGTCCTGACCCGGGCCGAGATCGTCGCCGCCGTCAAGGACGCACTCCGGGACTGGGGTCAGGCCGGGAAGCTGGCGACCAACCCCCTGCTCCGGACACGGCGATCGCCGCCGGGCTCGCTCCCGGCGCCGACCCGGCCACGGCGCTGCGGCAGGCCCTGACCGACGCGATCGCGGCGACTCCGGAGGCCACCCGCCAGGTCCTCACCGTCACCTACCTGCGGGGGTCACGCACCCAGCAGTCGGCGGCCCTCCGGCTGAACCTGCCGTTCAGCACGTACCGGCGGCACCTGTCCCGTGCGGTGGACGCCGTCTCCGAGCGGCTCCGGCAAGCCGAGATCACCGCCGAACGCCCTCCGCCCGCTCACTGATGACGGAACGCGAAGGTGGCGTGGCGCTTACCCCGACGGGTGCGGGATCGAGCAGGTCACGTCGACAGCCGCCGCAGTCGCATGGTGCCGTGGGGAGTAGCCGAGTGCGGCTCGGGTAGTCCGAAAGTGTCTAGCGGGGAGCGTGCGCGCCGCGCGCGCTACCGCGAGAAGAAGAAGGTGCCCCTCCGATGAATACTGTTTCCGCGTACGACGCGAGGCGTTTCGAGGAGGTGTTCGAGCCAGTCGTCGCGGTGACGCCCGGAATCCGCCGTCGCGTGCGCGGGCTGCTGGTGTTGTGGAAGGTGGGTGATGAGCTCATCGAAGACACCCTCCTCGTCGTGGAGGAGCTGATCGCCAACGTCATCGATCACGCCCGGACTCCCTTCCGTCTCAGCGTGCAGTGTCGCCGGTCCGAAGTGCAGATACGTGTGCGCGACGGCAGCACACGCCTACCGCGGGCGGGATCACTGGAGCCGGCCGCGATCCGCGGACGCGGCCTTCGCCTGGTGCAGGCGCTCTCCCAGCGGTGGGGCTGGGAGAACGAGGAGAACGGTAAGACGGTCTGGGCGACCCTCGCTGTACCCGCGTGACCGCAGAACCGTGCTCGGCAGGCAGCGATGGGCGTTCCTCCGGCGGAGCCCGCCGTCACCGGCGCCGAGATCCACTCCGAGCGTCCCCCGGCGGTGTCGGCTCGAACCGTGAGCCCGTCCGTGAGGGGCTGCACGCGGGCGTGTGGCGGCGACGGCGGTAGCCGTGGTCAGTTCAGTCCTTCGGCGACTGACAGATGCCGGATCGACTGTCCGCCCTTGCGGTTGTCCGACCGTCCGTTCTTCGTCTCGAGCAGAGCGACGAGCTTGTGCAGAGCGCCGGTGCAAGCTTCGTCGACCGACGCCGCGTGGTGGACGACCGTGACGGCCGGCTGCCCGGCGGGGCGTGCTTCCAGCAGGCAGCGCTTGTCGGTGGCGCCGGACTTCGCGGCGTTCTCGTCGCTCAGATGGATCTCTACGCGGGTGAGTCGGTTGCTGAACCGGGAGAGAGTGGACTCGACCTCGGCTTCGACATGCTGCAGCAGCCCGTCGTCGGCCTGGACGTTCTTGTCGGTATTGAGCAGGATCTGCATCAGCTGATCTCCTTCGCGTCGGCGGCGCCGCTCGACACGGACGCAAGCCTCGGTTGGGTGGGGTCGCCGGTGGTCGCGGTGAGCACTGCGGCGCCGGGCAGGACCAGGATCATCGTCTCGCGGAGCTGGGCGAAGACGGAGCCGGCCAGCGATCGGGCCCGCTCGGTGGTGATGACGTTCGGCCCCGCGGTCGCGAGCCGGTGAGCCGCCTCGCATCGGTCAGGCCGGTCGCCGGGTCGACCCCGGCGCCGCCGGTGACCTCGGCGACAGGGAGCGCCCATGGAGCGGTCTGTCGCGGCGCTTGGGCAAGTAGCGAGCTGCGGCCGTCCATCGGTTCCTTCGCCGTGCGTAGGTGTCAGGCCCGACCAGGATCGACAGTCGTCAGGTCATCGACGGCCCGACGCGGCGTCGCGGGGATCGGGTGGGCGGTGGCGGGCATTCCGATCCGTAGGACGATGTGCGCATGGCCGAGGTGACCGAGCAGACCGTGCATGAGTGTCCGTGAGATCGGGGCCTCGATGACGTCGCTCATCGGAGAGGCGCCCAGGCCGGCCACGGTGGTGTCGAGCAGGATCGCGCTCATCGCCTCGCCCGCGGCGAGCCACGCCTCCGCGTCGTCGGCGGTGCTCCAGAGCACCAGGTAGCGGGCACCCCGGTCCTGGCCGGGGCCGGGGAGCAGGCGGTCGCCGCCGTCCGGGAAGAATGCTCGCAGCGGTATCCGTCGCCGCGTCTGCGACACGGTACCGGTACCCACCACGCCGTCCTTGGTCTCGTCCAGCCGGTGCGTCCACCGGGCCAGTTCGGCTTGGTAGGCGGGGTCACTCTGGTCGAGTTCGCCCGCCCGCGCCGCGATGACCTGGAACTCGACGAGGGAATCCGCGTCGACCTCGGCGAGATAGACACTGCGGCTTTCGACCATGCGTCGTAGACGGTCGATCGTTCCCGTCGGAACGGGGGTATCGGCGAACGGCCGTCGATCGGTGCGGCGTTCAGTGATGGCCCGCAGCAACTGACCGTCCGCGGCCGTCGGCTCGTAGGCACCGGTCGGGACGATCCGGGCCAGCAGACCCGGGTCGTTCTCGTCGGGAAAACGCTCCACCCTGGCCCAGCAGCCGGACGCCGCGAGCGCCACCAGCGCATGATCCAGCGCGACCCCGCAACTAACGATCAACATGCGTCCGTGCGGGTCGGTCCCGGTCAGCTGCCGGGCTCGATCGGCCCGCAGTTCCAGCTGTTGGTCCTGCAGCCGCCACCGCCAGGGCTGGGTGTTGAAGATCGACGGGGCGCGGGCTGCGGCCTCGACCGCCTGATGCAGGACCACGCCCAGTGCGGCATCCGTCGATGGCGTGTCCAGCGTGGCCACGGGGCGCCTGGCGTGCTCGTTCATGTGGGTCCTCAAAGGTCGTGGGGCGCGCTCGCTGCGCAGTGCCTGGACGCAGGGGCTCAGACGCGTCCGGGTCGGAGTCGACGCGAATCAGCTGTGCCGAGGTTCGAGACGGCCTCGGGTTGCTCGTCGGTCGAGGCTGGATAGGCGGTGGCACGCAACAGGATCAACAGGCGCAGCCGACGGCGACGCTCGGCCGCGAGGACTTTCGCTCGGCGGAGCATCGCTCAGGTCGATTCCGCGCGTATAAGGGCTGTCATTGGCCGCACAGGGTGTCTCCGCATGGAGGTCACCGGTGTACCCAGCCTTGAGCACGTGGCGCTCGCGGGGCGCGGCAGTGGTGCGCGGCGGTCCCGGCCCGGGTCGGCTGATGGCTCAGCAACTGCCAGACTACACCGGTGAGGCCACGACCTGGACTTTCTTGGCTGTTCCACGTTGCGGGGATGTCTCCGGGCGTGTCGCTGCCTGGTCTACCGTTCGGGGTGCGTCGCGCTGACTCGGCGTCGAAAGGGTGTCGGAGGCGGTTGTGGAAGACGACGATCTGACCACGGGGCTCACCGGCCTTGCCGGCTTGCTGACCGGCCGTCGGCCATTGCCGGAGACCCTGACCCACATCGCGGAATTCGCGGTGCAGGCCATTCCTGGCGCGGAGGGCGCCGGTCTGACGATGCTCGAGGACGATCGACCGCAGACCGTGGTGGCCAGCGCGGAGTTCGTTCGTGCAGTGGACGACGTGCAGTACGGGCTGGGCGAAGGGCCGTGTCTACTGGCCGTCGCGACCCGACGAACGCAGACGTCGGGATCGTTGGGCGGGGAACGACGGTGGCCACGGTTCGGCCCGCGGGTCGGGCGGATGGGCGTGCACAGCGTCCTGTCGCTGCCGCTGCTCCTTCCCGAGCGGGTGGTCGGTGCGCTGAACGTGTACGCACACGGCAAGGACGCCTTCGGGTCCGACGCGGTGCGGATCGGTGAGTTGTTCGCGCGGCCGGCCGCGGTGTCGGTCCACAACGCCCAGGTGCTGGCCCAGTCGCAGCGGCTGGCCACCCAGCTGGGAGAGGCGTTGACCAGCCGCGCGGTCATCGATCAGGCGCTGGGAATCCTCATGAGCCGCACCGGCGCCGGGCCGGAGGAAGCCTTCGACCGGCTACGCACGATGAGCCAGTCTCAACATGTGAAGGTGGCGGAGGTAGCCCGGACGCTGGTCGCGGAGGCGGTGCGCCGGGCCCGTGCGCGGAAACCGGACGACCACAACGGCCTCTAGCAGCGTGGGACGAAGCCGCCGATGCCGGAGATCGCGCTGAGAGGCGTAGCGTGTTGGCTAGGTGGACGGCAGTAATCCGCCGCTGGCGTGACGCGTCGGAACCGGGCCGGATCCCTGCCCCGTTCCGGGCATCGGTTGGCAGCCCAGACCCGGGCCACAGCCGCCAGCTGATGGTTTCTCCTCACGCCGGCCGATCGGGTCGGCGGACGGACGGGCTCCCGAGCAGCGCTCCGGTCAGGAGAACGCCGGTGGAGATCACCGCCGCGCTAGCCGAACAACTGCACGCGCTCAGCGACGAGCCCGCCGTCGGTACCAGCCTCACAGCCGGGTTGAGCGCCCTCGGGCAGGACGTGCTCGAGGCCGTGCCCTCCTGCCTGACCGTCACGCTGCTGCTCGGGCGCCTCGGCGCCACGGTCCCCGTCAGCCTGGCAACCACGACGGCATATCTCCCGGCTCTCGCGTCGCTGGCCGTGCCGCTCGCCGTCCAGGATGAGCGGGATACCGCCACCCTCATTTTGCGCGCCGGTGAAGCCGGCGCATTCCTGCTGCTCGCCGATGATTTGAGTGCACGCCTCGACGCCGATCGGCCCTCGCTGCAGCTGGACCGGCACCTGGCCGTGGCGGCGATCGACCCCGGCGAGCTGGTGGCGTCCTCGCTGGCCGACTCGAGCGCGGTCCACTGGGCTCTCGGGGTACTGATCGCCCAGGGGTATCCCCCCGAAGACGCCCGCCGGGAGCTCCAGCGGCAGGCATCGGGCGCCGGGGTCACTCTTCCCGGGGCCGCCCGTCGCCTGCTCGCGTGACCGCGCCCCCAATGGTTCCTGGCTGATCCAGTACGTCGGCCCGATGATGTGGGATGTGCCGTCCACACCTTCGGATCGTCGTGCTTGCGGCCGCCGAGTCGCTACCTGGATTCTGGGCGAGGTCGGCGAGGACCGCGTCGACGTCGGGACGCATCTCCTGGACGCAGTGGCAGTCCGCACTTCAGGGCGCCGCGGAGAAGTCGGCGACGACGCAGGCGACGTTGTCCGGTGCTCCGTGAGCGTGGGCGAGTTCGATCAGTCGCTGCACGGTGTGCTGGGGACTACCGGAAGCGCTCAGCGTCGACTGCAGGGCGGCCCGGTCAACGACGGCCGACAGCCCGTCGGAGCAGAGCAGATACCGGTCACCAGGCAGGGCGGTGCGTAGCGCCAGATCAGCCTCGACTTGCTGGCCGCCGCCGAGGGCGCGAACCAGCAAGGCCCGCTGCGGATGCGCGGCGGCCTGGTTCCGGTCGAGCTTGCCCTGATCGACCTGGGTCTGCACCCAGGTGTGGTCCTGGGTGAGCAGGGACAGTTCGTCACCGCGCAGCAGGTAGGCCCGTGTGTCCCCGATGTGTACCAGGGCCAGTTGGGAGCCGCTGCGCAGTAGCGCGGTCAACGTGGTGGCGGGCTGGTGGTCGTCGGTGGACAGTCCGCGAACGGCGCGGTCGGCGTCGGTGACTGCACCGGCCAGCTTCGTCAGCAGGTCGGCGGCTGGCACGTCGGCGAGTTCCAACGCCTTGAGAACGTCGATCGCGGCCGCGCTGGCCGCAGCGCCGCCCGGGCCGCCCACGCCGTCGGCGACGGCCAGCAGCTTGTCGCCTGCGTAGGCGGCGTCCTCGTTGCTCTGACGCACAGCACCGATGTCACACCCGGCGGCGCACCGGACGGTGATGGTGGGATTCGGTCGAGACACGGTGGCTCCTCTTGAAAGGTGGTCCACGAGGAAGGCGGCGAGCCGCGCGCGGTCTGCGGTATCGGCGCTGACCTGTTGCCAGTAGGCGGTGATCGCCTCGGCCGCCGCCGTGGGCTCCATGCCACAGACGGTGCGGATCTTCGCCAGTGGCATGCCGATGCGACGTAGCTGAGCAACCAGGCGGGCCAGCGGTAGCTGATCGGTGCTGTAGAGCCGGTACCCGGACTCGGGATCGACCGCGGCCGGCGGCAGGATCCCGACCCGGTCGTACAGGCGCAACGCCTTCGGCGTCAGTTTCGCCGCCCGGCCGAACGCCCCGATGGTCAGCAGCCCCACGTCGCTACCCTCCTCGTGCCGGTCACAGCGACCGGCACGCACCAGGCTGGGGCTTGCCCAATGGTCAACGTCAAGGCCGCTCGAGTTCCGCGGACTCCTCGCTGGTCGTGTCCGGTCGCCGACCGCCGTCGACTGGGCCTGACGGACCCACTTGCGGACGGTTCAGAGCGCCACAGCGGCCGACGCTGCCGCCGGGCCACGACAACGCGTCATTCCGCGTGCTGTTCGAGTAGGCGCGCAGCCCCGGCGACGTACTGCGCGATCCGTCCGGCGGCCGCGTCACCGTCGAGGTCCGGGTTGTAGATACAGACGCTGAGGCCGCCGCAGCCGCCGAGACCGAGCAGAGCCTCGGTCAGCGCCTCCAGCTGCTCCCAGGACAGGCCGCCGGGCTGCGGGTAGTCGACCGCGGGGAGGGCTGCGGTGCTGAGCACGTCGAGGTCGACGTGGAGCCACCAGTGCCGGGTGCGGGCCACCAGCGCCGCCGCCAACCGGCGCCCCACTGCGACGCCGCCCGGCGCGGCGAGACGCTCCCCGGGCAGCAGCTCGACCCGGTCCCGGATGGTCGGCTGGCCGGCTTCGGTCAGCTCGTCGGCGTCGCGAGGACCGAGCTGCACCAGATCTGACGGGCGCAGGCACGGCATCATCGGAGCCAGCGCCGCAGGCGCGGCGGACCAGCCCAGCGCGAGCGCGATCTCGCTGTCGGCGGCCTCGCCGGTGGGCGATCGGTGCGGGTCCCAGGCGTCCTCGTGCCCGTCGACGAAGACCAGCCCCGCGCCGTAGTTCCGGCGCTCTGCGGCGACGAGCCCGCCGAGCAGCACCGGGCAGTCGCCGCCGAGCAGGATCGGCACCCGGTCGAGCGCCCACGCCTCCAGCACCCGTTCGGACACCGACGTCACCATTGCGGCCAGCGCCTCTTCCGCGGCCAGGCCGCTCGGACCCCGGGACGGATCGGCGGGCGGTAGGTCGGTCGGCACCACCCGCGCATCGGGCAGTGCGGCCAGCAGCCCGGCGTCGAGCAGGGCTGACGGCGCCCGGGCGACACCGCCCGCCGCACCCGAGGAGTTGAACGGAACGGTGATCAGATCCACCGCCGCATCATCCCGCGCCTCGGACGGAGTGGAGCGGGTAGTCGCATGGGCGGACGTCCGGCCGGTGCGACATTGGCGCACCCGATGGGGCGCGCTCAGGAGGCCGGAGGGGGCGCGGTGACGTGCCGCAGCGAGTATTCAACGCCGGCATAGACGCCGCCCTGCAGAGCCGTTGCGTCGGTCGCGATCTCCGAACCCGGCACCTGCGCGGCGTAGCTTTCGGCATTGTCCACTGGCAGATAACCAGTCTGAATCCCCCCGGCATGTCGGGAGACTTAACGGGTTGGGTGGCCGGCCTCGGTGAGGCCGGCCCGGTGTCGGTGGTGGGCTTCCTCTAGTTCGGCCGGTGGCAGGTCGGTGCCTTCGCCGAAC
>Ga0190269_10000707_pt1 | contig 16734 bp, 10 predicted proteins | sample Popmic249IS_FD_133749 | JGI IMG/M metagenome (GOLD analysis project Ga0190269, IMG submission 133749) | Populus adjacent soil microbial communities from riparian zone of Blue River, Arizona, USA - 249 IS | ecosystem: Environmental > Terrestrial > Soil > Riparian zone | place: USA: Arizona...
GACGTGCACGGACGGCGTGAGCTCGTACACGTGCAGCTGCGCTGCTGGTTGGACGGGCTCGACGTGTCAGACCAACATCAACGACTGCAGCCCGAACCCGTGTCAAAACGGCGGGACGTGCACGGACGGCGTGAATTCGTTCACGTGCAGCTGCCCAGCCGGCTACACGGGCAACAACTGCGAGACGAACGTCAACGAGTGCGCGGTCAATCCCTGCCAGAACGGCGGGACGTGCACGGACGGCGTGAACTCGTACACGTGCAGCTGCCCGGCGGGCTTCACGGGCACGAGCTGTGAGACGAACGTCAACGAGTGCGCGGTGAATCCCTGCCAGAACGGCGGCATGTGCACAGACGGCGTGAACGCGTACACGTGCAGCTGCGCCGCCGGCTACACGGGCACGAACTGCGAGACGAACATCAACGAGTGCGCAGCGAATCCCTGCCAGAACGGCGGCATGTGCACGGACGGCGTGAACTCGTACTCGTGCAGCTGCGTGCTGGGCTACACGGGCACGAACTGCGAGACGAACATCAACGAGTGCGCGGTGAATCCCTGCCAGAACGGCGGGACGTGCATGGACGGCGTGAACTCGTACATGTGCAGCTGCGTGCTGGGCTACACGGGCACGAACTGCGAGACGAACATCAACGAGTGCGCAGCGAATCCCTGCCAGAACGGCGGGACGTGCATGGACGGCGTGAACGCGTACACGTGCAGCTGCGCCGCGGGCTACACGGGCACGAACTGCGAGACGGACGTCAACGAGTGCAGCCCGAACCCGTGCCAGAACGGCGGGTCGTGCACGGACGGCGTGAACTCGTACACGTGCAGCTGCCCCTCGGGCTTCACGGGTACGAACTGCGAGACCGACATCAACGAGTGCACGAGCAATCCCTGCCAAAACGGTGGCACGTGCATGAACACCCAAGGCAGCTACAGCTGCGCGTGCCCGTCGACCTATACGGGCATGAACTGTCAGACCGACGTGAACGAATGCACGAGCAACAATCCGTGCTTGAACGGGAGCACGTGCACGAACTCGGTGGGCGGCTACAGCTGCGCGTGCTTGTCCGGCTACGCAGGTAATGACTGCGAGATGGACATCAACGAGTGCACGAGCAACAACCCCTGCTAGAACGGGAGCACGTGCACGAACTTCATCGGCGACTACCAGTGTTCATGCCCGCCGGGCTACTCGGGTAAGAACTGCCAGACGAACATCGACGAGTGCGCGGCCAACCCGTGCTTGAACGGCGGCACGTGTATGGACGGCGTGTTCAGCTACACGTGCACGTGCACCTCGAACTATCAAGGCACGAACTGCGAGCTCGACATCGACGAGTGCGGCAACACGCCCAACCTGTGCGGCAACGACGTCTGCGTGAACACCGCGGGCTCCTACGTGTGCACCTCGGTGGCGCAGACCTCGGCCGGCGCGGACTACAGCTGCGCGATCACCGCGAACGGCGCGCTCTTCTGCTGGGGCCTCAACAACCAGACGCAGCTGGGCGACGGCAGCAACGCCGTCGATCGCACGACCCCGTACCGCATCGGCACGGGGCTGGACTGGACGGCGATCAGCGCCGGCGCGGACCACACGTGCGGCTTGCGCGCGGGTGCGCTGTACTGCTGGGGTCGCAACGGCCTCGGTCAGATCGGTGATGGCACGGGCAGTCCGAGCTCCATCCCCGTGCAGGTCGGCATGGCCACGAACTGGACGAGCGTCAGCAGCGGCGACAGCCACAGCTGCGCGATCAACGCGTCCGGCGCGCTGTACTGCTGGGGCGCGAACGCGTTGGGTCAGATCGGCAACAACGACACGACGGATGTCGCCACGCCGGTCCAGATCCCTGGGACCTGGGCCAGCGTCTCCGCCGGCTCCTATCACACGTGCGCGGTCGACAACCTCGGCGTGACGTTCTGCTGGGGCGACAACACGTACAACCAGCTCGGCGCGGACGGGAGCGTGCTTCCGTCGTCGCCGACGCCTGTCATGGTGGGCAGCTACACCGGCGTCAGCGCGGGCGGCTACTTCACCTGCGCGCTCGGCGGGACTGACGTGTACTGCTGGGGCTTGAACGATGCCGGCGAGCTCGGTCAGGGCGACGCGTCGCAACCCATCGGGCCCGTGCAGGTTCAGGATCCGCTGGACGGTCCCCAGACCTACTCGGCGGTCAGCCTGTCGCTCGGAGCTGCGTGTGCGCGCACCACGGGCGGGGAGCTGTACTGCTGGGGCTGGAACTCGGACGGCGTGAACCCCACGGGTGTCGTCGGCGACGGCACGGGCAACGACGCGCTCCTGCCGGTGGCCATCAACAGCTCGCGCACGTGGTCTGCGTTCGACCTGGGCGCGTTCCATGGCTGCGCGGTCGCGAGTAACTCACCCGCAGGACAGCTCTACTGCTGGGGCCAGAACACGAGCGGAGCGCTGGGCAACGGTACGGCCGGGAACGTCAGCACGTCCCCGACGGCCGTCGACTTCCCCGGGATGAACAGCGACGATTGCAGCCCGAACCCGTGTCAAAACGGCGGTAGCTGCGCGGACGGCGTGAGCTCGTACACGTGCACCTGCGCGTCGGGCTTCACGGGCACGAACTGTGAGACTGACATCAACGAGTGCTCGAGCAACCCGTGTCAGAACGGTGGCACGTGCATGAACTCGCCCGGCAGCTACAGCTGCACGTGCCCATCGGGCTACACGGGTATGAACTGTGAGACTGACATCAACGAGTGCTCGAGCAACCCGTGTCAGAATGGTGGCTCGTGCACGAACTCGGCAGGCAGCTACAGCTGCGCGTGCCCGTCCGGCTTCTCCGGTACGAACTGTGAGACGGACATCAACGAGTGCTTGAGCAATCCGTGCATGAACGGCGGCTCGTGCAACAACACGTCTGGCAGCTACACCTGCACGTGCGCCACCGGCTACACGGGCACGAACTGCCAGACGGACATCAACGAGTGCACGAGCAATAACCCGTGCATCAACGGTAGCTCGTGCACGAACTCGGTGGGCAGTTACAGCTGCACGTGTTTGTCGGGCTTCTCGGGCACGAACTGCGAGTTCGACATCAACGAGTGCACGAGCAACAACCCGTGCCAGAACGGGAGCACGTGCACGAACTTCGTCGGCGACTACCAGTGTTCGTGCCCGCCGGGCTACTCGGGTAAGAACTGCCAGACGAACATCGACGAGTGCGCGGCCAACCCGTGCATGAACGGCGGCACGTGTATGGACGGCGTGTTCAGCTACACGTGCAGCTGCACCTCGAGCTATCAGGGCACGAACTGCGAGCTCGACGTGGACGAGTGCAGTAACACGCCCAACCTGTGCGGCAGCGACGTGTGCGTCAACACCGTGGGCTCCTACGCGTGCAGCACGGTGGCGCAAACCTCGGCCGGCGCGGACTACACCTGCGCGATCACAGCGAACAGCGCGCTCTTCTGCTGGGGTCTCAACAACCAGACGCAGCTGGGCGACGGTAGCAACGCCGTCGATCGCACGACGCCATACCGCATCGGCACGGCGCTCGACTGGACGGCGATCAGCGCCGGCGCGGACCACACGTGCGGCTTGCGCGGCGGTGCGCTGTACTGCTGGGGTCGCAACGGCCTCGGTCAGATCGGCGATGGAACGGGCAGTCCGAGCTCCATCCCCGTGCAGGTCGGCATGGCCACGAACTGGACGAGCGTCAGCAGCGGCGACAGCCACAGCTGCGCGATCAACGCGTCCGGTGCGCTGTACTGCTGGGGTGCGAACTCGGTGGGCCAGATCGGCAATAACGACACGACGGACGTCCCGATGCCGGTCCAGATCGCCGGCACGTGGGCGAGTGTCTCCGCCGGCTCCTATCACACCTGCGCGGTCGATAGCCTGGGCGTGACGTTCTGCTGGGGCGACAACACGTACCACCAGCTCGGCGTGGACGGGAGCGTGCTTCCGTCGTCGCCGACGCCTGTGATGGTGGGCAGCTACACCGGCGTCAGCGCGGGCGGCTACTTCACCTGCGCGATGGGTGGCACGGACGTGTACTGCTGGGGTCTCAACGACGTCGGCGAGCTCGGCCAGGGCGACGCGTCGCAACCGTTCGGGCCCGTGCAAGTCGTGGATCCGGAGGACGGTCCCCAGACCTACAGCGCGGTGAGCCTCGCGCTCGGCGCCGCGTGTGCGCGCACGACGGGTGGCGCGCTGTACTGCTGGGGCTGGAACTCGGACGGCGTGAACCCCACGGGTGTCCTCGGCGACGGCACGGGCAACGACGCGCTCATCCCGGTCGCCGTGGTGGGTGGACACACCTGGTCTTCGTTCGACATGGGCGCATTCCACGGCTGTGCGGTCACGACCGACATGCCCGCGGGGCGGCTCCACTGCTGGGGCCAGAACACCAGCGGCGCGCACGGCAACGGCACCACGGCAAACATCAGCACGTCGCCCACGCCAGCTGACTTTCCCTGATTGAGCGCCGCGTAGGCGCGAGCGCGCGGCACGTCCAGCAGAAGTCCCTGGACGTGGCCGCGCGTTCTGCTACCAGCAGCGCCACCATGTCATTGAGCGATTACGCGCACCTGCTGTCCCCCGAGCTGATGAGCGCGCTGGAGGGGAAGGGCTACACCGAGCTGACCGCCGTGCAGAAGGGCGTGCTCGAGCCGAGCCTCGCTGGCTCGGACCTGCGCATCAGCTCGCAGACCGGCTCCGGCAAGACCGTCGCGATCGGGCTCACCTTGCGTGCGCTGCCGCTCGCAGATTCCGCCGCAGAGCGCGGCATCGCGCGCCCACGAGCCCTGGTAGTCGCCCCCACGCGCGAGCTGGCTCAGCAGGTCGAGCGCGAGCTGTCGTGGCTCTACGCGGGGCATGGCGCGCGCGTGGCCAGCGCGACCGGCGGCGCCAGCTACCGCATCGAGCAACGTGCGTTCTCGCGCGGCCCGGGCATCGTCGTGGGCACGCCCGGCCGACTGCTCGACCATTTGACGCGCGGCGCGATCGATCCCTCGCAGGTGGCTGCCGTGGTGTTGGATGAGGCCGATCGCATGCTCGAGCTGGGCTTTCGCGAGGACCTCGAGGCGATCTTCGAGCGCATGCCCGACGAGCGCTTGACGCACCTCGTCTCTGCGACGTTCCCGCGCTCTCTGTGCAGCCTCGCCGATCGCGTGCAGCGCGATCCGCAGACGGTCGAGGGCACGCAGCTAGGAGCGGCGAACGCCGACATCGACCACGTCATCCACCTGGTCGACCCCGGGGAGCGCTACGCCGCGATCGTGAACCTGTTGCTCGCGTCCCCTGACGATCAAACGCTGATCTTCGTTCGCACGCGCGCCGATGCCGGGGAGCTCGCGGCGCAGCTGCTGCGCGATGGCTTCGCGGCGAGCGGGCTGTCCGGCGAGATGGAGCAAGCCGCGCGCAACCGCGCGCTATCCGCGTTCCGGCACGGCACGCTGCGCGTGCTCGTCGCGACCGACGTCGCCGCGCGCGGCATCGACGTGCAGAGTGTCACGCGCGTGCTGCACGCCGAGTTGCCGCGCGATCCCGACGCGTACACCCATCGCAGCGGCCGCACGGGCCGCGCGGGCCGCAAGGGCGTGAGCGCGCTGCTCATCCCTCCGGCGGCGGTGGTCCACGCCACGCGTCTCTTGCGCGGCATGGGCGTCCCCCACCGCTTCGAGCCGATCCCGACGCCCGAGCAGATCACCCGTGCCCAGGACGATCGCCTGTACCAGCAGCTCACGGCGGCAGAGGTGCCCGAGCCAGCGAATGAGGCGGAGGAGCCCGCGAGCGAAGCGGCAGCCGAGTCGGCGAGCGATCGGGCCGTCGAGCGCTACGGGGCCCTCGCCGAGCGGCTGTGTGCGTCCGGCGCCGTGGAGCGCACCGTGGCGCGGCTGCTCGCGCAGTGCCAGCGCGGGGCGGAGCCGCGCCGGGTGCGCGTGCTGACCGAGCGCGTCGAGCGTCCTCGCGAGCGCGGTGCGCAGGGCCGCGTGCGCTCCAACGCCGACCGCGAGTTCGTCCCGTTCCGGGTCAGCTGGGGCCGGCAGCGAGGCGCCGATGCCAGGCGCCTCCTGGCGCTCGTCTGCAGGCGGGCGGGCATCCGCGGCACGGACGTGGGCGCCATTCGCATCGACCAGCACAGCGCCACCGTGGGCGTGGACAGCGCGGTCGCCGATGCATTCGAGCGCGCCGTCAGCCGTCCCGATCCGCGCGAGCCCCACATCCGGTTCGAGCGCGAGGCGGAGTCAGCGTCAGCGAGCCCGGCCAGGCCCAAATCTGCGCGCCCGTTTCGCGCTCCCGGTCCGAAGCCGAAGAAGCGCCCGAAGCACTGACCGGCAGCGCGCGCCTACTGCTTCAGGCACTGCTCTTCCCAGGCTCGCTGCTCCGCTTCGCTCAGCGGCTGAGCCTCGCGGCGGCGAGCCGCGAGCTCCGTGCACAGGCGGTGCGCCGTGGCGACCGGCGCGAGGCGGCTGCGCCTCTCGCCGCCGTCAGCTGCGCGCCGGCCGCGCATGGGCAGCTGCAGTGCCTTGAGCGAGGGGCCGCGCGGCACGACGCGCTGTGACTCTGTCGCGGCCGCGGGTGGTGCGCCGGGCTCCTGCTGGGCGTCCGTGATCGCGCTGTTCACGGCGATCATGCTATTACCCGTCTCGTCCCTCTCGCCGCTGTTGGCGGCGGGCTTCTCCGGCTCCGCAGCGGGCTCGGCTCCACCTGCCGGCTCGGCCTGAGCCACCGGCGCGGCGCTGTGCACGGCGGGCCGAGCGGGCTCGCCGTCCAGCGAGCTCAGCAGCAACAGCCCAGCTGCGAGACCCGTCGCGCTCAACCAGATCCAGACCCATGACAGAGGGGCCTCCAGGCTCGGCGCGCCCCCGGCGATGCGGCTGCCCAGATCGGCACGATGCGCGCGGTACAGAGCGCGCCGCATGGCCTCTGCGCTCGGCCAGCCACCGGCGCTCGCCTTTTCGAACACGCCGCGGATGCTTTGCGGCAGCGCCTGCGCCGCGCTCGCGCCACCGACCAGCCACTGCCACAGCTCGGCCAGCGCGCGCAGGTCGACGTCGCGTGCCGCCTCCGGGCTTGCGCCTATTAGCTGCGCCCCGAAGCCGAGGACCTTGAGCTGCGAGCCCTGCGACCAGAACAGCCGCTGTGGTGTGAGCGCGCCGTGAAAAATCTGTTGCGAGTGGGCACAGGTCAGGATGTCCAACCCTTGGTCCACGATCGTGCAGGCGAGCCGAAGTGGCAGCTTCCCGCCGTGAGTCTCACGCAGCGCGTCGAGACTCGGCGCCGCGATCAGCTCCGTGATCAGGAAGGCCGCTCCATCCTCGGCATCCCCGGCGTCGAGCACGGTCACCGCACCCGGGTGGCCGATGGCGTTCGCCAGATAAGCGCGCTGGACGAAGCGATCGTGCAGCGCTCGATCGCGCGCGTGCTCGGCAGGCAGCAGCTTGATCGCCACGCGCGCGTTCGGCGCGCCTTTCGTGTCGATGCCCGCGTAGACGCAAACCTGCCCGTCCATGTGGAGCACACGGTCGATGCGGTAGCGCGCTTTGAGCAGCTGGCCCACGCGCTGTGTTGCCTTTTCAGTCTCGGACACCGTGTCTCGCGTGCTCGTGTGGGCGCGACTACCCCATGCACTCGTAGCGCGATTCCCGGCGCGCTGCACGATGTTTCGGGCGCTCGCCGTTCGTCTCCCAGGCGTGTGCCTTGGTGTGCCAAACACCCGGCTTGGTACGCTGATTGCCCGAAGCTGATAGCTGCAAGCGCGGCCGCCTGCACAATGCCGACGCCGCGCCACCGACCTTGCGGCTAGACTGCGCAGCGACATGCGGAACCCGCTCGAACTTTCATGCCTGGCACAGTTGCGTCGCGCGATCATCGCGGCGTCATTCGTGTGGCTGTGCGCCGCGACCGCGCGCGCACAGACAGACACCGATCAACCCAGCGCGACCGAGCCCACGGTGCGCACGGCGACGAAGCCGTCTTTGCCCCGCATCGGCTTGCGCGCCGCGCTCACCGAAGCGCTCGGACGCGGCCTGCGCGTACGCCTCGCGCAGTCGGAGATCGCGCGAACGCGCGCGCTCCTGCAGAGCGCGAGGGCCGGTTACTTGCCGAGCTTGATCGGACACGCGAGCTACGTGCGCCTCGATAGCGACCGTCGCACGGCCGGCGGCCTGGTAGCAGGCCGGGATCAAGTCGGGCTGGACGTCACGTTGAACGTGCCTCTGTTCGCGCCGCGCGCCTGGAACGAAGCGAGCTATGCATCGGACTCGGCGAAGGCCTCGGAGCTCGAGCTGGAAGATGTGCGGCGCAGCGTGGCGATCACCACGGCTCAGGCCTACCTGACGGTACTCGCTCAACACCGCGCCATCGAGGTGACACAACGCGCGGTCGACAACGCGAGCGCGCACTATCAGTTCGCGCATCAGCGCTGGCAGGGCGGCATCGGCAATCAGGTCGACGACGTGCGCGCGGCGCAGGAGCTCGCTTCGAGCAGTGCGCAGCTCGAGCGCGCACAGGCGTCGCTCTATGCCGCGGAGGAGGCGCTCGGCGTGGTGCTCGGGCGCGATGGCGCGGTGGATGTGGAGCCCGAGTTCGAGCTGCCTGCGGCGCCTCCCGTCGAGCAAGGCTTGCGCGAGGTCGTGCAGCGTCGCAGCGACGTGCTCGCCGATCGCGCCGCGGTCGCGGCCCAGCAAAACCTGGTCGACGACAACTGGGCCGAATACGCGCCCCTGCTCGTGGCACAGGCGCAGCCGTTCTATCACACGCCGCCGACGGCAACGCTTCCACGCACGGGCTGGCAGATCCAGCTGCTACTGAGCCTGCCGCTCTACGACGGCGGCGCGCGCTACGGGACGATCGCGCAGCGCGAGGCCGGGCTCGACGCGCGGCGCGCCGTGCTCGAGACGACCTTGCGCCAGGCCAGCTCCGAGGTGCGCGTGGCATTCGACGGAGCCCGCCACCTTGACGCCGCGCTGCTGTCGGCCAAACAGGCGGCCGGCTTCGCGGCGCAGGCGCTGAAGTTCGCGAGCCTGGCGTACGAAGCCGGCGCCTCCACGAACATCGAGGTCGTCGACGCCGAGCGCCGCGCCCGCGATGCGGACAGTGCGGTCGTGGCCGCCGAGGACGCGGCGCGGCAGGCGCGCGTGCAGCTGCTGGTGGCGACCGGTCACTTCCCGTGAGGCGACTCGACACAAAGGCCCCGCGCTCGGCGGGGCCTCCTCCGGTGCAGCTCAGTGCGAGCGGATCTGGTCGCGCAGGCGGTTGAGCCGCTCCGACCGCACCTGCTCGCCGCGCTTCTGGGCTGCGGCCAGCTCTTGCTCGATCTTCGGCAGCGCTTCGGCGCCGTACGCGTCTGTGATCAGCTCGGCCGAGTCCTTGAACTCCACGGTCTCGTGCTGGTGCGCGCCGATCACGTACAGCAGATCGTTGAGCATGTTGGGATCGTCCTTGGCGCGTTTGTCCGCGCGGTACGCGATGCGGTACATGTCCGCCGCGATCCCGTCCCACTCGCGGTTCTTGGCATCCCAGGCCAGGATCAGCTGCGGGCGCGCGTCGTTCTTGTTCTGCTGCCCGTATTCGTAGAGCTGCTTCTGCTGGCGCGCGCTCAGCCACTTCTTGTCGAGCACCTTGGCGTGCAGGTCGACCATGAAGTCGGGCATCGGCTCGGCGAACATGTCTGAGGCCTTTGCGGCCGGCGCGGGGGTGGGCGCGGCGGCAACGGCCGGCGTCTCGGGCTTGGGCTCCGCCTTGGGTGCGGGGGGTTCCTCGCGCGGAGTGGGTGGGGCCGCTGCGATCGCTGGTTCTTCGGCCTCCGTGCTGGAGACCATGTCCGAAGTACCGGTGGTGGAGCGCGGCATCAGCCAGACGGCCAGTGCCACGGCGATCGCGAGCAAAAGACCCAACCAAAGCCACGTGTTACGAGATGCTGGTGCGGTTTGATTCGTCATAGCTCGCTCCTCTGGGGCGGCGCAGCATAGCATCGGCGCTCGCGCGCGCTCACTCCCTCAGCTGTGCACGCGACGACGCGCAGATCGGCTGCGGTACTGCGCGAGCTCATCCCCAACGAGGTACGTCATGCGCATCGAAACGCTCTCCGTTCACGTCGGCCGCGACACGGACAAGACCACGTCCGCGGTGGTGCCTGCCGTGCACATGTCCACCACCTTCGAGCGCGCCGCGGACGGCAGCTATCCGAGTGGCTATTCGTATGCGCGCGCCGGCAATCCTTCGCGCAACGACCTGGAGGCTTGCCTGGCTCAGCTCGAGGGCGGTGCGGAGGCGCTCGCGTTCGCGTCCGGCAGCGCGGCCTCACTCGCGGTGTTCAGCTTGCTCGGCGCAGGCGATCACGTGGTCGCGCCGCAGCAGTGCTACCACGGCACCGCGAAGCAGCTGCGCGAGCTGTGCGCGCGCTGGGGCGTGGCCTGCAGCTTCGTGGACATGACGGACCTGCGCGCGGTAGAGGCCGCGATCACGCCGCATACGCGCCTCTTGTGGATCGAGACGCCTTCCAATCCCAGCTTGCTGGTGAGCGACATCGCCGCGCTTTCTGGGCTGGCGCAGCGCACGGCGGCGCTCGTGTGCTGCGACAATACGTTTGCCACGCCGGTCTTGCAGCGTCCGTTCGAGCTAGGAGCCGACCTCGTGATGCACTCCAGCACGAAGTTCTTCGGCGGGCACAGTGATGTGATGGGCGGCGTGGTGATCACGCGCGAGGCGGGCGAGCTGTCCGCGCGGCTGCGTGATTATCAAGTGACCGCGGGGAGTGTTCCGTCGCCGTTCGACTGCTGGCTCATCCGGCGCAGCTTGACGACCTTACCGCTGCGCGTGCGTGCGCAGTCGCAGAGCGCGCACGCGATCGCGGAGTTTCTGCGCGGGCACGCCGGTGTGGCTGAGGTGTTTTATCCCGGGCTCGAGGGGCATCCTGGGCACGCGCTCGCTCGCAGGCAGATGCCCGGTGGGTTTGGGGCGGTGCTCTCGTTTTGCGTCCGTGGCGACCGGGCGGAGGCTTTTGCGGTGGCTTCGCGACTGCAGTTGTTTACGCGGGCGACTAGCCTTGGTGGGGTCGAGTCGTTGATCGAGCATCGGGCTTCGATTGAGGGGCCGCAGTCGTCGACGCCTGAAGGCTTGTTGCGGGTTTCCGTTGGGCTGGAGCATGTGGAGGATTTGATTGCCGATCTCGCTGGGGGTTTGGGGGCCTTCTAGCGGTGGACTTGCGGCGTGCGGGGGTCCGGGTCGGTTTCGGGCGCACGGCTCGCTTGCTCTGGTCGCGGTTGGGGTGGCGCTTTTGGCGTTTTCCCGCGCGACGCAAGCGAGCCTCTGCAGCGCGCCAAGTGGGGTGGGGGTGGGAGCACTTGGCACGCTGCAGAACACCCGAAACCGACCCGGACCCCCGCACGCCTCGCGTCGCGGTGGGGCTGGTGGGCGACGTGCTGGTCGGCGTTAGTCGCTAGCGCGTCGGGTGAGGCCGGCCAGGCCGCGGGCGTATAGCGTCGCGAGCGCGGCTTGGTTGGTTGGGGCGCGGGCTTCGACGTCGGCGCGCGGGCGTGGCGTTTCCAGGAGCTGCCAGACGGCGCGCTCTGCCGCTGTCAGCGGCACGGAAACCTTCCACATCGGATCGCGGATGTGGAGTGTTTGGCCGTCGAGCTCGGCGTCCAACAGGCGATAGGCGATGGCTTCTGCGTTCCGCTCGGGTGGGTGGGGTAGGGCCATTTGCTCGTGGATGTTGCGGTAGGCGTAGGTGCCGTCGAACGGGTCTCGCAGCGATTCGGAGAGCTCGGCGCTGTCTGTTAGCTCGGGGTGTTCGATGGCGCGCGACGCAAAGGCGACCACGAGGTCCTGGGCTGCGGGCGACAGGCGCAAGGGCCGACGATCGGGGGTTGCAGTCATGCGGTCCAGCAGTCGGTAGAGGCGCCTTGCGAATGCGGCGATCGAGTGCTCGCGTAGCGCCCGCTTACGAGCCGCTTGCGAGAAGCGTCGCCAGCTTGCGGGGTTCGTTAGCAGCTCGCTTGCGTGCGGCACTAGCGCCAGCCAGTCCACGCGCCGCTCGGGGCCGACCAGATAGCTGTCGGCGAGGTAGCCCGTTACGCCGTGCTCCACGGTGTCTGCGACGCCGCCCCAGCGGGCTGCGAGCACGGGCACGCCGCTCGCCTGCGCTTCCACGCTGACCAGGCCGAAGCTCTCCTTGCGATTGAGCGTCAGGTGCACGAGGAGGTCTGCGGCGGCGTACAGGTCGCTGAGCTCGGCGCGCGAGCGGGGTCCCACGAAGCTTACGGCGGCGGCGAGACCGAGCCGCTGCGCGAGATCCGCGAGGTAGGCTTGCGGGCCGTCGCCGACCACCAGACAGCGCGCCTCCGGCAGCTCGCGGCGCAGCTCGCGCAGCAAGAGTAGGGCGCTCTGGACGTTCTTGCCTGGGGCGAGCGCGGACACCGTGAGCAGAAGCGGCGCATGCTCGGGCACGCCGAAGCGCTCACGCACAGCGCTCCGCAGCGCAGGCCTCGGTTGAAAGACGTTCGTGTCGACGAACAGCGGCAGCCACGCCGTACGGCAGCGCGGCTCGCCCGCGAGCCGCTCGAAGATCGCGCGGTCCGAGCTCGACGTCAGCGCCAGCACGTCGCACGCGCGCACTTGCGGCACGGTCAAGAGCCAGTGGCCGGGATCGCCGAGCGCGCCGTGCGCGAAGATCAAGCGCGGCGCGACCCAGCCCGCTTCCGGCGCGCGTGTCAGCGCGCCCTGCACGATCAAGTCCGCGTGCTGCGGCTCCGCCAGCTCGTAGCGCCGCGCGAGCAGCTGCCGGATCACGGCGTTGGTGCGGCGCACGGAGTCCGTTTCGAGGCTCGGATCGAGCTCGGGCAGATACAGTCCCAGGCGCGGCCGGCGGGCGCGTGGCATGCGCGCATGCTGCTCCGGGCGGCGTGCGTGCACAAGCCACCTGATCATTTGTGCGCGCCGGTTGCGTCGTGCACGATGGCCCGCGTGAGCGAAGCCCCTGGACAGCTCGGAGCGCGCATCGTGCGCGGCAGCGCGTGGACCGCCGCGCGACAGGCCGTGCAGCAGCTGAGCGCCTTGATCTCGCTGGTCGTCGTGGCGCGGCTCGTGCCGCCGGCGGAAGTGGGCCTCTTCGCCATGGCCACGCTCGTGCTGACGATTACGCGAGCGCTCACCGAGACCGGCTTCGAGCAGGCGCTGATCCAGCGCAGCGAGCTGAACGACAAGATCTTGGATGTGGGCTTCTGCGCGGTGCTGCTGCGCGCGCTGATGGTCTCTGCGGTCATGGCGCTCGGCGCGAGCGTGTTCGCGGGCTTCTTCGGAGAGCCGCAGGTGGCCGAGCTGCTGCGCGTGCTGGCGCTCGGCATCGCGGTCGAGGGCCTCACGAACAATCGCGTGGCCATGTTCCAGCGAGACCTGGACTTCCGGCGCTACTTCTACTTCCACGCCACGGGCCAGATCACGGGGCTGGCTGTGACCATCGGCAGCGCGCTGTGGCTGCATAACGTGTGGGCCATCGTGCTCGGGCAGCTTGCCTCCGCCGGCGCGCGCGTGCTCATATCGTACGTCCTGAGCGCGCAGCGTCCGCGCCTGACGTTCGATCTCGACATCGCGCGCGAGCTGCTGCGCTACGGCCGCTGGGTGTCGGCATCCAGCATCTTGCTGTTCGTGTTGGTGCAGGGCGACAACGTGTTCATCGGCAAGCTGATCGGTGCGGAGGCGCTCGCGTATTACGGCTGGGCGTACCAGCTCGCCAACTTGCCCGCGCTGTTCATCACGCAGATCCTGTCGAGCGTGATGTTCCCGGCGCTCGCGCGCGTGCGCGACGAGCCCGAGCGGCTCGCGGAGCTGTTCGTGCGCAGCATGCGACTGACCTGGCTCATGTCCCTGCCGAGTGCGCTCTTCATCGCCGTTCTGGTCGAGCCGTTCACGCGCGCGCTGCTCGGTGAGCGCTGGTTGCCGATCGTGCCGATCACGCATGCCCTGTGCCTGTTCGGTCTGACCCGCGCGATCGGCGCGAGCGCGGGCGCGCTGTTCCTGGCCATCGGCCGGCCCGACCTGCGCGCCAAGCTGCAATTCGTGCAGCTCGCGGTGCTCGCGCTCGGCATCTGGCCGCTGTACGCGCGTTTCGGTGTGCTCGGTGTCGCGTGGGCCGTGACGGCGTACGGTCTCACGAACCTGCCGGCCGCGTACCTTTGCTTCCGGCTGTGCCACGCGCCTCTGTCGCGCGTGCTGCGGCCCGGGCTCGCGATTGCGCTTGCAGCCGTGGGCGGCGGCGCTGCGGCTCACGTGGCGGCGCGCGCGCTGTCGAGCCTGCCGCTCGCAGCGTTGTGCGCGGGCGCGCTCGCGGGTGTGCTCGCGTGTGTGAGCCTGCTTCTCCTGCTCGATCCGCAGGGCGAGATCGCGGGCCTGCAGCGCGCGCTCGGCAAGCTCCGGCGACGGCCAGCACAGGAGCTCGACGCGCCTTGACAGCCACGCGAGCGAGGCATTACCACGCCCCGATGCGCGTTCAGGTCGTGCACTCGGGCAACGCATGGATCCTGCGGCGCCTCGCCGGGTACTTGGTCGACGGCTTGCCTTACGTGCACGGCTCGCCATGGCGCCCGTCCGCGGTGCGCTCGTTCGACCTGACGTACTTCGTGAACTTTCAGCTGTGCCGGCGGCCGCGCGCGCCGCTGCGCCGCAAGCTGCTGTGGCGCCGGCCGCGCTCGCGGCTATCCGGCGCGTTCTTCCCGCACCGCGAGCCGGATGATCCGGAGTTCGACAGCATCGCGCGGCGCATGGACTTTTGCGTGGCGCCGAGCGCGCGCTACGCCGACTACATCCGCGAGCGCCTGAACCCCAACGCGCATCTGATCTACCACGGCATCGAGCTCGAGCGCTTCACACCGAAGCTGCGGCTCGGCTTCGTCGGCCGGCGCTACGCGACGGGCCGCAAGGGCGACGAGCTGCTGCGCGCCGTGAGCGAGCTGCCCTACGTGGAGCTGTTGTGCACCGACGGCAAGCTCAGCGACGCAGAGATCCCCGGCTTCTACCAGCAGATCGACTACGTGCTGATCACCTCCAGCATCGAGGGCGGGCCGCTGTGCTTCCAGGAGGGGTTGCTCTCGGGCAAGGAGATCATCTCGACCGACGTCGGCATGGTCCCGGAATTCCGCGGCGCGCCAGGTGTGCACATCTACCGCGACCAGAACGAGCTCTTCAGCCTGCTGCGGCGTAAGCTCGACGAGCGCATGCAGCTGCGCGCGAGCGTGCAGCGCTTCTCCGTGCAGTACTGGGTCGAGGAGCACGACAAGCTGTTTCGGCGGCTGCTTCTGGGGTGAGGAGACATGACGATCGGGCCCATCGTCTTGACCACGCGCACCCTCGCCAGCACGACCGGCGTGTCGCAGGCCGCGCTCGACATCGCGCTCGCGCTCTCGCAGCGCAGCTCCGAGCTGCGGGTGCGCAGCTGGGTGCCGAAGCCGCTGCCGGGGCAGCTCGACGGTCGCAGCATGGGCGGCTGGAGCCTGGAGCCGCTCTCGCCGCTCGCGGCGGCGAAGGCCGTGCTGCAGGGCGAGGCCCCGCCGCGCGCGCTGTTCGAGCACGCCCGGGATGGGCTGCCGCCGCCGCGAGCGGCTGCGGTGCTGGAGGTCGTGAATGGCCTCGGCGCACACGCCCTGTGGCGCGCCGCGCGACCCGACCCGCGCGTGCCGAGCCTCCTGGTGGTGCACGAATCGCCGCGTCACTTCGACGAGCCCGGGCGGCTCGACCTGCCAGGTGCGCTCGCCGCTCTCAGCTGCTACTCGCGCTGGGTGTTCGTGTCGGAGCGCGGGCAAAGAGAGTGGGAGAAGCTCGCCAGCCTCGACCCGCGCCGCACGCACTACATCCCGAACTGCGTGAAAGAAGTGCGCGTGGAGGCCGTGCTCAAGCGCGCGCGACCCGAGCTGCGCAGGCAGCTCGGATACGACGGTCCGGACACGGTGCGCGCGGTGTGTGTGGGTCAGGTGTGCCCGCGCAAGGGCCAGGACATCCTGCTCGCCGGCCTGCGCGCCATGCCACCGGGCGCTCACCCGCTATACGTGGACTTTCTGGGCGACTGCAGCTCGCGCTGGGCGCGCCGGCTGCGGGCTTCGCTGCACGGCACGGAGCTCGCGGGGCGCGTGCGCTTCCTCGGCAAGGTCACGGACGTCTACGAGCGCGTGTACGGCGCCGATCTGCTGCTGCTCGGCTCGCGGGCCGAGGCCTCGCCGCTCGTGGTGCTCGAGGCTATGGCGCTCGGCACGTGCGTGGTCGCGGCGGACGTGGACGGCGTGAGCGAGCAGGTCGTGGATGAAGAGACGGGCCTCTTGTTCCACCTCGAGTCCACGCACGAGCTCGCGGGTTGTCTGGCGCGGGTCGCGCGGGATGCGACCCTGCGCGAGCGCCTCGCGCGCGGCGGGCGAGCGCGTTATCGGGAGCGCTACGGCCGCGACCGCCAGCTCGCGCGCTGGAGCGCGCTGCTGTCCGAGGTGCTCCAGCTGCGCCACAGCGCGGGTTAGTCACAGCGGCGGTCGCGGGACCGCTACGTAAGCTCCGCGTCTCCCGACGTCCGCGGGTTAATCACAGCGGCCTCTCTTGGCGCCGTGGCGGTTCGCGATCTCAGCGCGCCTCGGCGGACGCTGAGCCGGAGGAGAGTAAACCGCCAAGGCGCCACGGCGCCAAGAGAGAAGGATGGGCTCCGCGGCTGTCCGCGTAGCTCTATCTCCTCTCTTGGCGTCTTGGCGCCTTGGCGGTTCGCCATCTCAGCGCGC
>Ga0190269_10000708_pt1 | contig 16697 bp, 15 predicted proteins | sample Popmic249IS_FD_133749 | JGI IMG/M metagenome (GOLD analysis project Ga0190269, IMG submission 133749) | Populus adjacent soil microbial communities from riparian zone of Blue River, Arizona, USA - 249 IS | ecosystem: Environmental > Terrestrial > Soil > Riparian zone | place: USA: Arizona...
GAGCGAGCAGCGCAGGCACATAGTCGATGCCGGTGACGGCTGCAAAGCGCCGCGCCGCTGCGAGCGACGCGTTCCCGTTGCCACACGCGACGTCGAGCACGCGCCGACCTGACAGGACGTCGACAGCCTCGCACAGCTCCTCGCCGACGATCTGTAAGGTGGTGCCGATGACCGCAAAGTCGCCGGAGGCCCACATGGCTTGTTGGCGCGCCTTGAGCGCTTTGAGCTCCGGCGTCGACGTGTTGGAGATGGTTTGCGTGTCAGTGATTTGTGTCATGTCCGTGCTCCGATGGGTGGTTCGTTGAACGCCGCGAGCCACTCGCGCCGTACTCACCGCCCCGCATTGCAACGGCTAGGCCGAGCGTCGCGCAGCCTCAAGCTCGACTTCTGCGGGTCTCATGCCCCTTTGCCGCCGTGCTTCCGGCTGTAGGTGCCGGATCTTCGGCAGCTTCGAGCGCACTGTCAGAGCGCGCGAAAGAGAGAGCAGATCCGGTGATGTGGATCCCTGGTGTCTAGGGCGTCGTCGCCTAACATTCACGCTAGGGGACAAGGGGAGGGAGTGATGCGACGCAAGTCACGCTTGAGCTCGACGCTGGTTCATGATCGCACGCTCGAGCAGCCTTTAGCCGCCGTCACGACTGTGCGCGTGAAGATCGTCGGCGAGACGTCAGAGTCGTGCGCAGCGGCGAAGCGACGCTTTGCCAAGACGCAGTCGTTTGTCGGCGTGCTGCCGCGCTTCGACGCGGTCCTTCCAAGTTTGGACGACGTCGCTGCCGCGGCGGCGGGCCTCTCGGCCGCGCGTTCACCGGCGCACGAAGAGCCGGCACTCGGGGGCGGCTCGCGCGCGCTGCACGAATCTGCTGAGCGGCGCAAACCGGCGCCCGAATCGGACGAGCACGTCGCTGTGGGAGCGCAAGATGAAGAAGGTCACTCGACCACCTTGCGCGTCAGAGCCGTGAGACCGAGCCGAGCTCGGCAGCTCTGGCAGCGTCAGACGCCTCTGATCGCTTTTGCTGTGGCAGCGAGCTTGTGCGTGCTGTGCATGCTCGCGGTCAACCTGTTGGCGCCATAATCACGGCTCTGTCCCGGAGCGACGTTGCGCCAGGGATTCTCTGACTGCGCGGGCGAGCTGCTGGGTGGCACGCGTGGGGTCGCTCGCGCAGCAGATCTCGGAGACGACGGCGACGCCGTGCGCGCCGACGCGGATGGTCTCAGCTGCGTTCGCGAGCTTCACGCCGCCAATGGCGACGACCGGCAGCTTCGTGCGTGCGACCACTGCAGCGAGGCCGGTGGTGCCGATCGGAGGTGCAGCGTCGGGCTTGGTTTGCGTGGCGAAGATCGGGCCGACGCCGAGGTAATCCACGGAGGCGAGTGCAGCTGTGGAGCGTTCGAGCTCGTCGAGCGTGCTGATCGAGAGCCCGACGATCATGTCGGGGCCGACGAGCGCGCGTACGTCCGCGATGGCCATGTCCTGTTGACCGACGTGCACGCCGTCCGCGGCAGACGCGAGCGCGACGTCCACGCGATCGTTGATGATCAGCGGAATGCCGGCAGGGCGCAGCAGCGCGAGCAGCCCGCGCGCCTGGTCGACGAGCTGGCCCGTCTTGGCTTCGGGGTCGCGCAGCTGCACGAGCGACACCCCACCTGCGATCGCGCCGCGCACGACCGCCTCGACCCCGCGCGCCCCGCACAGACCGCGGTCAGTTACGAGATAGGTGGACAGCTCGAGGGTGCGCTTCATGTCAGCGCGCGCGTGCGGATCGCGCTGTTGTTCTCGAGCCGCTCGCGATCCATAGAGTACAGCGCGTCACATAGCTCGGCGGGCAGGTGACCAGGGCCCTTGCATCCGCGAGCGGCATGCCTGCCGGCGGCGCCGTAGACGGTGAGCGCCGCAGTCGCAGCTTGCAGCGGCGGTGCGATCGCCGCGAAAGCAGCCATGGATGCGCTCAGCGCACATCCGAGCCCGGTCGAGAGCGTCATCAGCTCTGCGCCACCTTCGATGCAGACCAGCTGTTGCCCGTCGCTGACGTAGTCGATGGCGCCCGTGACGGCGACGACGGCACCGGTGCGCTTCGCGAGCGCGAGCGCTGCTGACACCGCGGCGTCCGAGTCTGCTGTCGAATCGACACCCTTGCCGCCTGCAGCGGCAGCGCCTGCCAGGCTCAAGATCTCGCTGGCGTTGCCGCGGATGATCGTGGGCTTGTGCTGTGCGAGCTCGGCTGCGACCCGCGTGCGGTAGGGCGTCGCGCCGCAACCGACCGGATCGAGCACCCAAGGCTTGCCGAGCGAGACCGCGCGTGCCGCTGCGCGCTGCATACCTTCGACCCAGCTCGGCGACAGCGTTCCGATGTTGACGACCAGCGCTGCGCTGATCGAAACGAAGTCTTCGACCTCCTCGACCGCGTGCACCATGGCAGGCGACGCGCCGAGCGCGAGCAGCACATTCGCTGACAGCGACATCACGACGTAGTTCGTGATGTTGTGGACGAGCGGGCGCTGCTGTCGCAGCTCGGCGTGTAGCGCCGCGACGTATGCACAATCGAGGGGAGTGACTTGGCTGGCCATGATGGAGCTTCGCTCAGCTTTTTCAGCCTGTACAGGCTCTCTGCGGCAAAAGGGATGGCCCTGAGCATTGACTGTATGGCGCCGGGGACGATGTACCTTGGCGACATGCCAGCAGCTCGAAAGCGAGAGCCACAGTACCTCGTCATCGACGGCCGACGCTGGCGGAAGAGCGACCCGAACATTCCGGAGAAGCTGCGCAGCGAGCTCGTGCATGCGCTCATGGACGCGCGGCGCGCGGTGCTCGCGGCCAAACGCGCGGACGACGAACAGGCCGAGAAGGCAGCCCGTGCGCGCGTGCAAGACGCCAAGCTCGCGCTCGGCGAACGTGGCGAGCCCTATTGGGAGGAGCCCTCCGAAGCCGGCCAGCGCAAGCGTGCGGCTGCGACCATGCGCGCGCTCTTGGCGCATCGTGCAGCCAAGAGCGGCAATGCCACGATCTGCCCCTCCGACGTCGCGCGCACGATCGGAGGTGAGGCATGGCGGAAGTCCATGCAGCTCGTGCGTGACGTCGCCGGCGCGCTCGTGGAACGCGGACAGCTGCGCGTACTGCAGCGCGGCCGCGAAGTAGAGATCGACAGCGCTCGCGGTCCGATCCGCCTGGCGCTTCTTGTTCAAGGCGACTCAGCCGCTTCCTGATTCGATGCGGGCCATGAGCGGCGACGACGCGGCGGCAGCCCACTCGATGTCGCCGCGCTCTGCAGATGGTACGGCGAAGCGAGGCGCGCTCACTCAAGTGGGCTGGGCGGTACTTCGCAGCTCATCTGTCCAGACGCGGAACGTTTCGAGGGTCGTCGCCCCGAAGCTGGTGCTGATAGCGACATCGGCAGCGTCTCGACCACGAGCGATGAGGACGCGCCCGATGCGAGGTGCGTTGTTGCGCGCGTCGAACGTGTGCCAGCCGCCCTCTAGATAGACCTCGAACCAGCCAGCAAAATCCATCGGAGCGTACGGTGGCGGAAGCCCGATGTCGCCCAAATATCCAGTGCAGTAGCGCGCGGGGATGTTCAAGCAGCGACAGAAGGTGATCGCGAGGTGCGCGTAATCACGGCACACGCCCTGCTGCTCATGAAGCACTTGTACGGCGGTTTTAGTGGAACGCGCGTGCTCGTAGCCGAACTTGATATGTTGGTGGACATAATCGCAGATGCTCTGCACGCGTTGCCAGCCTGGTTTGATCGCGCCAAACAGGCTCCAGGCGGTGTCGAACAGGAGATCGGTCTCGCAGTAACGACTGCCGAGCAAGAACTGTAAGCTCTCTTCGGGCAGATTTTGCAGAGGTAGCTGTGCGGCGTGGGGAGCCACCGCCTCGGGCAAGCCGCTGTCGTTGATCACTGCGTCCGCTGTGACGCGCAAACGACCCGGGGGAGCCACGAGCCGCGTGCACCAGTTGCCAAAGCTATCACGGTAGCCAGAGACTGGAACGTTCGGCTGGATCAGCATGTGGTCGGGTTGCACGAGATCCGCGACGCGACTGTAGTGCACGTTCAGCGTGAAGATCATCGGCGTGGGCTGCGGACATTGATAGACTAGCTCGTACCCGATTCGAATCCTCATCACTTGCTCCGCTTGCGCCGCAAACTATGAGGCGTGAGCTACCGTAGCACGCGCCGCCGACGCGCGAGCGTTGGCAGCTGCTGCAATCGAATGCGAAGCAGCCGCGATATCGCAGTGAAACACTGCGAGGCAATCGTGCTGCAGCTCTGCGCGACGGTCTCAGCAAGCGCGGTCCCAATCGTCGCGCTACTCCGCCGCGACTCCCTGCGAATCCGCTGCGGCACTCTCGGTCACAGGCGCGTGCGCCGACCATACGCTGTCGCGGCGGCCTCCGTAGACTCGTCGTGCTGTGCGGCGTGCGAGCACCCCGAATGTCAGGCCCAGCGCGGCGGCGGTGAGATCGACCGACACAGCACCAAGGTCGCGACTCGCCCAGAGCGCTGATGCCGGCAGGATTGCAGCTATGAGCGACGTAAGTGGAATCGCAAGCGTCAGACACGTGGCGAGTCGCAGCAAGTCCACAGATGCGCGCGCTGCACCGCGGTAGAACGACCACGCGATCGCCGTAAAAAAGGTGAGATAGTAGAGGATGCGGTGCCAACTGTTGAGGTCATCGACGCGTCCGTGGAGCCACTTAGCGGCGCAGATGGTCAGCGAGATGCCGCAAATAGCGCCGAGGCAAACGCCGATCGTTGCCGACGCCATCAGCTGCGTGTCGCGGCGCTGTACCGGGATAGCACCGCCGTCGACTCGCTGCTTGGCTTTGCGGCCTCGCGATTCGATCCAGAGCAGGTTGCCGCTGTACACGAGCCATGCGCCGAGCAGCGCGAGCAGGAAGTACATCCACTTGAGCGGCGCGCCACCGTAGCTTCCGAAGTGCAGCGCAAAGACACTCGCAAGCACGATCTCGGAGGCGCTCTGATGACCCGGCAGGTATGCCGTGCTCGTGATGCGCCCGGTGTAGGGATCGACCATCGCGATGCCGCCCAGCGCGCGTTGTTCGAGCGCGCCGTGTCGATCATGCCCAAACACAAACAGCGTAGGGTTCGGCCCCTTGATGCGCATGTAGCGCAGCACAGTGGGCTCGAAGTCCGGCGCTTCCGCTTTCACGCGCGCGACGATCTGTTCGGGCGGAACCATCGTCGAAGGATCGCGCGGCTGAGCGCCTCCTGGCGCAGCAGGAGGCCTGAACGCGGCAGCGAGCTTGCCGTCGTGGATCAGCGTGTTCTGTACGAGGTAAATCGGATCGTGGAAGGCAAAGACCGCAGCCGTCAGCGCCATGATCAGGTGAAATGGGAAGCTGCCCAACCCCACGATGTTGTGCGCGTCGAGCCACATGCGCTTCAAGTTGGGTCCCACCCGCAGCGCGAACAGATCTTTGATCAGCGAGGGCAGCAGCGTGACCAGCCCCGATGCGAGCGCGAGAAAGTAGAGGATGGCGACCACCCCCATGAAGGAGCGGTTCAGGTCCGAATCCACAGGGAGCCCTACCACGCGGTGCAGCACGTCGATGAGCTCTGCGAGCTTTGTGCGCTCGGCCTGTACTGCGCTGACTGTACCGTCGCTGGCAGGTGTAGCGACGAATAGCCGCGCGGAGAGTTGATCGTGCTCGTCCGCACCTTCGTCGTGGACCTTCCAGGTCAGGAGATCCGGCGCGCTCGCGCTGCGCGCGACGTGGATCTCGAGCTCGCGTGCGGCTTCTGAATGACGCGCGATCGTCTGGTTGATGAGCTCGGGCGCCGCGGACAGCGGCACGCCGCGCGCCGGCGATGCAGCGGGTGGCGTCGCCCACGCGACGAGCTGCTCTTTGAACAAAGTGATCGCACCCGCGTAGAACGCGATGAACAGAGCCATCCCGGTGAGGATCCCAGTCCAGGTGTGGACGGCTTTGTAGATGCGAATGAGCTCCGAGGGCACCTTCACGACAGCACCCTCGCAAAAGCCAACAGCCCAGCGACCACGAAGTTGGCGAACCCCAGCCACAACCAAGCTCGCTTGCCGCTGCGAAAGAGATAGACGCAGCTCAACACGCACAGCCAGATCGGAATCACCATCCACATCGCGAGCTGCGCTCGAATCGGCGGCGCGAGGGATGCCGCGAAGTGTGCGAAAACAGCGCTGCACGCGAACGCGAACGTCAGTCCGAGCAGCGTGCCGGCCAACGTTTTGGACAGCCAATCGCGCTGAATCATCGGGCGGCTCCACGGCGCAAGGCGCCCAGGTACGGCAAAGCGACGAGCAGCAGCATGACCCAGCTGCCGAACGTGTAAACGGCGGAGACTCCGCCGAGCGTGCGCGTGAACGCGCAAAGGCTGGCAAGCAGCAACAGACTGGCTGACAGGCGTGTGGGCCAGGCGGGCAGCGGCTTCGCGCGCCAGCGCTGATTGGGCGAGGCCAGATACAGCGCTCCGCAGCCCAAGAGCGCAAAGAGCAGCGCGAGCGCGATGCTGAGCGAGCTCATGTGTGACGCCTATGGCTGCACGACAGCAAAAGCCATTGTTGCATTTGACTATGCGAATCATTTGCATATAAACCGGCATGGGTCCAGTGCTGGATCGGCTCTCTTTTCGGTGTGCTCTCGTCCTTGCGCTCTTGACCGTGCTTACGGCGGCGAACGTGCGCGCGCAGGCGGACGATGCTGACGCCGATGCGGGCGTGCCGCTGTCGGCGGAGGAGACCGCAGAGCCTGAAGGGGCGAATACGCTGCCGATTCCCGTGGCAGAAACGCAGCCGCTCGTGGTGGTCTCCGTGCGAGGTCGCTCGCGCGCAGACGCCGTGAGGCGCTCGGGCTATGCGGTGTCGGTCGTCGAGCTGGAGCAAGCGAAGCACCGCTCGGCCGATCTCGCTGAGGTGTTGGCGCGGGACACTGCGGTGACCGTACAGCGCGCTGGCGGCCTCGGCTCGCGCGGTGCGTTTGCGCTCGGAGGTCTAGGCGGCGAGCGGCTGCGCTTCTTTCTCGACGGTGTGCCGCTCGAGCTGATGGGCTACGTCGCGGGCGTGCAGAACGTGCCAGTCAACTTGATCGAGCGCGTGGAGGTCTATCAAGGGGTTGTTCCCACACGGTTCGGCGCTGACGCTCTCGGCGGCGCCGTTCAGCTCGTTGGCGCGGAGAATGTTCGCAAGAGCGGCGCGTCCGCCTCTTACCAAATCGGAGATTTCGGCACGCATCGAGCGAGCGCGAGCGGGCGCTACGTGCACGCCCCGACGGGGATCATGCTGCATGGCGCCGCGTTCTTCGATGCTGCCGACAACGATTACCTCGTCGACGTCACCGCGTACGACGCACAGGGCAGCACGCGCGACGCGAGGCTGCCGCGCTTCCACGACGGCTACCGTGCGCATGGCTTCGATGCAGCCATTGGCGTCGTCGACAAGCCGTGGGCAGAGCGACTCGTGCTCACAGGCTTTCGCTCCACTTTCGACAACGAAGTGCAGAATGGCGCGACCATGGCGCGTCCGTTTGGTGAGGTGAGCTTCGCACGAGACACATTCGGGCTCAACGCGCGCTACGCGGTGGCCAATGCAGCGGCCAGCGCGCGGCTCGAAGCCACGGCCGGATATGCGCGGCTCGAGAGCGACTTCCGCGATCTGTCTAACTGCGTCTACGACTGGTACGGCCGCTGTGCGCCGCGCACGCCTGCGACGCTCAAGGGCGAGATCTCCGGCGTGCCGCTCGCGACAGAGCAACAGACTGACACGTTCTACTTGCGCGCCGAGCACACGCAGCGGCTGTCCGAGCAGTTTCGTTTGCGGGTCGCGCTCGCGCCGACCTACGCGGACCGTTCGGGCCGAAATCCGCTGCGCGGTCGAGGTTACGATCCACTCGCACAACCGCGCCGCCTGTTCACGGGAGTCGCGGGTGTCGAGCTCGAGACGATGCTGCTCGATGGCCGCTTGAAGAACATAGCGTTCGCCAAAGTCTATGCGCTCGCGACGCGCAGCCAAGCGCTGATCTCCACTGGCGACTGGAGCAACATGTCTCGCACGCTGTTTCGCGCGGGTGGTGGCGACAGCTTGCGCTGGATGCTCAGCGAGGAGCTCTACGCGAAAGCGTCGTACGAGTACGCGCTGCGCCAGCCGTCGACCGACGAGCTGTTTGGCGATGGCATGCTCGTGAACGAGAACCTCGGCCTGCGTCCCGAGCGCAGTCACAACGCGAACCTCGGCCTTCAGCTCGACGACATCAGATCCGTCGCGGGCACGTGGCGTGCCGCGCTCAATGGCTTCGCGCGCTGGTCAGACGACATGATCGCGTTGCTCGCTGAGAGTGACTACTTGCGCAACGTGAACATTTGGGAGGCGCGCGCGCTCGGCGCGGAAGCGGCGCTCGGATGGACGCCGCCGCAGCTAGACTGGCTCGCTATCGAAGGTCGCGTGACTTACCAGGACCTTCGCAATCGCTCGGCATCAGGCGAGTTGTCTGCAGGAAAGGCGGGTGATCGCATCCCAAGCATTCCGTACTTCTTTGCGAGCGGCTCGGTGCGGCTGCACGGTGAGCAAGTTTTCGTCGCTCACGACAGCGTCGAGCTCACGTGGAACGTCCGCTACGTGCACGCGTTTTTTCGCGGTTGGGAGAGTCAGGCGACGTCCGCAGACAAGCTGACAATTCCTTCGCAGCAGAGTCATAGCGCCGCCCTCAGCTACAAGCTCGCCGGCAAGTTCTCTACGACGCTCGAGGTGCACAACCTGACGAACGAGAAGCTCTTCGACTTCTACGGCGTGCAGCGACCCGGCCGAGCGTTTTTCGCGAAGTGGACGATCGAGTACTGACAGGAAAGGTATCTTATGCGTAGATCGATATTGACATTGGCTCTTGCGACATTGCTCGGTGCATGCGGTGACGATGCTTCTGAGTCTGACACACAGACGTCGGACGCAGGCAACGATAGCGCTGCGGCGCCAGCAGCTAGCGGCGGCGAGCCGCTGTACGCGGTTTTGTCTGTGCCTGCGACCGCGATGGGCGCACCAGCGACGAGCTATCTGATCCTGAGCGATAAGCTTACAGGTGAGCTGAAGACTGAGGACGCGGCCATGGAGATCGCCGGCAATGCGTTGATTGCAGGTCCGGCCGGGGGCAAGCGGTTGTTCGTGGGCACCAGCACGGGTGGGCTCCTGGAGCGCCACGATTTGCAGGAGGACGGCACACTCAAAAAGACTGGTGAGCTGAGCTTCGAAGCCAAACAAGTGCAGAACTTCACTAGCTATGCTTCGAACTTTCAGTTCGTCGATGAGCACAAGGCATATTTCCTCGCGCTCAGCGCGGCCAAGCTGTTGATCTGGGATCCCGAGGATCTGAAGCTCACGGGCGAAGTGGAGTTACCGGAGCTGGTGCGTGAGGATCCCGGTAATCCAGGCACAAATTACACTACGAATGTGACGGGCGCGCCGCTGCGTCACGGTGACAAGATCTATTTCTTCACCTCCTGGGACTCGCGCACTGCAGGCACGATCAAGGTCGCGCCTGCGGCCACCGCGATTGTCATCGACACCAAGACGGACGAAGTCGAGGTGGTCGTAGATGAGGGAACCTGCGGCTACACGCGCGATGGTGTAATCTCCGGTGATTGGATCTATCTGGTGACCGAAGGCGCGGGCACGGCCGTGCACTATCTAAACAAAGACAACGGCGCGGCTCCGTGCATGCGACGCTTCAACATCACGACGCAAGCGTTCGATGCTGACTTCAAGCCCGATTTGACGGAGCTCGCAGGGGGCCCTGCAGGTTCTTTGGTTGTGTCACCTGAAGGTCAGTCGTTGATCTACGTGCTCGACACGGAAGCGGCTGACCCGATGATCGGGCCCGAGATGGGCAAGATCAACAATCCGCGCTTCCTTGCGATCGCGGCGGTGTGGAAGACCGCGCGCCTCAGTGTGGGCGATGAGCCAGCGATCGAGATGTTGGATCTGCCGCTCGCGTCGGGCAGTGTCCTGCCGCACGTCCTCAAAGGTGACCTCAAAGTCACGGCCACCTTCGACGCACAACCTCAGCTGCGCGAAGTGACTGATGACGGCGTCATCGCCACCGAGCGCGCCAACGCGAAGCTGTACGGCAACACTTCATCGATCGTGCAGCTGCGCTGATCAGTCTAAGCTCGTCGGCGGCACGTGCGCTTTATGCGTCAGGCGATGCGGGGCTCGAGCCCGCGCACGTGCCGGCGTCGAGCTCAGGCACTCACGAATCCGCAGCTGGTATGCTGCGCGGCATGTTGTGTGGATCCAAGATCGCTCGCCTTTTCTTGCTGCTCGCATGCGCATGCGGCGCCTCGGCGCCAAGCGCTGTCAAAGTGGTGCCGCCAGGAGCAGCAGCGCAGGTGGCGTGCGTGCCCGACGAGAGCGTCGCGCAGCTCGGCACGGTGGCCGAACGGCTCGGTTATCCTGCTGACGCGCGACTTCTGATCCTGCATGCCGACGACCTGGGCATGACGCACAGCACGAACGTCGCCACATTCCACGCGCTCGAAGCTGGACTGATCCAGTCGGCGAGCATCCTGGTGACCTCTCCGTGGCTGCCGGAGGTCGCTGCATGGGCGCGTCGCCATCCGGAACAGGACCTAGGCGTTCACCTTGCGCTGACGAGCGAGTGGTCTCCCTACCGCTTTCGGCCAGTGAGCGGTGCGCAGGCGGTGCCGTCCTTGGTAGACGCGCTTGGGTATCTGCCTCGGACGCAAGCCGAAGTCGAAGCTCGTGCCACGCGCGATGATGTAACGCGCGAGCTCAGCGCGCAGATAGCACTCGCAGCCGCGTCGGGAATCACTGTCACGCATCTCGACTCGCACATGCTGGCGTTGTTCTATAACGCTGGGTTGTTCGCTGCGTATCTGGGCGTAGGCAAGGACTACGGATTGCCTATGCTCCTGCCAGAACAAAGCGTCACCCAACATCACGCACCCGACATGGATCCGCGGCTGCGTTTGGTCGATCAGATCATCGCGATCACACCGGACGTACCGCACGCGCAGTGGCAGGACTGGTACGAGCGCACGCTGTCGGCGCTGGGTCCCGGCGTATACGAGGTCCTCCTTCATCTGTCGGCCGACAACGAAGAGATACAAGCCGCAACGGAGCACACAGATGCATGGGGCGCGGCATTCCGAGCTCGCGACCTCGCAGTTATCAGCGACCCCGCGTTCCAGCACTTCCTACAGGCCAGCGGCTTCCGGCTCATAACCTGGCGACAGCTCACACGAGCCCTGCCCAAAGGCTGCCGCGGCTTCGATGAGCCGCGATCACGCATGTGAACCAGCTCACGCGCGCTCATCGTGGCCGCGACTATGCTCTGCTCAGACTGTGCAGGGAGGGGCGGCATGCGATCGTTTCGTACGAAGCTAATCTCGTTGCTGTTTGCAGCTGCTGGCTGCGACCCGAACAGCAGCGCTAACACGCCGGTCGACGCGTCGGCTCCAGAAGCAGCCACCAACGATCTGGCGAAGTCGCAAGCAGCTTGGCGGCCGCTCGACCCTGACGAGCCCTTTGAGGGCAAGTCGTTGTCAGAGTGGGCGGTGGAGTGGATGCGCTGGTCGTTTTCACAAGACAGCTGTGAGTCGAGCACCTTTGACCCTGATGGATCGCAGTGCCTTTTGTATCAGGATGACCCTGATCTATCCGTCTTCTACATGGCATACGCGCCGTCTGAGCACCCGCGCACGCGCTGCAAAGTTCCGAGAGGTCGAGCGATCGTCGTTCCTCTTGCCAACTTCTGGTTCGACAACGTCGGCGCGATGACCATCAAAACGGCAGCGGAGCTCGAGCAGGATGCGGCGAAAGCGCTCGAGTCCATCCGCGACCTGAAGCTTCGTATCGACGGCGAGAGCATCACGGACTTGGAGCGGTTCATTGTGCAGCCCACGCAGTTTTCCTACCGCGTCCCGCCAGCGCCCAACTGGTATTCGTGCAATGGCACAGAAGACGTTGGTGACATCACTGTCGAGCCCGCAGTGCTCACCGGGTACTACGCTCTGCTCCCGCCGCCTGAGCTCGGAGTACACGAGATCGAGTACGGCGGCGCGCTCACGTACGAGGGCGAAGACTACGCGCTGCTGATGATTAACCACTTCGAGGTTGTTGACGATTGATATGGTCCGCACTGTCGCGAGGCTGGTTCCCGGCGCATTGCCTGTTGCCATGTATGCCCTTAGTGCGTGCGCGGACATTCTCGGCCTGAACGAGCCGCGTGCGCGCATCGTCCCGTGCGCCTCGAACGAAGATTGTGGTCCCATGGCGCGTTGTGAGTACGAAAGCTGTTTGTACGAGCCATGTGACCCCAACGAGGATCGTTGTGCCGGCGCAACGGCACTCCATTGCAACGAGAACAGGATGTGGGAACGCATGGAATGCCCAGCCGGGTGCAAGAGCGGCCGTTGTGTCATGCCTAGCAGCTGCGCGAACAACCCACTGTGCGCTGGCAACGAATCCTGCTGCAAATCACAGCTCATCGAGCGCGCCAGCTTCGAGCTTCGTTACTATTATCCTGACGCGGCATCACAGAACGGCGGGACGGCGGATGACCGCGTCGAGCGTGACCTTTCGCCGTACATGCTCGATCGCTTCGAAGTGACCCTGGGGCGCTTCAAGCTATTCTATCGCGCATACAACTTCGGAAGCAGGACGCCGCCGCCGGGTAGTGGTGCCCACCCATCTTTCCCTGGAACGGGGTGGCAGGAGAGCTGGTCTGACGATCCCAGCTTGATGCCAGGCTCTCAGATCGGGCTCGAAGGCAGTCTGCATCGGAACGAGCACAATCTGAACGATGACCCCGACGACATCCCAGTGCGTGGTGTCAACTGGTACGTCGCCATGGCCTTTTGCATCTGGGACGGAGCTCGACTGCCCACAGAAGCTGAATGGGCATATGCCGCCTTTGGCGGCAAGAACGATCGCAACTATCCATGGCAAGACATCGAAATAGGCGCACCGATTACCCACGAGCTCGCTCACTACAGCGACTCGGCTGAAATGCAATCCGAGCCCGCTCCTGTGGGTTCGCACGGTCTCGGGCAAGGAGCATTCGAGCAGGACGATCTGGCGGGCAATCTCGCTGAATGGTTGGCGGATGCATACAAAGATCGGCTCGATGAGACCTGCGGTGATGCGCCGCTCCGCTCCTCGCACGAATGCCTGACCACCGACGGCAGCGATCGTCATGTGCTGCGCGGTGGATCGTATTTGGACAGCGGGGAGCTGCTCGCCAACGTACGTCGTGCCGGGATGCGTTCTAACTTCGCCCGTCCGTACGTTGGCTTTCGATGTGCACGCGACCCAGAGCCGGCTCGCTGACAGAGCCCTCAGTGATGCGGTGGTGCGCTGTCATAACCGTTGCCGAGATCTGGGCAGACCCCGAACGGCGGCTCGTCTTCGTGTTCACGTCCCTGCTCGACTGTCGAGGCTCGAAGCGTAGATCCCCGCTGCGCGTGGTGGCATGCGCTGAGACTCACGACGCTCGATGACAACGCAAACCAGAACAACAATGCGCTCGTTCTCATGGTGTATGACCCTTCACCTTCGATAGTTCCAGCAGATCGTTCTCGACCCACCACACCTCTAAGCATTTGGTTGGAACCGGCGCCGACTCATCGGCCGCGTTGTCTGCGCTTCCACACGTGAGGACCGCGGACGCACGCCCGACAGCACGCAAGTCCTCGCACTGAAACTGTGCCAGCACATCGAGTCCGTAGATACTCAGCGAGTTGACTGCGTTGAACCATGCTGGCACGACCGGCGCGCCTGCACTGATACTTGTTCCAAAAGGCGTTTCGACACCATCGGCGATGAACATCGGCGTGTGGTAACCCACGACACTGCTAAGGCCATTGAATACGGGTGCCCACCATTTTGCCCAAGAGCTAGTGATGTCATCGGGCGCGGGAACGACTCGGCACGAGTGAAAGATCCAGTGTTTGAGGCGGCCTTCCGCGCCTGAGCCGAGCCCGGGCTCCCTGATATCCTCGATGAACACAGGATCATCCGAGTCGCGCTTCGTGGTGAAGCCGAGGGGGATTCCGTGTGCCTCCACCAGCGCGACGTCCACCGCGTTGACGTATTCACCTCGTCTGCCACCGAACATCTCTGGCGTCGCGGCGATCTCGGCATGTGCTTCGACAAAGCGAAGTCGGCTAGAAGGAGCGCGCACGGCCTCGAAGAAATCCTCCGAGGCGGTGTGCCAACCGCTCGAATCTTGGCGCGCGACAAATCGACCCATCAGCACTTCTCCAGTCTTGAGTGCCGTGTGCGTCGCGGGCTGTTGCGCGTTCTCGTTTACGATGTTCTTCGTCAGCTGCCTCGGGGGGTTCTGGCCCGTGAACAACGGGACATAGCCGACGAGGTGCTCGGATGTGAAAAGTGTATTTTTCGTGCGTTCGATCTCTGCTGTGAATCGATAGGCAGGGCTTATCTCTGCGTCGCCCCCCGGATCCCAGTACACGAGCTCGACGTTTTGCACGTGCACGTTGGCGAGTGGCTGCGCCTCCAGGATCTGGGCTCGGATGTTAGGCCGAGGATCCTCGAATGATGTGTGTTTCTCAGCGGCCGTTGGCTCGAGAGCGAGCGCGCTCCAGTTGTGCAGGACGCTACGAACTCTGCCCTGCGCGTCGAATGCGATGCTGAAGCGCGATCCCGGACCGTCCACAGGTATGTGGTCGATGGATCGGCGAGCGCTTAGGTAGAGCAACTTGCGCTGACCTATCGAATCGTCACGAGAGCGACGAACGACTCGGCCGTAATCAAGCACAGTCGTGCTCAGTTGATCACGTGGTAATAAGTGAGTGTTTAGACGTTCGCTGACCTTAGCCAAGACTGCTTCGGGTTCGAGGTCGCCGTCAGCCTCGCTGAGCGCATTCAAGCTCGGGTAGATCTCTACTGATCCCCCTGCGGAAATACGTAGATAGCGGTCATTGTCGTTGGAGATCTGTTTGGGCTTTCCCGGCTCGGTGCGCTCGTCTGGGAGCTCGCCTTTGCGAAGTGATCTGATTACAGACTCTTGCAGCTGCACGGGTGTGCTACGAAATCTGCGTAGCCTGTCAGGGATGGGTGGAAGTTTGACGTCAAAGAATACTCTCGGATCGCGGGAACCTCCGCGTCCTTTGACTTCATGGTCCTGAGCGTCGGCCGTGCGTGCAGTGTGGAGCACCAAAGCCAAGGCAACGCCGATCGAAAACCAGCGCATACATTCTCCTTTTGTCTGAAGCTGCTGCGGGGAGACTAGCAACGCGCTTGGTTTTGCGGGTGGCACAGCTCACAGCCTTTGCACTTCGTCGATACTCGAATGGCGTCCTGCCATCGCATCGTGATGGTGTGCAATATCGGCAGATGTTCGTGAGCTGCCCGATCGGCGCCAGCAAGAGCTCGCTGCCCTGGGGGCGGCACGGCAGAAACACGTGCAAAGGACCGGGCAACCGGCGGCGATCATCGCCGGAGTGCTCTATGCCGCTGAGAGCGGCGTGCGTGTCGCCTTCTCGGTCGCCGAGGCTGGCCGAGAGCTCTGTCTTGCAGCTGCGACAGGAGGCCTGATGGTGGTAGGCTGCCCGGATGCGAGAGGTGTATGACGAGTGTTTGCGGGTGGCGGCGCGTTGTGTGCGCAATCGCGCGGATGCTGTCGACCTTGTGCAGTCTGTGTTTTTGCAGGCGCTCGAGCGTGGCGTTTCCGAGCTTTCGGCTGCGGAGCGGCGGGCTTGGTTGCGCGGCGCGTTGCGGCGTCGCGCGCTGTTCGATGCGCGGCTTGCTGGGCGGCGACGCGTCCGTGAGCTTCGCTACATGGAGGCGCGCGGTGTGATCGACCCGGCTGCTACCCCTTGGCGCTTCGCACCTGAGTTTTTGGCGCAGCTGCAGCCGTCCGTGCGTGCGCTCGCGGCGCTCGCATCCGCGGACCTGAACCCCGACGAGATCCGCGCCGTCCTGCGCCTGAGCGGTACTGCTTTCCGCAAGCGACTCAGCATGTTGCGGCGCTTCGTGCGCGACGCGTCCGAGGCCGGGCTGAGCATTGTGGCGGTGCGGAGCACGGTCTACGCCCTCGGTCCCGCACGGGCCAGCGTGATCGAGAGCCTACGCAAGCGACCGCAAGCGGTGCTGGGCTCGCACGACCCCGATGGGCATCTCCTGATTTTTGCCGTTCACCCTCAAAAATCGACCTCGAAGTAGCTCACGCTTCGGCCGACCGCGGCAACTCACAGTCATGACCACTCAACTCAAATTCGATGGACTCGCGATCATCTTCCTGGTCGCGGATTTGGACCGTACGCGCAAGTTCTACAAGGACGTGCTCGGTCTCACACTCCACGTCGAGGAGGGCTTTATGTCCTTCAAGATGCCCGGCGTCGAGCTGGTGTTCTTCCAGGGCGAGCCGAAGCCGGGGACTTCACCGCAGGTGGTGTTTGGCCTGGAGCACGGTGGGATCGATACGCTCGCAGAGCGGCTCGTGCAGCAGGGCGTGCAGGTCGTTACGCCGGTGTCGGAGGCGCCCGGCGGTTGGTCGGTCGAGTACCGCGACCCCGACGATCATCAGCTCGCGTTCTATCAGGCCGGCTCATTGCCGCGCCGCCTCTAGCCGCTGACCTTCCCAGCTCGCGCCCAGCAGGCCCGTTTTGCGCCGACCTCGGCTTCGGCGCTGTGGCGGATCGATAATAGGAGACGGCGTGGCTGCATCGACA
>Ga0190269_10000709_pt1 | contig 16696 bp, 17 predicted proteins | sample Popmic249IS_FD_133749 | JGI IMG/M metagenome (GOLD analysis project Ga0190269, IMG submission 133749) | Populus adjacent soil microbial communities from riparian zone of Blue River, Arizona, USA - 249 IS | ecosystem: Environmental > Terrestrial > Soil > Riparian zone | place: USA: Arizona...
CCCTTCACCGAGATCGGCCAGACCATCCCGGTCGGGTGGAACTGCAGGAACTCCATGTTGATGAGCGACCCGCCGGCCTGAAGGGCCAGCGAGTGGCCGTCGGCGGTGTACTCCCAGGAGTTGGACGTCACGATGTAGGCCTTGCCGACACCGCCTGTGGCGAGCACGACCGAGGGGGTCTTCCAGGCGACGAACTCCCCGTCGACGCGCCGGTAGCCGAAGGCCCCGGTGACCTGGCCCTCCGCGCCGGTGAGCAGCCGGGTGACCGTGTGCTCCATGTAGACGTCGATGCCCAGCGCGACGGTGCGCTGCTGGAGCGTGCGGATCAGCTCGAGGCCGGTGCGGTCGCCGACGTGGGCGAGCCGGGCGTAGCGGTGACCGCCGAAGTCGCGCTGGCTGATCAGCCCGTCCTTGGTGCGGTCGAACAGGGCCCCCCACTCCTCGAGCTCCCGGACCCGGTCCGGCGCCTCCTTCGCGTGCAGCTCGGCCATCCGGTAGTGGTTGAGCATCTTCCCGCCGCGCATGGTGTCGCGGAAGTGCACCCGCCAGTTGTCGTCGGGGTAGAGGTTGCCCATCGCCGCCGCGATGCCGCCCTCCGCCATGACGGTGTGCGCCTTGCCGAGCAGCGACTTGCACACGACGGCGACCTTCGCGCCCTGGTCGTGGGCCTCGATCGCCGCCCGCAGGCCGGCACCGCCGGCCCCGACGACGACGACGTCGTAGGAATGGGTCTGGACCATCAGGCGATCCACCTCGGGTCGTCGAAGGCACCGGACGCGACCAGCCACACGTAGAGGTCGGTGAGCGCGACGCCCACCAGGGAGATCCAGGCGTACTTCATGTGGTGGTGGTTGAGCTTCGAGACGAAGGTCCAGAAGCGGTACCGGAGCGGGTGCTTGGAGAAGTGGTTGAGCCGGCCGCCGAAGATGTGCCGGCAGGAGTGACACGACAGGCTGTAGAGCCAGAGCAGGATGGCGTTCGTCAGCAGCACGAGGGTGCCGAGCCCGACGCCGAACCGGTGCTCACCGCCCTCCGTGAACCGGAAGGCGATCAGCGCGTCGTAGGTGAGGATCACGTTGAACACCAGACCGGCGTAGAAGAAGTACCGGTGCAGGTTGTTGCCGACGAGCGGCAGTCGGGTCTCGCCGGTGTACCTGCCGTGCGGCTCGGCGACCGCGCACGCGGGCGGTGAGAGCCAGAAGGACCGGTAGTAGGCCTTCCGGTAGTAGTAGCAGGTGAGCCGGAACCCGAGCGGGAAGATCAGGATGAAGATCGCCGGGGTGAAGAAGCCGTTGCTCGGGAAGAGCGAGAGGTGCGGCGCCGGGTCGCAGGACGACGACAGGCACGGCGAGTAGAAGGGCGAGATGTACTCCGCCCCGCCCTCGTCGACGAAGTAGTGCTTGTTCATGAACGCGCGGACGGTCGCGTAGACGATGAACGCCAGCAGCACCGCGACGGTGATCGCCGGCTGCAGCCACCACCGGTCGGTCCGCAGGGTACGGGCGTCGATGCGTGCCCGGCCGGGCGCGCCGGTGCCCATGGGGGCGGTTGTCGTCATGCGGTCACCTGGTCCCTCGTGCGTCGTGCTCGCGGCTGTCGGCTCATCCGTGCCCGCCGCCGAGCCCCTCGTCGTCGGCGTCCATCCAGAAGTCCTGCGGGTAGACCCGGTCGTCGATCACCTCGAGCGGGCGCTGGGGCTGCGGAGCCGGCTCGCGGCCGACGAGCAGGTGCAGGTCCTCGGCGACGCGGGCGACGTCCGAGCGGAGCCGGCGGGCGTCCACGCTGTCGGGGTAGTGCCCCGTCACGGCGGCGACGGCCTGCTCGAGGGCGCGCACCGCCTCGCGCGCCGTCGCGACGTCCTCCTGCACGGCCATCGGCCCTGACCTCCGCGCCCGGTCCCCGCGGCGCGGGGGCGACCTGCCGAACCCAACACGACAGGTGGTGCTCGCGCAAGGAACCTCGGGGAGACTGGGCCGCATGGCCGAGCCCCCGCAGGAGCGCGTTGCGTGCAGCGTGTGCGGCACCGTGGTCGACGAGGTGCCGCCGACCTGGTCGGTGCAGGTGAGCGAGCGGGGTCGCACGTGGCTGTGCGAGCGCTGCACCCGGGACAACCTGCGCTCCATCGAGGGCAAGCTCGACGAGGCCTGGTGGTAGGCCCGGCCCGCTACGCCGAGGTCTCGGCGGTGGGCTCGTCGGCCGGGTCGGCGAAACCGGGCTGCCACTGCTCCATCAGCCGCCGGTACTCCACCTCGCCGCCGAGCTGGCACAGCACGCCGATCGTCCCCGTGGTGACCCGGTGGATGAGCAGGTACGCCGGTGGGAGGTTGAGCTGCCGGCCGAGCTGGTTGGCCGGCGAGCGCGGGTCGGCCACCCGCAGCGCCTCCCGACGCAGCCACGCCCGGGAGAACTGGAACCGGTCGGAGGCGATCGGTTCCAGCATCGGCAGCAGGTAGGCGAGCACCTCCTCGGCGTCCACGTCGACCTCCGGCCTGACGAACCCCTCGTCCCGGAGCGCCTCGAGCACGTCCTGAGCCCGCCCCTCGAGGGCCCAGCGGGCGAGCCGGCCGATCGGCTCGGGGGCGCCCTCGGGCAGCCGGTTGACGGCCCCGAAGTCGATGACGCCCAGCCGCCCGTCCGGCATCAGCCGGAAGTTGCCAGGGTGCGGGTCGGCGTGCAGCAGCCCGGCGAGGACGGGGCCGCTGAAGAGGAAGTGGGCGAGCAGGTGCGAGGCCCGGTCGCGCTGCTCCTGCGTGCCCTTGTCGATGATGTGCGAGAGCGGGAGGCCCTCGACCCACTCGGTGACGATCACCCGGTCGGCCGACGCGACCACGTGGGGGACGAACACCTCCGGGTCGTCCTCGTAGGCCTCCGCGAAGGCCGCCGTGTGCTGCGCCTCGAGGGTGTAGTCGAGCTCCTCCGCCACGCGTGCCGCGAGCTCGGCCAGCAGCGGCTTGACATCGAGGCCGGGGACGAACACCGCGAACATCCGGGCCAGGCGGGACAGCTGCTTGAGGTCGCCGAGCAGCGCCTGACCGGCGCCCGGGTACTGGATCTTGACAGCCACCTCCCGGCCGTCGTGCCAGGTGGCGCGGTGCACCTGCCCGATGCTCGCCGCCGCGGTGGGCTTGTCGTCGAAGTGCTGGAAGCGCTCGCGCCAGTCGGCTCCGAGCTGCTCTGTGAGCACGGCGTGCACGGTGCTGACGGGCAGCGGTGGGGCCGCCTCCTGCAGCTTGGTCAGAGCCGCCCGGTACGGCGCTGCGACCTCCTCGGGAAGCGCGGCCTCGAAGACGCTGAGCGCCTGCCCGAACTTCATGGCGCCGCCCTTGAGCTGGCCCAGCACCTGGAAGAGCTGCTCGGCGGTGCGCGCCTGGAGCTCCGCGGTGACCACCTCCGCCGGCCGGCCGCCGAGGCGCTTGCCGAGCCCGAGGGCACCGCGGCCGGCGACCCCGATCGGCAGCGAGGCCAGCTTGGCGCCGCGGCTCACCGCTCCCTTGGGGATCTCGACCACACCACCAGTGTCGCTGCTGCTGGGCCCAGCGTCAGGAGCCCGCGTCAGGAACCCTCGTCAGGCGGCGAGCCCGGCAGCCGCCTCCGGCAGGGTCAGCACGGCACCGCAGCCGCAGCCGGGGTGGCGCGGCCAGGTGCGGCGACGCCACTGCCACCCGGGGAGGACCAGCTCGAGCGTGCCTCCGACGCTCGCCGGCCGGTCGCCCTCGAGCAGCTGCAGCACCTGCAGCGCCGCCTGGGCGGCGACGGCGACGGCAAGGACGCCGTCGCACGCCTGGGCCGAGCGGGACCGGGTGTCGGGCTGGGCGGCCAGCGCCGGCCAGGCGGGGTCGAGCGCGGTGCGCACCAGGTCGAGGCAGCGGAGGCAGGCGGACGCCCCCGGCAGGACCAGCGGACCGACCACGCCGACGGCGCCCTCGACCCGCGCGCGCAGGTGCGCCAGCCCGTCGGCGACGAGCACCGGCCCGCTGGCGTCGGCCGCCTCGTCCGCGAGCACGACCACGGCGGGCGGCGTGGTCGGCGCAGGCCCAGCCCCTCGGGTCCCGGGGGACGCGTCCGAACGGGTGCCGGTGCGGGACCGCAGGGCGTCGTCGCGGCGCCGGCCGAGGTCGGCCGGTCCTACTCCGCCGACGGCCTGGTCCTCGGGGCGCGCGAGGCCCTCGTCGAGGACGTCGACGGTGCCGACCCCGGCGGCTTGCAGGAGGGCTGCCAGCGGGGCTCCGACCCGACCGGCGCCGAGCACCACGACGCGGGCCTGGCGCCGGGCGAGCATCGCGGCGCCCGCCCCGGCACCTCGCACCAGGGCGAGACAGGCGAGGTCGGGAGCCAGCCGGTCGTGCTCGTCGGGGTCCAGCCCGGTCACCCGGACGGCATCGGCGTCGACCAGGAGCCCGGCCTCGTGCAGCACCACGAGGACCTCCTCGGGCTCAGGCACGCCGAGGCGCGACGCGTCGGCCAGCACCTGCTGCTGCGTGCGGCTCCCGTCGAGGAGGGGCAGCAGCCGGCGGCGGTGCTCGTCCAGGCCCTCGACGACCAGCGGCACCGGCGTACCGAGCTGGAGCGACGCGGCGTCTCGCCAGAGGCGACGGGCGGCGGGTGCGAGCAACGGGCGCATGGCAGGACCTCCTGGGCGGTGGGGCGACCGGGGACCGGCGTCGGTCGCGGCGCCCGGCACCGTGTCACCCGGGCGTGGGGCGTGCTCGGCCTTGTCCACACCCCAGGACGCACGAAGCGGCCCTCCGGACGGAGGGCCGCTTCGAGGCGTGTGGCGGAGGTCAGGCCTTGCCGAGGATGCGGTTCATCTTGGTGCCGCAGACCGGGCAGGTGCCCTGGGCCATGCGACGGCCGGACTCGCTGACCTTGACCTCGCCGTCGAAGTCGCGCTTCTCCTTGCACTTCACGCAGTAGCCGTTGTACTTCTCCGCCACGGGGTCCTCCAGGTCATCGACGGGGACGCGCCCCGAGCCGCGCGCTGGCTTGGCGCGGCCTTCGTGACCATGACCCTAGCGTTCAGGCGCCCCGTCAGGCCGCTGGCACGCCTTCACGGCCGCTCTGGCGTGGCGCGGGGACGGTCGCGGGCGGCTCCACCGGGGCCGCCTGCTGGAGGCTCAGCGTGAAGACGGAACCGACGTTCAGGGTGGACCTGCAGCTGAGCTCCCCTCCCATCGCCCCGGTGAGCTGGCGGGCGATGTAGAGGCCGAGGCCCGTGCCGCCCGTCGTCATCACGAGCGGGTCCTCGACGCGGTGGAACTTCTCGAAGACCTTCTCGACCTGGTCTGCCGGGATGCCCCGCCCCTGGTCGACGACCTCGACGAGGGCCCGGTCGTCGACGAGCCGGACGCGGGCCGTGACCGGCGTGCCTGGTGAGGAGTACTTCAGCGCGTTGCCGAGCAGGTTGGTGAGCACCTGGATCGCGCGGACCGGGTCGCAACGGACCAGTACGGGCGCCTCCGGCACTTCGACGGTGATCCGCGCGTTGTCGTCGCCGAAGTCGCCCGCAGCGCGGTGGACCAGCGCACTGAGGTCCTCCTGGGCCATCTCGACCTTGGCGCGGCCGCCGCTCTCCGAGATGCGCGACGCCAGCAGCAGGTCCTCGACGAGGCGGGACAGGTGCGCCGCCCGGTCGCTGATGACCTCCAGGCACTCGGCCCGCTTCTCCTCCGACATCACGTGGCCGCGGCGGCGCAGCAGGTCGGCGTACCCCTTGATCGGCGTGACGGGGGTGCGCAGCTCGTGGGACACGGTGGCGATGAAGTCGGCCTTCATCCGCTCGACCTGCCGCTCGCGCGTCACGTCATGGACGATGACGACGTCCTGGACCAGCTGCCCCTCCTCGTCGAACACCCCCGAGTGGGCGCACGTGACGACCCGCTGCTCGCTGTCGTCACGGCGGAGCACCAGCTCCACGGTGGCGTGCGGCGACTCGGGGGTCAGGCGTGCGGCGCCGGCCCGGAAGGCGTCCGTGACCTCACCGTCCTCGGTGCTGGTCGTCACCAGCCGGCTCAGCGGTGAACCGAGGGCGGACGGCTCGTCCTGGCCGGTCAGCCGGCTCAGCGCGGGGCTCCAGAGCTGCACGACGCCGTCGCCGTCGAGCACGAGGATGCCGTCGGAGGACTGGTCGACCACGGTCTTGAGCTTGTGGCGCTCGTCGACGAGCTTGCGCAGGTCGGCGGCGCCGCGCAGCGCCACGGACAGCGCGCTCGCGAGCGAGGTGAGCAGGGTGAGCTCGCGAGCACCGAGGTTGCGGTGCTTGTCGACGCTGCCGAGCAGCACGATCCCGATCTGCCGGCCCTCGGACTCGAGCGGGGAGGAGAGAGCGCTGCGCCAAGGCCGCGGCACGTCGTCACGGAGCACCCGCGAGCCCAGGAACGCGCTGCGCCGCAGCAGGTCCTGCTCGGCCAGGGTCGCGACCCGGTGGAAGGGGCCCTCGACGCGATCGTCCACGACTGCGACCGGTACGCCGGTGGCCTGGTCGAGCACGGCCTCCACCACGTCGACGCCGAACGCCTGCCGGGTCACCTGGAGGAACGCCTCGAGCATCTCCTCGGCCTCGAGGCCGCCAGCGAGGACCTGTGACAGCCCGAGCAGCTGTGCGGACCGCTCACGCTCCTCCGACTCCTGGGCGGCCGCCTTGAAGGCGAAGGTGAGGGCCGCCGCCGGCATCAGCGCGAAGGGCAGCAGGGCGGGCGCGGCGGAGGCCAGGGTCACCGCGGTGCCGCCGAGGGCGACGGTGCCGATGGCCATGACCAGGGAGAGCTTCCAGCCGTCGCGGACCACGCGCGCGGCGTCGTCGCCGCCGACGACCGCGAGGACGCGGGAGAGCGCCACGAGGTTCACGGCGGTCAGGCCGAGCATGCCGACCGTCACGGCTGCCACTGTCAGCAGGGTCACGCCGTCGCCCGGGTCGGCGAGGGCGTGCACCGCGAGCACCAGCACGGCGACGGCGGCCGCCAGGTTGCTGCCGTTGAAAAGGATCTTCACGGGCCCGCGCCGCCGGAGTGTCGAGACCAGCACGGTCGCGGCGACCGGGATGACGAGCGCCCAGTGCGACGGGAGGACCAGCACGTCGACCACGCAGGCTGCCTCGAAGAGCGTCAGCTCCTCGGTCTCCTCGCCGTGCCGGACCCGCACGGCCACCGCGTCACCCAGCGCCGTCAGCACGAAGCAGACCAGCATGAGCTTCCAGCCGGAGGCCCAGGAGAGCCAGCCCTCGGTCGGCAGCGGTGCGATGGCGCCCGTGTCGTGGACCAGCAGCAGGGTCACCGCCGAGGCCAGCAGGCCTACGACGGTGACCCGTGCCACCAGCCGGTGCAGCGGCGACCTCATGGCGCGCCGGCCGAGGGGAGGTTCACGGGCTCAGGCCCAGTCCGTGGCGGTCCACTGGCGGGCGGTCCACTGGCGCGCGGTCCACTGACGGGCCGACCACTGACGGGCCGACCACTGACGGGCGGACCACTCCTCCTCGGACCACTGCCGGGCGGACCACTGGCGCGCGGACCACTGGCGTGCGGACCACTGGCGCGCGGACCACTGGCGCGCGGCCCACTGGCGGGCGGCCCACTGACGGGCGTCCCAGTCCTCGTCGGACCACTGGCGGGCAGCCCACTGGCGGGCGTCGGGGGCGATCTCGCCCCACTCGATGTCTGCCCACTGCCGGGCGCCCCACGCGCCGGCGGCCCACTGGCGCGCGGCCCACTGGCGGGCCTCGGGCGACAGCGCCTTCCAGGCCGCCTCAGCGGTCTCCTCGTCGCCGTCCAGGAGTGCCCACACCAGGTCCATCCAGGCCGGGTCGCCGGGGAAGGCGGCGGCATTGCGCTGGGCGCCCTTGGCGCCGGTGGTGAGCGCGGCGGCGAGGTCCAGGCCGCCGCTGCCCGCCAGCTGCCGGGAGGCGTCCAGCTCGTAGGCCGAGCGGGTGAGGACCCGCTTCACCTGGTCGGGCTCGAGGTCGCGGGAGGCGAGGAGCACCGCCGCGGCACCGGAGGTCACGGCCGTCGAGAACGACGAGCCGGAGCCCTTCATGTAGGCACCGGCCACCTGGGAGCCGGGGTTGGCGTCCCACACCGCGCTGCCGACGGCGGCGGTGCTGACGACGTGCGAGCCGGGGGCGACCAGGTCGGGCTTCTGCACGCCCTGCGGAGCGGGGCCCTGGCCGGACCAGGGCGCGACCGCGTCGTCGGCACGGTCGGCCGTGCCGGACTCCTCCAGCCCACCGACCGTGAGCAGGACCGGGTCGATGCCGGGGCTGGTGACCGAACCGCGACCCTCCGCGCCGTCGTTGCCCGAGGGGACGACGACGGTCATGCCGCGCGACCAGAGCGTCTCGAGGGCCAGGGTGAGCGGGTCGAGCTGGTAGGGCAGCGGGCTGCCGGAGGAGAGCGAGAGGTTGACGACGTCCACCTCGGGCCGGTCGGCCACGGCCTGCAGGCCGGCCAGCACCGTCACGAGGTCGGAGCTGCCGTCCGCGCGGGCCACCCGCACGTCCAGCACGTCGGCTCCTGGCGCGACGCCGGCGTACGCGCCTCCGGAGGCAGAGCCGTCGCCTGCGACCAGGCCGGCCACGAAGGTGCCGTGGCCGTACCCGTCGCCCGTTCCTTCGCCGGTCACGTCCACGTGGGTCAGCCGGCCGGCGAGGTCCGGCACGTCCGAGACACCGGTGTCGACCACGGCGACGGTGACGCCCGCGCCCTCACCGGCAGGGGCGCCGAGGCCGAGCGTGCCGCGCACCGTGCTGGCCGGGCCGCCGGCGGCGTGCTCGCCCGCCACCTGGACGGCGCGGTTGGGCACGACCCGGAACGGTGCCGGCAGCTGCGCGTCGGCCGGGACCCGGGCCGAGACACCACCGATCAGGGGGAGGCGGTCCAGCACCTTGCCGCCGACAGAGCGGACGGCGGCGGCCACGTCGCCGGCGCCGGTGACGACCACCGTCTGGAGGGGTGCTGCGCTCGCCGTACCGGGTGCCCCGCCGAGGGCGGTCGCCCCGGCGACCGCCAGCGCGACGGTGAGGCGGGCGGTCACGCGCAGCGGTCGGGCTGCGGTTCCTGGCCTGTCCATGTGGCGGTCCTGTCCTCGAGAGCGCGGCTGTCCACGTGTGTTCTCGGTCCGCGCAGAGGTCGCTTGGGCCACACGATCGGGTGACACCGCCCCGAAGCGACCGTTGTGAGCCCTGCCACGACGTGACCTGGCGCACGCCCCTGACCTGCGGGTTTAGAACCTGTGAAATCGGACACAGCAGTACTGCTAGCAACTGCAAGCACCCTGTGCCTACCGTCGGAGTGGACCTGCCCACCGCACTGGTGAAAGGAGGTGAGGTCCCAGCCCGCCCGAGCGGCTCCCTCCAGGGGTCGTGCCCCGGTCGGGCAGCGACCAGCGCCCATGACCCCCACCCGCCCCCTGTCCCGACGTCTCGCCGTGACCGGCGGCCTCACCGGCGGCATCCTCGCCGGCCTCGCCGTCACCGCCCCGCTCCTGGCCGTGGCCGAGCCGCAGTCCGAGGCGCTCCCGCTGCCCGTCGCGGCCCACTCCGACGCCCGCTCCCACGCCCGCCCCGTCGTGGCCCATGCGAAGTCCGCGCCTTCGGTGCTGAGCCCCCGCCCCGTCCACCGCGCCAGCCGCTCGGCGCGCCCCGCGCCACGCACGGTCGTCCGCACCGTCCCCGTCGGCCGCACCTTCCACGGCCTTGCCTCGTGGTACGGCGGCAGCTTCCACGGCCGCCGCACCGCCAACGGCGAGGTGTACGACGCCAACGGCCTCACCACCGCCAGCCGCACCCTCCCGTTCGGCACCCGGCTGCGGGTGTGCCACGACGGGCGCTGCGTCGTCGTGCGGGTCAACGACCGGGGCCCCTTCGTCGACAGCCGCGTGCTGGACCTCAGCCGCGGCGCGAGCCGCGCGCTCGGCTTCAGCGGCGTGGCGCACGTCAGCGCGACGCCCGTGGCGACCCGCCGCGTGACGGTGCACCCGCGTCCGCGGCCGGTACGGCGACACGCCCGGCCCGTGGTGCGGCAGCGTGCAGTGGCTGCTTCGGAGGCCCCGAAGCCCACGGTGACCGCCCCGCTGACCCCCGTGAACGCCCCCGTGTCGGCCGCGGTGGCAGCCCCGCCGACCGCCCCCTTGCCCGCCTTCGACGGCGCGGCATCGCTCGGCCTCTTCGGCGCCGCGATGGCCGGCTTGTCGGGCGCCGGGCTGGCAGGGCGCCGACAGCTGACGGAGCTGCAGGCCCACCTGCACGCACGCCGCCCCGGGCCTTCGTAGGCTCAGCCGCGTGGTCCTCCTCGTCGAGCGCCCTGCCGCGGGCGTCGTGCAGCTCACCCTGAACCTCCCGGACCGGCGCAACGCCATGACCGAGGAGCTCACCTCCGCCTGGGTCGACGCCGTGGCCGGCGTGCGCGGCGACCGCAGCGTCCGCTGCGTCGTCGTCACCGGTGCGGGCAGCGCCTTCTGCTCCGGCGGCGACCTGGGCTGGTTGGAAGCCGGCGGCCAGTCGGTGGACCAGCTCCGCGACAAGATGGCGCCGTTCTACCGCTCCTGGCTGTCGCTGCGCGCGCTCGACGTACCGTCCGTCGCGGTGGTCAACGGCGCCGCCGTCGGGGCCGGTGCGGCGCTCGCGCTGTCGTGCTCCGTGCGGTACGCCGGTGAGCGAGCCCGCTTCACGGTCCCGTTCGCCCAGCTCGGCATGCACGCCGGGATGGCCACCACATACACCCTCAGCGAGGTGGTGGGCGTCGCCGCGGCGCGCGAGCTGCTCCTGACCGGCCGGGTCGTCGACGCCGAGGAGATGCTGCGGCTGGGGCTGTGCTCCGCGGTCTTCCCGCAGGACGAGCTGCTGCCCCGCGCGCTGGAGCGCGCCGAGCAGGTGGCCGCGGGGGCGCCGGTGGCCACCCGGCTGCACGTGGAGGCGCTCCGGGACGGCGGCCCGCCCTCGCTGGAGCGGGCGCTCGCCTGGGAGGCGCTGGCGCAGCCGGTGACCATGGCCACGGAGGACGTCCAGGAGGGGCTGCGCGCCAAGGCCGAGAAGCGAGCCCCGCGCTTCACCGGCTCCTAGGGAGGCTGCGGTCCCGGCGCGGCCGGGGGTCGGGGCAGCCCGGGGCCGGGAGCGCCCGGGGCGATCGGCGTGCCGCTGGCCCGCTTGGGCCCTGAGCGGGACGGCCGCACGGTGATCTTGCTCGGGGGTCAGCGTGCGGGTCGCGGGCGTGGCGTGCCGCGGCGGAGGCGCACGGTGATCATGGCGTCCGCACGGTCCGGCCGGCGGCGGCGTCGGGGCCGACCCCGGACACCACGGAGCCCCCGGTCCCCGGTCCCGCTCGCCTTCCCCTTGCGAGCGGTGCCGAGGCCCGAGGGCTTCGTGAGGAGCAACCTAGGAGCCGCCCGCGAGGGCCGTCAACGGGGGGCCGCCGCACCCTGTGGACCGTCCTGGGGACGGGGTGGGGACACCTCGGTGTGTCGCTGTGGACGCCCTTGTCCACGGTGTGTGGACAACGGTGTGGACGACGCGAAAGAGCGCTCTGACCTGCGCTGATGTCCTCCACCGCTGTGGGCGAAAGAAAGTTGCCCCGATTCGTGCCGGCGTCACCCGCTGGGGTGATCCCCGCCGTTGGAGTCGGCCTCCGGCCCGCCCTGCTGGTCGGCGTCGAGCGTCCCGTCGAGGTCCTTGTCGAGCGCCCGCAGCCCGGCGTCCCAGTCGGTCGCCGGCTCCTCCGTGCCCCACTCCAGCGGGTCGTCGAGGTCGGTCGGGCCCGGCAGCAGGTCGGGGTGCGTCCAGAGGGCGTCGCGGCCGTCCACGCCGCGCACCTGAGCGATCCGGGCCCACAGGGAGGCAGCCTCCCGCAGCCGCCGCGGGCGCAGCTGGAGGCCCACCAGGGTGGCGAAGGTCTGCTCGGCCGGGCCGCCGGTGGCCCGCCGTCGGCGTACCGTCTCGCGCAGCGCGGCGGCGTGCGGCAGCCGGCTCCCCGCAGCCGCCTCGACCACCTGGTCGACCCAGCCCTCGACGAGCGCGAGCACGGTCTCCAGCCGGTCCAGCGCGGCCTGCTGGCTCGGCGTGGGTGTCTGGGTGAACAGCCCCGACGCCATGGCCTCCTGCGCGGCGGCGGGGTCGCTGAGGTCCAGGGACCCGACCGCCTGCTCGAGCGCTCCGAGGTCGATGTCGATGCCGCGGGCGTAGGCGTCCACCGCGTCGTAGAGGTGGGCGCGCAGCCACGGCACGTGGGTGAAGAGCCGCTGGTGGGCCGCCTCGCGCAGCGCGAGGTAGAGGCGGACCTCGTCGAGCGGCACGTCGAGGCCGTCGGCGAAGGCCGCCACGTTGGCCGGCAGCAGCGCGCTGCGGCCCAGGGGCAGCCCCACCTCGCTGCTGGACAGCACGTCACCCGCGAGGCCGCCGAGCGCCTGGCCGACCTGCGCCCCGAACACCGCGCCGCCGACCTGCTCCATGATGCCCGCGAACGGGTTCGGCCCCAGCCCGGCGAGCATGCCCCGCAGCTCCGGTGGGACGGCCTCGCCGGACAGGCCCTGCTGCAGCGCGCCGCCCAGAGCTTCGGTGACGCGGGCGGCGACCGGCTCGACCAGCGCGCGCCAGGACGGTTCGGTCTCCCGGAGCCAGTCCTGCCGCGACCAGGCCAGCGGGTCGGCGCCGGCACCGGGAAGCGTCGTGACGGGATCGAGCCAGAGCTCGGCCAGCCGGCCGGCCTGGGCTACGGCCTCGCGGTCCGCGGTCGTGACGGCGGGGTCCGTGCCGGCCAGCGCGGAGCGGGCGACGTCGGAGGCGAGGTCCCAGTTGACCGGCCCGCCGGTCCACGACATCAGGCGCTGCAGCTGCCCCAGCACGTCACCGCCGAGGAGCTTGCCGAGGCCGAGCGGGTCGTTCGGGTCCGGCAGGGGCGGCACGTCGTCAGGCACACGTCCAACGTAACCCCGCCTCGTTGAGAGATCCTGTCCTCGTGGTGCGACTCCGCCGTCCGGCGCGACCCCCGGTGATCGCTGTCACAGGCGCGGGCGCCGGTCTCGGACGGGTGCTGGTCGAGCGGCTGGCGCTCCGGGAGGACCTCGGCGCCCTGGTCGGCGTCGATCTCGTGCCGGGCCGCGTCGACGGCGTCGTCTGGCGCAGCGCCGACGTGCGCGACCCGCTGCTACCTACCCGGCTGGCCGGGGTCACGGCGCTGGTGCACCTGGCGACCAGCTACGACCTGGAAGAGCCGAGCAGGTCCCGCGGGGGCCTGAACGTCGACGGGACCGCCAACGTCCTGGCCGCCGCTGCGGCCCTCGGGCTGGCACGGGTGGTGCTGTGCACGTCGGCGGCCGTCTACGGCGTGCGGCCGGACAACCAGGTGCCGCTGCCCGACGCGGCGCCGCTCACGACCGACGCGGAGGCGGGCTCGCTGCTGGCGGAGCACCTCGAGGTCGAGCGGCTCGCCGCGGAGGCCCGGGCGCGCGGCGTACCGGTCACGGTGCTGCGGCCCGCGGAGGTCGTCGGCTTGCCTCCCGGCTACGACGGGCTGCTGCTGCGGCAGCTGCAAGGCCCGCGGCTGCTGGCGGTCACGGGCTTCGAGCCGCAGTGGCAGCTGTGCCACGTGGAGGACCTGGTGGCGGCGATCGAGCTGGCCCTCCGGGCTCCCGTCGGCAGCTACGGGGTGGGCTGCGAGGGTGCCCTGCCGCAGTCGCGGGTGGAGCAGGCAGCCGGCAAGCGTCGGCTGGAGCTGCCCGCAGCCGTCGCGATGTCCACGGCAGAGCGCCTGCAGCGGCTGGGCATGACGACATCGTCGCCTCGCGAGCTGGACCACCTGCAGGGGTCGCTGGTGCTGGCGTCGGACGGCTTGCGCCGTCGCGGGTGGGAGCCTTTGTGGAGCAACGAGAAGGCGCTGCAAGACCACCTGGCCCGGCGGCGCGGCGGCGACGGCAGGGCTGCCGCCTACGGTGCCGCGGGCGCCACCGTGGCGCTGCTCGGCACGGCAGCCCTGGTCCGCCAGGCCCGCCGCCGGCGTCGCCGGTGACGCGTCCCTAGGCTGTCCACGTGATCGCGCTGCTCGGCATCCGGGACGCCCCGCTGGACGTCGCCGAGGCCCTGGCGGCGGTCGAGGACCCGGCGGCCGGCGGCGTGGTGTCCTTCACCGGACTCGTGCGGGCGAGCGACGGCGGTCGGGAGGTCACCGGTCTCGGGTACTCGGCCCACCCCTCCGCCGAGGACGTGCTGCGACGGGTGGCCGAGCAGGTCGTCGCCGGCGTACCGGTCGTGCGGGTCGCAGCGCTGCACCGGGTAGGCGAGCTGGCCGTCGGCGACGTGGCGGTCGTCGTGGCGGCGTCGGCGGCGCACCGGGGGGAGGCCTTCGAGGCGGCCCGGCGGCTCATCGACGACCTGAAGGCGCAGGTGCCGATCTGGAAGCACCAGCGCTTCGCGGACGGCACGGACGAGTGGGTGGGACTGCCCTGAGGCGGCGTTCCCGGGGCTAGCATGCGAGTCAGGTCACGTTCCCGTCAGCCCCTGAAAGCAGGCCTGTGCCCTCCTGGATCCTCTGGCTCAGCCCGGTGGTCGTGGCACCGCTCCTGGCGGTGCTCTGGATCACCTGGTCGGCGCGGCCCAAGGGCCTCGGGCAGGCGCGCGAGGGCGTGGAGCGGTATGACCGCTTCCGGGCGGCGCTGTCGGAGCACGACGATCCCGACGGCGGGGAGCCCCACCGCGAGCACCGCCGCCGCGCGAGCTAGCGCGGCGCAGTCTCTGGCCTAGTGCGTGCCCACGCAGAAGCCGTCGATGATCGGGCTGCGAGACCCCTCGTCGGGGAAGACGATGCAGAACTTCTTGCCCGACGTGATGGGCTCGGCGGCCGCCTGGCTGGCCGCGAGGGGCGCCCCGACGACGAGAAGCACTGCGGCGATGAGGATGCGGCGGATCACTGGGGGGCTCCCTGTTCGGTGTCGGACGTGCAGATGACGAGCGGATTGGTCGGGATCTCCTTGCAGGAGACTTCGGAGCTGGCAATGCCCACCTGGGTGATGCCGGTGGGGTTGTCAGGGAGCTCGGGGGCTAGCGTCAGCACGTTGCCGCCTTGCGACTGCGGGGCGTCGCACTTCGGCGACCCCGCGTAGATCCGGCCTGGCACGACGACTGTGGGGTAGCGGCTGTCAGGGGCGCGGTCGACGCACCGGTCGGCCTGGTCGCCGAGGCGGCTGAGGCCGCGGTGGAGCTCGTCGCCGAGTGTCTTCCGCTCCGCCGGGTCGGAGGCGGGGCCGTGCGGCGCGGCGACGGGGTGCACGTGCGGGGCGATGGCGAAGCCGTGGAGGACGTCGCTCGCCGTGCGCTCGACCACCGCGTGGCTCGGCCGGAAGAACTGCTCCTGCGCCGGCGTACCGGGGAGGGTGGCGAAGGGGCTCAGCACCAGCCCCCCGAGGATGGTGACACCGGCAGCCCCCATCGCGGCCGGCGCGGTGACCCGCGTCGCGGCCCGCCGCAGCTTGTCCGCCCAGCCGAGCCCCGCGACCCAGGGCGCGAGGACGGCCAGCCCGCCCACGGGCAAGGTGCCGCCGCGGGAGGAGTACTCCTTGCGGAGCGCCTTGCGGGCCCGGGTGAGGACGGACCGGACCGCGGGCTCCGTCATCCCGAAGCGCTCGCACAGCTCCTCGTAGGACTGCCCTTCGACCTCACGGGCCCACAGCAGCGACGCCTGCCGGGGCGGCATGGCGTCAAGGGCGTCCAGCGCCAGCCGCGCCTCGTCGCGGGCGACGACGACCTCGGCCGTGTCACGCCCGACGCGGCTGCCCTCGGGCACGTCCGCCACGGCGGTGTACCGACCGCGGACGCGGAGCCGGTCGATGACCAGGCGGCCCGTGACGACCGTGGCCCACGCGGCCAGGTCGTCCGCCGTACCGAGCTGCTCCCGGTGGGTGTAGGCGCGCAGCAGCGCCTCCTGCACCAGCTCCTCGGCCTCGTGCGTGTCGCCGAGCCTGCGGATGGCGTACCGGTGGAGGCGCGGGCGCAGGTGCAGCACCGCCTCGTCGAAGTCGAGGGGCGCGCTCGGGAGCAGCCGCAGCGCGGGAGGGGCTGCCGGTTCCCCGTAGGCGACCGGCAGGTCTTGGGCTGTCGACACCGGGACCTCTTCCGTCGGGGGCTGGGTAGACCCGACACAAGCTCAACGGACAGGGGCCATGGACCTCGCGCGTTCCGTCGCGCGAGTTTTGTGCAGTCTGGCACCGGTGGGCCCTTCCCACCAGTTGCGCCCGAATCCCTCCTGTCCCGACCGCGGCTCAAGGCACCCGGTCCAACGTGCCGATGCCGGAAAGGTCACGGCCTCGCCAGCCCCTGTCACGAAGGACCACTCATGGAGCACGTCGTCTTCTTCCCGGCTCACGACGGCACGCCCGCCTTCCGCCGGCTCGCCTCCCTCGAGGAGGCCGTGCGCCTCGTGGAGCACCTGCGCAACGCGGAGGGCGTCGACCACGTGTCGGTGCACGCGTTGACGGAGGTGCCGCTCGAGTTCAAGGCGTACTACCGGGTGGAGATGCCCGGTGGCGTGCAGGAGAGCGTGCCGGTCGCGCCGGTCGCGCCGGCGGGTGAGGTGGCCCCGGTCGTCGCGCCGGAGCAGGCCGCTGTCCCCGTGGCGCAGCCGGTCGCCCCGGCCGTGCCCGAGCAGGCGGAGCAGCCCCTCGCCGAGGCGCCCGCGCGGGCCTCGCTCGGGTTCTTCTCGCGCGGCTGATGCGCTCGACGGCGGAC
>Ga0190269_10000710_pt1 | contig 16675 bp, 16 predicted proteins | sample Popmic249IS_FD_133749 | JGI IMG/M metagenome (GOLD analysis project Ga0190269, IMG submission 133749) | Populus adjacent soil microbial communities from riparian zone of Blue River, Arizona, USA - 249 IS | ecosystem: Environmental > Terrestrial > Soil > Riparian zone | place: USA: Arizona...
CGCCGCCCGCGGCCCCCGGCAGCACGCGCATCAGCACCTCGTGGCAGATCTCGGCCGCCGCGGTGCGGGGCAGCGGCGCGATGCCGGCCAGGGCCGCCTTCTCGCCGGCGCCGCTGAGGCCTTCGCAGCGCGGATCGAGCACCAGCAGCACCCGCCATTCCGCCGGCAGGTCGATGTGTGCCAGCAGGGCGGCCGGGGAGCCGTCGGCGCGCGGGCCGCCGTCGACCAGCAGCCCGCCCAGGTCGAAGCCGGCCACGCCGACGCCCGAGCGCGCGCCGCGCCCGAGCGCGAAGGCCAGCTGCGGGGTGGTCAGCGGGATGTCGAAGCCGGTGCAGAAGGCGCGGCCCACCGCCAGCGCCAACTGGGTGCCGGAGCCGAGCCCGGCGTGCGGCGGCAAGGTGCTGCGCAGGCGCAGCGCGATCGGTGTGCGGCAGCCGGTGGCGCGGCGCAGGGCCTCGACGTGGCCGCGGGCGCGCTCCAGCGCTTGGTGGCCGCCGGCATCGCACGCGAAGCTGTCCCCCTGCGCGCATCCCAGCTCGACGACCGTTTCGGGCCCGTCGATCACCAGCCCCAGGCTGCCGAAGCGCCGCCCGAGGCTGCCTGCGGGATCGAGGAAGCCCAGGTGCAGCCGCCCGGGCGCCTGCACGCGAATCCGATCCAGGGGCCGGGTTCGCGGCGGCGCGCCGGCTTCGGTCTCGAACGCGGTGTGCATCTGCGGCCCCGGCTTGCTCAGCGGCTGCCGGGCACCAGCCCCTGGGCGATGAGCCGCAGGGCGGCGCTGCGCGCCGGCAGGGGCCGCGGCTCGCGCCGGCGCTCGATCATCACGCCGACCGCGGCCGTGTCGGCGAACTTGCGCGGCTTGGCGATGCGCACCCGCACCCAGTGCGCGTGGAAGTCGTCGATGGCGATGCGGGCGATCTGTTCCGCCAGCGCCTCCAGCAGCCGCACGCCGTGGCCCTGCAGCAGGGCGTGCACGCGCTGGCGCAGCTCGCCGTAGTCGATGGTGTCGGCGATGCAATCGGTGTCGCAGGCGCGCACGCGCGGCACGCCGGCGCAGACGTCGATGATCAAAGGCTGCGGCTGGTGCAGTTCGTTGTCGTGGATGCCGATCACCGTCTGGCCGGTGAAGCCTTCGATGAAGACCAGGTCCAGCGGCTCGGCGGCCGGGGCGCCGGGAAGGCGCTCGCCCGCGGCGGCATGGTCAAGGGCTTGGAACATGGAGACTCCCCGCGTTCGTTGATGCGTGCTGCGCAGCCGAAGCAACTTGCGGGCCATTGACGGCCCGGGCTTCGGCAGGCAGGTCGGCGGATCCCGGCGCGCCATCACTCCGGCGCCACGTACGGAAGTTCACAAATTCCCTAGACGCTACGCAACAGTCTGTTCCAGAATGCGGACGCAGTGTCCGGACATGTCCGCAGGCACCAGGAGCAGGGGGAGACAAACTCATGCCGATCTCGGATCCGCTGGATCATGCGCATCGTGTCATCGATGTCGTGCGCGGAGGACTCCTCCATGTCACGAGCGACGCGGTGGCGCACTCGTGGGCGCGCTGCGTCAAGGAACACGGGCTCGATCCCACCAAGCCGCGCCGGCCGCCGGTGCTGGGAAGCACCGACCTGCCCACGCGCATGCGCCGCATGGCGGCGGTGATCGACTGCGCGCGCTACGAGATGACCACGCTGTACCAGCAACTCGGGGATCCCGAGCTGGCCGTGGTCCTGACCGATACCGACGGCGTCATCCTGCACATGGTCACCTCGCAGGAGTTCGAACGCATGGCGCAACCGCTCGGCCTGGAGGTGGGCGCCGTCTGGAGCGAGGCGGAGGTCGGCACCAACGGCATGGGCACCTGCGTCGTCGAGGCCGGGCCGGTGGTGGTGCAGCAGGCGGACCACTTCCTGAGCCAGTACACCGGCCTGACCTGTTCGGCCGTGCCGATCCACGACCCGGCGGGCCAGATGACGGCGGTGCTGGACGTCAGCAGCCGCTCGATCCAGCCGCAAAAGCACCTGCTGCTGCTGCTGGGCATGACGGCGCGCATGATCGAGAACCGCCTGATCGACATGCGCTTTCGCGACGCGCACCCGATCCACTTCCACAGCCGCCCCGAGTTCGTCTACACCCTGCACGAAGGCAAGCTGGTGGTCGACGACAGCGGCCGCGTGCTGGCCGCCAACCGCAGCGCCCTGATGCAGCTCGAGATGAGCCATGGCGAGCTGCGCGGCGCGAAGCTGGAGCAGATCTTCCAGACCACGCTGGACGACATGCTGGAGCGCAGCCACCGCGCCGCCTTCCACCCGATCGTCACCTACCGCGCCCATGCGGCCAACCGCTTCTTCGCCGTGGCGCGGCTGCCCGCCGGCGAGGAGAACGGTGGTCTGCCGAGACCGGCGGTACCGGCGGTACCGGCGCGCCCGCGCCTGATCGCGCCGCTGCTGCCTCCCGCCGCGGTCCCGGTCGCGCGCGGCAGCCGCGGCCCGGCCGGTCCGGCGCTGCCGGCCGCCACCTTCGGCGATCCGCGGCTGGTGGCCCACCTCGCCACCGCCCGGCGCGTGATCGCCGGCGGCACGCCGCTGCTGCTGCGCGCCGAGACGGGCGCCGGCAAGGAGGTGTTCGCCCGCGCCGTGCATGCCTCCGGCAACCGGGCGGACGGCCCCTTCGTGGCGATCAACTGCGCGAGCCTGCCGGAGACGCTGATCGAGGCGGAGCTGTTCGGCTATCGCGCCGGCGCCTTCACCGGCGCGGAGAAGGGCGGCCGGCGCGGCAAGATCGTGCAGTCCGACGGCGGCACCCTGTTCCTCGACGAGATCGGCGACATGCCGCTGCCCCTGCAGGCGCGCCTGCTGCGGGTGCTGGACGAACGCATGGTCACCCCCCTGGGCACGGACGAGGCGCGACCGGTGGACTTCCACCTCATCAGCGCGAGCCACCGCAACCTGGCCGAGATGGTCGCCGAGGGGGCCTTCCGCGAGGACCTGTTCTACCGCCTCGCCGGCATCGAGCTGCAGCTGCCGCCCCTGCGCGACCGAAGCGACCGCGCCGACATCATCCGCAACCTGCTGGTGGCCGAAGGCCGCGGCGACGCGGCGGTCACGCCCGCGGCCTGGGACTTGCTGCTGCGCCATCCATGGCCTGGCAATCTCCGACAACTGCACCACGTGCTGCGCAGCGCGGTGGCGCTCGCGGCGGGGGCCCCGCTGGGGCTGGAGCACTTCCCCTCGCTGGCCATGCCGGCCGTGCAGCCGGCGGCGGCCAGCCCCGTCGCGGCCATGCCGGAGCCACCGGTGCTGCCGCCGCAACTGGCGCAGGAGCGCCAGTCGCTGCTGAACCTGCTGGAGGCGCAACGCTGGAACGTGAGCCACGTGGCGAAGTCGCTGGGGGTGAGCCGCAACACTCTGTACCGCCGGATGCACAAGCTGCTCATCCCGGTGACGCACAGCGCCTGAGCGATTCCGGCCGCTTCGCCTGGGGCGTCACCGGCTCGGGGCACTTCCTGCTGGAATCGCTCGCGCTGGCCGAGCGGCTGCCGCGGGTGGACCTGTTCCTGTCCGCCGCGGCGGAGGAAGTCCTGCCCATGTATGGCGTGTCGCTGGAAGCGCTGCGCGAGCGCTTCCGCATCTTCCGCGACAAGACCGCCAGCTCGGTGCCGGTGGGCACCCTCTACGAGGAGCACTACCACACGCTGGTGATCGCCCCGGCCACCAGCAACACGGTGGCCAAGTGCGCCCTGGGCATCAGCGACACGCTGCCCACCAACATGTTCGCGCAGGCCGGCAAGCTGGGCATCCCCAGCTTCGTGTTCGCCTGCGACACCGAGCCGGTGGTGGTCACCCGCGCGCCGCACGACTGGGTGACGCTGCGCCCCCGCCGGATCGAATTCGACAACCTGGAGCGGCTGCGCGCCATCGACCACTGCAGCGTGGCCGGCTCGATGGCCCAGCTCGAAGCAACGCTCGATGCGCGCCTGCGGGCGCTGTCGCTGGCATGGAACACATCGTCTTCCTGACCGGCCGCCTGGCCGAACCGGCGCTGCGGCGCGTGCTGGGGCAGGTCGCGCCGGCGGGCGCCGACGCCCCCTTCACCTGGGAGGTGCGCGAGATCGGCCTGCAGGTGGCCGCGCTCATGACCGCCGACATGGTGCAGCGCCGGGTCGCCGGGACCGTGGCCGCGGACCGCATCCTGCTGCCGGGCCGTTGCCGCGGCGACGTCGAGGCCCTGTCGGCGCATTTCGGCATCCCGGTGCAGCGCGGCCCCGAGGAACTGAAGGACCTGCCGCAGTTCTTCCGCCGCCAGGCGCGGCCGGTCGACCTGGACGATTACGCGATCGCGATCTTCGCCGAGATCGTCGATGCGCCGCGCCTGTCGGTGGATGCGATCGTGGAGCGCGCGCTGGCCTTCGCGGCCGACGGCGCCAACGTGATCGACCTGGGCGGCCTGCCCGACACGCCGTTCCCGCACCTCGAAGACAGCGTGCGGGCGCTCAAGGACCGCGGCCTGCGCGTGAGCGTCGACTCGCAGGACACCGACGAACTGCTGCGCGGCGGCCGCGCCGGCGCCGACTACCTCCTCAGCCTCACGCTGGAGACGCTGTGGATCGCCGGGGAGGTCGCCGCCACGCCGGTGGTGATCGCGCGCGACCCGGCCGACGAAGCCTCGCTGTGGGAAGCGGTCGAACGCATGCAGGCCAGCGGCCGGCCCTTCCTGGCCGATGCCATCCTCGATCCGATCCCCTACGGGCTGCTGGCCTCGCTGGTGCGCTACCAGCGCCTGCGCGAACGCTTCCCGCAGGTGCAGATCCTCATGGGCGTGGGCAACCTGACCGAGCTGGTCGAGGCGGACACGAGCGGCATCAACGCCGTGATGATGGGCATCGCCGCGGAACTGCGCGCCAGCGCCATCCTCACGACGCAGGTCAGCCCGCACGCGCGGCGCGCCGTGCGCGAGGCCGACTGGGCGCGGCGCATCATGCATGCGGCCGTCTCGCAGCAGCTGCTGCCCAAGGGACTGAGCGACCAGCTCATGACGGTGCACGCCAAAAGCCCTTTTCCCGACGCGCCCGAGGAGATCGCGGCCATCGCCAGCCAGGTGCGCGATCCCAACTTCCGGGTGCAGGTGTCGCAGCAGGGCGTGCACGTCTACAACCGCGAGGGCCTGCACGTGGCGCAGGACCCGTTCGCGCTATGGCCGCAGCTGCAGCTGCAGGACGACGCCAGCCACGCCTTCTACATCGGCGTGGAGGTGGCGCGGGCGCAGATCGCCTGGCAGCTGGGCAAGCGCTACGTGCAGGACCAGCCCCTGGACTGGGGCTGCGCCGTGGAGCGCGAATGCGAGGACCTGCAGCGCTGGAAGGCACCGGGCACCACGATGACGAACAGGGGACCGACATGAGCGATCGCATCTTCGAGACGGTGGTCACGACCTGTTCACCCGCGGGCGTGGTGCATGTCGCGCCCATGGGCGTGCGCTACGTCGAGGGCGAGGTGGTGCTCAAACCCTTCCGGCCCTCGCAGACGCTGGACAACATCGTGTCCACGCGCCGCGCGGTGCTCAACGTGATCACCGACGTGCGGGTGTTCGCCGGCTGCGTGACCGGGCGCCGCAGCTGGCCCACGGTGCCGGTCAACGCGCCGGACGGCACCTGCGCGCAGCGCCTGGCCTGCGCCCATTCGCATGCCTTGCTGCGCCTGGCGAGCACCGACGACGACGCCCAGCGGCCCACCTTGCGGCTGGTGCGCATGCACGAGGCGCAGCACTCCGCCTTCCGCGGCTTCAACCGGGCCCAGGCCGCCGTGATCGAGGGTGCGGTGCTGGTCAGCCGGCTGCACCTGCTGCCGGCGGAGAAGGTCGACAGCGAGCTGGCCTACCTGCGCATCGCCATCGACCGGACCGCCGGGGCCGAGGAACTGGAAGCCTGGGGCTGGCTGCTCGAGGCGGTGGCCCGGCATCGCGCGCCGGCGACGGAGGCCGCATGACGCTGCGCCTGCTGGTGAGCGTGCGCGACCTCGACGAGGCCTTGGCCGCCGCCGACGCCGGCGCGGATTTCATCGACCTGAAGGAGCCCGCCGACGGCGCGCTCGGCGCCCTCGCGCCCGCCCGCGTGGCGCAGATCGTGTCGGTGCTGCGCATGCGCCATCCGTCCCTGCGCATCAGCGCCACCGTCGGCGACCTGCCGGCGCGCGAGCAGGCCGAGATCCTGCGCCGGGTGGAGCGCGTCGCCTCCTGCGGCGTCGACTACGTGAAGGTGGGCCTGTGGCCCGCGCCCGGCGTCGCCGCGGCCGCGGCCCTGCGCGGCCTGGTCGATGCGCTGGCGGCCTGTCCGGCGCACGTCGTGCCGGTGCTGGTGGCGGACGCCGGCGTCGACGAAGCCCTGCTGGGCTACGCGCTGCGCCGCGGATCCTTCCCCGCGCTGATGGTCGATACGGCGGAAAAGCGGGCCGGCAGCCTGCTGCAGCGGCTGCCGCTGCCGGTGCTGGCGGCCTTCGTCGAAGCGGTGCGCGCGCGCGGTGCGATGGCCGGCCTGGCCGGCTCGCTGCGGGTGGAGGACGCCTTCGCGTTGCGGGCGCTGGCGCCGGACTTCGCCGGCTTCCGGGGCGCTGTCACGCGTGGCGCGCGCACGGGGGTGCTCGATCCGCGGCGGGTGCGGCAGCTACGCCGCCGGCTTGCGGCGGGGACGGGCGCCCCGCTGGCCGCCGCTGCGTGAGGCGAGCACGCGCGCCAGCGCCAGCGGCGGCCGGAAAACCGCGCGCCCCAGCAGCCCGTCGCGCACCTGTTCCATCGCGTCGCAGGCCACCACCTCGATGGGGAAGGGCGCGTCGCGCGACCATGCATCGAATTGCGCATCGAGCACGCCCTGGGCGGCCAGTTCGGCGAAGGTGCTGCCCGGCACCACCGGACAGGCCTTCACCAGCACCAGCCGTTCCGCGTTGAGGACGCGGGCGAGCCACAACGCCAGGCTGTCGCTCGTCACGTCCCAGCGCGTGAGCAGGTCGGGGGCGTCGCGCAGCAGCCCGAAGGGCAGCCACAGTGCCGGGTGGCCGGCATGCAGCGCGCGCCGGATGCCGGCCTCGTCGGGGGCCAGCGTCAGGCGCGGTTCCAGTGCGTGGAACAGGTGGGCCGTCTGCGCCATCGCCAGCACGGCCATGTTGTGCGCCGCCAGGTCGGGGAAATTCCAGTGCCGCTGCGAGGTGCGCACGGCGTCGGCAAACACGCCGCCGCCGGGGACGACCGTCACGCGGCCGCCGCCCAGCTCCGCCAGCATGGCGAGCCACAGCACCACGCGCGGGTCATGCGCGAGGCTGCCACCGAGCTTGACGATCCACATCGCTCATCCCCGCTCGCAGGCGAGCAGTGCCACCGAGACGGCGGGCGCGCAGACGTCGGCCCAGCCGGCGAGCGCCGCATCCGGCGGCGACCCGGGCAGCGCGACGTCGGCGTAACGCAGGAAGGGCCGGCCGCTGCGACGCGCGATGGCGGCGGCGAGGAAGGCACCGCAGCCGGCGCCGATCACGGGGGCGTCGGCGGCCAGCCCGGCCGCCATGGCCACGCGCGCGAGTTGCTCCTCGATCTCGCGCACCTGTGCGTCCTTCCACCAGCGCGCCAGCGCCAGCCATTCGGCCGCGCTCGCGTCGGCGGCGTCGCGGCCGACCATCCGCGCCAGGCGCTGCCGGCTCGCGATGGCGTCCTTGCCGCGGCCGTCGGCCGTGCCGGACTGGTCGTGCGCCGGATCGAGTTCGCCGGTGAGGCGGTAGACGTCGGCCGTGGTGGCGAAGAACTCGTTCATGACGTTGGCCGTGCCGCCGCGCCACGCCACCCGCGGACCGAGCGCACACAGCGGCGTGCGCACCACGCCCTGGTAGACCAGCTCGCCGGTGACGAGCCGCTCGGCGTCGCTGGCGCCCTGTGCCGCCACGCTTCCGGCACGCAGGGGGATGAGGTCCGTCGTGGTGCTGCCGATGTCCACCAGCAGTCCCTGCGGCACCCGCGCCGCGAGCACCCGTGCCGTGGCACACCAGTTGGCCGAGGCGATGCCGCGCCAGCCCCGGCCGGCATCGCGCGGCACGCGCCAGCCGGCCTCGGCGTCGAACAGGCGCAGCGAGGGGCCGAGGGAGGCCGCGAGGCGTTCGGCGATGCGCGCCACGCCCTGTTCGCGGTCCTCGAACAGGTCGACCATCTCGCCGGTCATGGTGGCGGCGTGTTCCAGCCCGCCCGTCCAGGCCTCGGACCAGCGCGCCCGGGCGTGGCCCAGCGCCGCATCGAGGTGCTCCATGCCCTGCCACAGGGGGCAGGGCCACTGGGCGATGTCGCGCAGCAGGCCGCCCTGGAGCAGGCAGCCCTTGACGTGGGCGCCGCCGATATCCCAGCCGAGTTGCAGGCGATCCGCGTCAGGCAGGGGCATGGTCGGCTACCTTCCCGGCGTGCAGCGCAAGAACTTCCCGCGCCACGTTGCGATGCAGGATCGCGGACAGGCCGACATAGGCGCAGGTCACCCGCGGATTGACTTCGATGACCACCGGTCCTTCCTTTTCGTTCCACACCAGGTCGATGCCGACATAGCCGCGCAGCCCCGGGATGGCCGCGGCCACCCGCGGGGCCAGCGCATGCAGCGTGGCCGCACGGGCGTCTCCGGCGGCCAGAGCCGCTGGCTGCACGCCCAGGTCGTGCAGCCAGCCCCCGGCATCCACCACCAGCTGCTGACGGTTCACTGCCAGCGGCCGTGCAAGATCCGGACCGACGATCATCGACACGGAGAGCGCTTCGCCGGCGATGAATGGCTCCGCCATGGCGTGCCGGCCGGCGCGCCGGCGCTCCTGCAGGTCCGCGCCGGCCGCCTCCCGGGTGGGGTGCCAGCGGGTTTCCATCGCGCCGGCGCCGTCGTCCGGCTTCACGATCCACGCGCCTGCGTGCCGCTCGCCGAAGGCCAGCGGCGTGGCGATGCCGGCGGCCGCCAGCGCGGCGCAGGTGGCGCCCTTGCTGGCAGCGACGCGGATCGCGCCCGCGCTGCAGCCGATCCAGCGGGCCGGCCCCACGGCCTCGCAGAGGCGCAGCAGCAGGCCGTCCGATTCCGGCGCGATGATCCAGCACAGCTCGTGCCGCAGGGCCTGCCGGCGCACGAACGCGACGGCGTCTTCGCCGGCCTGCGCCGTCGCCGTGCGCAGCCCATGGCTTGCCTCTTGCTGGTCCACGGCGACGGTGACCGCGACCCCCGCGATGCGCGCCAGGTCGGCCGCGACGGCATCGCGCATGCCCCGGCCGGCCGCGAGCATCTCCCCGTGCGCGGCGGAGCCGGGCCCCAGCGCCTGCGTGGTTTCCGCATCTCCCGCGCTCAGGGGTTCATAGACGAAGATGCGAGCCATGCCTTCTCCCATCGCTGCAGGTGTCCAGGTGATTCCGGTCGTCGACCTCCTGGGCGGCCACGTGGTGCGCGGCGTGCGCGGCGAGCGCCACGCCTACCGGCCGATCGTTTCGCGCCTGGCCGACGGCAGCGCACCGGGCGCCATCGCCCGCGCGCTGCGGGCCGCGGCGCCGCCCCCGGCCGGCGCGCAAGCGGTGCTGTACATCGCGGACCTCGATGCGATCCAGGGCGGTGCCGCCCACGTGGCCGTGTTGCGCGAACTGCTGCAGGACCAGCCCGACCTGTGCCTCTGGCTGGACGCCGGCTTTGCCGAACCGGGCGCGGTCCGCGCGCTGCGCGCGGCGATCGGCCCGGCCGCCGCGCGGGTGCGGCCGGTGTACGGCAGCGAGTCGCTGGCCAGCGCGGCGGCGCTGGACGAACTCGCCCTCGATCCCGATGCCATCCTCTCGCTCGATTCGCGGCTGGAACGCCCGCTCGACCCCTCCGGCAGCTGGCAGCGGCCGCAGGCCTGGCCGCGCACCGTGATCGTGATGACGCTGGACCGCGTGGGTGCCGGCAGCGGCCCCGACCTGGGCACCTTCGCCCGCCTGCGCGCGCTCGCCCCGGACCGTTCCTGGATCGGCGCCGGGGGCGTGCGCGACGCCGCCGACCTGCGCGCGGCAGGCGAAGCCGGCGCCGCCGGCTGGCTGGTGGCCAGCGCGCTGCACGACGGCACCCTGCAACCCCCTTGAACGCACATGCCCGGCCATGGGCCGGGCGATTCAGGAACCGTGCCATGGAGTGGCAGGGGGGCGCGCCGTCCCAATCCGTCACACAGTGTTCCACTTCCGCAGGGCAGACTGCGCTTTGCCTGGCCCGGCTGCCCGGCCGCGCCGCTTGGCACACGGCTTGCGGTCGTCCGCCTCGTGGAGCCCGACTGGACCTGCCCCTTCTGCTCGCTTCTGTGCGACGGCTTCGCGCTGGAGCGCGGGGCCCAGCCGCCCGTGCTGCACGGAAGCGACTGCCCGCGGGCCCGCGCGGGGCTCGCGGCGCACGCGCGGCACGAAGCCCCGGTGGCATCGATCGACGGCATCGCGGCAACAGCGGACGATGCGATCGGCGAAGCGGCCCGCCGGCTCGCGGCCTGGCGCCAGCCGTTGTTCGGTGGCCTGGGCACCGACATGGCCGGTGCCCGCGCGCTGTTCCGCCTGGCCGCGCGCACCGGCGCCATCTACGACCACGGCGACGGCGAAGCCCTGGTGCACGGTTTGCGCGCGCTGCAGGATCGCGGCCAGTGCTACACCACCCTGGGCGAGATCCGCGCCCGCGCCGATGTCATCGTCTGCGCCGGCACGCAGGCCGTGGCGCATTACCCGGAGTTCTTCCGCCGCTGCGGGCTGGAGGATCCCGCCACGCCCTGCCGCCGGCTCGTGTTCCTCGGCGCGGAGCCGCCGCCCGGCCTGCCCGATGCGGTGCCGATGCTGCACATCGCGGGCTCCGGCGACCTGGGCGCCGATCTGCAGCAGTTGGCCGCGCTCACCGCCGGCGCCCGCTGCCGCGCGCCGGACCCGCAGCTCGTGCAGCTCGCCGCCACGCTGCGCGAGGCACGCTATGCCGTGCTGGTGTGGGAAGCCGCGATGCTGCCCGCCCATGGCGCGCTGCTCGTCGAGCTGCTGAACCGCATCGCCGCCGGCTTGAACCGCAGCACCCGCGCCGCCACCTTCGCGCTCGGCGGCAGCGACGGCGCCTATGCCGCGCAACAGGTGTTCACCTGGCTGTCGGGCCTGCCGCTGCGCACGCGCGCCGGCGCCCGCGGCCTGGAGCACGACCCGGTGCGCTTCGCCAGCGCCCGCCTGCTTCAGGACGAGGCCGTCGACGGCCTGCTGTGGGTCTGGAGCTTCGCACCCGAGCGCCTGCCGCCGACCACGAAATTGCCGCGCGTCGTGCTCGGCCCGCCCGGCATGGGGCCGCGGCTGCGGCAGGCGGAGGGCGCGCAGCAATGTGTCTTCCTTCCCGTCGCCACCCCGGGCTTCAACGCCGCCGGCCACCTGTTCCGCACCGACGGCGTGGTCGTCCCGCTGGTGGTGGCCCGCGACGAAGGGCTGTCCGGCGTGGCCGATATCGCCGCGCGCCTGCTCGAACGGCTGGAGCCGGTGGCATGACGACAAGGCGACTGCGCGGCGGCCGCGTCTTCGATCCCGTCCACGGCGTCGACGGCGAGGTGCGCGACGTGGTGATGCGCGACGGCCGCATCGTGGCCTGCGATCCGCGCGAGGCCGTCGACGAGGACATCGATGCGGCGGGCTGCATCGTTCTGGCCGGCGGCATCGACCTGCACAGCCACATCGGCGGCGGCAAGGTCAACCTCGCACGGCTGCTGCTGCCGCAGGACCACCGTCGCGGCTTCGATGCGCTTCCGCCCCCCGGCAACGCGCTGGAACTGCCCTCCTGCGGGCACTGCACGCCGGGGACGCTGGCGACGGGCTACCGCTACGCGGAGATGGGCTACACCTCCGTCTTCGAGCCCGCCATGGCGGCGAGCAACGCGCGCCATGCCCACATGGAAATGGGCGACGTGCCGATCGTCGACCACGGCGCCTACGTGATGCTCGGCAACGACGAGCGCCTGCTGGAACTGCTGGCGAAAGGCACCGACCCGCAGCGCCTGCGCGACTACGTGGGCTGGGTGGTGCACGCGACCAAGGCGCTGGGCGTCAAGGTCGTCAACCCCGCCGGCATCTCGGCCTTCAAGTTCAACCAGCGCAAGCTCGATGTCGACGAGCCGCACGTGCACTGGCAGGTGACGCCACGGCAGGTGATCGCCACGCTGGCGCGTGCGGTGCACGAACTCGGCCTCGCGCACCCGCTGCACATCCACGCCAGCAACCTCGGGGCGGCCGGCAACATCGCATCGACCCTGGCCACGATGGAAGCGCTGGAAGGCCTGCCCGGGCACCTGACGCACGTGCAGTTCCATTGCTACGGCACGGAGGGGCCGCGCAGCTTTTCTTCCGCGGCGCTGGCGCTGGCCGAGGCGCTGGAGAGACATCCCAACTGCTCGATCGACGTCGGCCAGGTGCTGTTCGGCCAGACCGTCACGGCCTCGGGCGACACCATGCGCCAGCACGTCAACGCCGGCGTCGCGCACCCGCGCAAGGCCATCCTCGCCGACATCGAATGCGATTCGGGCTGCGGCGTGCTGCCCTTCCGCTACCGCGAGCAGAGCTATGTCAATGCCTTGCAGTGGAGCATCGGCCTGGAGCTGTTCCTGCAGGTGCGCGACCCGTGGCGCGTGGTGCTGACGACCGACCACCCCAATGGCGCGCCTTTCACCAGCTACCCGCACCTGATGCGGCTGCTGATGGACAAGCCCTTCCGCGACGAGCAGCTCGCGCGCCTGCATCCGGACGTGGCGGCGCAGTCGGCCCTGAAGCACATCGCCCGCGAGCTGACGCTGTCGGAGATCGCGATCATGACCCGCGCCGCGCCGGCGCGGCTGCTCGGATTGCGCGACCGCGGGCACCTGGGCGAAGGCGCGGCGGCGGACGTGGCGGTGTACCGCGAGCAGGGCGATGCCGAGGCCATGTTCACGCGCGCCGCCTGGGTCTTCAAGGATGGCGAGCCGGTGGTGCGCGAGGGCAGGGTGGTCGCCACCCCGGTCGGCGCGACGCATTTCGCGCAGCCCGTGTTCGACGCCGGCGTCGAGCGCCTGCTCGATGACAGCCCGCTGGGCGTGCACCGCCGCTATGCGGTGATCGGCCACGACGAGCTCTGCGCCTGCGGCAACGGTGGCCGGCTGCTGCCCTCGGCGTGCGAGGCGCGGAGCGCGTGATGCGCATCAACGGCATCGCCATCGACGACAGCTTCGCGGAGGCCTTCCCGATGAAGGCCACGCGGCTGGTGATCACGGCCCACGACCGCACCTGGGCGATGCATGCGGCGGTGAGCGCCACCGGCATGGCCACCTCGGTGATCGCCTGCGGCTGCGAGGCGGGCATCGAGCGCGAGCTGGCGCGCGAGGAAACGCCCGACGGCCGCCCCGGCGTCGCCATCCTGCTGTTCTCGGTCTCGGGCAAGGAACTGGCCAAGCAGGTGGAGCGGCGCGTCGGCCAGTGCGTGATGACCTGTCCCACCACCGCGGTGTTCGCCGGGCTGCGCGAGGGCGAGCCGGTGCCGCTGGGGCGCAACCTGCGCTTCTTCGGCGACGGCTGGCAGATGGCCAAGGTGATCCAGGGCGTGCGCTACTGGCGCGTGCCGGTGATGGACGGCGAATTCGTGGCGCAGGAAACCACGCCGGTGATCAAGGGCGTGGGCGGCGGCAACCTGCTGCTGCTCGGGCGCGACACCGATGGCGCACTGGCCGGCGCGAGCGCCGCGGTGCAGGCCATGCGCGGCGTGCCGGGCGTGATCATGCCCTTCCCCGGTGGCGTCGTGCGTTCGGGCTCCAAGGTGGGCAGCAAGTACAAGGCGGTGGTGGCCTCCACCAACGATGCGTTCTGCCCCTCGCTCGTCAACCTGAGCCCGCGCAGCGAACTCGATGAGGAGGTGCGCTGCGTGCTGGAGGTCGTGATCGACGGGCTGGCCGAAGCGGATGTCGCCGCGGCCATGCGCGCCGGCATCGCCGCCGTGGTGGAGCGCGGCGCGGGGGCGGGCATCACGCGGATCTCCGCCGGCAACTACGGCGGCAAGCTGGGGCCCTTCCATTTCCGGCTGCACGCGCTGGCGCCGCAGGGGGCAGCGCAGTGAGGCACACGCTCGTCACGCGCGGGAAGCCGACGCTGCGCATCGACGCGCGCTCCATCGTCCCGGCCACGCTGTGCGCCCTCTCCCGCGAGGAGCTCCTGCGCACGCTGCTGCCCCACGGGCGCGAGGCGGTCCCGATCGGCGAATGGTTCGAGGTGCGCTCGGAAAGCGCCGACGACGCGCAGCCCTGGCTGCGGCTGGAAGGCGAACTGGCGCGCTTCGACCACCTCGGCGCCGGCATGGCCGCGGGGATCCTGGAGCTGCACGGCTCGGTGGGCGATGGCGTCGGCATCGGCATGAGCGGCGGCACGCTGCGCGTAGACGGCAGCGCGGGCGCGCTGGCGGGCTGCGCGATGAGCGGCGGCTGGCTCGAAGTGATTGGCGACGTGGCCGACTTCGCCGCCAGCGCCTTGCCCGGGGAGATGGAGGGCATGCGCGGCGGCACGCTGCTCGTGCACGGTCGCGCCGGGGCGCGGCTGGCGGACCGCATGCGGCGCGGCACGGTCGCCGTCCACGGCGATGCCGGCGAGTTCCTGGCCTCGCGCATGGTCGCGGGCACGGTCGCCATCGGCGGCGCCTGCGGGCCGCACCCGGGCTGGGGCATGCGGCGCGGCACCATCGTCTTCGCAGGGGAAGCGCCGCCGCCACCCGCCACCTTCGTTCCCGTGCTCTCCGACGCCGAGGTGATCTGGCAATTGCTGGCCCGCGACCTGGAACGCTTCGGCAGCCGCTTCGACGGCCTGCCGCGGCGTGCGGTGCGCCGCTGGGCGGGCGACCTCGCGGTGGAAGGCAAGGGCGAGTGGCTGGTGCCGCACTGACGCCGCCCCTTCCATGGAGATCGCGCTCTTCGACCTGGACCACACGCTGATCCCCTTCGACAGCGGCTCGGTCTTCACCCGGCACCTGGCCGAACGCGGCGCTTTGCCGCCCGAATTCGAGGCGCAGTACCTGGCGTACTGCCGGCGCTATGCCGAGGGCACCGTGGACATGGTGCAGATGCACCGCTTCACCGTGGGCGCGCTGGGCGCGCACGAGCCCCCACGGCTGGCGCAGTGGATGTACGAATTCCGCGAGACGATAGCCCCGCGCATTCCGCGCCGCGCGCGCGAGCTGGTGCAGCATCACCAGGCGGCCGGCCGCGCCTGCGCGCTGGTGACCGCCACCACCCGCTTCGTCGCCGAGGCCTTCGGCACGCTCCTCGGGTTGGAAACGGTGCTGGCCACGCAGCCGGCGCTGGGCCCGGACGGCCGCTACACCGGAGAGATCGTGGGCCAGCCCTGCTTTCGCGAGCACAAGCGGGCGCACGTGCAGCAGTGGCTGGCGCAGTGCGGCAGGCGCTGGAGCGACGTGCAGCGCAGCTGGTTCTATTCCGATTCGGCGAACGACCTGCCGCTGCTGGAAGCGGTGAGCGACCCGGTCGCCGTCGACCCGGATGCGCGCCTGCTGGCCATCGCGCAGGCGCGCGGCTGGCCGGTGATCAGCCTCGCCGGGCGGTGAACCCGCTCAGCGCTGCACCGGCTCGGCTTCGCTGCGCTCGCAGTGCACGTGCAGCATCGACGAGCCGACCGGCAGGTACGAGCCGTAGCGCAGGATGTACTCGCGCTGCACCGCGTAGGCCTGGTGCTCCCACTGGATCGATTGCTCGCACGAGGGCGCGCTGGTGAAGGCGACGCCGCCCTTGAGTGCGTCGTCCCCGCGGGCCACGCCCTGCAGGTAGTGCACCATCTCGTGGACGACGATGGAACTGGCGAACAGGTTGTTCTCGGGGTCCAGGCCCTCGTCGATGTAGACGTTCCTGCCGCCGGCATACCACCCCAGCACCTTGCAGGGCTGGCCGTGGCAGGCCTGGTCGACGAAGAACGCGTGCGGTTTGGTGACGACCACAGGCGGCTCGGCAGGGGCAGGGTAGCCCGAGAGAGTGACGGCCCAGGACAGCAGCGTGGCGAAGAGATCAGCAGTCATGGGTAACCACTCTATAGGGTTAACCCATGATGAGCATGCATCCGTCTGTCAGCCAAATGGCTCAATTCGAGACGGACAAGGCGCCTACAGGCGCATGGCCGATCAACGGTCGGCGCGGTCCAGGTTTTCGGCCCGGTCCAGGCCCTTGGCTTGGTCCAGGCCAAGGACCCCGCGCAGCACGGTGCCGGCCAGGTCGCACTCCGTGAAGTCGGCGCCGACCACATTCGCGCCTGTGAGGTCCGCGCCCGCCAGCCTGGCCCGGAAGAGGTTGGCGCCGCGGAGATCGGCATTGCGCAGGTCGGCGAAGCCCAGCAGGGTGCGGTTCAGGTCGGCGCCAGCCAGGTTGGCCCCCGCGAGCTTCGCGCCGGTGAGGTCGGTGCGCATCTGGCCCATGCCCTGGTTGCGGATGTTCACGCCGATGCGTGCCTGCGAGAGGTCCGCGCCGCTCAGGTCGGCACCGGGCAGGTCGGCGATCATGCGCGCGCCGCGCAGGTCGGCCGACTTGAAGATCGGCATCTTGCGGACCGTGCCGCCGAGGATCACCACCGACAGCAGGCTGGCATCGCGCAGGTTGGCGCCGGTGAAGTCCGCGCCCATGAGCCAGGCGCCATTGAGGTTGGCGCCGGCCAGGTCGACGCC
>Ga0190269_10000711_pt1 | contig 16643 bp, 12 predicted proteins | sample Popmic249IS_FD_133749 | JGI IMG/M metagenome (GOLD analysis project Ga0190269, IMG submission 133749) | Populus adjacent soil microbial communities from riparian zone of Blue River, Arizona, USA - 249 IS | ecosystem: Environmental > Terrestrial > Soil > Riparian zone | place: USA: Arizona...
GGCCGGGCGGGACTGGCCGGGCGCGGAACGGCCGCCACGGTCTCCCTCGCCGACGCCGACGTCGCGCTCGCCGCGATCGGCACCGACGACGAGGTGGGCTTGCCGGGAACCGGCCCGGTGGCGTTCGGGGCGCTCCCCTTCCGGCGAGACGGCGCCGCTCCCCTGGTGGTCCCCGAGGTGGTGTGGGGGCGCGCCGAGGACGGCACGCGCTGGGTGACCACGATCGGCCCACGAGGCGCGACGCACCCCGACGTCGCCGCCGCGTGCAACCCGGGCGCGGCGCCCGCGGCGGATGCCGCGACGGCACCAGGACGGGTGACGGTGGCGCCGGTCCGGCCGGCCGACTGGTGGTGCGAGCTGGTGGCCACCGCCACCAAGGCGATGCGCGAGTCGGGCCCCGACGGGCTGCGCAAGGTCGTGCTCGCGCGCGAGCTGCGGGTGGAGGCCGACCGCCCCTTCGACCGCGGGGCGATCCTCGCCCGGCTGCGGGCCGCCTACCCGGGGTGCTTCCTGTTCCACGTCGACGGGTTCCTCGGAGCCAGCCCCGAGCTGCTCGTGGGGCGCAGCGGCGACGTCGTGCGGGCCCAGCCCATGGCGGGGACCGCACCGCGCGGCGGCGACCCCACCACCGATGCCCGCCTCGGCGCCTCCCTGCTCGCGTCGCCCACCTACCGGCAGGAGCACCAGATCACGATCGACATGGTGCACGACACGTTGCTGCCGTGGTGCTCCTACCTCGACTACGAAGCGGAGCCGTCGGTGGTCGGCGTGGCCAACGTGCAGCACCTCGCCACGCTCGTGGAAGGCCGCCTGTCCCAGCCCGCGCCGTCGATCCTCGAGCTGGTCGCGGCCCTGCACCCCACACCAGCAGTGAGCGGCTGGCCCCGCGACCTCGCCGACGCCTGGATCGTCGAGCACGAGGGGTTCGACCGAGGTCGCTACGCAGGCGCGGTCGGGTGGGTCGACGGCCGAGGCAACGGCACCTGGGCGGTGAGCATCCGCTGCGCCGACGTGAGCGGCTCCACCGCCCGGCTCTGCGCGGGCAACGGCATCGTCGCCGACTCCGACCCCGCCACCGAGCTCGCCGAGACCCAGGCCAAGCTCCAGGCCATCCTCAGCACCCTCACCAGGGTCTGACGGTCACTCCTCAAGAGCCGAGCCGAGAGGCGAGGCGACCAGGTGCGCAGTGCCGCCGTTCCAGCGGTACCCCGTCCAGCCCCGCCCCTGTCCGCGCACCTCCTCAGAGGGCGCGGCGGACCGCGGCGGCCACCTCGGGGGCGCCGGAGCCAAGCACCACCGTGAAGTGGTTGGTGTCCTCGACGACCGTCTCCTCGACCACGGTGGGCCAGCGGTGGCGCACGGCCGCCAGCGCCTCGGACGGGTAGAGCGGATCGCCGTCGAGCAGGCCCCTGGGCGCGAAGAGCAGGCGGGCTGGGCACGTGAGCGCGTCGATCGCGTCGCGCACCGCGGGCACCGTGAGCTGCTCGGTCGCGTCGGCTCGCACTGCATCGATCGACACGCTCGACCGGCACGCTGGCGGGGTGCCCTCGAGGTCGTGGTCCACGTAGGCCTCCACGACGTCGCTCCAGTACGACCCGCCCACGGCCGGGTGGCCCTGCCAGAACTCGCGATAGGCCGCCCGATCGGCGAAGGTCATCGACAACCGAGCGATCGACGGTCCGAGGATGGCGTGGAGCACGGCGTCCACGTCGACCTCCGGTGGCAGTGGGAGCGCGATCCCGCCGTCGACGAGGACCACCGACCGCACGCGGGTGGGGTGCCGCACGGCTGCGCTGGCCACCACCCAGGCACCCATCGAGTGCCCGAGCAGGGTCGCGTCCGCGACGTCGAGGTGGTCGAGCAGCGCCACGACGTCGTCGGCGTGCGCCGTGATGCCGAACGGCCCGGTGATGGCGTTGCTGCGGCCCCGCCCACGAAGGTCGGGGGCCACCACCGTGACGTCGCGCGCCAGGTCGCGCGCCACCAGGTCGAAGGACGCGTGGTTCGCGGTGATGCCGTGCGCGGCCACCACGGTGGGCGACCCGGGCGGCCCGGGCCACCGGCCGGCCACGAGCTCGCCGCCAGCCACGGGCACGCGCAGGACCTCAGGGGCGCCCACGCTCACGTCACCAGCTCCGCGCGCCGCCGGCGACGATCGAGCGCGAGCAGGGCGATCCCGGCGCCGAGGAGCAAGGTCACCACCACGTTGGCCGCGCCCGACCAGTGCCGTCCGATGGTGCTCACGCGCACGACACGGACCTGCGTGGCGCGGTCCGTCGACGCTCCCGCCCCCGCTTCCACTCCTGGCGTCGGGGACAGGGCCGGCCCGACCACGGCGGGCGCAGGCACCACGGCGGGCCCTGCTGAGACGAACCCGCCGGGGCTGCTGAAGACGCCGCTGCCGAGCGCGGCGGGGCCAGGCGCCGGCCCGGCCGACTGGCCCGCCGGTCGGGTGACCGGCAGCTGGGGCAGGCCGGCCTCTGCCGTCTCGATGAACCGACGGTAGATCGTGACGATGGCCGGGCTCAGCCGCAGGTCGTTGTGGTAGGTGCCCGCGAACTCACGGTTCTCGGCCCCGTCGAGGCGCGGGCTCTGGGCGTACGTGGGACCGGCGAACGCCGGATCGCCTCCCCCGCTGCCGTCGTAGATGGTGAGCCACTTGGCCGGCCCGTAGGTCTCGTCGGACCCGTCCGGGCCGTTGAGGTCCGCGAGCCACGCTGTCCCGGCGGCGATCTCGTCGCAGCTCACGACGTTGCCCTCGGAGCCCGGCGGGCAGAACGACGTGCCGTGGTTCGCGCCGGCGATCCCGACGAAGGCCACGAGGTCGTCGCGCAGCTCTGGGTGCACCTTGAGGGTGCGCCGGGCCAGCGTCACCCCGAGTGAGTGGCCCACGAGCGCGAACCGATCCGAGCCCGTGTACGCCCGCACGGCCACGATGAAGTCATGGAGGTCGGGGACGTTCACCTCGTTGTTGGTGACGCGCACCTGGCCGTCCCAGCCCATCTCCTGGTGCTCGGCGTCACGGTCGGGGTTCTCGGTCATGAGCGCCGTGCCGTTGTTCGCGCCGAGGCCGTTGTACGACAGCGCCCAGAGCTCTTGGTCGCTCCAGCCCGCGTCGCGGAACGCGTCGCGGACGGGATACCAGTCGGCGGCGTCCACGTTGTTGCCGTGCACGAAGATCACCGGCACGTGAGCCCGGGGACCGCCACGGGCCGTGCCGCCGAAGCCGCCCAGCCGGAACCCCCACTCGTGGTCGACGAGGGCCGGGAAGTCCGCCGCGAACGCGACCTTGGCCGGACCTTGCGGCTCGGCGTGCTCCGGCTCGGCCCCGACGGCGGGGACCACCGAGAGGAGGATGAGGGCCGCCGCCGCGGCGGATCGTGCTCTCACGGGAGCTCCATCCCGGCCAGCGCCGTGCGCAGCGCCCTCTTGTCGAGCTTGCCGACGCTGGTCTTGGGGATCTCGGTCATCGGGACCACGGCATCGGGCAGCCACCACCGGGCGACCTTCGGGGCGAGGAACGCACGCACGTCGTCGAGGCTCGGCGGGGTGGGGCCGGTGGGAACGATGACGGCGACCGGTCGCTCGTCCCACTTCTTCGACGCGACGCCCACCACCGCGGCGTCGGCCACGTCTGGGTGGCCGAGCAGATGGCCCTCGAGCTCGACCGAGGAGATCCACTCGCCGCCGGACTTCACCAGGTCCTTGGCCCGGTCGACGATGCGGAAGTACCCGTCGGGCTCCATGGCCGCCATGTCGCCGGTGCGCAGCCAGCCGTCGTGGAAGCGCTCGGTGCTGTCGTCGCGGAAGTACGCCGACGCGATCCACGGCCCACGGACCTCGAGCTCGCCCACGGCCGTCCCGTCGAGCGGCACCTCGGCACCCTCGTCGTCGACGACGCGAGCCTCCACCCCGGCGAGGACGGTGCCTGTGCGCTCGCGCACGTCGAGCAGCTCGGCGCGGGACATGTCACGGTGCCGACGGCGGGGTCGGGAGGCGCACGCCAGCGGCCCCGTCTCGGTCATGCCCCACACCTGCAGGTACTCGATCCCGAGCTCGTCGTAGGCCTCGATCAGCGCGCGGGGCGACGCCGAGCCCCCGACGAACACGAGGCGCAGCGACGACGCGTCGACCTCACCGCGACGCAGGAGCGGCAGCAGGCTCTTCCAGATCGTCGGCACCGCGGCAGCGACCGTCGCGCGCTCCCGCTCGATCAGCGCCCCGACCGCCTCGGGCGAGCTGTCGGCGCCGTGGAGGAGCAGCTCGGCACCGGTGAGGGCGGCTGCGTAGGGCAGCCCCCACCCGAAGGCGTGGAACATGGGCACGACGGGCAGCACGCGGTCGTGCTCGCCGACGCCGATGGCGTCGGCCATGCAGGTGGCCATCGAGTGCAGGTACATGGCGCGGTGGCTGTGCAGGACGCCCTTGGGCATGCCCGTGGTCCCCGACGTGTAGCAGAGGCCGAAGGCTGCGTCCTCGGGCACATCGGGCAGAGCCCGAGGGTGCACGGGCGCCGCCCCGGCGAGCAGGGCGTCGTACTCGTCGCCCAGCACCACCGTGCGCTCGACGCTCGGCACCGACGGAGCCAGCGCGCCGAGCTGGTCCGCCAGGGCGGGATCGGTGAACACGACCCGGTCACCCGCGTGGTCGATGATGTAGGCGACCTGCTCGTCGTAGAGCCGCACGTTCACGGTGTGCAGCACGGCCCCGACGAGCGGCACCGCCCAGTAGAGCTCGAGGTGGCGCGCGGAGTTCACGGCGAAGGACGCCACCCGATCGCCCGGGCCGATCCCGAGCTCGTCGGTGAGCACCCGGCACAGCCGCAGCACGCGCTCGGCCAGCTCGCCATAGCTGCGCCGACCCTCGGGGTCCACGACCTCGCCGTCCGCGTGGACGGTGCGCATCCGGTCGAAGATGGCGCGCAGGGTGAGCGGGGTGGCCTGCATCAGCCCGGGCAGGGTCATGATCGCTCCTTCGCGGTGGCCTGCGAGCGTGCGGGGCTGCGAGACGGACCCCGGCGCGCGGCCAGCGCCGTCCCCGTCGACGCGCCGAGCATCCGGCCCACCCCGAGGTGCTCGGCCAGCCGCTGCTGGTCGAGGTCGGCCACCGGACCGCTGTGCACGACGGTCCCCGACTGGAGCAGGTGGGCGCGGTGAGCGAGGCGGAGGCCGAAGCTGATGTTCTGCTCGACGAGGACCATCGTCACGCCCGTTGCCGCCACCTGCTCCAGGATGGCGAACAGCTCGCCCACCACCGAGGGCGACAGGCCCGCCGACGGCTCGTCGACGAGGATCAGCCGAGGACCGTTGATGAGCGCACGGGCGACCGCGAGCGAAGCCTGCTGACCACCTGACATGGTGCCGGCCGCCTGGGAGCGTCGCTCAGCGAGGATCGGGAACCGCGCGAAGACCTCGTCGAGGCGCGCGGCGTAGCCCGACCGGTCGCGGCGCCGGGAGGTGTAGGCGCCGAGCCGCAGGTTCTCGTCGACGGTGAGCGCCGGGAAGACCTGGCGGCCCTGCGGGACGTGCCCCATGCCGAGGGCGACGCGCTCCTCGACGGAGCGGCCGGTGATGTCCTGCCCCGCGAAGGTGATGCGCCCCGACCAGGCCGGCACCAGGCCGGCGATGGTCTTCATCGTCACGCTCTTGCCGGCGCCGTTGAGCCCGAACACGCCCGCGATCTCCCCCTCGGCGACGGAGAAGGTGACGCCGTGGAGCACCTGGCTGGAGCCGAACCCGGCGGTGAGGTCGGTGACCTCGAGGAGCGGCGTCGTCACGAGATCGCCCCCCCGAGGTAGGCCTCGATGACCGCGGCGCGCGCCACGACGTCGTCGGGTGCCCCGTGGGCGATCAGCGAACCGTTGGCCAAGACGTAGAGCTCGTCGCACACGTCGAGCACCAGCGGGATGTTGTGCTCGATGAGCAGCACCGTGCGATCGAGCTCGTCGCGCATGTCCCGGAGTCGGACCGCGAGGTTCTCCACGGCACCCGGGGCCATCCCGGCCGACGGCTCGTCGAGCATCACGAGGTCGGGAGCGGTGACGAGCGCGCAGCCGATCTCGACGATGCGCTGCTGGCCGTGCGACAGGTTGGCCACGGGCGTGTCGGCGTAGCGCTCGAAGCCGAGCGCGGCCACAGCCTCGGCGGCCCGCGTCCGCAGCGCCTCCTCCACCCGCGGGGCACGGCCGAGCCCAGCGAGGGCTTCCACCGCGCCGTAGGACGCCACATGGTGCTGGGCGAGGAGCAGGTTCTCGGTGACCGAGCGGTCCTTGGCCAGGCCGATCATCTGGAACGTGCGACCGATCCCTGCCGCGGCGCGCACGTGGGCGGGTGCGTCGGACAGGTCCCGGCCGAGCAGCTCGACCGTGCCGGCATCGGGGCGGAGGGCACCCGAGATCGCGTTGAACAGCGTGGTCTTCCCCGCGCCGTTCGGGCCGATGAGCCCCACGATCCGCCGCGGCGGCACGTCCAGCGACACCGCATCCACGGCCCGCAGGCCACCGAAGTGCACGGTGACGTCGCGCACCGCGAGCAGCGGACCGTCGCCCGGACCCGTGTCCCGGGCCGGCAGGCCGACGGGGCGAGGAAGGTCCACCATCTGCGGGGTCGCCGGGGTGCCGTCGGCCTCCTCGGCGGGGGCCCCGTGCACGGAGCGCTGGTGTCGGCGCTCGCTCGCCTCCCGCCAGGCACCTGCGAGTCCGGTGGGGTGCTGCGCGATCGTGAACATCAGCAGCACAGCCCCGCCGAAGACCACCCAACCGGCGGCATCGGTGCCGAACGCCTCGCCGAGCCCGAAGTCCAACGCCCCGTACATCGCGGCCGCAGCCACCACGCCGGCGCGGCTCCCGAGCCCACCGATCACCACCAGGGTGAGCAGGAACAGCGACTGGGTGAGGTCGAACGTGCCCGAGTTCACGAAGGTGAACAGGTGGCCGTAGAGCGCCCCCGCCAGACCGGCCATCGCCCCCGAGATCGTGAAGGCAAGCAGCTTGTAGCGGGTCACGTCGATGCCGAACGACGCCGCCATGGTCTCGTCGGCTCGGATGGCGTGGAACGCCCGGCCCAGCTTGGAGGCGCTGAGGTTGGCGTCGACCAGCCACACCACCACCAGGAGGGCGAGGACCACCGCAAGGTAGTCGGCGTTGCGGACGAACTCGAAGGTCCCGACGACCGGGCGAGGCAGCTCGACGCCCCCGGAGCCCGAGGACAACCACGACGACTGGAACAGCGACTGCACCATCACGAAGTTGAAGACGATGGTGACGACGGCGAGGTACAGCCCACGCAAGCGCAGCGCGGGCAGCCCGAGCAGGAAGGCCACGAGACCACCCGCTCCGGTGGCTGCGACGACGCCGAACACGAAGGGCAGGGCCACGGGATCGCTCGCGGTGGGCGCGGTGAGCCGTGAGCTGGCGAAGGCACCCACGCCGAGGAGGGCGAAGTGGCCCAGGGACACCTGCCCCGCGTAGCCCATGAGGACGTTGAGGGAGAGCGCGGCGACGGCCAGGGCGGCGGCCTCGCCGAGCACGAGCGCCCGGGTGTCGTTGAGCACGCCGAGCTCGCCGAGGAGGATCGGGGCCGACACGGCCACGAGCAGCACCCCCAGGTAGCGGAGCCACACCGTCGGCGTCATCGGCGCCGCGTGGCGGCGCGACGGGTGATGGGTGAGCGACCCGGCCGGCCCGTCGACAGCGGCCGTCGAGGCGTCGACCACGGGCGCGACGGCAGTCATGCCGCGCTCCGAGGGCGCGCGGTGCCGAGGATCCCGTTCGGCCGGAACAGCAGCACCGCGATCCCGATGGTCAGGTAGACGAGGTACTCCTTGCCGGGCAGGGTCGACTCGGCGAACAGGCGCAGCACCCCGGACTTCAGCACCCCGAGGGCCAGGCCGCCGACGAAGGCCCCGGGAAGGCTCGAGAGCCCGCCGACCACGGCGGCGATGAGCGCGACGACGAACAGGTGGGTGCTCGCGAAGCCGGGCGTGAGCGCACCGACGGTGGGGGCGACGAACAGCGCCGCGAGCGCGGCCACGGCGCCGCCCGCAGCCCAGACGAAGGCCGTGACCCGACGCAGGGGCACGCCGACGAGTCGCGTCGCGTCGGCGTCCTGGGCCGCGGCGAGCACCCCGAGCCCGAAGTCGGTGCGTCGCAGGAACTGGCCGAGGCCGATGGCGATGGCGGCCACGACGAGCAGCGACAGCAGCTGGGTGGGGCTCACGTTGACGCCGGCCACACGGACGCCGAGGCCGTGGATGGGCACGGGCACCTCCCGGGGGCTCTCCCCGAAGCGCTGGAACTCGAACGACAGGAGGGCGGTGAGGAGGCCCACCGTGGCGACGGACACCGCGAGCGGGTTGCGCACCCGCATGGGGCGCACCACGAGGCGCTCGAAGGCGAGGCTGAGGGCGACGGCCGTGGCGACCGCGCCGGTCGCGCCCACGATCCAGGGCATGCCCTGGTCGACCGTGAGCCACCACGCCACGTACAGCCCGAAGGTGCCCACCTCGCCGAGCGCGAAGTTGATGGCTCCCGTGCCCCGATGGATGAGGGTGATGCCCACGGCGAGGAGGCCGAACAGGGTCCCCTCGACGAGGCCGATGACGAGGACCTGGGCCATCAGAGGAGGTGCTCCACGCACGTCGCCACGTTGCGGAGGTTCACCGAACCGCTCGGGGCGCGGTAGGCCTCCATCACGGACGCGCTCCACCCGCCGCGATGGTCGTTGTCGGCCCCGGCGCGCGTGAAGTCCGAGGGGCACGCACTGGACGTGAGCTGACCCTTGACCCCTTGGAGGACCTCGATGAACCGGTTGCGGCTGCAGTCGGGACCGCAGGCCAAGATGAGCTGGTGCATCGCCTTCTGCGCGGACCAGTTGAGGAACAGCAGGTCGCCACCCACGCCGCCGAGGTCCACGTTCGGTCGGTACTTGCGGTACTGCGCCTCGAAGAGCCGCATGTCGTCCGCGTACGACGCGAAGGGCCCCGAGTAGTCGCCCTCGCTGTAGGCGTTGGACATGTTGAGCCCGACCACCGGCGGGTTGAGCGCGTCGTCGCCGAGCGTCTGGGTGGTCAGGTTGAAGGGGAACACCATGAAGCTGGGGCTGAACCCCTGGGCCTTGGACTGCTTGATGAACGTCGTGCTCTCCAGCGCGTTCAGCCAGAGCCAGACCACTTGAGCACCGGCGTTCTGCAGCTCGACGATGTCCTGGAGGTAGGAGCCCTTGTTCTGCGGGACGGGGCGCTCGAACACGACGCGCACGCCGTGCTGCCCAGCGACCCGCTTGAAGCCCTCGACGCCTGGCTCCCAGTTCTCGCTCTGGCGCTTCACGATGCCCACGGTCTTGCCGGCGAACCGGGTCGCGGCGAGCTCCGCGAACAGCTCGCCCATCTTCTCGGTGGTCGGCAGCGCCGTGAAGCTGAACTGCTTCCCGGCGGAGCCGTTCACCGTGGCGGTGTGGTGGACGTAGAGCATCCGGCGCTGCTCCGCGAAGTTGCGCACCGCGGGGATCTGGTCGAAGCCGATGCCCCCGAGCAGCATGAAGGGGTCGTACTTGTCGAGGCAGGCCGTGGCCGCCTTCTGCGCGTCGGTCGGCGTGTAGTTGTCGTTCTCGTAGTAGGCGTGCACCTTGCGGCCGTGGATGCCACCGGCATCGTTCACCGACGACCAGTACACGTTGAGGTCGTCCGCGCTCGTGTTGAAGGCGGCGCCATAGGTGAGGGCGGCGTGGGTGCACAGGCGGATCTCGTCGTCGGTGATCCCGCGGGTGTCCTCGGCCTGCGTGAAGAGTCCCGGCAGGTACGGGGCGGGTCCGCTCGAGCCCGGGACCCGGTTGCCTCCGGTTCCCGTCGAGGTGCCGGCGGACCCGGCGGCGCCGACGCCCCCGACCGAGCCGGCCGCTGCGGCGTCCGTCGCGACCCCACCGTCGTCCAGCAGGCCGTCCTCACCCGCCACGCCGGCCCCGCGCCGACCGGCCCCGCCCTCGGCGGCGACCTCCTGGACGCCACGGTCGAGTCGGGCGCCGCTGCAGGCAGCCGCCAGCCCGAGCGCGACGACGACACCGACCCAGCGTGCTCCCGTCCTTCGACGGGGCCGGCCAGCACCCCCTCCATCGACTCGTCTCGCCATCCCTCGACCCCCGAGCGCGCTCCCCGACTGAGATGGCCATTCTCTGAGGGAACCGCAGAGTCCTTTGCGGTTTGCCCCATTACTCCCGGTGTCAGGTTGTGGGATCCACAACCTGCGGGGCCGTGTCGACCAGCAGGGCGAGGGCCAGCACCGCGGCGTCCGCAGGGCGACGCGGGTCGTACCCGGTGCGCTCGGCGACCCGCCGCAACCGGTAGGCGACGGTGTTGGGGTGCACCACCTCGTGTGCGGCGGTCTCAGGCACCGAGCCCGTGGACAGGAAGGATCGCAACGTCGACTCGACGTAGCCGCCACGATCGGCCCGCCGCAACGGCCCGAGCACCAGGCGAGCGAGGGACTCGGACACCTGCGGGCTCGCGGACACGAGCCGCTCGAGGAGCAGGTCGTCCGGCCCGTACCACCCCGGCGCGCCCGCCGAGACGGCCACCGCGAGCACCGACTCCGCCCGCCGCAGCTCAGACGCAAGCTCGCGGCCCGGTTCGGCGGGCGCGCTCGACGCGACGATCGCCCCCGGCACCTCGGCGACGAGATCCCGGTCCGGCACGACACCAGGCGACAGGACCACGACGCGCGCACCGCGCACGCCGGTGACGCTGCCGCTCGGCGCCGCGGCCGCGATCCGGTCGACGTGGGCGGCCACCTCCGGCGCGTGCACGAGCACCACGACGTAACGGGGAGCGAGGGCGACCGAGAACTCCGCGGCGACCGCGGCCGCGTCGCTCGCGTCGGTTGCCGCCAGCAGCGAGTCGAGCAGCGCGCCCCGGAGCGCGTCGAGCCGTCGCAGCCGCTCGTGGCTGGCCTGGAGGTAGCCGGACGCTGCCACCGAGGAGGCCCGGTCGATGTAGTCGATCCACCCGCGGCCCAGCAGCGCCAGCTCGTCCTTCTCGGCGGGGCCGCTCACCGCGGCGATCTCGTCGAACACCAGTCGCCCGGCGATGCGGTACACGTGGAGCATCGGCTCCAGCGGCACGCCCAGCTCCAGGCGGCGCCGCCCCGACAGCGCGGCGGCCGGGAACTGCTGCACCTGCGCCGCCTCACCTCGCGCCGCCGCCTGGAGGAACCCTTCGACGATCTCGCGCGAGACGGGGAGCACCTCGTCCTCGATCACGCCCGGGGGGAGCGCCGCGTACTCCGGCACGTCGCGGTAGGCGGTGCCGAGGCGGTCGAGGAGCGCATCGATCCGTCCGAGGGCCCGCCGGGCCACCTCGGCGGCCGCCTCCGGCACGGCCCGACCGTCGCTCATCGGCGTGGACCCCCCGCTCCGCCGGCCGCTCGAGAGCTCAGCGCACCCGCACGAGGCGCAGGACGTCGGTCGTCGGATCGGACTCGTGCGGCGCCCCCACCAGGACGCCCACGATGTCGCCGGGGCGGATGAAGCCGAGCGACGTGGCCTTCTCGACCGAGTGCCACACGATCTCGTCGGTGGTGCCGTGCGTGTCCATGAGGATGGGCTTGATCCCCCAGGCCATCGTGAGCTGGTGCGCCGTCTTCGACGACGGCGTCATGGCCAGGATCGGGCAGGTGGGACGGAACCGGCTGATCATGCGAGCGGTGCGGCCGGAGTCGGTGCAGGCGATGATCGCGGCCAGCTCGGCGTCGACCGAGGCCCGCCATGCAGCGGCGGTGATCGCCGCGGTGATGCGCACCGTGGTGGGCGCGTTGTGGAGACCGATGATCTGCTGCTCCCCCATGCGCGTGCCCCAGCCTCGGTAGTCGAAGTCGCGCTCGGCTCGCAGGGTGATCCGAGACATCGCCTCCACGGTGGCCACGGGGTCGACGCCGATCGCTGTCTCCGCCGAGAGCATCACGGCGCTGGTTCCGTCGAACACGGCGTTGGCCACATCCGTGACCTCGGCCCGGGTGGGGGTTGGGGCGGTGATCATCGACTCGAGCATCTGGGTGGCCGTGATCACCGGCTTGCCGTAGGCGACGCCGGTGCGGATGATCTGCTTCTGGATGTGGGGCACGTCCTCGAGCGGGAGGCGCACGCCGAGGTCGCCCCGAGCCACCATCACGCCGTCGGACACGTGGACGATGTCGCCCATGTTGGCGACCGCTCCACCGGTCTCGATCTTGGCCACCACCATCGGACCGTTGGATCCGGCGGCCAGGCGGATCGTGGCGACGTCGTCGGCGGACTGCACGAAGGACACGGCGACGGCATCGACGCCGACCTCGAGCACCCCCTCGAGCAGGCGCAGGTCGTCCTCGGTGGGCGAGCGCAAGGGGACACGGTCCTCCGGCAGCGCCACCCCGGGCCGGCCCCGCACCACGCCGCTGCTCAGCACCCGGGCCGTGACACCGTCGCCCGTGCGGTCCTCCACGCGCAACGCCACGCCGCCGTCACCGAGTGCCACGCGGTCGCCCGCTGCCAGAGCGTCGACGGCTCCGCGCAGGGCGATGGCCACGACCTCGGCGCTGCTGTGGTCGCCCTCGGTGGCCTCCGTGAGGCGCACGAGCGACCCCGCCTCGAGGCGCACCCCGTCGACGTCGAAGGGGGCGCTGCGCACCTTGGGCCCAGGGAGGTCGACGAGGATGCCGACGGGCCGACCCACGTCCTTCGCGGCAGCGCGCACCCGGGCGATGCGGTCGAGGCTCGTCTGCAAGGGCCCGTGGGCCAGACCGAGCCGGGCCACGTCGGCTCCGGCCTCGAGCAGGCCCCGGAGGACATCGGGGGGATCGGAGGCCGGCCCGATGGTGGCGACGATCTTGGTCCGGCGGGGCATGCGCCTCACGCTACGCCGCGCCCCGCACCGCTCCGCGCAGGGTCGCCCGGCCTGGCGCTCCCGCGGGGCGCTGTCCGGTGCGACCCGTCAGCGCGCCAGTGCGGCGGCGACTGCAGCGTTGAGGCGGCGGTGCAGGTCGAGGTTCTCGGCGCGGTCGGTGCGCACCACGAGGACGTGCACCCCTCCCTCACGCCAGGCTGCCTCCAGCGCCGGCCGCAGGTCAGCCTCGGCCTCGACGCGACGGGCGGTGGCCCCGTACGCCGTGGCGAGGGCCGCGAGGTCGAGCCCGTGCGGCGTGCCGTAGAGCTGCTCGAAGCGGGCCGTGTCGACGGCCTCGGCTTGGGGCAGGAACGAGAAGATCCCGCCGCCGTCGTTGTCGATCACCACCACCGCGAGCTGCAGGTGCCTGGCCGCGGCGCCGAGCAGGCCGTTGGAGTCGTGGAGGAAGGCGACGTCGCCGATGAGCAGCACCGTGGGCGCGCCCGTGCTGCACGCCACGCCCACCGCGGTGGACACCACGCCGTCGATCCCGTTGGCGCCCCGGTTGGCGTGGACCGTGAGGCTCGTGGCCGGACGGGTGTACCACTCGAGGTCACGGATGGGCATCGAGGACGACACCACGAGGTGGCTGCCGTCCGCCATGGCGTCGACCACGGCTTGGGCGAGGCCGGGCTCGCTCGGGGCGGTCTCGGCGGCCAGGGTGGTGGCGACGGCCGCCGCCGCGGCGCCCCCGGCCTCCGTCCACGCCGCCCTCCAGGCACCTGCCTCGACCGGTGCCACACCTGTCAGCTGGCTGGTCCACACGCGGAGCTGCTCGTCTGGGGCCGTGGGGAGGATCACGGTGGCGGTGCCGTGGGGATCGACCCACACACCCGGACCTGCGACCACCACCTCGGGCGCACCGCTCGCGGCCAGCCACTCGCCCACGACCCGTGAGGCGAGCGGACCGCCGAGTCGCACGACGACCTCCGGTCGGAGCTCGTCGGCCAGGGAAGGGACGCGGAGGAGCGCGTCGGCGGCGGGGATCGCGGCGCCGGGGACGGCCCACACAGGTGCCTGCGGGGACGCGAGCACGGGCCAGCCCAGCGCCTCGGCGAGGCGATGGAGCTGGTGGCCGGCGCCGGACCCCCCGCCCGCCACGAACACCCCTCGCCGTCCCGCGAGGTCCTCCGGAACGCTGAGCACCGGGTCGCTCGGCGCGGGAACGGGTGGTCGCCAGGCCCAGCCCGCGCTCGATCCCGGGCGGGCAGGCGGCAGTGCGCCGGCCGAGCCGACCAGCGGCTCACGGAAGGCAAGGTTGAGGTGGACAGGTCCGGGGCGAGGTCCGGCGGCCTCCGCATACGCCCGCGCCGCCATGGCCCGCCACCGCGGCCGGCCGGCTTCGTCGGCCACGCCGGGCGCGTGGAACCAGCGTGGGGAGCGACCGAACAGGTGCGTCTGGTCGATGGCCTGGGGTGCGGCGACGTCGAGCAGCTCGGGTGGGCGATCGGCGGTGCACACGAGCAGGGGGACCGCGGCGAGGTCGGCCTCGACCACGGCGGGGTGCAGCTCGACCGCGCCCGTGCCGCTCGTGGTGAGCACGACGGTGGGCTCCCCGCACCCGAGGGCCAAGCCGAGCGCGAGGAACCCGGCGCTGCGCTCGTCGTGGTGCACGTGGAGCTCGATCCGCGCCTCCGCCGCCAGGGCGAGGGCGAGCGGGGTGGAACGGGACCCCGGCGATGCCACCGCGTGGACCACCCCGCAGCGAGCCCACTCGTCGACCAAGGTGGCGCAGAACGTGGCCTGGGTGTCCTGCGGTCGCGGCGCCATCGGGTGCACATCCGAGCACACCGTCGACGGTGCGCGCTCATCGGAGCGGCGATGGTCTGCGAGGATCCTGCGATGCTCCTCCACGCCGAGCGGTCGGGCGCCGGGCCCCCCATCGTGCTCGTCCACGGGTTCACCCAGACCCGCCGCTGCTGGGGGCCGGAGGCCGACGACCTCGAGGTCGACCACGAGGTGATCCGCGTGGACGCACCCGGGCACGGGCGCTCCGCCGACGTGCTCGCGGGGCTCCGCACCGGCGGTCGACTCATGGCGGACGAGGGTGGCGAGGCCACCTACCTCGGGTACTCCATGGGCGCTCGCTTCTGCCTGCACCTGGCTCTCGACAGCCCGGCTCTCGTGCGGGGGCTCGTGCTGATCGGTGGCACCGCGGGGATCGACGACCCGGAGGAGCGTGCCGCACGGCGCCTGCAGGACCGGGCCACGGCCGAGCGCCTCCGAGCCGACGGGCTCGAGGCCTTCCTGGAGGCCTGGCTCGCACAACCGCTCTTCGCGAGCCTGCCACCGGAGCGGGCGTTCCGGCTCGAACGGCTCGAGAACACGGTCGACGGACTGGCGTCGAGCCTGGAGCAGGCCGGCACGGGCTCGCAGGACCCGTCGTGGCACCTGCTGCACCGGCTCACGATGCCGGTGCTCGTGATCGCTGGTGCTCAGGATCAGAAGTTCGCAGCCATCGGTGAGCGGATGGCCGCGGCCATCGGCGCCAACGCCACGCTCGCCCTGGTGCCCGGTGCCGGCCACGCCGCCCACCTGGAGCGGCCCGCGGAGCTCCTGTCGATCCTGCGACCGTGGCTGACAGCGCACCACCTCTGACCTCCTCGGCTGTGGCAGGGTGCCGCGCCTTCGCCGACCTGGCCCCCTTGCCGGCAGCAGGGCCTGCTGCGGTCAGGGCGCGCCGAGCCAGATCCCGGCCGCGAGGAGCGCACCGGCGACGAGCTGGACCCGTCCGGTGGCGCCGAGCACGGGGATCAGGGCCGGGCCTCGGGCGCCTTCGAGCACCTGCAGCACCGGTTGGCGGGCCAGCACGACCCCCACGAGCGCCACGGCCGCAGGTGCACGGTCGAACCCCCCGGCGACGACGGGCACGAGCGCGAAGGTCGTCGCCAGCATCCCGACGTAGAGCCAGCGCGTGCGACCGTCGCCCAGCCGCACCGCGAGGGTCCGCTTGCCGGAGGCGGTGTCGCCCGGGATGTCCCGCAGGTTGTTGACGACGAGGAGCGCAGTGGCGAGCAACCCGACCGGGACCGCGGCGACCAGCGACAGCGCGGTGAGCGCCTCGGTCTGCACGTAGGTCGACCCGGCGGTGGCCACGAGCCCGAAGAACGCGAACACGAACAGCTCGCCGAAGCCGTAGTAGCCGTAGGGGTGCGAACCCCCGGTGTAGAACCAGCCCGCCGCGATCGCCGCCGCGCCCACCGCCACGAGCTCGGGGCCCACCGCGACTGCGAGCGCCAGGCCGGCCGCCCCGGCCAGCGCGAAGGACATCAGGGCTGCCTTCTTGACGGCCTTGGGCGGCTGGATGCCCCACCCCACGAGGCGCACGGGACCGACGCGCCGGCCCGGGTCGTCGGTGCCGCGGACGCCGTCGCTGTAGTCGTTGGCGTAGTTGGTGCCGATCTGCAGCGCGAGGGCGACGACACCCGCGGCGACCGCCCGCCACGCCACGACGTCGGCCTCGCCGACGGCACATGCCGTGCCCACGAGGACGGGCACGACCGCGGCGGGCAAGGTGCGGGGTCGAGCCCCGGCCACCCACGAGCGCCACCCGGTCGGCGGCGGTGGGCTGGCTGCGGGTCCGGGTCTGTCGGGGGCGGTCATGGCGGCGCAGAGTCTCCCCCGCGTGCCTCCTACGCTGCCACCGTGACCAACCGGCTGGTGGTGCTCGACGCAACGGACCCCGCCTGCGTCGACGACCTCCAGCAGGCGTGGGACGGGGGCGACGCGGTGCTCCC
>Ga0190269_10000712_pt1 | contig 16636 bp, 12 predicted proteins | sample Popmic249IS_FD_133749 | JGI IMG/M metagenome (GOLD analysis project Ga0190269, IMG submission 133749) | Populus adjacent soil microbial communities from riparian zone of Blue River, Arizona, USA - 249 IS | ecosystem: Environmental > Terrestrial > Soil > Riparian zone | place: USA: Arizona...
CGCACCGGGATGGTGACGTTGCCGCTGAACGTGACCGCGGTGGTCAGGGTCAGGCGGGCGCCGCTGATCGTCCGGCGGATCGCGGCGGCGGCGCCGGGCGGGCCGGCCGGAGCCCCGGCGGTGAGGCTGAGCGGGTCGTCGTCGGGGTCGGTCACGGTGAACGGGACGGTGACGCTCTCGCCGGCGGTGACCGTCCGCGCCGCGGCCTCGGCGATGCTCGGGGCGCCGTTGGGCACGGTCAGGTACACGGTGGCGTCGGCGCTGCGGCCGTTGCGGTCCCGGACGGTGTACGTGAAGCTGTCCGCGCCCCGGAAGGAGCCGGCGGGCGTGTACCAGACGCCGTCGCCGCGCAGCTCGGCGGCGCCGTGCGCGGGGGCGCCGGCCCGGATGACGGCCAGGCCGTCGCCGGTGTCGTTGCCGAGCACGTCGACGAGGGTGGCGGCGCCACGGGCGGCGGTGACGGTGTCGTCGGCCGCGGCCGGCCCGGGCAGGACCGGCTGGGCCGGCGGCGCGGCGACCGTGAGGCTGACGGTGGCGGTGGCGGGGCTGCCGACGAGCCGGTAGGTGAGGCTGTCGCTGCCCTGGTAGCCGGCGGCGGGGGTGTAGCGGACGGCCGAGCCGGTGATGGTGGCCGTGCCGTGCGCGGGTCCGGAGGTGATCGCGGCGAGGGCCGCGCCCGCGGGGTCGTTGGCGAGCACGGCGAGGGTGGCGGCGGCGCCGTGGCCGACCGTCGCGGTGTCGTCGGCGGGCCCGGGCCCGGCCGCCACGGTCACGCTCACCGTGCCGGTCGCGGTCGCGTTGCGGACGTCGCCCATCGTGTACGCGAACGAGTCGGCGCCCCAGAAGTCCGCCGCCGGCGTGTACGTGACCTCGGTCCCGGACACCGAGACCGAGCCGTGCGCGGGGGCGCCGGCCGACTGCAGGGTCAGCGGCCCGTCGCCGGTGTCGTTGGCCAGCGGGCTGATCACCGTGTCCGTGCCCGCCGTGGTGCTCGCCTGGTCGGCGACGGCGGCCGGCGGCGTGACGGGCGGGCTCACCGGGGTTGTCACGGTGACGGTGACGGTGCCCGTGGACGTCATGCCGCCGAGGTCGGTGACGGTGTACGTGAAGGTGTCCGTGCCGGAGTAACCGGCCGCGGCGGTGTAGGTGACCGCGCTGCCGCCGCCCGCGACGGCCGCGACGCCGTGCCCCGGGGCCGTGACCGCGGTGACCGTGAGCTGCTGGCCGGTGTCGTTGGCCAGCACGTCGATCGAGCGCGCGCTGCCCGCGGTGGCGGCGGCCGTGTCGTCGGCCGCCTGGGCGGGGGCGCCGGACGGGGCGGTCACCGTGAGCGTGACCGTGCCGGTGTCCGTCCCGCCGCGCCCGTCCGCCACGGTGTAGGTGAAGGTGTCCGGGCCGGTGTACCCGCCCGTGGGCGTGTAGCTGAGGACACCGCCGGCCACGGAGGCGGTGCCGTGCGCGGCTGAGCCGGCCGCGGTGACCGTCAGCTGGTCGCCGTCGGCGTCGGTGTCGTTGCCCAGCACGGTGACGGTGGAGGTGCGGTTGTCGCCCACGGAGACCGTGTCGGCGCCCGCGACCGGGAAGGTGTTCACGTTGACCGTGCCGGTGGCCGGCGCGTTGTCGGTCAGCGACAGGGTGGTGTCGATGGTCGCCGAGCCCACGGTCGCGGCGACGGCGGTGGGCCGGTTGCCGGAGACGGCGGGCAGCGCCAGGTCGAAGGTCAGGCCGGTGCCGCCGGAGGTCACGGTGTACGGGCCCGAGAACACCACAGTGCCCCCGCTCGCCACCCCGTCGGGCGCCGGCGTGCCGTTCCAGGCCACCGAGCCCGGCACGAGCGTGGCCCCGGCGGGCGCCGTGGCGGTGAAGGAGTCGAGGACCGCGCCGGCCGACCCGGTCACCGCCGCGCGGTAGGTGGCCGTACCCCCGGTGTCGGGAAGCCGGGCCGGGGTCGCGGTGAGCGCGACCGTCAGGTCGTTGGTCGACGGGCTGATCGCCGGCAGCGACGCGATGCTGCCCAGGTCGGTGTGCTTGATCTGGGTGCCGGAGGCGATCTGCTGCACCGGCAGCACGCTGGTGGCCGCGGTGGTGAATCCGACCGCGCGGAACGTGTAGACCGCGGTGTACTGCTTGGCCGTCGCGCTCAGCCCGCTGACGCGCAGGGTGTCGGTGTAGGAGCTGCCGCCGCTGAAGGAGAGGCTGGTGCTCACGAGCCGGTACGCCCCCGCGGGCCACGTCCCGGACGCGGCCGGGCTCATCCAGAACGACGAGGGGTCGTTGGCGGAGCCGGAGCCGATCTGGCCGGTGTCCCCGACGACGGTGATCGTGAAGGTGCCGCCGATGCGCGGGGTCCCGCCGGAGACGCTGACGCTGGTGAGCTTGTTCGCCGCCGCCTTGATCGTCTCGTCGACGCGGGTGAAGCCGCCGCTGTCGGCGCAGAGCTGGATTGAGCCGGGCAGGTCGGGACGGCCCTGCCAGACGCTGACGGTGTGCCGCTGCGCCGTGGCGGTCTCCGCCTGCGCGGTCAGGTAGAAGAAGCGGGACGCCGAGGCCCCGGCCCCGAGCGTGGGGATCTGCTGGCTGCCGGGCTGGCCGCTGCCCAGGCCGACCGACCCGCCGGTGAAGTCGGTCAGCGCCACCCACAGGTCCGTCCGGGCCGACCCGGAGGTGTCCCGGACGCTGTAGCCGGCGTACGCGCCGCGCAGCACCGGCGACGACGACGTGTCGATGTAGAAGTTGGGCCCGTGCAGGGCGGCCACTGCCAGGTTGCGTGCGGCGCAGGTGGGTGCGACGGCGGACGCCGGGGAGACGACACCCAGCGTGGCGGCGCTGACGACGGTGGCGGCGACGCCCGCCCGCAGCAAGCTGTCGAAGATCACGTCCACCGGTTCGGCCGACTGCGGTGCGTACTGAGCCGTTGGGCAGAATGTAGCGATGGGGAGCGGTGGGGAGGATCCGCCGGCCGTGCGCCGGTTGTCGCTGCGGTCCACGGACCTGGACGAGGTGCGCTCGTTCGGCGGGCGCTACTTCTATCCGCGCCGGTTCCTGCGCACGCTGCCGGGCGCGGGCCGCCTGGACGCCGGGTTCGACCTGCTGCGGGTCGGGCCGGTGACGATCGGTGACGTCTGGTACGGCGCCGATGTCACCCTGGGGTATGACGACCCGGACGGGTACCAGGTGGGCGTGCCGATGGGCGGCTGCCTCCTCGCCACCCAGGGCGGCCGGTCGATCGTCGGCGCGGGCGACCGGGCGCCGGTGTTCCGGGTCGGCGAGGACGTCGTGCTCGACCGCTGGAGCGGCGACTGCCGCCAGCTCGGCGTCAAGATTCAGCCGTACGCGCTGGAGAGCCGGCTGCGGGCGCTGCTCGAGGAGCCCGTCGACGTGCCGCTCAGGCTGCCGGCCGAGCTCGACATCGGCGCCGGAGCGGGACGCAGCTGGGCGGCGCTGGTGCGGTTCGCCGCCGCGGAGTTCCACCATGCCGGGGGAGCGCTGGACGTCCCCCGCTTCGCCGCCTCCGTGTGCGAGGCCCTGATCACGGGGCTGCTCCTGGCGCTGGACCATCCCTACAGCGCCGCTCTGCACCGGTCCGTACGGGCGTACCGGCCGCAGCCCGTGCGCCGGGCCATCGACGCCGTCCAGGCCCGGCCGGAGCACCCGTTCACCGTCGCCGAGCTGGCCGCCAGCGCCGGGGTGGGCGTCCGTACGCTGCAAGCGGGCTTCCACCGCTACGTCGGGAAGTCACCGCTGGCGTACCTGCGGGACGTGCGGCTGGCCCGGGCGCACGCGGAGCTCCTCGCGGGCGACCCGGCCGGGACGACCGTCGCCGCGGTGGCCCACCGGTGGGGGTTCGCCCACGTGGGCCGCTTCGCGGGCGCCTACCGCGCTCGTTACGGCACGATGCCGTCGGCGACGCTGCGGCGGCGGGATCCCGGCTGAGCCCGGATCAGTCGCCGGCCAGGACGACGCCCTCGGCGGGCTCCTCCGGCTCCGGGTCGGTCGGGTCCGGCTCCGGGTTCCCGGTCGACTCGGTAGGTGGAGTGGTGATCGTCGGGGTCGGCGTCGGCTCCTCGGGGTCCGGCTGCGCCGACGAGGGCGGCGGGTCGCTCGGCGGGCCGGCCGGGGACGACGGCGGGGTCACCGGCCGCGAGGTCGGGGTGTCGCTCGGCGGCGCTGAGGAGGGCTTCGCCGGGCGCGGCCGCGTGACGACCTCGCGCGCGGTGGGCTCCGTCGTCCGGCGCCACGGCCGGTCGGCCTGCGTCGGCGCCTGCCGCACCGGCTGGGCCGAGGCGGGCGAGGACGTGACGACGGGCTGCGGCATCCGGGGCGCCGGGGCGGGGACCGGCGCGCCCTCGACCGCGGCCTCCGCCTCGCGCCCACCGGGCGTCGCGCCGCCGTTGGCCACCTGGAGCCCGAGGACGCTCACGAACGCCGCGGCGACGGCCATCGACGCCGTGAAGGCGGCGCGGTGGCGCGGGCGGGTGCGCTGCCGCGGGACGGCCGGCACGGTGCGGGTCAGCACGGCTGCCGGGCGGACGGCCGGCGCGAGCCCGGCGGCCCGGCGCAGCGTGTCGGCCACGGCGGCGGCCGACGGGCGCCGTGCGGGGTCGTCGGCGGTGCAGGCCTCGTAGAGCCGGACGATCTCGCGGGGCAGGCCCGGGATCGCGGGCAGGCGCGGCGTGGGGCTCGCGTGCCGGGCGGCCAGGACCTCGCCGACGCTCGTGCCCGGCCAGGCGCGGGCGCCGGTCAGGCACTCGAAGAGCAGCAGGCCCAGCGCGTAGACGTCGGCCGCGGGAAACGTGGGCTCCCCGCGCAGCTGCTCCGGGGCGAGGCTGGCCGGGGTGCCCCACAGCCGCCCGTGGGTGTCGAAGCTGTTCTGCCCGGCGGCCGTGGCGATGCCGAAGTCGAGCACCTTCACCCCGGCCGGGGTGAGCATGACGTTGCGCGGCTTCACGTCGCGGTGCACCAGGTCGCGGGCGTGCGCGGCGGCGAGCGCGGTCGCGGTGTCGGCGCAGATGGCGGCCGCCCGGGACCACTCGAGCGCGCCGTCGGCGGCCAGCCGGTCGGCGAGGGTGTCGCCCTCGAGGAACTCCATGATGAGGAACGGGATCCGCTCGCTGCCCTCGGTGGCCTCGCCGTAGTCGTAGACCCGGGCCACGTTGGGGTGGTTGAGCGCGGCGGCCGCCCGGGCCTCACGCAGGACGTCGACGTGCGGCGCGGTGCCGTCCGGCCGGTACGCCGAGAAGAGCTTGATCGCCACCCGGCGCTTGAGCGTGCGGTCGAAGCCGCTGTGCACCACGGCGCTGCCGCCGCGCCCGACGGCTTCCTCGACCCGGTAACGGCCCGCGAGCGATCGCATCCTGACCCTCCCCGGTCGTCGTCGGCGATCCGGCGCTCGTCGGCGGCCGGTACCGTCGCTCGCAGGGCCGCCGTCCTCGGACGATCTTGCTGCGAGTGCGGCTCATCGTACCCGACCGCGGCGCGTGGCAAACACCCGTGGCGGGGCCCGATCGGGGACATCGATCGAGGTCGCGGCGCTGCGCGTCACTCACCGTGAGCGCCCGGGCGGAACGGTCCGCCGCCCGCGGAGCCGATGCGCCGCTGCTTCTCCTCGGGCCGGGCGTGCGGGCTCGCGGCATCCGCCGGTTCGCCGTCGCCGGGCTTGCGGCAGCAGGCGCCCGCCTGCTCGTCGCCGTGATCGTGGTTGTCGTCCGCCGGGTGGTCGGGTCGCATCGGCACTCCCTCGCTCGTTCGCATGATCGCCCGGCGGGCATACCCGCGATCGCGCATCCGATTCGCCCAAGTTGCGGGGGTGCCGGGGCCCCCTGAGACTGGGCGGACTTGTCCCAGCGCACCGGGGAGTCCACATGAGCGACACCGATCGGAGCCACCCGGGGACCCAGCTGGCGGCGGGGCGTGACGACCGGCTCACCGGCTCGGTCGTGGTCGTGGCGCTGGTCTCGGCGATCTCCGGCCTGCTGTACGGGTACGACACCGGCATCATCTCCGGCGCCCTGCTGCAGATCGGCGAGGACTTCGACATCGGCCACGGGTGGGAGCAGGTGATCGCGGCCTCGATCCTCGTGGGCGCCGTCATCGGCGCGCTCACCTGCAGCCGGCTCGCCGAACGCCGGGGCCGGCACGGCACGCTGCTGCTGATCGGCATCATCTTCGTCGTCGGCGCGGTCGCGGCGTCGCTGTCGCCGGACCCGGTCACGCTCTCGCTCAGCCGGCTCGTGCTGGGCTTCGCGGTCGGCGGCGCCACCCAGACCGCCCCGGTGTACGTCGCCGAGCTCGCGCCGACCGCCTACCGCGGCCGCCTCGTGCTGTTCTTCCAGATCGCGATCGGCGTCGGCATCGTCATCGCGACGATCGTCGGCGCGGCCGAGGTCATCGACTGGCGGCTGGCGATCGGGCTCGCCGCCGTGCCCGCCGCGATCATGTTCGCGCTGATGCTGCGGCTTCCGGAGAGCCCGCGCTGGCTCGCCCGGGAAGGCCACCCGGACCGGGCGCGCGAGGCCCTGGCCCGGGTGCGGCACCCCGGCAGCGACCTCTCCGGCGAGCTGGGCGAGATCCAGGAGAACGTCCGGGCCGAGAAGGAGGCCGGCACCCGGGGATGGGCGGGGCTGCGCCAGGCCTGGGTCCGCCCGGCGCTCGTGGTCGGCTGCGGGCTGGCCGTCTTCACGCAGCTCTCCGGCATCGAGATGATCGTCTACTACACGCCGACGATCCTCACCGACAACGGCTTCTCGGACACGACCGCCCTGCGGGTCTCCGTGGCGCTGGGGCTCACGTACCTCATCGCCCAGCTCATCGGGCTGGCGATCATCGACCGGGTTGGCCGGCGCCGGCTCACCCTGCTGACCCTGCCGTGCGCCGCGGTCGCGCTCTTCGTGCTGGGCACGTTCTTCGTCACCGGCAACAGCGGCAAGAACATGATCCCGTGGATCATCGCGACGCTGATCGCGTTCATGGCGTTCACCGCGGGCGGCATCCAGCTGATGGGCTGGCTGACCGGCTCGGAGATCTACCCGCTCGCCACCCGGGCGGCGGGCGCCGCGGCCCAGTCCGCCTCGCTGTGGGGCACCAACGTGCTGATCACGCTGACCCTGCTCAGCACGATGGAGGCGATCGGCACCGGGCAGACCTTCTGGATGTACGCGGTGTTCAACCTCGTCGCGTTCGCGTTCCTCTACCGCAAGATGCCGGAGCTGACCGGGCGCAGCCTCGAGCAGATCGAGGAGCACCTGTCGAAGGGGCGGTTCCGGCCGGCCGACTTCGCCGCGAAGTAGGAGCCGTATTGCATTGTGCACAATGGCGGTCGACTTCGGTCACGCATCGAATTGCGCGAATCACGCCGGGTTTGCCAGGTGGGACAAACGTGCAGGACAAATCGGTCGGGCGAGCCACAAAAGGGTTCGGCGCCGCGCCGGGGTGGTGCCACTGTGGTGGGATGACATCGATGCAACGAAGCCCGTCCCGAAGCGGACGATGCGTCATTCGCGGGCGCGGTGACAATCGACGAAAGAGAGCAGAAACATGCTGAGAAAGGCTTTCGCCGTGCTGGCGGTCGCCCTGACGGCAAGTGGTGCGATCGCCGGGTGCAGCGGTGAGTCGGGCGACGACTTCGCCGGCTCCACCGAGGGCGCGCACGTCGCCCGGTTCGTGCAGCAGCCCTGGGCGGACCTCGTCGTCGAGACCAGAATCGCGATGACCATTTTGGACAAGCTCGGCTACCGCACCAGCACGCAGGAGGTGTCGGTGCCGCTGGCCGCGCAGGCCCTGTCCACCGGGCAGGCGGACGCGTACCTGGGCAACTGGTGGCCCAGCCAGCAGGAGACGTTCCAGCCCCTGCTGGACGGCAAGAAGGCCGAGGTGACCGGCACGATCCTCACCGGCACCGAGTACGCCCCCGCCGTGCCCGGCTACGTCACCGAGCAACTCGGCGTGAAGTCGCTGGCCGATCTCGACAAGCACGCCGACAAGTTCGGCAAGGAGATCCTCGGCATCGAGGCCGGGTCGCCCGGCAACACCACGATCGAGAACGCCATCAAGGCCGACAAGTACGGCCTGGGCGACTGGAAGCTGACCGCGAGCAGCACCGAGGCCATGCTCGCCGAGGTGGACCGCCGCGCGGCGAAGAAGCAGCCGGTGGCTTTCCTGGGCTGGAGCCCGCACTGGATGACCATCCAGTGGAACCTCACGTTCCTCGAGGACCCGGAGAAGGTCTGGCCCGGCGCCGGCGAGATCCGCGTGCTGACCCGCACCGGCCTGGGCACGGACGACGCGAACCTCAAGAAGTTCCTGTCCCAGATCAAGGTGGACACCGCGACCGCCTCGAAGTGGATCGACGAGGTCGACAAGGACAAGAAGAAGCCCGAGGACATCGCGGCCGCGTGGATCGCCGCCAACCCGGACGCCGTCCGCACGTGGCTCAACGGCGTGACCACCACCGACGGGAAGCCGGCCGCCGAGGCGGTGCTCACGTCGTGATCGAGGTCAACGGCCTGTGCAAGGTGTACGGGATGCGCGACGCCGCGGCCGTCACCCTGCTCGACGGTCTGCCGCCGGAGCCGATGGCGCGGCGGGTGGCGGTGACCGAGCGGGGCGGTTTCCTCGGCGCCGACGACGTCAGTTTCTCCGTCGAGCGCGGCGAGGTGTTCGTCGTGATGGGGCTCTCCGGCTCCGGCAAGTCGACGGTGCTGCGGATGCTGAACCGGCTGATCGAGCCCACCGCGGGCTCGGTCAGCATCGACGGCAAGCAGATCCGCGACATGGACGACGCCGCCCTGCGGTCGTTGCGCAACCGCACGATCGGCATGGTCTTCCAGCACTTCGCGCTCTTCGACCACCGTACGGTCCGGGAGAACGTCGCCTACGGCCTGCAGGTGCGCGGCCTGCCCAAGAAGGAACGGCTGGATCTGGCCGACAAGGCCCTCGCCCAGGTCGGCCTCGCCGAGCGGGGCGACGCCAAGCCGGCGCAGCTGTCCGGCGGTCAGCGCCAGCGGGTCGGCCTGGCCCGGGCGCTGGCCACGGAGCCCGACGTGCTGCTGATGGACGAGCCGTTCTCCGCGCTGGACCCGCTGATCCGCCGGGAGATGCAGGAGCTGCTGCAGGCCCTGCAGGCCGAGCAGCGCCGGACCATCGTCTTCGTCACGCACGACCTGGTCGAGGCGCTGCGGCTGGGCAGCCAGATCATGATCATGCGGGACGGCCGGGTCGTGCAGCGCGGCACCGGCGAGGAGATCCTCGCGAACCCCGCCGACGACTACGTGGCCGCGTTCGTGGCCGACCTGCGCACGGGCGGTGCCCATGGTGCCTGACATCCCGATCGACGCCTGGACGACCTCCGCGATCGACTGGCTGCGTGACCACCTCGGCGGCTTCTTCGACGCGATCGCGGAGTTCCTGCGTCAGCTGCTCAACGGTATGTACCAGGTCCTGGTGCTCCCGCATCCGCTGCTGCTGACCGCCATCCTCGTGGCCATCGCGTGGCTGTGCGTACGCCGGTGGGTGGTGATCCCGGTGGCGGCGGCCGGCCTGCTGCTCGTGCAGGCGATGGACCTGTGGACCGACACGCTGCAGAGCCTGGCGGTGGTGCTGGTCGCCTCGGCGGTCGCGGTGGTGGTGGGCGTCCCGCTCGGCATCCTCACCGCCCGCAAGGACTCGGTCCGCACGGTGGTCCGCCCGGTCATGGACTTCATGCAGACCATGCCGGTCTTCGTCTACCTGCTGCCGGCCGTGTTCTTCTTCGGCATCGGCGTGGTGCCCGGCGTGGTCGCCACGACGATCTTCGCCGTCCCGCCCGCCGTACGCCTCACCGACCTGGGCATCCGGCAGGTGGACGCGGAGGTCGTCGAGGCGGCGACCGCGTTCGGCGCCCGGCCCCGGCAGATCCTGCGCGACGTGCAGCTGCCCCTCGCGCTGCCGTCCATCATGACCGGCGTCAACCAGGTGATCATGCTGGCGCTGTCGATGGTGGTGGTCGCCGGCCTGGTCGGCGGCGGAGGGCTCGGGGCGGTGGTGGTGCAGGCCATCACCCAGCTCGACATCGGCCGCGGCTTCGAGGGCGGCCTCGCCGTGGTGGTCCTGGCCATCTACCTCGACCGCGTGACGGCATCCCTGGGGCGCCGGCTCGCCTGACCGGCGGCGGGCGGGGTCCCGGCACGGACCCCGCCCGCCGTCACCCCGGCCGCGCCGCCGCGCCCACCGCGCCGATCAGCTCGGCGTCCCCGGCCGCGCCGCCGCGCCCACCGCGCCGATCAGCTCGGCGTCCCCGGCCAGGTCGGGCGCCAGCAGGGCGATCACGTCGCGCGCCGAGCCGGCCCGGTCCCGGTACGGCCCCGCGCCGGCGTCGCTGACCGGAGCGCCGATCCCGCGCAGATGGTCGATCCATGCCGCCAGCACGCGGACCGCCCCGGACGGCATGCGGCCGGCGGCCCGCTCGGCGCGGACCACGGGCAGCACCCGGATCGGCAGCTTCTGCGACCCGTCGGCGGCGATCTGCGCGAGGGTGTGCCGGATGCGCGGGTTGGCGAAGCGGTCCAGCAGCGCCGCCCGGTAGGACGCGACCTCGGCGGCGGGCAGCGGCACGTGCCGGGCCGCCTCGTCCCACCACTCGCCCAGCCAGCCCCGGCAGACGGGGTCGGCCACCGCCGCCGCGATGGTGTCGTGCCCGCGGGCGCTCGCCGCGTACGCCAGCAGGCTGTGACCCCCGTTGAGCAGCAGCAGCTTGCGCGTCTCGTGCGGGTGCACGTCGCTCGTGAAGCGGGCCCCGGCGGCGTCCCAGGCGGGCCGGCCGGCCGGGAACTCGCCGCTGAGCACCCACTCGGTGAAGGGCTCGGTGACCACCGGCGCCGCGTCCGCCCAGCCGGTGCGCTCGGCCACCGCCCGGACGTCGGCGTCCGTGGTGCGCGGGGTGATCCGGTCCACCATGGTGGTCACGAACGACACCTGCCCGCGGATCCACCCGGCGAGCGCCGGGTCCACGGCGTCGGCGAGGCCGGTCACGACCCGCTCGGTCACGGGACCGTTGTCCGGCAGGTTGTCGCAGGACACCACGGCCACCGGACCGGCGTCCGCGCCGCGCCGCGCGGCCAGGCCCGCCACCAGCCGCCCGGGCACCGTTGCGGGCTCGCCGCCGTCGCGAAGCGCCGCCACGTCCGCGCGCACGGCGTCGTCGTCCAGGTCGATCCCGCCGCCGGGTCCCCGGCGGTACGCGGCCTCCGTGACGGTCAGCGTGACCACCGCGACCTCCGGCCGGGACAGGTAGTCGCACCAGGCCGTCAGATCCGTTCCCGGATGCGCCGCCACCACCGCGCGCTGCACGGTCATCTCGTCGCGCTCGGGTCCCCGGACGATCAGCGTGTACCGCCCGTCCTGCGCCATCAGCCGGTCCGCGAGCCCGGGGGAGCGGCCGGTGAACGCGGCGATGCCCCAGTCGCCGGCGTCCGGGGCGGCGCCGGTGTACCAGGCCTGGTGGGCGCGGAAGAACCCGCCGAGCCCCAGGTGCACGATGCGGACGCCGGTCACAGCTTGAACACCGCCCGGGGCTGGTCGGCGACCAGGGTGGTGAGGGTGTCGCGGGCCTCGTCCTCGTCGAGCCGGTGCGCGGCGACCAACTCGGCGAGGAAGCCCGCGTCGAGGCGGCGCGACATGTCGTGGCGCGCGGGGATCGAGCAGAAGGCGCGGGTGTCGTCGATGAACCCGGACAGGCGGCTGAACCCGGCGGTCTCGGTGACGCCCTGCTGGAAGCGCCGGATCTCCGACGGGTTGTCGAGGAACCACCACGGGGCGCCGGCGTACACGGCCGGGTAGAAGCCGGCCAGCGGGGCGATCTCGCGGCTGTAGACGTCCGGGTCCACCGTGAACAGCACGAGGTGGAATCCCGGGTGGGTGCCGAAGCGCGCCAGCAGCGGCCGCAGGGCCCGGGTGAGCTCCACGGAGGTCGGGATGTCGTGGCCGGTGTCCGGGCCGTACCGCTCGAGGGTGGCCGGGTGGTGGTTGCGGTGCACGCCCGGGTGCAGCGTCATCACGAGACCGTCGTCGCAGGACATGCGGGCCATCTCGAAGGTCATGTGCCGGCGGAACGCGGTCGCCTCCGCGGGGGTGACCTCCCCGGCCAGCGCGGAGCGGTAGATGCGCTCGGCCTCGTGCCGATCGAGGGGCTCGGCGCCGGCGTCGGCGTGACCGTGGTCGGCGGAGACCGCGCCCCGCGCGATGAAGTGCCGGCGGCGCTCCTCCAGGGCGGCGAGGTAGCCGGCGTAGTCGCCGGTGTCCCCGCCCAGCCCCTTGACCAGCCCGGCCCAGTCCGGCCGGCCGGGCTCGAGGTAACGGTCGGGGCGGAAGGTGGGGGCGACGGTGGTGGCGACCTCCGGGTCGGCCCGCAGCGCCTCGTGCGCGGACAGGTCGTCGGCCGGGTCGTCGGTGGTGGCGAGGAACTCGATGCCGAAGCGCCGCAGCAGCGCCCGGGGGCGGTGGTCGGGGCGGGCGAGCTGCTCGGCGATGTGGTCGTACAGCCGGTCGGCGTTGCCCGCGTCCGGCCGCTCGGTGACGCCGAAGATGCCGGCGAGCTCGCTGTCGAACCAGTAGCGGACCGGGGTGCCGCGCAGCAGGCGCCAGTGGGCGCAGAGCTCGCGCCAGGCCGCCCGGGCCCGGGCCTCGCCCATCGGCCCCTCGCCCACGCCGAGCCGGTCGAGGCTCACCCCGCCGGCGTGCAGCAGCCGGGTGACGTAGTGGTCGGGCTGGATGAACAGGCTCGCCGGGTCCGCGAACGGCCGGTCCTCGAGCAGCATCCCGGGGTCGACGTGCCCGTGCGGCGAGATGATCGGCAGGTCGCGGACCGTGTCGTACAGCCGGCGGGCGATGTCGCGCACCCCGGGGTCCGCGGGCAGCAGCCGGTCCGGATGCACCGTGAGGGAAGCCATGACGGTCAGCGTCGCGGGCGGCCGGGCACGGCGGCAAGCGGTTGCCATTTGTTGCCGGGCGGGCGAGGCAACAAGTGGCAACTCGTTGATTTGACCTGTCGCGGAGGCGAAACCTGCTCGTAACTGGATCGCCGGGCCACACCGAGGGAGACAACGATGGGTCGGAGAAGGATGCGCGCGGTCGTGGCGGTCGCCGGTGCGGTGACGCTCGCCGCCGGGCTCGGCGCCTGCGGCGGCGGCGACGAGGGCGGGGGCGGCGGCGCGGGCAAGACGCTGAACGTGCTGATCGGCGCCAACACGCAGTACCCGCAGGAATTCCGGGCCTGGCAGAAGTCGATCGCCGACCGGTTCAAGGCCCAGACCGGGGCGACCGTCGAGTTCGAGGAGTTCGCCACCGCCAACGACGAGCTGACGAAGATCCAGACCTCGGTCGTCTCCGGCGCCGGCCCCGACGTGTACGCCGTCGGCACCACGCTCACGCCCACGGCGTACTCCACCGGGGCGTTCGTGAAGCTCGACGACGAGCGGTGGCAGAAGGTCGGCGGCAAGGAGCGGTTCGTGCCGGCCACGCTGGGCATCTCCGGGCCGGACCAGCAGAACCAGGTCGGCGTCCCGTTCGTGAGCCGGCCGTTCGTGATGGCGTACAACACGGAGCTGTTGCGGGCCGCGGGGATCAGCAGGCCGGCGACCACCTGGGACGAGCTGCGCGAGCACGCCAAGCAGCTGACGAAGGGCGACCAGTACGGGCTCGCCGTCGCGTACAAGGACAACTTCGACCCGTGGAAGTTCGTGTGGGGCATGTCGGTGCAGGCCGGCAACCCGCTGGTGGACGGCAGGACCGCGCGGCTCCAGGACCCGATCGTGCGGCAGGCGTACCAGACCTATTTCGGCTGGGTGACCACCGACAAGGTGGTCGATCCCGCGGCGATCGGATGGACCAACTCCCAGGCGATCGCCGAGTTCGCCGAGGGCAAGACCGGCTACATGGCGCTGACCTCCACGACGGCCGCCAAGGCGCTGGACGACGGCGCGGTCAAGGGCAAGTGGTCGTTCGCGCTGCTGCCGACCGTGCCGCCCGGCGCGGCGAGCCGCCCGGCGACCGGGGTCGAGGCCGCGAGCATCCTGTCCGGCGACAACCTGCTCGTCGCCGACTACTCCGACAACCAGGACCTGGCGTTCGAGTTCGTCAAGATGGCCACGGAGCAGGACACCCAGCTCGACTACTACAAGGCGGTCGGCAACCTGCCGGCGAACGCCGCGGCGTTGCAGACGCTGCAGTCCGACCCGAAGCTGGCGCCGGTCGCCCAGGCGGCGCAGAAGTCGGTGGCGACGCCGTTCACCGGCGCGTGGGCGGACATCCAGCTGGCGATGACGAACGTGGTCGTGCAGTCCATCCCGGACCTGTCGAAGGGCTCGGTCAGCGACGCCCAGCTGGACGGCCGGCTCGCGGACGCGCAGAAGTCGGCGCAGTCGGCGCTGGACCGGGCGAAGTAGGAACCCGGCGGCCATGACCGAGCAGAGCACCACCCGAACCCGCCGGCGGGGCGTCACCGAGCAGCAGCGCCCGCTGTGGCTGCTCACGCCGGGCGGGCTGCTGATGACGCTGATCATCCTTGTCCCGCTGCTGCTGGCGGTCTACATCTCGCTGATCGACCTCGACCAGTACACGCTGCGGCGGTGGCTGGACGCGCCGTTCATCGGGCTGCGCAACTTCACCGAGGCGTTCGAGTCCGGGCTGCCGCGCTCGATCTGGATCAGCGTCTCGTTCGCCGTGATCTCGACGGCGGCGACCGTGCCCTTCGGCATCGCGGCGGCGGTCGCCACTCAGAACGCCTTCCGCGGGCGGGCGCTGGTGCGGGCGGTGTTCCTGATCCCGTACGTGCTGCCGTCCTTCGTCGTGGCGACCGTGTGGCGCACCATGCTGCAGCCGGACGGCATCGTGAACACCATGCTCGCGAAGGTGGGCGTCGACGGGGCGCTGTGGCTCAGCGGGCCGACGTCGTTCTGGACGCTGATCCTGGTGGAGATCTGGGCGGCGTGGCCGTTCATCTACCTGATGGCGCTGGCCGGGCTGCAGAGCGTGGACGGCGAGGTGCACGAGGCGTCGGCCATCGACGGGGCCAACTGGTGGCCGAAACTGACCCACGTCATCCTGCCGTACCTGCGCGGGCCGGTGCTGCTGGCGTGCCTGCTGGCCACCCTCCACCACATCAACAACTTCACGCTGCCGTACGTGTTGTTCGGCGCTCCCGCCCCGGACGACGTCAACGTGATGCCGATGATCGTCTACGTCACCAGCTTCCAGGGCCTGCGGTTCGGGCTGAGCGCGGCGATGGCGATCGTGTCGCTGCTGCTCATCGCCATCCCCCTGTTCGCCTACCTGCGTGCGCTCCGGCTGGACGTGCACGAGGACGGAGGCCGCAAGTGACCGCGTCCACGACCCCCCGGCCGGTGCCGGTGCTCGCGCCCGCGCGCCGCGCCGGCCGGGCCCGCCGCCGGACCGCCGCCGGCGAGGCGCACCGGCTGCTGCCCGCCCCGCTGCTGGCGGCCGTCACCGTGACCCTCTGCGCGATGGTGCTGGCGCCGACCCTCTACATCGTGCTGGCCTCGCTGAACACCGACGTCGGCGTGGCCTCCGGGGAGTTCTGGCCCAGAGCGTTCTCGCTGGACAGCTACAGCCGCATCTGGACCACTGCGGACCTGGCCACGGGCCTGCTCAACAGCATGCTGGTGTGCGCCCTCGTGGCGGTCGCCTCGGCGCTGCTCGGCACGATCACCGCGTACGTCCTGGTCCGCTACACCTTCACCGGCCGCCTCACGATCCTGCGCGGGCTGGTCGGGCTGCAGAGCATCCCCGGCACGCTGATGCTGCTGCCGGTGTTCGTGCTGTTCTCGTCGGCCGGCAACTACCTCGGCCTGACCGTGGTGGGCACGCGCTGGGGCCTGTTCCTCGCGTACCTCACCTTCGCCCTGCCCTTCTCCACCTGGGTGATGGTCACCTACCTGCGCGGCCTGCCGCGCGAGCTCGAGGAGGCGGGCCGCATGGACGGCGCGTCGACCCTGCGCATCCTGTTCCGCATCATCGTCCCGCTGAGCCTGCCGGCGATCGTGGTCTCCGGCATCTTCGCGTTCCTGCTCGGCTGGAACGACGTGCTGTTCGCGTCGGTGCTCACCCGGCCGGAGACGCAGACCGCGGCCGTCGCGCTGTCGGCGTTCGGAGCCACCCAGGAGGGCGGGGCGATCCCGGTGTACTCCCAGGTGATGGCCGCCGCGCTGATCTCCGCGGCCCCGGTGGTGCTGCTCTACCTGGCGTTCCAGCGCTATCTGGTCGGCGGTCTGACGGCCGGCGGCGTCAAGTGACCCGGTCCGCGGTCGTGGGCTGCGGCGACGTGTCCGTCGTGCACCTGCAGGCCGTCGCCAAGCTCGACGGCGCCGACCTCGTCGGCGTGTGCGACACCGATCCCCGGGCGGCCGAGGCGGCCGGCGAGCGGTACGGCGTCCCGCACTTCACCGGCCACCGGGAGCTGCTCGCGGCCGTACGCCCCGACGTGGTCCACATCTGCACGCCGCACGACCAGCACACCCCGGTGGCGGTCGACTGCCTGGACGCGGGCGTCGCCGTGCTCGTCGAGAAGCCGGTCGCGCACACCGTCGCCGAGGCCGAGCGGCTGATCGCGGCGGCCGAGCGGCGCCCCGGGGTCAAGGCCGGCATCTGC
>Ga0190269_10000713_pt1 | contig 16634 bp, 20 predicted proteins | sample Popmic249IS_FD_133749 | JGI IMG/M metagenome (GOLD analysis project Ga0190269, IMG submission 133749) | Populus adjacent soil microbial communities from riparian zone of Blue River, Arizona, USA - 249 IS | ecosystem: Environmental > Terrestrial > Soil > Riparian zone | place: USA: Arizona...
TACGTCGTCGATGACGGCCGTCGGCCCGGCGACCTGCGCGCGGTCCAGCAGGCCGGTCCAGTCGTAGAGGCCGCCTGCCGCTCTCGCGCGCTCGTCTGCCGCAGGCGAAGATCGGTGACCACCTCGACGGCGCCGGCGCGATCGAGCACGAGCGGGCTGTCAGACAGGACGAGCCAGTCAGCCCGGTCGCCGGCAGCTCTGAGCATGCAGACCGTCGACGATGGCGTGCCGGGGTGCCCCAGGTCGCAGAGCCCCTGGTGGTCGGCCCGGACGTCAGCGATCGCCCCGGAGAGGAACCCGCCAAGGTCCCCGTCGGGGTCCGCGGAGTGCGCGAGTGCGAGCCGAGCTGCGAGGCGACGGACGTACCAGCGCGTGCCGTGCACGCATCCGGTCTCCAACTCGGCGGGCGCGGTTACGCCGTCGAGAACGCACAGCAGGCCGGGGATAGCCAAGACGTAGTCCTCGTTGGCGACTCCTGGTGCCGGCTGAGTCGCGAAGCTGACCCGCATGTCAGGCATCTCCGTCCGCGGTCGGGTACTCGTCGGCGGTCGGGTCGTCCCAGTCATAGCGGAGTCGCCAGAGGTTCCCCGGCATGACGTGCAGCGCGACCTCAACGGCCCGGTCGGCCGCGTCCCAAGCGATGTGCGTGATGTCGATGACGGGCTGCCCACCGTCCAGCTCCAGCAGCTGAGCTTCGTCCTCCGTCGCGGTCCGCACGGTGACCTCCTCGGTGAACCTCACCGGGCCGTGTCCCAGCTCTGCGAGGCGCGTGTAGGAGCCGCCGCGGCCGACGTCGCGCTTGAGCAGTTCGGGAGCACCTTCCGCGATGTCCCATGGAATGAACGAGTCGGCCAGTTGAGTCGGCTCGTCGTTCGCGAACAAGCGCCGCCGCCGGACCAAGACGGGCGCGTCCACCTCGATGCGCAGAACGTCCGCTACACCAGGAGGTGCCGGCACGCGTCCGATCTCCACGTACTCCGTCCGCGGCGTGAGCCCGAGTGCCTTGATCTCGACGTCGCCTGCACCGGTGCCCTGGTTGCGGGCGGCGTAGCGCTTCTTGGCATCGCGGGTCACCTGTGGCACGCCGCGGATGAAAGTCCCAAAGCCGCGTCGCACGCGGACCAGGCCCGCGTTTCGCAGGACGTTGATCGCGCGGTTGATCGTCTGCCGCGACACGCCCAGTTCGGCAGATAGCTGCGGCTCGCTCGGAAGCGGCTGGTCTGCGGAATACGTCCCGTCCGCGATCCGACCGCGCAGTAGGTCCGCTACCTGCTGGTACTGGGACTTGGGGCTTTGGATGGCCGCCAACGGATTCCACTCCCTGGGTTGTAGGACATCCTGCACCGTCTTCCCAGCGTAGTTGCCGGGTCGGAGGGAGGAAGTCCAAGTACTGGATGTAGGACATCCTCCAACCCTCTTGCGCTACCGTCAACGGGCATGGAGGATGTCCTACATCCAGTTCAACGGGCTGCGGCTTGGCTCGAACTGGAAGACGGGCGAGGCCCGGTGGCGGCTACCACCGGGCCTCGCGAAGACGGGTCATCACTGCTTGGAAGGAGCGGACCCAATGGGCATCGTCCCACTTCACAACGCCCCTGGCGACGGGGAACCGTCCGTCGCGGACTTGGCGGCGATCGAGGCCGAGTGGCCGGCGATCGAGGCCGATCTGGCTGTTCTGGACGCCGAGATCACAGCTCTGGCCGCCGCGGACCGCGGGCACTCCGAGCTGGACTGGCGTCGGACGCGCCGCGCTGAGCGTCGCGTTCTCGCCGTTCGTGACCTGGCCGGACGCCGGGTTGCCGACGACACGCCGGGGGTGGCCTGATGGCTGCCAACGAGCGCAAATGCCGCAAGTGCAAGGGCCGTAAGCAGATCGCGGTGAGCGCCGGTCCGAGCGGCTACCGCTACCCGGTCTGCCCGTCCTGCAAGGGCACGGGGGTGGCGTCGTGAACCTCTCCGCGCGTCTCGTTCCCGCCAAGCACCGCCGCGCCTACCTGGCCGTCTGCAAAGCAGCCGATGACGTGGCCGCCGCTCGCCGCCGCCTGGCCGCGGCCAAAACGCCCAAGGCCAAGGCCGCCGCGGAGGAAGCCGTCATCCGCGCCACCGGCCGCCACCACCAGGCCATGGGCCGTCTGCCGCTGACGCTGCAAGCGCTGGTGAGCAAGAACGGAGGCGCGATATGAGCCGCATCCGCGCCGCCTACATGGACCCCGCCGGCGTCAACCACGGTGGGATGCCCACCGCACACTGGGGCGGAGCGGACCCGACGATCTACGCCACCCGCCGGCAGCTCGCCGCGAAGGGCTTGCAGCCCAACCGGCAGCCCGTCGCCGCGCAAATCGTGTGGTGGGGCATCACCGGCTACGGCGGTTATGGCGAGCGGTTCGCCAACCTCTACCGCTGGGACCTGGCCGCCCCGAAGCGTCCGGCGACCCCGGCCCAGCTGGCCGCGCTGGACAAGGCCAACCGTGCTCGCCGCACCTGCCCGACCTGCGGCGTCGTCCGCCGGTACGTGATCCCGCGCAAGTACGGCGAGTGCATCACCTGCGTCGACAGCGTCCCCGCGTGGCTGGACTACATCCTCAAGGAAGGCCGGAGGGCCGCCTGATGAGCAGCACTACGAACGCACGGCCCGGCCGCGGGTGGGCCTACTTCGGGGCAATCCTCGGCGGGTCGGTATCGATCGCGGCGAACGTCGCGCACTCCTACGTGCCGCCGGCCGCGCCGGAAGGCGTCGTCAACGTCGCCGCGTGGCAGGCCGAGTGGTCACCGCAGCCCGGCGCCGTGCTCGGGTCGGTGTTCTGGCCGCTGGCGCTGTTCGTCGGCATCGAGATCGTCACCCGGGTGCAGTGGCCGACCGGCCGGTGGTGGATCGCGCTGCGGTTCGGCGGCATGCTGCCCGTCGCGCTCGTGGCTGCGGTTGTCTCCTACCGGCACCTGTCCGGTCTGCTGTCGTACTACGGGGAGGACTGGCTCACCGTCGCCATCGGTCCTCTGGCGGTCGACGGCCTGATGGTCACCGCCACCGGGGCGCTGCTCGCCGCGTCCGTCCGGGCTGCGCTCGCTGCGGAGCGGGCGACCGATCAGGCGTGGTTCTGGACGCCCGAATGGCAGGCCGGCGAACGCGAGGCATCGGAGCAGATCGCTGCCGGTCAGACCAAGTCGTACGACTCGATGGACGCCCTGCTCGACGTCGGCGCGCCCACCGAGAGCGTCCCCGTGCCCGCTGAGGCCGCGCCGAGCAAGCCGGCGCCGGCGAAGTCCGCCCGCCGCACGAACACCGCGACCGCTGTGGCTCGGCTCCGGGCCAAGCACCCGCGGCTGACTCAGGCCGACGCCGCGAAGCGGCTCGGTGTCACCGAGCGGACTGTCCGCCGGTACTGGAACCCGACCCCGACCGAGCCCGTCAACGAGCCCACCGCCGACGCCCCGGCGTCCGCGCCGCTCGCCGCCTGAGCAGGAGATCCCGACATGGCCAAGAGCTACTACTACAGCAACGGCTACCGGCACGGCTACGCCGGACAGCCCTGCGACGTGACGCGCGCCTACACCGCCGATGACCGCGACTACCTCGCCGGCCACGCCGCTGGAGTGGCCCGCCGCGCTCAGGACGACGCGGCTGCGAAGGCCCGTGCGCGGGCCGCAGCGGCCGCCCGGACCCGCTGACTCCGAGAGGACATCTGCCATGGCCAAGACCGCCTGCCCGTACTGCGGGAGCACCGGACGCCCGCGCCGCACCGATGTCGCCACCGGCTTAGGGCCGGTTGCCAAGACCCGCAAGCGCCGCTGCTCGTGGCCCGGCCACGTCTGGCGCTGAGCCCCCAAGAGAGGACACCACCGCCATGAGGAAGCCCGCCAACCCGCTACGGAAGCTCACCGAAACCACCGAGGTCAAGCGCCTGAGCAACGACCCCGCACTCACCAACCGCAAGCGAGCCAAGCAGCGCCGTTTCTGACGTCGCGCGGACCGACCCGCCTGATCCCCGCCAAGAGACGTCGGGTCGGTCCGCCCCTGCAAGCCCCCTCGAACTGCCTAGGAGGCAGAACCATCATGACGAGCAACAACGAGCATCACGACCCCGGGGACCGGTTCGACTGGGACCGCGCCGAAGCTGAAGTGACCGGCACCGGTCCGGACACCGACGGCGCGGACGTGGTCGACCTCGACGCCGAGCGGGACCGCCGGCAGGCGGACACCGACCCGGACACGGCACCGGACAGCAACACGGACGCGGTGACCGGGGCGCTGGTCGACAGCATCGCCGCCCAGCGCCGGCCACGGTTCCACTTTGCCGGGCTGCGGGACGCCGAGCGGCGCCCGATCGTTCCGGGCTGGCTGAAGTCCAAGTCCGAGTTCGTCGGGAACCTCGGGTGGGCGGTCGGGCTGTCCGGCCACACGCTGGCCTACCACGGCATCCGTACGCCGAAGTACGCGCTGAAGCTCGCGATCCGCGCACCCCGCGGGGCCGGTCGCGTCGTCGGCGGGTTCACCGGCTGGGTTACCGATTGGGAAGGTGAGCCGGTCCGCCGGTCGGTTGTGCGGGCGGCGTCGACTGACCCGGACGAAGCTGAGGCGTACCTGAAGCTGTCCCGGCAGCGCGACCGGCGTGTCCGGTGGCGCAGCATCGTCGCGGCCGGTGTCCTGTTCGGTGTCCTGCTCACCGCCGGCGCGCTGCTGCTGGCTCCGGAGTGGTTCCGGTGGGCGCTGCTCGCCGTCCTGGTGGCGGTGTGCGGGGTGATCGGGCGTCCGACCGGTAAGCCGCTGCTGGACACCGCGGTCGTCGCGTCGTCGGTCTCGCCGCTCACCAGTGACGAGGTGATCCTGGCGCTGGCGTCGCTGAACATCGGCGGCATCAACCGGGCACTGTCCAAGGGCGACAACGGCAAGCGCTGGTTCCCCGCCCCGATCACGAGGGAGAACGGCACCGGCTGGCGCGCGGACGTCGAGCTGCCCCGCGGCGTCACCGCGTCCTCGGTGGTCGACAAGCGCGAGGAACTGGCCGCGGCGCTCACCCGGCCGCTCGGGTGCGTGTGGCCGGAAGCCAACGGTGAGGTCCACCCCGGACGGCTGACACTATTCGTCGCGGACAAGGATCTGGCCCGCGCGAAGCCGTATGAGTGGCCGCTGGCCAAGGCCGGTCGGGTGAACCTGTTCAAGCCGTTCCCGTTCGGCGTCGACCCCCGCGGACGCGTCGTCTCCCTCACCCTCATGTTCGCCTCGATGATCATCGGATCGATCCCGCGGATGGGGAAGACGTTCCTGCTGCGCCTGGTCATGCTCGCCGCCTGCCTTGATGTCCGGTCGTGGCTGCTGCTCTTCGACCTGAAGGGCACCGGCGACCTCTCGCCGCTGGAGATCTGCTGCCACCGGTACCGGGCCGGCGACGAAGACGAGGACATCGAGTACGGCATCGTCGCGATGCGCGAGATCCGCGCCGAGCTGCGACGGCGCACCAAGGTGATCCGGGAACTGCCGCGGGACATCTGCCCGGAGAACAAGGTCACCGATGAGCTGGCCAACATCAAGTCCCTCGGGCTGCACCCGATCGTGATCGGGGTCGATGAGTGCCAGGTGTGGTTCGAGCACGCCAAGTACGGCGCGGAGTTCGAGGAGATCTGCACCGACCTGGTCAAGCGTGGACCCGCCGCCGGGATCAGCCTGGTGCTGGCCACCCAGCGGCCGGACGCCAAGTCCCTGCCGGTCGGTATCTCGGCGAACGCGGTGCTGCGGTTCTGCCTGAAGGTCATGGGCTGGCGCGAGAACAACATGGTGCTCGGTGACGGGATGTTCGACAACGGCATCAAGGCCACCATGTTCTCCCGCCGGGATCGCGGCATCGGCTATCTGGCCGGCGAGGGAGACGACCCCACGATCGCCAAGGGCGCCTACGTCGACGCCCCCGGTGCCGAGCGGATCGCGATCCGGGCACGGGCCATGCGGGAGAAGGCCGGCAACCTCACCGGCCACGCCGCCGGCGTCGTTCTGGACACCACCACCGTCACCCGGGACACCCTGCTGGAAGACGTGATCGCGGTCATGGGCGACAACGAGCCGAAGCTGTGGTCCGAGGTCATCCTGGAGCGCCTGGCCGAGTTGCGGCCCGAGGTCTACGGGCAGATGACCCGCGACCAGCTCACCGCCGCACTCAAGCCGCACAAGGTCACCCCGGTCCAGGTCTGGGCCACCGACCCGACCACCGGCAAGGGCGCCAACCGGCGCGGCATCGAACGCCAGCACATCTTCGACGCGATCACTCGCCGTGACCGCGACCAGGGCGGCAAGGCAGCGTCCTGACCCTCCGACAGGGCGCTAGGTCTAGCGGCCGACACCGCTAGACCTAGCACCCCCGCTAGCACCCGATCCGATTTCTGGCCTGCGCCCTAGTCCCTAGCGGCGTCACGGCTCCGCACGCCCAAAACCGCCTCTGGAGGCCTTCTGTGAACCCCGTCGACGCGCTAGGCAGCCTGATCTGCTGCGTCCTCCCCATCGTGACCCTCGGTTACGCCGCGTGGTGCGCGATCTTCCCGTTCCGCGCCTGCCGGCGCTGCAAAGGCGCCGGGAAACACCGCTCCCCGCTCGGCCGCACCTACCGCCTGTGCCACCACTGCGGCGCCACCGGACTGCGTGTCCGTTGGGGCCGACGCCTCTACACCTACCTCCGCTCGGAGAGGACCCGCGGCAATGTCTGAGACCACGACCCTCGCCCAACTCGCCGCCACGCTCCGCGCCCTCGCCGACACCCTCGCCGACGCCCCGGCAGACACCGCGTTCACCGCCCACCTGAGCATCCGCATTCCCGACTGGTTCGACGACAGCCCCTCGGAAGACGCCCGCACCCGGCAGGTCGACGCACTCGCCGCCCACCTCGGACTACCCGCTGGTGACGCACAGCGCGACGTCACCGCGCCGTTCCCGTGGTGGGAGCACCTCACGACCGGTCGCCCGTTCGGCCACCTGTCCTCCCTGGAGGTCGTCACCAACATTCGCACCCCGCAGACCGAGATGGAACGGTCGTCATGACCGCGCCCGTCCGGCTGTTCGCCGTCTACTGCCCCGCCCACGACTGGCTGCGCACCGATCCGACCACCCAGCACGCCGCCACCCAGCTCGCCGGTGCCCACGACGACACCCTCCACGGTGGAGAGCTGACCACGCTGCTCGCCGTCGTCGAGATCAGTCCGCTGTGGCGACGCTGTTCGGTCGCCGACCCGGACCGAGCCGCCGCGGTCACCCGACGCTGCCTGCTCGCCGCACTGACCGCGTAGGCGACTGAGATGCCCGCCCCGTCCGCGCCGCGACTCCTCGACTGGAGCAGCACCGGCCCGGACGGGCCGGGCAGCGCAGGCCGCCCCGAACCCTGCCAGCACTGCCACCGGCCGGCGCTCTGCCGCGACCCGGCAGGCGTCCCGACGCACAAGGTCTGCGCCGAGCAGGCCCTCACCCCATCCGACCTCACTCCGTCTGCCGCCCTGGCGGCACTGCCGATACCTGCGGAGGAACCACCCATGCCCACCACTCCAACCCTGCTCGCCGCGCTCGACTACGCCGCCCGCGGCTGGCCGGTCTTCTTCCTCGGACGCACCACCAAACGACCCGTCGCCAACTGCCAGCCCTGCAAGAACGCAGGCCACCAGCACGACCCGGAGGCCTGCACCTGCCTGACCTGCCACGGCTTCTACGCCGCCTCCACCGACCCGGCCCGCATCGAGCGAATGCACGACCGCGTGCCCTGTGGACTGCTCGCCATCCGCGCTGGCCGCCCGCCGGGCGCCGATGGCGGGCTGGTCATCATTGACATCGACCCCGCTCACGGAGGCGCCGTCGACACGGCCCTGATGCCCCCGACCTACTGCGTGCGCACCGGGTCGGGCGGCTGGCACCTGTACTACGCCCACCCCGGTCAGCCGGTTGGTTCCCGGCCGATGCCCGGCCGGCGCGGGATCGACGTCAAGGCCGACGGCGGCTACGTCGTCGCGCCCCCGTCGCAGCATCCGACCACCGGGCAGCTCTACCGGCGGGTCGGTGACCGCGAGGTGCGGGAGATGCCCGCGCCGCTGCTGGTCGCCTGCCAGCCAGCGCCGGCCGACGTCGCGCCGCTGAGCAGCCAGCGAGGCCCGGACCGCGGGGGGATTACCAACCCGGATGCCCTGCTCGCCTCCCACCTGGACGCGGTCGCGCGCGCTCCGGAGGGCAAGCGCCGCACCACGCTCTACGGTGCTTCCCGCGGTGTGGCCCGCATGGTGCTCGCCGGAGCGCTCTCCGAGGCCGACGCGTGGGCAGCACTCACCCGCGCCGGGCGGCTGGCTGGCCAGACCGACCGGGACATTCGCGCCGCCATCGAGGGCGGTTTCACCGCCGAGGGCGCGGCCACCGGGCAGGTGGCGGCATGACGACCCGCGAGCTGGAGACGTCGCGCTTCACCGCGGCGGGACACGACGCGTCGGGTAGGCATGCCGGCGACACGTCGCGCTCAGCTGCCGACGCGTCGGACGGCGCCGGCGAGACGCGACGGCTGTGCGCCTGGTGTCACCGGCCGATCCCGGCGACCTGCCGACGTGACGCGGTGTGCTGCTCGAAGCGCTGCCGGCAGGCTCGCCACCGGTTCATCCGATCGGTGGGCCACGCCGGAGGCGTCGCGCACGGCCGGCCGCTACGGCTCGCCTACGCCGATCCGCCCTATCCGGGTAACGCGCGGCTCTATCGGGGGCACCCCGACTTCGGTGGGGAAGTCGACCACGCGGCGCTGCTCGCCCGGCTGGCTGCCTACGACGGGTGGGCGCTTTCGACGTCCGCGGCGGCGCTGCCGGCCGTGCTGGCGCTCTGCCCTCCCGGGGTTCGGGTCGCTGCCTGGCACCGTGGCGAGCGCCCCACGGTGAGCCGCTGGCCGCTCAGCGCGTGGGAACCGGTCGTCTACGCCGGAGGCCGACAGACGGTCACCACCACCGGCGACCCCCGGCGGGTTGACTCCCTGGTGCACGGTGTCGCGCCGATGACCACGCTGCCCGGCCGGGTGATCGGCGCGAAACCACCGGTGTTCTGCCGCTGGTTGTTCGACCTGCTCGGCGCTCAGGCCGGCGACACCCTCGATGACCTGTTTCCCGGCTCCGGTGCCGTGACCCGCGCATGGGCGGTGTTCATCGGCGCCGAACCGTCGTCCGCGGACCGGGGAGACACGTCGCGCCGAGCTGGACACGACGCGTCGAGCACCGCGGCAGGCGACACGTCGTGTCCGCCGGCGGACGCGACACCTGCGCTGGCACTCCATATGGGAGCACTCGCATGACCACCAACCCTGCCCCGCGGCTGACCGGCGCCGACCTGCTCGCCGCCGTCCGCGCCGCCCTGATCCGCTACGTCGTCCTGCCCACCCCCGAGGCCGCGGACGCGGTCACCCTGTGGGTCGCCGCGACTCACGCTCAGCCGGCGTGGGCGCACGCACCCCGGCTGGTCATCCGTGCCCCGGAGAAGCGGTGCGGGAAGTCGAGGCTGCTCGACGTCGTGGAAGCCACCTGTCACGCGCCGCTGATCACGGTCAACGCCTCACCCGCGGCGGTGTACCGGGCGATCGGCACCGACGATCCGCCGACGCTGCTGGTGGACGAGGCCGACACGATCTTCGGTGGGAAGAACGCTGAGTCGAACGAGGATCTGCGCGGGCTGCTCAACGCCGGGCACCAGCGCAACCGCCCGGCGATCCGGTGGGACAACAACGCTCACCGGCTGGAGAAGATCCCCACGTTCGCCATGGCCGCGCTCGCCGGCATCGGCGCCATGCCCGACACGATCGAGGACCGCGCCGTCATCGTTCGCATGCGTCGCCGCGCACCGGGGGAGACCGTGTCGCCTTACCGGCACCGCCGCGACGCACCGAAGCTCCGCGAGCTGGCGGGGCAGCTCGATGGTTGGTTGCGTGATCACCTCAAGGTGCTGGAGGCCGCCGAACCGCTCATGCCCGTCGAGGACCGGGCCGCCGACACCTGGGAACCGCTGGTCGCCGTCGCCGACCTGGCTGGTGGCGACTGGCCGGCGCGTGCGCGGCACGCCGTGCTCACCCTGACTGCCGAGGCTGACGAGAAAGCCGGCGTGTCGACCCGGGCGCGGCTGCTCGCCGACGTCCGCACCGCGTTCACCGTGCTCGGCGACGAACCGGCCGTCACCACAGCCGATCTACTCAAGGCACTCAACGCCGATCCCGAAGCGCCCTGGTGCACGTTCGGACCGACCGGGCTGACCGGCAAGCGACTCGGCGACCTGCTCGGCGAGTTCGACATCAAGTCCGACACGATCCGCTTCCCGGTCGGACAGGCCAAGGGCTACCGCCGAGCCGACTTCACCGACGCGTGGAAGCGCTACTGCCCTGCCCCGGAGCAGGCGACCGACGAAGACGAGATGCCCCCCGCGACCGGGGTATCCGTACCATCCGTACCAACGTCGTTTCCGCAGGTCATCCCTGGTACGGATTCAACCGGTGGTACGGATCAATCCGTACCAAGCAATGTCCCGGTACGGGCGTACGGTACGGATCAATCCGTACCACCCAACCAATCCGTACCGCCCCTGAGCTGGGAAAACGAGCTTGGTACGGATGGTACGGATACCCCCCGGGCTACGGGCACGGACGGTGCCGCATGACCGGGCGTCGTCGAGCGGGGCCACCCCAGGATCGGTCCGCTGAGAGCCCGCAGAACGAGGCGACGGTCACTGACCTACCCGGACGGTCACGAGAGACCCGCAGCGGCGCGCTTAGCGCCCGCTCAGAGCGTCCCCCTAAGGCAGTGTCCCAACTACACGGTCGGAGGTCGATGCGCGCGTCTATCCAGCCAGCGCCGGTTACGGCGGGGGAGCGGTACCTCTCTGTGTCGCAGGTCGCGGCCATTCTCGGCACCACCGAGCGATTTCCCCGCCGCCTGATCGAGGAGCGCCGGATCGAGGTCGCTCACTTCGGTCGGCACGTCCGGATCGCCGAGAGCGTCCTGCTCGCCTACATCGCGGAGTGCACCACCCCGGCTCGCTCGAACACTCGGAATCGGAGGTCCGCCTGATGGCCGCCCGTAAGAAGGCGAAGCGCCGATTTGGTACCACGCGGAAGCTCCCGTCCGGCGCCTGGCAGGCCCGGTACACCGGCAGCGACGGGCAGCGCCACAAGGCGCCGCACACCTTCCCGACGAAGACGGCCGCGGAGGAGTGGCTCGTCGAGACCGAGGCCGACCTGCTCCGCGGTGCGTGGATCGACCCGGACGCCGGGCTGATCCCGCTCGACGAGTACGCGGAGCAGTGGATCAAGGAGCGGGGACTGGCGGACCGCACCGCCGAGCTGTACCGCGCCTACCTGCGCAATCACATCGGTCCGTACCTCGGTGACGTGATGATCGGCGACCTCAAGCCGCCGCGCGTCCGGAGCTGGCGAGCGACGCTGCTCAACCACACCGGCGAGTCGACCGTCGCCAAGGTCTACAGCCTGCTCCGCGCGATCATGAACACCGCCGAAGACGACGAGCTGATCCGGCGTAACCCGTGCCGGATTCGCGGCGCCGGCCAGGCCCGGACACCGGAGCGCCCCACGGCGACCCTGCCGGAGGTATTCGCCATCGCCCACAAGATCCAGCCCCGATACGAGGCGCTCGTCCTGCTCGCGACGTTCGGGCAGCTGCGGTTCGGCGAGCTGATGGCCCTCCGTCGAGCCGACCTGCGAGTGCCGGCCACCGGCTCGCCGGTGGTCAAGGTCCGGCGCGCGGTCAGCCAGCTGAACAGCGGCACCCAGACGCTCAAGGCCCCGAAGGGCAGCGAGGCCGGCATCCGGCCGGTCACGCTCCCCGAGGCCATCGCTCCCGAGCTGCGGAGGCACCTCAAGCACTACGCCGAGCCCGGTGACGACGGCCGGGTGTTCATCGGACCCAAGGGCGGCACGGCACGCCGGAGCAACTTCAACCGGATCTGGAAGCGCGCACTCCGAGAGTCCGGCGCGAACCCCGAGCTGCACCTGCACGACCTCCGGCACACCGGCGGCACGCTCAGCGCGCAGACCGGCGCCACCGTCCGCGAGGTGATGAAGCGAATGGGCCACTCGACGACCCGGGCCGCGATGATCTACCAGCACGCCACCGACGAGCGGGACGCCAAGATCGCGGAGGCGCTGAACCTCATGATCACCGAGGCCCGCGCTGCGGCGGACAAGGCCGAGAAGGACCCTCCGGCAGCGTGATTGGGCACGCGTTGGGCACGTAGGGTCGGAATCGGCCGTGAACGACAACGGCCCTGGTCGGCGGCTTACCGCCGCTGACCAGGGCCGGAACTACTCGGAGCGGGTGACGAGAATCGAACTCGCGTAGCCAGTTTGGAAGACTGGGGCTCTACCATTGAGCTACACCCGCAGGCAGCCGCTCGCGCGACCGGCACCAGCATAACGGCTCCGTCGGGGTGCCACGCCACCGACTTACCCCGGGGCAGCGAGCCGTCTCGCGCCGCCACGGCCTAGACTGGCGGCGCAAGGCTGCGGGGTGTGGCGCAGTTTGGTAGCGCACTCGCTTTGGGAGCGAGGGGCCGTGGGTTCAAATCCCGCCACCCCGACTGGTGTTGGTGCAGGTGAGAGGGCTCTTCGCGGCTGTTGCGCGGAGAGCCCTCCGTCGTGAATGTCAGCAAGATCTCAGCAAACGCAGATGGATCTGAGCGGTGCTGGGTAGACCTATGCGGAGGAGTGACGTGGCCCAGCGCCGGCGCGGGACGGCACCCCTCCTGGTCGTCCCGCGCCGACGCTGGTGCTTTTGTTCGGCCGCGGGTCAGGCGGCCGGGATGCCGACGACCTCGACGTCGATACCGTCGCTGCGCAGGTGGCGGACGGTCCGGTAGAGCGCGACCTGCGAGAACGTAAAGAGGGTGTCGACGGTAAGCGGCTTGCTGGACTTCAAGGCGATTGCGAAGACGATCTTGGTCGGCTTGTAGTTGGCGGTGATCGGGTGGCCTGGCGCGGCGGCCTGGACCATCTCGACGAGACGTTCACGGGCGTCCTGTTCGTGGAGCAGCGCGTCGACGGCGACCTCGCCCTGGAAGAACAGGTGGCTGAGTGGTGAGGAGCGGTCAGCCCGTTTGACGCAGATCAGCTCGCCGTTGGGGCCGAGCAGGTCGCACGCCTCGATCCCGCGGGCGTGCTGCCGGGTCTTGAGCAGCTTCTTGTCCAGCAGGACGTACCCGTCCCCGGCGGCCTTGCGGTTGTAGGCGTCCTCGTCGGGTTCGGCGCTGGTCCAGGCCGGCAGGGCGACCGTGGCCGGGTGGCCGAGGATCTCCGCGATCTCGGCGCGCAACGCGTCGAGGTGGCCGGTGCCCATCTCGTACCACCGGCCGTCGTGGTAGAGAATGCGCGCGGCGCCGTCGGCGATCTCGGTGGTGATCCACCTGTGCGCCGGGGTCGGCGGGGCGAGCACGTCGCGGTGGTCGTCTCCACAGAGGCCGATCGTGCCGTGTTTGAGGGTGGACAGCCGCTTACCGGTCGGCCGGTTCTTCACGCGGTCGAGCAAGTCCTCGACCGCGATCTGGGGCTCGTGGGAGCGGCCAAAGCCCGGGATCCTGATCTCGTAGGCGGTGGCGAACGGCTCGTGTTCAATCTGGCTGACGGGTACGGCCAGTCCGAGCTCGTTCGGGTCGTGGCCGGCGAGGAGGTCGTCGAGCCGCCGATTGAGTTCGTCGGTACGCGGGCCGGCCGGCAGGGGACGCATCTGGGCGATGAATTCCAGCGCCGGGACGGGCGTGGCGCTGGCGCAGATCGCGGAAATCTCGTGCAGATCGGCGAGCAGGCTGGACGGATCAGCGCCCAGCGGGATCTGCAGTGATTCCGCACCCGCGATCGTGACCGGGCGGCGGCCGAGCCTAGTGGCCGTCAGCTGGTGACCGTTCCGGAGCGGGCCGCTGATCTTTCCGACGATCTCACCCCACTGCTCGACGGTGAACTGTCGGATGTGCTGGCCGCCGGGGACGAGGTTCTGGTCGACGCGTCCGCTGGAGGCCAGGACACTGCGGGTGATCTGGTTGATGCGTTCAGGGCCGAGGGCGCGGATCGCGAACTCGACGCCGAATCCGGGGTCGACGGCAGCGCGATTGATCAAATGCCGGCCGATGGTGCCGTACGTGAGGGCGTAGACGACCTCGTCGGCGGCGATGAGCAGCGCCCCGCCGGAGCTGCTGTGTCCGACGGCAACGTCGTCCCCGGTCAGGCGGGTGAGCCAGTCGCACCAGACGGCCTTCTCGCGGGCGACGCTGCCGTGCACCAGCAGCGCTGTCGCGTGCGCCACGGTGGTCTGGGCAGTGGTGAAGCCTTCGTCGGTCACGTAGCGGTGGTTGAGGCCGGACCGGAGCCCGTCGGCGTCGGGCGGGACGCCGTCGAGCCGGTACAGAGTGGTCCGGTGGGTGTGAACAAGCCGTCCGCGTCGCGCCGCGGCGGGCGTCAGGTTGGGCTCCATGGTGGTGGGTCCGTTCGGTCGGGGAAGGGTGACGCTGTGAACAGTGTGCACAACGTGTCAAGTTCACAACGCCTGGAGGTGTTTAACTTCTTCGAGCTGTGTACGATGCCCCACAAACCAGGGAGGTGCTGACATGGGCGTCCGCGATGAGGTCACGGCGGCGGATATCGCGCGCATCGCTGGTGTCGGGCGGGCGGCGGTCTCGAACTGGCGCCGCCGGCATCCCGATTTCCCAGCCCCCATCGGCGGGCCGGTCACCAGCCCGACGTTCGCTTGGCCGGAAGTAAAAGCCTGGTTGAAGGCGAATGGTCGGCTCGATCCGGCGGATCCCGACCCACTCCCGGGTCCGAGAGCGTCCGCGAGTGGGTTCGCGAGCGCGGCCAGGAGCATGGCGGCCCTTCTGCCCCGCATCGGGCAGGGAACAGTCTTCGATCCTGCCTGCGGTGACGGCATGGTCCTGAGATCCGCAGCCGAGCGGCTCGGCCGGGGACTGCGCTATGCCGGCCAGGACGAAGACCAGGCGCTCCTCGAGGCGGCGCGCCAGGCGTTGGCTGAAGCTGGTGCGACGGACGTCGTCCTCCAGGCCAGCGACGCCCAGCGAGCAGCGTTGCGGGGCGACGCCGACCTGGTGATCTCGATCGCGCCGATCACGGGCCGCGTTGCTGACGGTTTCCCTTTCGAGTACGGGCAACCTGCTCGTGCCGATCATCCGCTGGGCTGGGTCCAGCTCTGCCTCTCTTGCCTCCGGCCGGGGGGCACCGCCGTGGTCGCCGTGCCGTTCGCGGTCTCGGTCCGTGCGTCAGCCCGGCGCATCCGCGCCGAACTGCTCCGGGCCGGCGTGCTGACGCAGGTGGTCGGCCTACCGGACCGGGCGGTGGGCGCTGGGACTGGGCCGTGGCAGATCTGGACCTTGACCAACCCGGTCGGCCGTCCCGCGCACCTGTTGCGCCTGGTCGACCTCGGCGACCGCGACCAGGACCGGCTGCCCCAGTCTGAGGACGACTGGGCGGACGTCCTCGCCGACCCGCACCGGACCCGGGAACTCCCGTCGATCGAGCTCCTGGACGAGGACGTCCTACTGGTGCCGGCCGCGCACATCGACCCGCAGATCACGGACGTCACAGCCGACTATGCGGGGCTAGGTGACCAGTACCGCGAAGCGGTCGGCCGGCTCGCGGACACCGCGCCGCGCTTCGACCGCACGGATCGGCCCGCCTTAGGGGCGCTGCTCACCGTCGCGGAACTTGCCCGCTCCGGTGCCCTCGCGTTCGTCGACCGTCATTTGGTCGAAGCCGGGGATGTGATCGTGCCGCCTGGCTCGGGGCAGTTCGCCGCGTACGTCGCCGACGACGGCATTGCCGAGGTCGGCGCGACAGGACAGGTACTGCGGTGCGACGCGCAGTACCTAGACCCGTACTTTCTCGCCTGTTTTCTCCGTTCCGAACTCAACCGACGCCAAGCCGCCGGTACGTCCGGTGGAACCTTTCGGCTCGACGTTCGACGTGCGCGGGTGCCCCGTCTGCCACTGTCGGAGCAGCGTCGATACCGTCAGGCCTTTGTGGACCTGATGGCATTGAGCACCGCGGCAGACGAGGCGGCCAGGACGGCACGGGACGTGACACGCACGGCCATCTACGGCTTGACCAGCGGAATCTTCGCACCACCCGGATCGGAAAGTGAGCTGTTGACGTGAGCACCCACCAGGAGCTGGCTGGCTTCATCTGGTCGGTCGCCGACCTGCTGCGCGGCGACTACAAGCAGTCGGAGTACGGCAAGGTGATCCTGCCGCTGACGGTGCTGCGCCGGTTGGACTGCGTGATGGCACCCACCCGCCACGCGGTGTGGGCGATGGACGACAAGCTGACGTTCGTCAACAAAGACCAGATGCTCACGCTGGAAGCCAAACTGCCCTTCTACAACACCTCCAAGCAAGACTTCGCAACGATCGGCGCCGACGCGGCGAACGTCGAGAAGAACCTGGTGGACTACATCAACGGGTTCTCCCCGAACGCGCGGGAGATCATCGACAAGTACGAGTTCCACAACCAGATCGCACGTCTGAAGGGCGCAAAGCTCCTCTACCCGGTCGTGCAGAAGTTCCGCGACGTCGACCTGAGCCTCACCCGGGTCGACAACCACCAGATGGGGTACGTCTTCGAGGAGCTGATCCGGCGCTTCTCGGA
>Ga0190269_10000714_pt1 | contig 16633 bp, 12 predicted proteins | sample Popmic249IS_FD_133749 | JGI IMG/M metagenome (GOLD analysis project Ga0190269, IMG submission 133749) | Populus adjacent soil microbial communities from riparian zone of Blue River, Arizona, USA - 249 IS | ecosystem: Environmental > Terrestrial > Soil > Riparian zone | place: USA: Arizona...
CTACTTGGGCTTCTCCTCGCCCGTCGAGAGCGCGGCGATGAACGCCTCCTGGGGGACCTCCACGCGGCCGACCATCTTCATGCGCTTCTTGCCCTCCTTCTGCTTCTCGAGGAGCTTGCGCTTGCGGGTGATGTCGCCGCCGTAGCACTTGGCGAGGACGTCCTTCCGGATCGCCCGGATGTTCTCGCGGGCGATGACCTTCGCGCCGATGGCGGCCTGGATCGGCACCTCGAACTGCTGCCGCGGGATGAGCTCGCGCAGCTTGGTCGCCATCATGTTGCCGTAGGTGTAGGCCTTGTCCTTGTGCACGATGGCGCTGAAGGCGTCCACCGGCTCGCCCTGCAGCAGGATGTCGACCTTCACCAGGTCGGAGGCCTGCTCCCCCGCAGGCTCGTAGTCGAGCGAGGCGTAGCCGCGGGTGCGTGACTTCAGCTGGTCGAAGAAGTCGAAGATGATCTCGCCGAGCGGCAGCGTGTAGCGCAGCTCCACGCGGTCCTCGGAGAGGTACTCCATCCCGTGCAGCTGGCCGCGGCGCCCCTGGCACAGCTCCATCACGGCGCCAACGAACTCCGACGGCAGCAGCAGCATGGCCTTGACGACCGGCTCGTAGATCTGGTCGATCTTGCCCTTCGTGGGCCAGTCGCTCGGGTTGGTGACCGTGATCTCCTCACCGCTCTCGAGCACCACGCGGTAGACGACGTTGGGCGCGGTGGAGATGAGGTCGAGCCCGTGCTCGCGCTCGAGCCGCTCGCGGACGATCTCGAGGTGGAGCAGGCCGAGGAAGCCCACCCGGAAGCCGAAGCCCAGCGCGCCCGACGACTCGGGCTCGTAGACCAGCGCAGCGTCGTTGAGCCGCAGCTTGTCGAGCGCCTCGCGCAGGGCCGGGAAGTCGCTGCCGTCGAGCGGGTACAGCCCGGAGAAGACCATCGGCTTGGGGTCGCGGTAGCCGCCGAGCGACTCACGCGCCGGGTTCTTCACCGTGGTGAGCGTGTCGCCGACCCGGGCCTGGCGGACGTTCTTCACGCCGGGGATGACGTAGCCGACCTCGCCCGCGGACAGGAACTCGGTCGGCTTCATCTCCGGGGAGACGACGCCGACCTCGAGGATCTCGTGCTCGTTGTGGGTCGACATCATCAGGCCGCGGTCCTTCGTCGACAGCTTGCCGTCGACGACGCGGACGTAGGTGATGACGCCGCGGTAGGCGTCGTAGACGGAGTCGAAGATCATCGCCCGGGCAGGGCCGTCCGGGTCGCCCATGGGCGGCGGGACGTCGCGGACGATCGCGTTGAGCACGTCCGGCACGCCCTGGCCGGTCTTGGCGCTGATCCGGAGCACGTCGTCCGGGTCGCATCCGATGATCTTCGCGATCTCCTCGGCGTACTTCTCGGGCTGGGCGGCCGGCAGGTCGATCTTGTTGAGCACCGGGATGATGTGCAGGTCGTTCTCGAGCGCGAGGTAGAGGTTGGCCAGCGTCTGTGCCTCGATCCCCTGGGCCGCGTCGACCAGCAGCAGGGTGCCCTCACAGGCAGCCAGCGAGCGCGACACCTCGTAGGTGAAGTCGACGTGACCCGGGGTGTCGATCATGTGCAGGACGTAGTCCTTGCCGTCGTCCGCCGTCCACGGGAGCCGGACGTTCTGCGCCTTGATGGTGATGCCGCGCTCACGCTCGATGTCCATCTTGTCGAGGTACTGCGCCCGCATCTGCCGGGCGTCGACCACGCCGGTCACCTCGAGCATCCGGTCCGCCAGCGTCGACTTGCCGTGGTCGATGTGGGCGATGATGCAGAAGTTCCGGATGTCCCGCATGGCAGTCGGGTCGGTCAGAGGCACGAGCCAGTCTATCGGCGAGCCCCCACCGGCTTCCGGCCCGCGGCGCGCCCCAGGCGGTGCACGTCACGCGCGGCTCGACAACTCGCTTGCGGTGCCGACGCACCGGCCAGGACAGTACGCCGATGCGTCCGACCTGGGAGGAGCTGCCGGAGCCGGTCCGCCACGGCCTGGAGGCGGTCCTGGGCTTCGAGGTCGTGCGCGCCGAGTCGCAGCGGGGCGGCTTCTCCCCCGGCGTGGCGGCCCGGGTGCACGCCGCCGACGGCCGCGAGGCCTTCGTGAAGGCCGTGAGCAGCGTCGCGAACTCCAAGGCGGCCACACTGCACCGGGACGAGGCGCGTTGGACGGCGCTCCTTCCGGAGGACCACCCGTCACCGCGCCTGCTCGGCAGCTACGACGACGGCACCTGGGTGGGCCTCGTGCTCGAGGCTGTCGACGGCCGGCCCCCAGAGGTGCCCTGGGCCGACGAGCAGCTCGTGGCGGCCTCGGTCGCGCTGCAGCGCCAGGCCCTGGTCCCGGCCCATCCGGCGCTCCCCACCCTGCTGGAGACCCAACGCGACGTGCTCACGGGCTGGCGGGAGCTGGCCCGGGCGGGCACTCCCCTCGGCCCGTGGGAGGACCGGCACCTGCGCGCGCTGGCCGACCTCGAACCCGCCTGGGAGGTGGCCGCCAAGGGTGACAGCTGGCTTCACTTCGACACCCGGGGCGACAACATGCTGGTGCGCCCGGACGGCACGGTGGTCCTCGTGGACTGGCCCTGGTCGTGCCGGGGCGCGGCCCTGTTCGACGCCGTCGGCTTCGTCCCGTCCGCGGTCCGCGACGGCGCACTCGGTGTCGTGCCGGACCAGGACGTCGGGGCTGTCCCGTGGGCGGCACTGGCCGAGGCCGCCCAGGAGCTACTGGACCGGCTCGTGCCAGGTGCGCCCGAGGAGGACGTCACGGCGCTCCTGTGCGCGTTCGCCGGCCTGATGCAGTACTGGGCGCGGCAGCCGGCACCGCCCGGTATGCCCACGCTCCGGCCGTTCCAGGCCGCCCAGGGACGGGTGGCCTGTGCCTGGCTGGCTCGGCGTACCGGTTGGCGGTGACCGCTCGCGCGAGCTGCTGCTAGGCTGGTCGATCGTGTGGCGTGCTGCCGCATGCCCACTCAGAACGCAGACGTAGACGAGGAACCTCCCCGCCGTGGCGAACATCAAGAGCCAGATCAAGCGCATCAAGACCACCGAGAAGGCGCGGCTGCGCAACAAGTCGGTCAAGAGCTCGCTCAAGACGGCCGTGCGCAAGTTCCGCGAGGCCGCGGCGAACGGCGACGTCGACACCGCGACCGCCGCGATGCGCGACGCCAGCCGCCAGCTCGACAAGGCCGCCAGCAAGGGCGTCATCCACGCGAACCAGGCCGCCAACCGCAAGTCGGCCATGGCGAAGCAGGCCGCGGAGCTCGCGAGCAAGTAGCCCCACCCGCACGTCCACGAAGGCGCCGCCCGTCACCGGGCCGGCGCCTTCGTCGTACCCGGGCCCCGGGTTTTCATGATCAGCAGGAGACCGGCCTACGACACGCCCGGCGGGTCGTAGGCGGATGTCCTGGTGATCAAGGAAACGGGCGGGCCGTGCGCGCCAGCCAGCCGGCCAGCAGGTCGTGCGCCTTGACCACGACGGCCACCGCCAAGGGCAGCGCCACGACGCTCCAGGCCGACGCGAGGTCCGCCAGGGCGGCGACCGCCCCGACCCCTGCCATCCCCTCGCCGAGCACGGCCCGCTGCCAGGCGTTCGGGTGGACGTGCTGCAGCCGCAGCAGGGTCGGGTAGAGCGGCTTGCCGCTGCTGCTCACCGGCTCCCCCGTGCCTGTGCCACGGCAATGACGGCCCGCTCCAGGGCGTAGCGCTGGTCCGCCGCGCCGCCCTTCACCCCGCCGTCGGCGACCGCCACGGCCTGCAGGGCGACGGCGAGGCCGTCGGGCGTCCAGGCGCGGCCCTGGCGCTGGGCCTTCTCGACCTTCCACGGCGGCATGCCGAGCTGCCCGGCCAGCACGTGGGACGGCTGCCGGCCGGCTCCCATCACCTTCGCCACGTCGCGCAGGGCGCCGGCCAGCGCGGACGTCACCAGCGGACCGGCCAGGCCGGTCTGGGCCCCCCACCGCAGCATCTCCAGCGCCCCGGCGACGTCGCCCTCCAGCGCCCGCTCGGCCACCGCGAACCCGGTGGTCTCGGCGCGGCCCTGGTAGTAGCGGTGCACGACCTCCTCGGTCACCGGGCCCTCGGTGTCCGAGAGCAGCTGGCTCGCGGCGTTCGCGAGCTCGCGCAGGTCGTTGCCGACCGCCTCGAGCAGTGACTGGACGCCCTCCTCGGACACCCTGCGGCCGTCGGCGCTCAGCTCGCGGCGGAGGAAGTCCTTGCGCTCGCTCAGCTTGGTCACCTTGGGGCAGTCGATCCGCCGGGCGCCCGCGCCCACCAGCGAGGTGACCAGGTTCTTGGCCTTCACCCCTCCGGCGTGCAGGACGACCATCCGCATGCCTTCGGGCAGGTCGGAGGCCTGCGCGACCAGGCCGGCGTGCTGGCTCTTGTCGAGGTCCTGGGATCCCCGGACCACGACCACCCGGGCGTCACCGAACAGCGACGGGCTCAGCGCCTCGTCGAGGTCGCCGGGCTGCAGCGACGACGCGTCCAGGTCGCGCACCTCGGTCTCCGGCTCCCGCTCCCGGGCGGCCCGCACCACGGCCGAGACCGCCCGGCTCACCAGCAGCTCCTCGTCGCCCACGACGAGCGTCAGCGGGGCGAGGGGATCGGGGGCCGGCACGCGTCCATGATTCCACGGCGGGGCGGGGACCTTCGGCACTGCCGCGCGGGGCACGGCGGGACGACGCTGGACCCATGCCCCTGGTGCGCCGGGCCACGACCGTCCTGCTGCGCTCGCCCTTGCGCCGGGTGCTCGACGGGACGGTCCTGCTCATCACGGTCACGGGCCGCCGCACCGGGCATCCCTACACGCTGCCGGTCCAGTACGCCGTGGGCGACGGGGTCGTGTGGCTGCTGCCCGGCCACCCCGAGCGCAAGACCTGGTGGCGCAACCTCGAGCAGCCGGCTCCGGTCGACCTGGACCTGGCGGGCCGGCTCGTCCACGGCAAGGGCGAGGCGCTGCGCGGTACGACGGAGCCCGAGCTCGTGGCTCAGGGCCTGCGCGCCTACCTCCGCCGGTTCCCCTCGCTCGGTCCGCGCTGGCGGGTCGGCCCCGAGGGGCCCGCCCCCGACCTGGTCGCCTCGACGGTCATCGTCCGGGTCGTCCCCGACCTGCCGCTGTAGGGCTCCGGGCCCGCGGCCGCACCGGGTAGGGGCCGGCGGAGTCGCACAGCGACATCACCCAGGCCGGTACGCCGAGCCGGGAGCCGGCCGGCACCACCGAGGTGCCCGGCGTCGGCGTACCGAGAAGCTCGTGGTGCGGCGCGGAGACGAGGCCCCGCACGCCGTCCGCGCCACGCGCCACGGTGCTCAGCCGACCTCGATGCACCACCACGGCCACGTCGCCGTCGCGGTCGCTGCGCAGGACCCGGGTGCCGGCGCGGGCAAGCCGGTCGAGCGTCGAGGGCGCCGGGTGCCCGTAGGGGTTGCCGGCGCCGACCGGCGTCAGCGCGACCTTCGCCCGCACCGCGTCGAGGAAAGCCGGGTCCTGCCGGGCCGAGCCGTGGTGCGGCACCTTGAGGACGTCGGCGCGCAGGTCGACGCCGCGGGCCCGCAGCTCCGACTGCGCGTCGGTCTCGAGGTCGCCGGCGAACAGCACCGTGATCCCCTGCGTCTGCAGCCGCAGCACCACGGAGCTGTTGTTCGGGTCGCTGGGGGTGCCGCGGCGGACGGTCGCGTCGAGGACCTCCCAGCTCACGCCGCCCATCGAGCGCCGCTCGCCGGTCTGCGCCCGCACCACCGGGATGCGCCGGGCAGCGAGCCAGCGGTCAAGACGCTCCTTCTCCACCGCCGGCTCGTCGAGCTGGTTGACCTGCACCGCGCCGACCCTGCGGCCGCGCAGCAGCCCCGGGACGCCCTCGACGTGGTCGGCGTGCAGGTGCGTCAGCAGCAGCATCGGGACGGTGCGCACCCCCAGCCGCCGCAGGCACCGGTCGATCGGCTCGGGGTCGGGTCCGTTGTCGACGACCAGCGCCGACCCGCGGCCCAGCCGCACCACGAAGCCGTCGCCTTGCCCGACGTCACAGCTCACGAGGACCCAGCCCGGCGGCGGCCAGCCGGGCATCGCCACTGTGACCGACAGGCCCGCCAGCACCGTCCCCACCGCGGCCACGGCGACCGTGCGGCGAGCGGCCTGCCACCGCAGCACCCGCGCGACGAGGACCAGGGCGACGAGGACCAGCAGCACCCCGCCCCAACCGGCCGGCACGTGCAGGTCGGCTCCGGGCTGCCGGGCCCCAGTGCGTGCGACGAGGACGAGCCAGTGCGTCGGCAGCCAGCCGGCCCACGCCACGACCTGCGCCAGGGGCAGGAAGACCGGGGCCAGCAGCGCCGCGACGACCCCGAGGACGGTGGCCGGCGCCACGGCCGGTACGGCCAGCACGTTCGCCGGTACGGCGAGGAGCCCGAGCTGGCCGAACACGCCCACCAGGACCGGGGTGCAGGCGAGCTGCGCGGCAGCGGGCACCGCGAGCGCCTCGGCCGCCCAGCGGGGCATCCGGCGTGCCCAGCGGTCGCGCCAGACGGGCGCGAGGACGAGCAGGCCCCCGGTGGCCAGGACGGAGAGCGCGAAGCCGGGAGCCGCGGCCAGGTCGGGCGCGAGCAGGACGAGCACGAGCACGGCCGCGCACAAGGCGGGCATCGCCTGCCGCCGCGCTCCAGTGCCGAGCGCCAGCAGGGCGACCGCGCCCATGGTCGCGGCCCGCAGCACGGAGGGGGACGGGCGGGCGAGGACGACGAACCCGAGCAGCACCAGCCCCGCCGTCCACGGCCGGAGCCGCAGCGGCACCCGCAGCCAGCCGCAGACCAGCAACGCGAAGGCCAGCACCACGGCGACGTTGGTGCCGCTCACCGCCGTGAGGTGGGTCAGCCCGGTCGCCCGGAAGTCCTCCCGCAGGTCGTCGTCGAGCCGGCTGGTGTCGCCGTCCACGAGCCCCGGCAGCAGTCCCCGCTCCGCGTCGGGCAGGGGCGACACGGCGTCCCGCAGGCCCTGGCGCAGGTGGCCCGCGGCCCGCTGCACCACGGACGGCCGGCCGACCACCTCCGGGACGCCCCGCGCGGACAGCACGGCCACGACGTCGTCGCCCCTCGCGGCCGGCCGCAGCAGCCCCTCCACGCGCACCCGCTGGCTGGGCAGCAGGCCGAGCCACGACTCGTCCTGGCTCAGCACCAGCAGCGGCTGCCGCAGGGAGTAGGCCCGGCCGGCCAGCTCGACCCGTCGTACCTCGACCCGGGCGACCACCGATGTCCGCACCGCCAGCACGTCTCCGCGGGCCGCGACCCTCCGCGGGTCGTCCCGGACCACGGCCTCCAGGCGGACCGCGGACCCACGGGCCGCGGCCGCGACCAGCGGCCCGCTGGTGCGTCCCTCCACGTGCAGCGCGGTGACGAGCGCGGACGCAGCGGCACAGCCGAGGGCAGCCGCCACCACGACCGCCCGGCCGGACGACGTGCGCGCCAGCAGCGCGGCCCCGGCGACCGCCGCGACGAGCGCCAGCACCGCCAGCGCGCGCGGCGCCAGCAGCCGGCCCTGCCAGGCGACCAGCCAGGCCGCGAGCGCCGGCGCGACGAGCCTGAGGTCGAGCTGGTCGCGCCTCACACGCGCACCTTGGAGCGCAGCGAGGCGAACTTGCTCTCCCCGATGCCGGACACCTCGCGGAGCTGGTCGACGGAGGCGAAGCGGCCGTGCTCGGTGCGCCAGTCGACGATCCGCTGCGCCAGCACCGGCCCGATGCCGGGCAGCCCGTCGAGGTCGGCGGCCGTGGCGAGGTTCAGGTCGAGCAGGCCACCCGCGGAGGCGCCGCCCGCACCCGCTGCAGGTGGCGCCGGCGCGAGGCCCACCAGCAGCTGCTCGCCGTCGACGAGCTTGCGCGCCAGGTTCAGGGACGCGACCGGCACACCGGGGAGCACGCCGCCGGCCGCGCGCAGCGCGTCGTCGACCCGGGCGCCCTCGGCCAGCCGGACCAGCCCTGGCCGGCGGACCTTGCCCTCGACGTCCACGACGATCTGCGCGCCGACGGTGGTGCCTGGGCTCGCCAGGGCGGGAGCCTCCACCGGCACCTCCGCGGGACGGCCGCGCAGGAAGACCGCCCCCGCCAGCAGCGCCGCCACCACACCGACGGCCGCCAGTGCCAGGGCACCGCGACGGCCGGGATCCACCCGCCCGCCGGCCAGCACCTCGCGGACCGCCGGGAGGGGTTCCTCCGCCGGGCCGGGCTGCCCGAGCAGCGACCTGACCCTGGCCACCACCGCGGGCTCGGGTCGGTCGGGGCGCGGCACCGGCCCGACGCTAGGAAGCGGCGGTCAGCGCCCTCCGGGTCGCCCGGACCCTGTGGAGCCGGAGCGCAGCTGTGGAGCGGCGCAGCGCTCCCGGCAGCCAGCACCACAGCCGGTGGTACGCGAGCCCGACGACGAACGACAAGGCGAAGGCGACCCAGGGCTGGTGGAAGCTCGACATCACCCAGTAGTGGCTGACGTAGACGTAGAGCGACGCGCCGGCCAGCGCCCCGACGACCGGGACGGACACCCGCGGCAGCCGCACCGACGGCAGCCACAGCACGGCCAGCAGCCCCAGCGCGACGAGCACCTCGCGGCCGGTGCGGTCGAAGAAGAACCCGTCGACCGCCGCCAGCACGACGCCGCTCAGCACCATCCGGTGCTGCCAGCTCCGCGCCCGCGCCGCGGCCCACCCCCAGGCGAACAGCCACGCGACCGCGGCCGGTCCGTAGATGCGGTCCTCGCCGTCGCCGGCCGGCAGGACGCCGTACCGGAAGAGGAGGGTGACGCCGAGCAGCGCGAGCGGTACGGCGAGGGGCCGGCGCGCGTTCAGCCGGCCCACCCACGGCACGGCGAGCAGGAGCCCCGACAGCAGGGTGAGCTGGAGCAGCACCTCGACGAACCAGTAGTGGTGGTAGGGCCCGGCGCGGTCGACGAGGTCCTGGACGAGCAGGAAGTGCTGCCAGGAGTACCAACCCGTGAGGCTGCCGGTGACCGCCGCGGCGGCCAGCGTCGGCGCGGCGACGCGGGCACAGGCCCGTCCAAGGTTGCGCAGCCGCCGGCCGAGGCCGACCAGGTGGAAGCGCGCGACGTTGTAGCCGGCCAGGCCGAGCAGCAGGTGGGCGCCGCCGACGACCTTGAAGGTCTCGGTGTGGTTGGCCACGACCAGCACGATGGCCAGGGCGCGGATCAGCAGCCCGGTCTCCACGGTGCGCCCACGGCTCCTTGACGCGGGCGGTGCGGACTCGAGGGCGCGGACCGGCTGCAGGTGCCAGCCGTCGGGCAGCGCGCCGAGCAGCTCCTCGAGCCGGAGCGACGCCTCGACGTAGGACAGCGAGTCGCCGCCCAGCTCGACGAAGCTCAGGCGGTCGTCGACCTCGTCCAGCTCCAGGACCTCGGCGAAGACCTCCCCGACCGTCCCTGGCTGGTGGGCTTTCGTCGGCGTGCCGGGCCGCGCCACGCCGACGAAACCCCGCCAACCCGAGCTGCGCAAGGCAAGGGCGCGGACGGCGGCGCCGTCGACCTTGCCCGCGGGGGTGCGGGGCAGCGCCTCCACCGTCGCGACGTGCACCGCGGCCGCCGGCAGCCCGGTCGCGTCCAGCACGACCGGGCGGAGGTCGGCGGCCGACTCCACGGCCACCACGAGCCCCTCGTCGGTCCCGTCGCAGGCGACCACGTGCCCGGCCTCGCGCAGCACCTGCTCGAGCCGGTCGAGGTCGACCCGCTTGCCGAGCACCTTGAGGAAGCGGCTCCGCCGGCCGACCAGCTCGACCAGCCCGTCGGCCGTGAGCCGGGCCAGGTCGCCGGTGCGGAGCTCGGTCACGTCGCGGCCGCGGGCAAGATCGGCCGGGGAGGTCGCGTAGCCGAGCATCACGTTGGGGCCGGTGTAGACGAGCTCGTGCCCCTCGGGCACGGGGTCGAGCCGGAAGGCGCCACCGGGCACCGCCCGTCCGACGCAGCCCGGGTGCGTGGACGCGAGGTCCGGCGGCAGGACGGCCATCCGGGCGGTGGCCTCGGTCTGGCCGTACATCACCGCGAGGTCGAAGCCGCGGCGCTGGCCGAGCTCGGCGTACCGGCGCACCTGGTCGGGCGCGAGCCGGCCGCCGGCCTGCGTGACGAGCCGCAGCCGCGGCAGGTCGAGCTCGGCGAAGCCGACCCGGTCGAGCAGCGTGAAGGTGTGCGGCACCGCGGGGAGCGTCGTGACGCCCTCGCGACGGACCAGATCCCAGAAGCACGGGTCGACCACGGACAGCTCGGTGAGCACGACCGCTGCGCCGACGAGCAGGTGGCTGTGCAGCACCGACAGGCCGTAGCAGTAGTGCAGCGGCAGGGCCATCACGGCGACGTCGTCGGGGCGCGTCCCGAGCGACGCCACGATCGCCTCGGCGTTGGCCTGCACGCTGTCGGCAGCGAGCCGCACCAGCTTCGGCGAGCCGGTGGAGCCGGAGGTGCTCAGCAGCAGCGCCAGGTCCGGATGGAGCTCGTGCGCCGTGCCGCCACGACGGCCCTCGAGGGCACCGGCGACCACCACGTCCGGGTCGTACGCGGCCGCGAGGGACCCGGTGGAGCGCGGCTCGGTGACCAGGACCGGGTGACCGGCGGCCAGGCAGGCGAGGTAGCGGACGACGGTCTCGAGGTCGGAGGCGGCCTCGAGGGCCACGAGTCGGCGTACCGGGCCCAGTGCCGCGGCGGCGTCCTCGACCCGGTGGGCCAGCTCGGCATAGGTGACCCGCAGCTCGCCCTGCACCAGGGCGGTGCGGTCGCCGTGCTCCCCGAGAGAGGCCGCGAACGGCACGCCGGTGAGACGGGCGGGGGCGGTCACCCGACCAGGATAAGGTTTGGCTGCCCTTACCGGAATGCCACTACCGGGTGGTGAAGGTCACGACCGCGCCGCGGCAGCCGACCCGCACGGCGGCGCCGAGCTCCGGCAGCGGGTGGCCGGGGGTCCGGGCGGTGACGCGGGCACCACCGGGGAGCTCCAGCCGGAGCAGCGCGTCGTGGCCGTAGAAGAAGCGCTCGACGACCCGCGCCTCCACGACCGGCAGGTCGGGCGGGTCGATCTCGACCTGCTCCGGGCGGACGACGACGTCCACCGGGCCGAGCACTTGGCGGGCGACGGCCAGCCGACCGAGCGGCGACTCGACCACCCCGTCGCCGCCCTCCCCCTGCAGGACGATCGCCTCGCCGACGAAGGTCGCCACACCGAGGTCGGCCGGCTGCGCGTAGACCTCCCACGGCTCGGCGGCCTGCACCACCCGGCCCTCGCGCATCACCGCCACGACGTCGGCGGTCGACAGCGCCTCCTGCTGGTCGTGCGTGACGAGCAGCGCCGACGCGCCGGCCTCCTTGAGCGTGGCCCGGACGTCGGCCCGCACCTGGGCGCGCAGTCCGGCGTCGAGGGCGCTGAACGGCTCGTCCAGCAGCACCAGTGACGGCCCGGGCGCGAGCGCGCGCGCGACCGCGATCCGCTGCTGCTGACCCCCTGACAGCTCGTGCGGCATCCGGTCGCGCAGGTGCGGCAGGCCGACCAGCTCGAGCAGCTCCTCGACGCGCGTGCTCCGGCGCTGCCCGCGCGGCAGGCCGAAGGCGACGTTGTCGCGCACCGACAGGTGGGGGAAGAGCGCGCCCTCCTGCGGTACGACGCCGACGTGCCGCCTCTCCGGCGGGACGTGCAGGCCGTCGCGCACCACGGCGCGACCGGCGATCTCGATGCTGCCGCCGTCCGCCTGCTCGAAGCCGGCCACCGTGCGCAGCAGCGTGGTCTTGCCGCACCCGGACGGCCCCAGCAGCGCCACCAGGGCGCCGGCAGGCACCTCGAGGTCGACCCCGCGCAGGACGGGGGCGTCGAACGACTTGACGACGCCCTGGGCGCGCAGCGCGGGCGTCATGTCAGCTCCCTCCCCCGCACGGTCAGCAGGTACGTCGGCACTGCGGACAGCAGCACGAGCACCGCAGCGTAGGGAGCGGCGGCGGAGTAGGCGGCGACCCCCGTCTCGGTCCAGAGCTTCGTGGCCAGGGTGTCGGTGCCCAGCGGGCGCAGCAGCAGCGTCGCCGGCAGCTCCTTCATGCAGGTCAGGAACACCATGGCCGCCCCGGCGCCGATGCCCGGCGCGGCCAGCGGCAGCGTGACGCGGCGCAGCACCTGCAGCGGCGACGAACCGCTCGCCCGGGCGACCTCCTCCAGCACCGGCGGGGCCTGGGCGGCGGAGGCGTGCACCGCTCCGACGGCCAGCGGCAGGAAGAGCACCACATAGGCCAGCACCAGTACCGGCGTCCGCTGGTAGAGCGGCTCGGCGTAGCGGACCGAGAAGAAGACCAGCGAGAGCGCCACCACGATGCCCGGGAGCGCGTGGCCGGCGTAGGCGGCACGCTCCAGCAGCCGCGGCAGCCGCCCGCCGCGCCGCGCGGCGAGCACGCCGACCGGGATCGCGAGCAGCGTCGTCGTCAGCGCCCCGAGGGCGGCCCAGGTGAGCGAGTGCCCGGCGGTCCGGCCGAGCTCGGCCCAGGGCAGGTGGCCCGAGACGCCCTTGGCGGTCCAGTAGACGAGCGCCGCCGCCGGTACGCCGAGCGAGACCAGCGCCACGGCCAGGACCACCAGGACGGCGGGCCAGCGCCATCGGCCGAGCCGCACCGTCGCTGCCACGCGGGCACCACCCGACCCGACCCGGGCGTACTGCGCCCGGCCCCGGCTGCGGCCCTCCCACCAGACCAGCAGGACCGTCACGGCGACGAGCAGCAGGCCGAGGATGGCGGCGGGCGTGCGGCTGAAGCTGGCGCGGTAGGAGTTGTAGATGACCCGGGTGAAGGCGTCGAAGCGCATCGTCGAGACGGCGCCGAAGTCGCTCAGCACGTAGAGCGCGACGAGCAGCCCGCCAGCGGCGAGCGCCGGGCGCAGCTGCGGCAGCGTGGAGCGCCGGAACGCCTGCCAGGCGGTGAGCCCGAGCGCCCGAGCGACCTCCTCGGTGGCCGGGTCGACCCGGCGCAGCGCGGCCGAGACGGGCAGCACGACGTAGGGCAGGCAGCAGGCCACCAGCACCAGCGTCGCGCCTCGGAAGCCGGTGAAGTCGGGGAAGACCGACAGCCACGAGAAGCCGGCCACGTAGGTCGGCACGGCCAAGGGCAGCGCGACGACGACGGCCCACACCCGCCGCCCCGGCAGGTCGGACCGCACGACCAGCCACGCGAGCAGGACGCCGAGGACGAGGCAGGCCGCCGTGACGACCCCGGCGAGCAGCAGGCTGCGCACCAGCAGCTCGCGGGTCCGGTCGCGCAGCAGCACCTCGCCGACCCGGTCCCAGCCCTCCGACGACGCGCGCACGACCAGGTAGCCCAGCGGCAGCAGGGCGATCGCTGCCGTCACCACCGCCGGCACCAGGAGCAGGTACGGCGGCCTCGCCGCACCGCGCCGGCGGCTCGGCGGGAGGTGAGGCTGGTCGAGGGCCGCGGGGGCCGGCGCGAGCTCGGTCAGGTCAGCCCGACCTCGTCCAGCAGCGCCAGCGTCTGTTCCAGCGACTTGAGGTCGGCCAGGTCGAGGTCCGGCCCCTGCAGCGAGGCGAGCGGCGGAAGGTCGGTGCCGACCGCCTGCACACCCTTCACCAGCGGGTACTCGTGCGTCTTCTCGCCGAAGTAGGTCTGCGCCTCGGTGCCGAGCAGGAAGTCGAGCAGCTGCCGCGTGCGCGCATCGGCCTTGCCCTCGAGCACCCCGACCCCGGCGACGTTCACCAGCGCGCCCGGGTCGCCGGCCTCGAAGAAGTGGTTGTGGGCCTTGAGCTTGTCGTAGCCGCCCAGCTCGTCGGCCCGCTCGTAGAGGTAGTAGTGGTTGAGCAGGCCGAAGGGCACCTCGCCCTCGTCGACCGCCTCGGCGAGCCGGATGTTGCTGTCGTAGGCCTTGGGCTCGTTGTCCTTGAAGGCGACCAGGAACTCCTTCGCCTTCGCCTCCCCCAGCGAGACGCGCAGCGCTGTGACGAAGGCCTGGAACGACGCGTTGGTCGGGACGTAGCCGACCTTGCCCTTGTACTCCGGCTTGGTCAGGTCGAGCACGCTGGCCGGCAGGTCGGCGTGCTGGACCTGCTCGGTGTTGAAGGCGAGCACGCGCGACCGGCCGGAGATCCCGACCCAGAGGCCCTTGGAGGAGCGGTAGCGCCGGTCGACCTTCGCGAGCAGCGCCTGGTCGACCGGGACCAGCCGGCCCGCCTCCTCCAGGGCTCCGAGGGCACCGGCGTCCTGGGAGAGGAACACCGAGGCGGGCGTCTTGTCGCCCTCCTCGAGCAGGGTGGCCGCGAGCTCGGCCGAGTCGCCGTACCGGACGGTGACCTTGGTGCCGGTCTGCTTCTCGAAGTCCTCGAGCAGCGGGCTGACGAGCTTCTCGTTGCGGCCGCTGTAGACGACCAGGCTGTCCTTGGCGGCCTCCCCGAAGTCGACGTCCGACCCCCCGCAGCCAGTCAGCACGAGCAGCGGGGCGAGGGCGGCGAGGACGCCGAGCCGGAGGGAGCGGGCCATGGCGGGAGGACTCCTGGGACGTCGGGCTTAGGTAAGGGTGACCATACTAGGTCACGCCGGTACGACGTTGACGAGCTTGGGGGCCCGCACCACGACCGTCCGGATCCCCTTGCCGGCCAGCGACTCCTGCACCTTGGCCGAGGCCAGCGCCAGCGCCCGGAGGTCGTCCTCGCCGATGCCGGGGGGCACCTCGAGCCGGTCGCGCACCTTCCCGGCGACCTGCACGACGCAGGTGACCGACTCGTCGACCAGCAGCGACGGGTCCGCGCTGGGCCAGGCCGAGGCGTGGACCGAGTCGCCCGCCGCCACGTCGTGGCCGAGCCGCGACCACATCTCCTCCGCCGTGTAGGGCGCGTAGCAGCTGAGCATCGTCGCCAGCGCCCGGACACCGTCCCGCAGGGACGCGGCCGGCCTCGGTCCGTCGGCCGCCTTGCGCATCGCGCTCACGAGCTCGTGGAAGCGCGCGATGGCGACGTTGAGGCGCTGGGTGTCGATGAGCCTGGTGACCTCGTCCACCGTCTTGGCCACCGCCTTGTCGACGGCTGCGTCGCGGCCGTCGCCGGTCATCGCGGCGACGTCGTTGGTGAGGCGCAGGACCCGGCCGAGCCACTTCAGCGTCGCTCCCGGCGACACGTCCGCCCAGTCGATGTCGTCCTCCGGCGGGCCGGCACCGATGATGGTCAGGCGCACGGCGTCGACGCCGTACTGCCCGAGCTGCCCGCCCAGGTCCACGCCGTTGCCGAGCGACTTGCTCATGGCCTTGCCCTGGTTGATGACCTGGCCCTGGTTCATCAGCGCCGCGAAGGGCTCGGTGAAGGTCACCAGCCCCATGTCGTGCAGGACCTTGGTGAAGAAGCGGCTGTAGAGCAGGTGCAGGATCGCGTGCTCCACGCCACCGACGTACTGCGCGACCGGCATCCACTCCCTGACCGCGTCGGGGTCGAACGGCCCCTCCTGGTAGTGCGGCGAGCAGTAGCGCAGGTAGTACCAGGACGAGTCGACGAAGGTGTCCATCGTGTCGGTGTCGCGCTCGGCCGGGCCGCCGCAGCCCGGGCACGTCGTGCGCACGAAGGCCTCGTTGGACGCGAGCGGCGACTGCCCCTTGGGCTGCAGGTCGGCGCCCTTCATGTCCGACGGCAGCCGCACCGGCAGCTGGTCGTCCGGCACCGGCACCTCGCCGCAGTCGGGGCAGTGCACGATCGGGATCGGGGTGCCCCAGAAGCGCTGCCGGGAGAGCAGCCAGTCGCGCAGCCGGTAGTTCACGGCGGCCTCGCCGGTGCCGCGCTCCCGCAGGACCTCGACCGCCTTCGCGATCGCCTCCTCCTTGCGCAGCCCGTCCAGCGGCCCGCTGTTGACCAGCACGCCGTCCCCGGTGGTGGCGACCCCGGTCCCGGACGGGTCGGCCTCACCCGTGTCGACGACGACTCGCACAGGCAGGTCGAAGGCTCGCGCGAAGTCGAGGTCGCGCTGGTCGTGCGCGGGCACCGCCATGATCGCGCCGGTGCCGTAGTGGGCCAGGACGTAGTCCGCCGCGAAGACGGGCAGCTGCTCGCCGTTCAGCGGGTTGGTGGCCGTCACCCCCAGCGGTACGCCGGTCTTCGGCCGCTCGGTCGACTGGCGGTCGATGTCGGAGAGCTTGCGCACCTGGTCCCGGTAGGCCTCGAAGGCCTCCCGCTGCTCGGGCGCGCAGAGCTCGTCGGCGAGCGGCGCGTCGGCGGCGACGACGAAGAAGGTCGCGCCGTAGAGGGTGTCCGGGCGGGTCGTGAACACGGTGACCGTGCGGTCCCCGACGGTGAAGTCGACGTGCGCGCCGGTGCTGCGGCCGATCCAGTTCCGCTGCATCAGCAAGACCCGGTCGGGCCAGCGGCCCTCGAGCTGCTTCATGTCGTCGAGCAGCCGGTCGGCGTACTCGGTGATCTTGAAGTACCACTGCGTCAGCTCGCGCTTGGTGACCTCCTCGCCGCAGCGCTCGCAGCGACCGCCGACCACCTGCTCGTTCGCCAGCACGGTCTGGTCCTTGGGGCACCAGTTGACGGCGGAGTTCTTGCGGTAGGCCAGCCCGCGCTCGCGGAAGCGCAGGAACAGCCACTGCGTCCAGCGGTAGTACTCCGGGTCGCTGGTGTGCAGCCGGGTCGACCAGTCGA
>Ga0190269_10000716_pt1 | contig 16599 bp, 17 predicted proteins | sample Popmic249IS_FD_133749 | JGI IMG/M metagenome (GOLD analysis project Ga0190269, IMG submission 133749) | Populus adjacent soil microbial communities from riparian zone of Blue River, Arizona, USA - 249 IS | ecosystem: Environmental > Terrestrial > Soil > Riparian zone | place: USA: Arizona...
GGGTGGGACCCGCAGGAGAAGCGGTTCAACCTCTACACGATCGTCATCGGCAGCCAGACGCTGCACGCGACGGGGTACGCCATGGGCGTGACCAAGGACGGCGCCGTCGGCGATCCGGACAGCGGCGAGGCCGTGATCGCCTACTTCGGCGACGGCGCCTCCAGCCAGGGCGACGTGAACGAGGCGTTCGTCTGGGCCAGCGTCTACAACGCCCCGGTCGTCTTCTTCTGCCAGAACAACCAGTGGGGCATCAGCACCCCCACCGACCACCAGACCCGGATCCCGCTCTACCGGCGGGCGGAGGGCTTCGGCTTCCCCGGCGTACGGGTCGACGGCAACGACGTGCTGGCGTCCTACGCCGTCACCCGGAAGGCGCTCGACGCCGCCCGCACCGGCCAGGGGCCGACGCTCATCGAGGCGTTCACCTACCGGATGGGCGCGCACACCACCTCCGACGACCCGACCCGCTACCGGCTCTCCAGCGAGCTCGAGGCGTGGAAGCTGAAGGACCCGCTCGAGCGGATGCGGTCGTTCCTCTTCAAGCAGCAGCTGGCCGACGCGGAGTTCATCGCCTCGGTCGACGCGGAGGCCGACGCGCTCGCGGCCCGCATCCGCAAGGGCTGCCTGGAGATGCCCGACCCGGAGCCGCTGTCGCTGTTCGAGGACGTGTACGCCGAGCAGACGCAGCTCCTGGTCGAGCAGCGGGAGGAGCTGGACAGCTACCTGGCCGGCTTCGCGGGGGAGGCACGCTGATGGCGCAGCTCACGATGGCCAAGGCGCTCAACGAGGGCCTGCGCGCGGCGATGGAGCGCGACCCCAAGGTGCTCGTCATGGGCGAGGACGTCGGCAAGCTCGGCGGCGTCTTCCGGGTCACCGACGGGCTGCAGAAGGACTTCGGCGAGGCCCGCGTCATGGACACCCCGCTGGCCGAGTCGGGCATCGTCGGTACGGCGATCGGCCTGGCCATCCGCGGCTACCGTCCGGTCTGCGAGATCCAGTTCGACGGGTTCGTCTACCCCGCCTACGACCAGATCGTCAGCCAGCTCGCGAAGATCCACGCCCGCTCCAAGGGCAGCGTGCCGATGCCGGTGGTCATCCGGATCCCCTATGGCGGGGGCATTGGAGCGGTCGAGCACCACAGCGAGTCGCCCGAGGCCTACTTCGCCCACACCGCCGGCCTGAAGGTCGTCACCTGCTCCCACCCCGCGGACGCCTGGGCGATGATCCAGCAGGTCGTCGCCTCGGACGACCCGGTCATCTTCTTCGAGCCCAAGCGGCGCTACTGGGAGAAGGCCGAGGTCGACACCGACGCGCCGCTGCCCGACCCGGCGTCGCTGTGGCAGGCGCGGGTCGTGCGGTCGGGCACCGACGCGACGCTGGTCGCCTACGGCCCGATGGTGCGCACCTGCCTCGACGCCGCGGCCGCGGCCGAGGACGAGGGCCGGTCGCTCGAGGTGCTCGACCTGCGCTCGCTGGCGCCGCTCGACTTCGCCACCGTCCTCGCCTCGGTGCGCCGTACGAAGCGGGCCGTCGTGGTGCACGAGGCGCCACGCAACGTGGGGTTGGGCGCCGAGATCGCGGCAAGGCTGTCCGAGCAGCTCTACTACGAGATGGAGGCGCCGGTGCTCCGGGTGACCGGGTTCGACACGCCTTACCCGCCCTCGCGGCTCGAGGAGGAGTACCTCCCCGACCTCGACCGGGTGCTCCACGCCGTCGACCGCTCGCTCGCCTACTGAGATGGGCGACTTCCGGCTGCCCGACCTGGGCGAGGGCCTGACCGAGGGTGAGATCCTGCAGTGGTTCGTCGAGGTCGGCGACACCGTGACGCTGAACCAGCCGATCGTCGAGGTGGAGACCGCCAAGGCCGCGGTGGAGATCCCCTCGCCCTTCGCGGGTGTCGTCACCGCGATCCACCACCCTGCCGGTACGACGGTCGACGTCGGCTCCGTCATCATCAGCTTCACGAGCGCCGATGCGCCGGCCGACGACCTGGTGCCCGAGCCGGCTCCCGAGCAGCCGGCCCCAGTGGAGCAGCAGGGAGCGCTGATCGGGGAGGTCGGTCCGGGCGGCCGCACCGCCACCCTGGTCGGCTACGGGCCCCGGGCCGGCACGGCTACCCGTCGTCCCCGCGTCGACGTACCGCAGCCGTCGGCGCCGGCGGCGGCCCCGCCCCCGGAGACGGCTGCCCGCGTCTCGGCCGCCGGGGTGGGACAGGCCGCGGCCCGGCAGGCAGCCCAGGTCACGGTGCTGGCGAAGCCGCCGGTGCGCAAGCTGGCCAAGGAGCTCGGTGTCGAGCTGGCGGCGCTGGCCGGCAGCGGCCGCGGCGGCGTGATCACCCGCGAGGACGTCGAGGCGGCGGCCGGGGAGGGAGCGGCCTACGCGTCCGGGCTCCCGGCCGTCCTCGACGCGGGCGAGCGCCGGATCCCCGTGAAGGGCGTGCGCAAGGTGATGGCCGAGGCCATGGCGCAGAGCGCCTTCACCGCGCCCCACGTCACGGAGTTCCTCACCCTCGACGTGACGCCGACGATGGAGCTGGTCCAGCGGCTCCGGGCCATGCCCGACCTGGAGGGCGTGAAGGTCACGCCGCTGCTGCTGGTGGCCAAGGCGCTGCTGCTGGCGGTGCGCCGCAACCCCGAGGTCAACAGCACCTTCACCGGCGACGAGATCGTCGTGAAGGACCAGGTGAACCTCGGCATCGCCGCCGCCACGCCCCGGGGCCTCGTCGTGCCCAACATCAAGGGCGCCGACCGGATGCCGCTGCCCGACCTGGCCCGGGCGCTGCAGGACCTCACCGAGACCGCCAAGGCCGGCAAGACGCAGCCGGCGGACATGCAGGGCGGCACCATCACCATCACCAACGTCGGGGTGTTCGGCATCGACACCGGTACGCCGATCATCAACCCCGGCGAGTCGGCGATCCTCGCCTTCGGCGCCGTCCGGCCGATGCCGTGGGTCGTCGACGGGCAGGTCGTGCCGCGCCAGGTGACCACGCTGGCGCTCTCCTTCGACCACCGGCACATCGACGGGCACCTGGGCTCGCAGGTGCTGGCCGACGTCGGCAGGGTGCTCGCCGACCCCGCGACCGCGCTCGTCTGGAGCTGAGACCAGGCGGAGTCCGGCCCCCGGGTCCCGTCTCTTCGGCGCCTCCGATCGGAGACGTGCCGGAGGCGCGACAGGTGCGGTCGCCTCGCCGCGTGCTCCTACGGCAGGAGCGGCGGCAGCGTGAGCGACGGGAGCGGTACCGGGAGGGACGTCGGCAGCGACGTCGGCAGCGACGTCGGCAGCGAGGTGGGCAGCGGGACCGGCACCTCGAGCCCGTCCGTGAGCTCCGGCGGGAGCGGCAGCGCCGTGGGGAGTGACGTGGGCAGGAGCGGCCGCACCCCGGCACCGCCGGTCGGTCGGGTCGACGGGGTCGGTCCCGCGGGCCGTGCGTCTGGCGGCACCGGGGACGGCGCCACCCGGACCGGCGGGGCGAGAGACGGTCGCACGACCGGTACGACGTCGCGCGGCGGCGATCCGAAGCCGGCGGGTTGTGCGGCCGCGACGGTCGCTCCGGTGGCAAGGACGGCAGCCCCGAGCCCCGCCACCGCGCCGGCGACGGCCTTCCCTCCGAGCACGGCGCCCACCGTCGACACCGCGCCCCCGCCCAGGGCGAGCTGGCCGGCACCGATCAGGCCGGCGACCCCGCCTGCGCGGGCCAGCAGCCGGCGGCGGGCGGCCTCGACGGCGGCCCGGCGGTCGCGGCAGTGGCGGCACAGGTCCAGGTGCTCCTGCCCCGCGGTCGCCTCGGCCGGCGTGAGCCCGGCGCGCCCCGAGGCCAGGCCCCAGCCGCGGCAGGTCGCGCCCAGCGGCCGGTCACCGGTGCGACCGCGGGAGAGGAGCGCGCGGGCGGCCTCCACCGGTACGCCGACGAGGTCGGCTGCCTCGTCGAGGCTGCGGCCGTCGAGGTCCACCAGGACCACGAGGAGCAGCTCGCGGCCGGCGTCCTCGGTGACCCGGGCCGCCACGGCCCGGACGAGGTCGTCGTCGGAGCAGCGCCCGACGGACGAGGCGACCTCGGCCGCGAGCGTCGCGGCCTCCGCCGGGGTCGGGCGGACGGCGGCGACCAGCAGGGCGAGCCGCTGGGCGCGTCGCTGGGGGGCCGGCCGGCGGTCGGCGTACCTGGTCCTCGCCGCAGGCACGGTCACGGCCGCCCCACGCGGACGTCGTCGCCCCCCGAGTCCTTCACGGCGTAGAGCGCGGCGTCCGTGACGGCGACCAGCGCGGCCCCGTCCGAGGGGGAGGCGAGCCAGCCGACCCCGACGCTGAAGGTCACCCGGGCCTGGGGGCTCGACAGCCCGGCCTCCTTGCGGGCCGCGGCGAGCAGGCGGCGGGCCACCTGCTCGGCGCGGGTGGCGCTCGTGCGCGGCAGCACGACGGCGAACTCGTCGCCGCCGAGCCGGCAGGCGACGTCGGACGGCCGGACGTTGCGGCGCAGCACGTCGGCCACGGCGACGAGCACGGCGTCGCCGGCGAGGTGCCCGTCGGTGTCGTTGACGCGCTTGAACTTGTCGAGGTCGACCAGGAGCAGGGAGGGCGCAGCGGTGCGGGCGGTGGCGGCCACCTCGTGAGCGAGCGCCTCGTCGAAGGCGGCGCGGTTCGGCAGGCCGGTGAGGGGGTCGCGCGTGGCCCGGGAGCCCAGCACCGCGGTGAGCTCGTCGACGTACGCCGAGACCGCGAGCCGCAGCGCCGTGTCGACGGCCACCTCGTCCACGGCCTCGGCGCGCAGTGCCTGCAGGTCCTCCACGAGGCCGGCGACGGCATGGCCCTGGTGGGCGCGCAGCACGCCGAGCGCCTCCGCGCTCTCCCGCACGTCGGCGCCGACGACGCGCACGGCGTCCTGCAGCGCGAGCGCGACCGCGGGCACGTCGTCGCCGAAGCGCGACAGCCACGCGTCCGGGCGTACACCGACGAGGAAGGTCACCCTGGTCTTGTCGGAACGCGCGACGGCGCGGGGCATGACTCTTCCGGGTCATCCTGCGGGCGCAGAACCGGGTGAACCCCGCCAACCCGGCGGCGCGGGTGCCAGCAGGGAATGGTCACTCGACGCCGAACCCCCGCCCTTGTGACCGACGAGCTGCAGGACCTGCCCCCTGCCCGGCCGCAGTGGAGCGACGACGGGACCCGGTGGTGGGACGGGCGCGTCTGGGTGCCGAAGGAGGAAGCCCTGCGCTGGCGCGACGAGGTCGCCCGCGCGTCCGCCGTCAAGGCGCCGTCCGTCCACCAGCCGCCCGCTCCCGTCGTGTCCCCGGTGCCCGTGGCCCCTCGCAGCAGCGGCTACGCCATGAGCGTCTGGAGCTTCGTCCTGGGCCTGCTCGGCATCAGCGTCGCGGCGATCGTCCTGGGTCACGTCGCGCGCTCGCGGTCCAGGCAGGCAGGCTTGCAGCCGTTCTTCTGGAGCCGGCTCGGCCTGGTCTTCGGCTACCTCGGGCTGGTGGTCGGGACGGGCGTGGTGCTCTTCCTCCTGTACGTCGGGCGAGGGGGGCTCGACGAGCACACCGCGGCCGGGCAGAGCCTGCTCGCGGCGGCCGAGGTCGAGCGGCAGTACCGCTCGCTGTACGGCGGGTACGGCATGGCAGCCCTGGCTCCGTCGCACTTCCGCGCGGCCCCGGGCGTCGAGGTGACCGTCGTGCGCATGGAGACGACCTCCTACTGCCTCCGCGCGCGGGACCAGGTGGTCGTCCTCTACTACGACAGCCGCGACCGAGCGGTGACGCGGACCCCCTGCTCCTGACCCGGCTCGTAGCCTGGTGCGCATGACTGCACGGGTCCGCGCGCCGGAGCTGGTGGGCCGCGGCGGCTGGATCGGCACCGAGCGGCCGCTTGGCCTGGGCGACTTCGCGGGCCGGTTCCTGCTGCTCGACTTCTGGACGTTCTGCTGCGTCAACTGCCTCCACGTGCTGGAGGAGCTGCGGCCGCTCGAGGAGCGGTACGCCGACGTGCTCACCGTCGTCGGGGTGCACTCGCCCAAGTTCGTGCACGAGGCCGACCACGACGCGCTGCTGGCCGCGGTGGAGCGGTACGCCGTGCGCCACCCCGTCCTCGACGACCCCGACCTGACGACCTGGAAGCAGTACGCGGTCAGGGCTTGGCCGACCCTGGTCCTGGTCGACCCGGAGGGCTACGTCGTGCACGTGAGCTCCGGCGAGGGGCACGTGGACGGCATCGGCCGGCTGCTCGAGCGGCTGGTCGCCGAGCACGAGGCCAAGGGCACGCTGCGCCGCGGCGCGGATGTCTACGTGCCGCCGCCCGCGACCGTCTCCGAGCTGTCCTTCCCCGGCAAGGCGGTCCGGCTCGCGGATGGCCGGCTGCTCGTCTCCGATACCGCGCATCACCGGGTGGTGATCCTCGACGGTGACGAGGTGGTGCGTGCCTACGACGTGGATCTCCAGGAACCTCAGGGGATCTGCCTGCTCCCGGACGGGCGCGCGCTGGTCGCCGACACGGGGCACCACCAGCTGAAGGCGCTCGACCTCGCGACCGGTTCCTGGGAGCTCGTCGCCGGCACCGGCCGGGTCTGGCGGCCGGGTGATGCCGCCTCCGGCCCTGCCCTCGAGGTCAACCTGTCGACCCCCTGGGACGTCGCGGTCCACGGCGGTGAGGTGGTCGTCGCCATGGCCGGCACCCACCAGCTGCACGCCCTCGCTGGTGGCCAGGTGCGCGTCCTCGCGGGCACCACGGGCGAGGGGCTGCGGGACGGTGCTGCGGCGTCGGCGTACCTGGCGCAGCCGAGCGGCCTCGCGTCGGACGGCCAGCGGCTGTGGTTCGCGGACAGCGAGACGTCGGCGCTGCGCTGGTACGAGGACGGCGAGGTGGGCACTGCGGTCGGCGCGGGGCTGTTCGACTTCGGGCACCGCGACGGCCCTGCCGACCAGGCCTTGCTGCAGCACCCGCTCGGCGTCACGGTCCTGCCTGACAGCAGCGTCGCGGTGTGCGACACCTACAACGGCGCGGTACGCCGCTACGACCCTGCCACCGCCACGGTGACGACCCTGGCGGCTGGGCTCAAGGAGCCATCCGACGCGGTCGTCGACGGCGACGCTCTGCTGGTCGTGGAGTCGGCGGCCCACCGGGTGACCCGGGTGCGGCTGCCCGAGGAGGCGCTGGTCGTGGACGGCGTCGCGCACCGGACCCAGCGGCCGGCCACCGCGGTCGCGCCCGGCGAGGTAACGCTCACCGTGGTCTTCACGCCGCCGCCCGGGCAGAAGCTGGACGAGAGCTTCGGCCCCTCGACCAGGCTCGTCGTGTCCGCCAGCCCCTCGTCCCTGCTGGTGTCGGGGGGTGGCACTGGCAGCCAGTTGACGAGATCCCTTGTGCTGCAAGGGGACTCGGGTGTGCTTCACGTCGCGGCATCGGCGGCGTCGTGCGACGTCGACGTGGAACACCCGGCCTGCCACGTGACGCAGCAGGACTGGGGCATCCCGCTCCGGCTCGACCCCGAGGCCCCCGCCGAGCTGACGCTGGTGCTCAACGGCCTGCGGTGATGGGATCGACCGCGTGAGCTTCGACCCGCTGGCGACCATCGCGCACCACGCCGACGCCCTGCTCGACGCGGCAGCCGGGAACCTCCAGGCGCCGGTGGAGCACTGCCCGGGCTGGACGGTGGCGGACCTCGTGCGCCATATCCGGAGCGTGCACTGGTTCTGGGCGACGGTCGTCGAGGAGCGCCGGCAGGAGCCGTTCGACGAGCGGCCCTCCTTCGAGGGGGAGTCGCTGCTCGACAGCGCGCGGGCGCAGGCCGAGCGGCTGGTCGCGGTGCTCCGGGCTGCGGACCCGGCGACGCCGGTCTGGACCTGGTCCCCGCAGCGTGACGTCGCCTTCGTCCTGCGCCACCAGGTGCAGGAGGCGGCCGTGCACCACTTCGACGCTGCGCTCGCCGCGGGCCTGCCCTGGTCCATGGACGCGGCGGCGGCGGCGGACGCCGTCGACGAGATGCTGACCTTCTCGCTGCCGGGTGAGGGCGACCTCGGCGGCACCCTCACGCTGCGGGCCGACGACATCGGGACGTCCTGGACCATCGGGCCGGGCCCTACGCCGGGCTCGCTGGCGTGGTCGCGGGAGCCGGGCCCGGCGGCGGTGCGGGCCACGGCGGCGGAGCTGCTGCTCTGGCTCTACGAGCGCACCGAGCTCGACACCTCCTCGGTCCCGGAGGACGTGCTGGCGCGCTTCGCCGAGCTCTGAGGCTTTCGGCGTACCGGCCGTGGGTAGGCGACGGCTGTGTTCCTCTTCTTCAGCAACCGCCTCGGCTGCCTTGGCTCCCTGCTGGTCTCCGTCGTGGTGACCCTGCTTCTCCTTCTCCTTCTCGGCGTCCTCTGAGGCCGAGCGGCACACAAACCGCCGGGCTGCGCCGCTTCGCCCGCGTGCGGACCTGGTCGTCCCTCGGAGTTCGTGTGCCGGCCGCACACAAACTGGCCCGCGGAGGGGGCAGCCCCGGTGGTGCACACGCTGGACAGACCAGGTTTGTGTGCTGGTGCGGCTCCCGACCGGCCGCACCGATGAGCCGGGGGTTAGCTGGACGTCCCCCACCACGAGAGCCACGATCGGCTCCGAGGAGAGGAGCACCTGATGCCGAAGATCGTCCCGAACCTCTGGTTCGACACCCAGGCCGTGGAGGCCGCGGAGTTCTACTGCTCGGTCTTCCCGAGCTCCCGCATCGTGAGCACCGCCCGCTACACCGAGGCCGGACCGGGCGAGCCCGGCACGGTCATGACGGTGGAGTTCGAGCTCGACGGCCAGCGTTTCGTGGGGATCAACGGCGGGCCGCAGTTCGTCTTCGACGAGGCGGTGTCCTTCCAGATCGACTGCCAGGACCAGGCCGAGGTCGACTACTACTGGGAGCGCCTCACCGACGGCGGCGAGGAGAGCCAGTGCGGCTGGCTTAAGGACCGCTTCGGGCTGTCGTGGCAGGTCGTGCCCCGCGGCATGGAGGAGCTCTTCTCCGACCCCGACCCGGAGAAGGCCCGGCGCGCGATGCAGGCCATGCTCGGCATGCGCAAGCTCGACGTCGAGGCGCTGCGCAACGCGGCCGAGGGCGCGCCCACCTGACCTGGGAGAGTGGCGGTCATGCAGATCGGCATGACGCTCCCGGTGATGGAGCCCGACATCGACCCGGACACGCTGGAGGCGTGGGCGCGGGCGGTCGACGAGGGCCCGTTCTCGAGCCTGTGCTTCGGCGAGCGGATGGCCTTCGACAACCCGGACGCGCTGACCCTGCTCGGCGCCGTGAGCGCCTGGACGTCGCGGGTCCGCATCGTCACCACGGTGGTGGTGCCGCAGCTGCACGAGCCGGTCCCGCTGGCCAAGGCGCTCGCCACCGGTGACCGGCTCTGCCACGGCCGGCTCACGGTCGGCCTCGGCGTGGGCGGCCGCGAGGAGGACTACCGCGCGGCGAACGCGCCCTGGAGCACCCGCACCATCGCCCAGCTCGCGGAGCGGGCCGAGACCATGAAGCAGGTCTGGCGCGGCGAGCAGGTCGTCGACGCGATGCGTCCCGTCGGCCCGCCGCCCGCGCAGGCCGGTGGCCCGCCGCTGCTCGTCGGCACTCTGGGCCCCAAGACGATCCGCAGCGCGGCCACCTGGGCCGACGGCCTCGCCGGCATCACCATGGACCTCGACCTCGACGGTGTCTCCGGGCTGTTCGACGTGGCGCGCACGGCCTGGTCGGGGGCAGGGAAGCCGGCGCCGCACCTCGCGACGTCCACCTGGTTCGCCCTGGACGACGGCGACGGCAGCGCGCGGGCGCAGGTGCACGCCCACCTGCGCCACTACATGAACTGGCTGCCCGCCGGCCTGGTCGACGCCCTCGGGGCCACCGCCGGGTTCGCTGGCACCGACGCCGAGCTGCGCGACCTGCTGAAGCGGCTCGAGGACGTCGGCACCGACGAGTTCCACTTCGTCCCCACCGGCAAGGACGTCAGCCAGGTGCACCGGGTCGCCGACATCATCGGGTGAGCTCCGCGTGAACCGTTGACGCCCCTTCCTACGACAGAGGGGTGTGGAGGCGACCATGAGGGGCCCGCAGGACGACGCCGCGCTGCTGCGCGCCGTCGCCGACGGTGACCGCTCGGCGCTCCGGGCGCTTTACGACGCGCACGCCCCCTGGCTCGTGCTCCGCCTGACCCGGCGCTGCCACGACCCCGAGCTCGTGGACGAGGTCGTGCAGGACACCTTCCTCGCGGTGTGGCGGGGCGCCCGACGGTGGGACGGCCGCGGCGAGGTGGCCGCGTGGGTGTGGGGCATCGGTGTGCGGCGGCTGCTCGACGCGCTTCGGCGCCGGCCGCAGGCGGCCCTGCCCCTCGTCGAGGGTGACACCGCGCTCGTGGTCTCGGCCGAGGAGCAGGTGCTGCTCGGGATCGAGCACGGCGACCTCGGCGGCGCCTACGCGCGGCTGTCGCCGGAGTTGCGGGCCGTGCTGCAGGCGACCGTGCTCGACGGCCTGACCTCGAAGGAGGCCGGTCGGCTGCTCGGCATCCCGGCCGGCACCGTGAAGACCCGGGTGATGCGGGCCAAGGCCGCCCTCAGAGAGGACCTGGCATGACCGTGACCCCCGCCGCGGGGTGGCACCCCGACGAGCCCGCGCTGCAGGACTACGTCGACGGCCACCTCACCGGGCTGTCCGCCGGCTCCGTCGAGGCGCACGTCCTCGGCTGCCCGCGCTGCCGTGCCGCGCTGCGCACCGCCGTACCCGCCAGCCGGCTGGATCGGACCCGCGACCTGCTGGAGGACCGGCTCGACCAGGCCGCCCGGCCGCGACCGGAGCGGGGGCTCGCACGACTCGGCGTCGACGAGGCCGACGCCCGGGCGCTCCTCGCCGCCCCCAGCCTGCGCCTGGCTTGGACGCTGGCCGTCGTCGCGGCGGCCCTGCTGGGCCTGCTGCTCGCGGAGGCGGCGACCCGGCCCGACGCCGTGTTCCTCCTGGTCGCGCCCCTGCTCCCGCTGGCGACGACGGCCGTCGCGTTCGCCCCGGCACTCGACCCGGCCTTCGCGATCGTCGCGGCCACGCCGTACCGGACGGTGCGGCTGCTCCTTGCGCGGAGCCTGGCAGTAGGGCTCACGTCGGTCGTCGCGGTGGCGCTGGCCGCGCTTGCGCTGCCCGACCGGGACGTCACCGCGGTGGTGTGGCTGCTCCCCGCGGCGGCGCTGACCCTGCTCGTGCTCGTCCTCGCGCCGCAGCTCGGCACCGCTCCTGCGGCGGCGGGGGTGGCGGCGGCCTGGGTCGCCCTCAATGGCGTCCTCGAGCGGCGGGGCCTCGGGATGGACTGGGTGGAGGGCGCTGCAGCGCAAGGGATCTCAGCCGTACTGGCCGCGGCGGCGCTGGCCGCGCTCGTGCACCAGTGGGCAGGACTCGACCGAGGGGGACGGGCATGACGGTGCAGGTGCGGGAACTGCGCAAGCGGTTCGGCCGGACGACCGCGCTCGACGGGCTGACGCTGGACGTCGGGCCGGGCGTCACCGGCCTGCTCGGGCCCAACGGGGCCGGCAAGACGACGCTGCTGCGCGTCCTCGCCACAGTGCTCGCACCGGACAGCGGCTCGGTACGCGTCCTCGGCCGCGACCCGGGAGACCCCAAGGAGCGCACCGAGATCCGGCGCCGGCTCGGCTACCTCCCGCAGGAGGTCGGTGCCTACAACGGCTTCTCGGTGCGGGAGTTCGTCGACTACGTGGCGGTGCTCAAGGAGCACACCGACCGCAAGGCCCGCCGCGCCGAGGTGGACCGCGTGATCGAGCTGGTCGACCTGACCGGCCAGGCCTACACCCGCATCAAGACCCTGTCCGGGGGCATGCGGCGGCGACTCGGCCTCGCGACGGCCTACCTCGGCGACCCCGAGCTGCTCGTGCTCGACGAGCCGGCCGTCGGCCTGGACCCGCACCAGCGGCTGCGGTTCCGCGAGGTGGTGAGCGCCGACCCCCGTCGTACCGTGCTGCTCTCCACCCACCAGACCGAGGACGTCGCCGCGCTGTGCCGCGAGGTCGTGGTCGTGAACGAGGGCCGCGTGCTCTTCCGCGGCTCGCCGGCTGAGCTGGCGGCCAGCGCGCGAGGCCGGGTGTGGCGCAACGACGTCCGGGACCCCGGCGCCGACCTGGCCTGGGTTGCGGGCGACGGCAGCACCCGCCAGATCGGCGACCCGCCCGCAGGCGTCGAGCTGGTCGAGCCGACCGTCGAGGACGCCTACCTGGTGCTGGTCGGCGCGAAGGCCCTCGAGCCGGCGGCGGTGTAGCCGTGGAGATCCCCGTCTTCGTCCTCGGCGTCTTCTTCGAGAAGCTGCGTCCCGACCTGTGGGTGCGGCGGTGGTGGGCGCGGCTCGGCCTGCGGCCCCTGCTCGGTGTCCGGCTGCCGGTGGCGGTCGCGCTGGCCGGGGTGGAGGCGCGCCGGCTGGCAGTGCGGGCCTCGTCGTTGCTCGTGCTCTACGTGGTCTGGCGGATGCTCTCCTCGAGCTTCCCCGCTACCACCTACGACGGGGTCAACGGGCTCGTCGGCTTCTACCTGGCCTTCCTGGGCATCGCGGTGATGGCGCTGCTCGCCTCGATCGGCGGCAGGGACCGCGGGGTGGAGCTCGTCGAGGCGCTCCCCGCGGCCGGTCGCACCCGCGCCGGCTCCTGGTTCGTGCTGTTGGGCGGGCTGGCGCTGGTGGAGTACCTCCTCCTCCTCGTCCGACGCTACGGCGCAGAGCTCCCGGCCTACGAGGACCTGCTGCCGAACCCGTGGGAGCTCGTCCAGGGACCGGCGATGCTCCTCGGCGGTGGCCTGCTCGGCCTGCTGGCCGCCCGCCGGCTTCCAGCCTGGGTGGCCGCGCCGGTGTGCGTCATCGGCTCCATCGCCTGGGTCGGCGTGCTGAGCGGGACCTTCGACCGCACCACGATGCTCGCACCGGTCGTCGAGTGGATCCGGTACGACGACGACCCGAGCATCGTGGTCCTCGAGCCGGGCAGCTTTGCCTGGCACAACGCCTACCTCCTCGGCCTCTGTGCCCTCGGCATGGTGGCCGTCCTCCTGCTGGAGTCCACCCGCCGGCGAGCCCTGCTCGGCCTGGGTGCGGTCGTCACGGCGGGCACGGCCGTGGCGGGTGCCCTGGCCCTGCCGTGACTGCGGTGCTGCTGCCCCGACCCCGCACCGCTGTGCGGCACCCGGCGGTGCGGGCCATCCTGCTGCTGCTCGTGGCCGGCCCGTCGTCGGTGGCCTGGTGGGGGGCCGAGGGGGACGCCCCGATCCGGCTGCGGGTGCTCGGGATGCTGCTCGCCGCGGCGGTCGCGCTGGCCTGGGACGAGCAGGCCCACGCCGTGATCGCCGCCAGCCCGGTCGGCCTGCCGGCGGTGCGCAGGGGACGGGTCGTGCTGGTCACGCTGCTGGCGGGTGGTGCCTTCGTCCTCGGCTGGGCCGCCGTGCCGGGGGACGTGCCGGCCGCGGCGGTGGCGCTGCAGTCCACGGCGATCGCCGTGCTGCTGCTGGTCGTCGTCGCGTGGTTCGGCCGGGACGGCGACCCGGTCAGCGTGGTGCCCTTTCCAGCCCTGCTGCTCAGCCTCGCGGTGCTGGCCCGGCTGCCTGCCGACCTGGCCCTGCTCCGCGCCGATCCGCGGTCCTCCGAGTGGGCGGCCGAGCGGGTGCGCTGGTGGGTGCTGCTCGGGCTGTGCGCCCTGCTCCTGCTGCGGCTGCAGCGCGACCCCGCTGCTCAGAGGGCGCGCAGCCCGCTCTCGTAGAGGTCCAGCTCGTGCTGCGCGACCGCCTTTGCCTGCTGGTACGACGGTGCGGCCGGGTCCGCCGCGAGCAGCGTCCGGGTGGCCCGGAGGACCGGCACGACGTCGTCGTAGACCGCCCGCACCGCCGCCCGCCGGTCGCGGACGCCGAGCCAGTAGCCGAGCGCCCCCGTCCCGATGAGGAACGGCAGCAGCACCAGCGCCCTCACGGCGCCTCCCGGTTGGCCGGGGACACGATCGCGGAGCCGTACGACGGCTGCCACGGGTTGAGGCCCTTCTCGATGGCCAGGGTCCGCAGGTACCCCTCGATCCCGAGCACCTTGATCCGCTCGGCGATCTTGGCGGCCTCGGCCCGCTGGACGAAGATCTGTGCCTGCGCCGCGAGCCTGTCGGCCTGGGCCTTCGCCTGGGCCGCACGAGCCTGGGCCACCTGGGTCTGCTCTGCGGTGACCGCGTCCTTCAGCGACTGCGGCGGCTCGGGCTTGGAGATCGTCAGGGCGAAGTTCTGGAAGAAGTCCTCCTCGCCGTCGGTCTGCCGGTCGACCAGGATCGGCAGCTGCTCCACGACCTCCTTCTCCCAGGCCGCCTTGGTGGCCGGGTTGTTGTAGAGGTCGCGCCACACGTACTTCTGCGCGGCCCGGTCCATCGCGGTGTCCAGCGGCTTGCCGATGTAGACGTTGAGCATGTTGAGCCAGCCGTCGCTCACGTCACCGCCGTCCATGTAGGCGCGGTAGCGGTTGCCGATCAGCTCGTGGAACTTCTGCAGCGTGCGGCAGTCGGTGTTGAGCAGGAAGTTCGCGACACCGCCGACGGACATCTCGATGCCGTCGCGCGACACGATGGTGAAGGGGTCGCTGTCGGAGCCCGAGTCGCCGGAGAAGTTGAAGTTCCGCTGGCTCGCGGGATAGCTGTAGTGCTTGTCGAAGGGCCCGTCGAACGCGCGGGTGGAGGCCCCGACGCAGGCGTCGAACTTCTTGCTCTGCAGCGGCCCCGAGTTGTAGGTGAGGGCCACCTGGTCCGGCGCGGTGCTCACCGTCGTCACCGCCATGGCCGGTACGGCGGCCAGCACCACGAGGAGTGCGGCCACGGCCGCCACCCGCGGTCCGAGGGAGCGACGGGAGAAGTCCTGGAGAGCCATGGGCGTGCACGTTAGGGCCCGGTCGGTACGCCGCACTGCAACGACACCTGTGCCCAGCGTCACGCCTCAGCGCGAGCGCGGCCGGATCCGTCCGGCCCAGACGTCCTCGAGCCGCCGCGCCGCCCGCTCCGTCTCGGCGTCGTCGTGCCGCTCGGCCCGCAGGAGCAGCACGAGGGCCGCCAGGACCGGGAGCGACCAGGCGTAGAACCACCAGCCGAAGGCCAGCAGGGCGACGTGGAAGCCGGCCGCGGCGAGCAGCCCGAGCTCGGCGTACCGGCCGCCGGCCAGGGCCAGGAGACCGACGGCGAGCTCGAAGGCGACGAGCAGGCCGATGAAGAGCTCGTGGTGCGGGACGACGAGCGACGCCCAGGTGTCGCGGACGAAGGGCAGGTAGGAGCCGTCGGCGAAGTCGGCGTAGTCCTCGCCCTGGATCAGGTAGACGGTGTTCACGAGCGCGCCGGCCACCAGGTAGAGCACGGCCACGCCGAGCTCGCCGACCCTGGTCGCCCACGCGCTGTCCCGGGCCCGCAACGCGGCGCCGATGATCACGACCGCGCAGGCGACCCAGATGACCGGCACCGGGACCACCTCCTCGTCGCACCCCGTGGATCGAGTGGACCCTCTCGGCGTACCGGCCGGGCAGAGGCCGAGGTCACGGGGCGTGCATGACGAAGGGAGGGCCGCGCCCTGGACCGACTGGCGGTCCCGGGGCGCAGCCCTCCCTTCGGCGAGCGGGTGAGGCGCCTAGAAGGCGGCCTCGTCGACCTCCATCAGGGAGTTGTCGACGGCCTGCGCGATGGCCAGCTGGCTGGTCAGCAGCGGGAACACGTTGGCGGCGAACCACTTGGCGGCCGCGACCTTGCCCTCGTAGAACGGCTTGTCGCGGTCGGACGCGCCATCGGCGAGCTTCCCGGCGGCCACCTCGGCCTGGCGCAGCAGCAGCCAGCCGACGACCAGGTCGCCGAGCGCCATCAGGGTGCGGGTGGTGTTCTGCCCGACCTTGTAGATGTTGTCGGACTGCTCGGCCGCGCTCATCAGGTCGTTGACGTTGTGGCCGACGAGGGCCTCCACGTCCTCGAGCGCCTTGGCGAGCAGCTCGCGCTCGGCGTCGAGGCCGGCACCGGTGCCCTTGGCGAAGGTCTTGATCTCGCCGGCGAGCTTGCCGAGGGCCTGGCCCTGGTCCCGCACGATCTTGCGGAAGAACAGGTCCATGCCCTGGATCGTCGTGGTGCCCTCGTAGAGGGTGTCGATCTTGGCGTCGCGGATGTACTGCTCGATCGGGTAGTCCTGCGTGAAGCCCGAGCCGCCGAAGATCTGCAGCGACGTGGCGAGCAGCTCGTAGGCCTTCTCCGAGCCGTAGCCCTTCACGATCGGCAGCAGCAGGTCGTTGAGGCGCACCGCGAGGTCGTCGACCTGGCCGGCGTGCGCCGACAGCTCGACCTGGTCCTGCACGGTGGCGGTGTAGAGCACCAGGGCGCGCATGCCCTCGGCCCAGGCCTTCTGGCGCATGAGCATGAGCCGGACGTCCGGGTGGTGCGTGATGGTCACGCGCGGGGCCGTCTTGTCGGTCATCTTCGCCAGGTCCGGGCCCTGGACGCGGATCTTGGCGTACTCGAGCGCGTTGAGGTAGCCGGTCGACAGCGTCGCGATGGCCTTGGTGCCGACCATCATCCGGGCGTACTCGATGACCTGAAACATCTGCGCGATGCCGTCGTGCACCTCGCCGACCA
>Ga0190269_10000717_pt1 | contig 16596 bp, 10 predicted proteins | sample Popmic249IS_FD_133749 | JGI IMG/M metagenome (GOLD analysis project Ga0190269, IMG submission 133749) | Populus adjacent soil microbial communities from riparian zone of Blue River, Arizona, USA - 249 IS | ecosystem: Environmental > Terrestrial > Soil > Riparian zone | place: USA: Arizona...
CGCGTCTGCGGCCTCGGCGGGCACGTTCCGCTTCGCCAGCGCGGCCGCCAGCTCCGCCCGCGTGCGAGGCTGCACGGTGAGGAGCCGGAGGCAGATCGTGCGGGCAACCTGTTGGGGGTCGGCTTCCGGCCCGCCGGCGCTCCGGCCTCGCCGGTTACCGTCCGTCCACTCCGGTGCCCCGTCCGAGCCGCCGGAGCGCCCGCGACTTCCGCCACGCCCGGACCGGCCGCCGCCACTACTCCGCCCCCGCGACGCGACACGCTCACCGTCGTCCGCACCACTCCCACGTCCGGCCACCGTGCGCTCATCGCGGTCGCGCGGGCCGCGCTCGTCGTCGGCGTCGGTGGCGGCGGCGGCGGCGGTGGCGGCGGCGGCGGACCAGGATCTTCCGGTCGCCCGGGACGTCGCTCGGTCGTCGAAGCGCCGCCGGCTCGGCGCGCCGGGCTGCGGTTCGGCGTCCGGCGAGCCGTCCCTGGACCGAGACCGCGCCAAACGCTCGGCCTCCTCCAGGGCAGCCCGGGCGATCGCCGCCCGATCCGCGGCCGACCGCCCTCGGCCGGACGCATGCACGTCGCCCTCGGCCGCACCGCCGCGAACTGCGCCGCTCTCCGCCGAACTGCTCCGTGCCGAACCACCCCGCGCCGGCCCGGGCTGAGCCGAACCGGGCTGGGCTGAACCGGGCTGGGCTGAACCGGGCTGGGCTGAACCGGCCGGAGCCGAATCGCCCCGCGCCGAACCGTCGGGATCCACACCCTCCCCCGCCGCGTCACCTTCGGCCACCGAGGCGCCCCGGGCCGCGTCGGCAGGGCCGAGGCTGCCCTCGGACGCCTCGAAGCGTGGGGCGCCGTGAGCCGGTCCGTGCCGACCGTAGTCGGGACCGGCTACTGGACGGTGGGTGCTCAGAAGTCGACCGGAGCCGGCGCGACCCCGTTGACGTCGACGTCGGCCATGGCGCCGATGCCGAGCTTCTCCTTGATCTTCTTCTCGATCTCGTCTGCCAGATCGGGGTTGTCGACCAGGAACTTGCGGACGTTCTCCTTGCCCTGACCGAGCTGGTCGCCCTCGTACGTGTACCAGGCACCCGACTTGCGGATCAGTGCCTGGTCGACGCCGACGTCGATCAGCGAGCCCTCACGGCTGATGCCCTGCCCGTAGACGATGTCGAACTCGGCCTGCTTGAACGGCGGCGCGACCTTGTTCTTGACGACCTTGACGCGGGTGCGGTTACCCACCGCGTCCGAACCGTCCTTGAGCGTCTCGATGCGGCGGACGTCGAGGCGGACCGAGGCGTAGAACTTCAGGGCCTTACCACCGGTCGTCGTCTCCGGAGAGCCGAACATGACGCCGATCTTCTCGCGCAGCTGGTTGATGAAGATGGCGGTGGTGCCGGAGTTGCTCAGCGCACCGGTCATCTTCCGGAGCGCCTGGCTCATCAGCCGGGCCTGGAGGCCGACGTGGCTGTCGCCCATCTCGCCCTCGATCTCGGCGCGCGGCACCAGGGCGGCCACCGAGTCGATCACCACGATGTCGATGGCGCCGGAGCGGACCAGCATGTCGGCGATCTCGAGCGCCTGCTCACCGGTGTCGGGCTGGGAGACCAGCAGCTCGTCGGTGTTCACCCCGAGCGCCTTGGCGTACACCGGGTCGAGCGCGTGCTCGGCGTCGATGAACGCGGCGATACCGCCGGCGGCCTGCGCGTTGGCGACCGCGTGCAGGGCGACGGTGGTCTTACCGGAGGATTCCGGCCCGTAGATCTCGATGACGCGACCGCGGGGCAGTCCACCGATGCCGAGCGCCACGTCGAGGGCGATCGAGCCGGTGGGGATCGATGCGATCGGCGGGCGGTTGTCCTCGCCGAGGCGCATGACGGAGCCCTTGCCGAACTGCTTGTCGATCTGGGCTAGCGCTACCTCGAGCGCCTTGTCGCGGTCAGGTGCTGCTGGCATGGCTGCCGCCTTGGGAAGTCGTCGGGAAGTTTTCATCGCGGCTGACGCTAGAGCCTGGGTCCGACAGTTTTGCCATCCGGCGCGGATCTGTGGACGCTCTGTCGATCCTGGGTTCTGGGTGGACGGTCACGATGCGCGTGCCGTCATGCTAACCGAACTTATGTTCGATCGCGCAACATCGCTTTCAGGCGTGTCGTCGTCACACCACGCGAACTACCGCTGCGAGGCAGGAACCTCGAACGCCGCACAGACGGCCCGCCAGACCCACTTCGCATCCTCGCCCTGGGCCAGGGCCTGGTCGACGGTCCGGCCGCCGAGCGTCGCGAGAACCTGGTCGGTGGCGATCGACCGGGAGTAGGCGGACCCGAAGGTGCCGTCCATTCGCTGCCAGAATTCGGTGAGCCGCACGGCGGCCAGGCTACCCGCATCCACCGCCGACACGCTCTCGTCGTCCACAGCCCCACCGCGTCGACCCGGGCCCGGATCGGTCCGGCTCGGCGACCGGCGTCCAGCGGCTACGTCCGGGGCGTCAGGCGGGCGGAGACCGCGGCGGCCACCGCGGCGGCCACGGCCGGGGCGTCCTCGACCGGCAGCGTGCCGGTGGTGACCCGGATACCCGGCCCGGTGTCCACCCGGTACCGCGCCCCCGGCGCGACCACGATCCCGGCGTCGCGCAGCGCGGTCACCGCTGCCGTCTCGTCGGCGACGCGGACCCAGACGTTCAGCCCGGTACGACCCACGGCGTCCACCCCGGCATCCCGCAGTGCCGCGAGCAGCGCACCCCGGCGGGCGTCGTACACCCCCGCGGCGTGCGCGATCAGAGCGTCGATCCCGGGATCTTGCCAGAGGTCGGCCACGATCTGCTGGGTCAGCCGGCTGACCCAGCCCGGCCCCAGCCGACGGCGGCCGTCGACCCGCGCCACCGTCGCCGGGTCACCGGCGAGCAGCGCGCATCTCAGGTCGGGCCCGTACGGCTTGCTCACCGACCGCACCACCGCCCAGGACGACGTGGCGCCGGCCAGCGACGCGAGTGGGACACCGGCCAGCTCGGCCGCGTGATCGTCCTCGACCAGCATGAGGTCGCTCCCCGCCAGCACGGCACGCAGCGCCTCGGCGCGCGCCGGGCCGACCGCGGCACCGGTCGGGTTGTGAGCCCGGCTGGTCACGACCATCGCGGTCACGCCGCGGCGAAGCGCGCCGGAGACGGCGTCCGGTAGCGGACCGTCCTCGTCGACCGGCATCCCCACCGGCTCGGCACCGAGCGCGGCGAGCAGGTCGAGCAGGTTGCTCCAGGCCGGGTCCTCGACGGCTACCCGGTCACCCGGACGGACCCGGGTGGCCAGGCACCGCTCGATCGCGTCGAGCGCACCGTGGCAGAGCGTCAGCGCGTCGGCAGGCACTCCGTCGGCGGCCAGCCGTTGCGCCGCGAGCCGGCGCACGGACGGCAGCACCGGATCGTCGGCATAGCCGAACGGACCGGGATCGATCCGGGACAGCACCGGGCCCAACGGCGGCAGCAGTGCGCGGTCGGGCTCGCCGTGGGAGAGGTCGCGGGCGCCTGCCGGGACCGCGATCGCGACGGCCGAGCGCGGCGCGGTCGCCGGCCGGGGACGGATCCGGGTGCCCCGGCGGCCGGCGGTCTCCACGAGGCCGCGCCGGCGCAGATCGGCGTAGGCCGCGGCGACGGTCGTCGGCGCCACGCCCAGCTCGGTGGCGAGCGTGCGGACCGGGGGCAGGGAAGCTCCGGGAGCGAGGTCGCCCTCGCGGACCCCCTGCTCGATCGCGGCCGAAATCTCCTCGGCACCGCGCCCACTGATTCGATATTGTGTCGGCACAAAGTTAAGTTTGTACCAGAACAAAAAGGCCACCACCATGGACGCTCCCAGCCCGCGCACCGTGCCCACCCGGTACGCCGATCGCGCCAGCTACGACCCCGCCACGATCAACGCGATCCTCGACGAGGCGCTCGTGGCCCACCTCGGCATCGTGATCGACGGGGCGCCACGGGTGATCCCGACGCTGCACGCGCGCATCGGCGACACCCTGTACCTGCACGGCTCCACCGGGAGCCGGCCGTTGCGGGAGGCCGACGGCAGCGTCGCGGTCTGCGTCACCGTGACGCTGCTCGACGGCCTGGTGTTCGCACGCTCGGGGTTCAACCACTCGGTCGACTACCGGTCGGTGGTCGTGCACGGGTCGGCCCGTCCGGTCCGCGACCGGGAGGAGAAGTTGCGCGCGCTGGACGCACTGCTCGACCAGGCCGCGGCCGGGCGGGCGGCCGACTGCCGTCCACCCAGCGAGAAGGAGCTCGCGGCGACCGCGGTTCTCGCGGTGCCGCTGACCGAGGCGTCGGCCAAGATCGGCGACCGGCTCGAGCCCGGCGCAGTCGTCGAGGACGAGCCGGAGGACGTATCGCTCCCCCACTGGGCGGGCTTCGTTCCGCTGCGCGTCGTGCCGGGCGCGCCGGTGCCCTCGGCCGACCTTGGGCCGATCCCGACACCGCACTACCTCGCCACCTACCGTCGCCCCGGCTCGACCGGTGGACGCGACGCCTGGCACCGCGCCCCGACCCTGCAGGGCCGGCACGTGCGGCTGGAGCCGCTCGGGCCGCAGCACGTCGACGATCTGGTCGCCACGGCGGGCGAGGCCGAGGTGCACGAGCACATCCCGCACCCGGTGCCGTCGACGCGGGAGGAGATGGAGCGGCTGGTCGCGGCCGCGCTGGCCGACGCCGACCGCGGCGTCCGGCTGGCGTTCGCGCAGATCGACGTCGCGTCCGGGCGGGCGGTCGGCAGTACCTCTTACTACGAGATCGAACCGGCGCGGCCGTCGATCGCGATCGGGTACACGTTCCTCGGCAAGCCGTGGTGGCGGACGGCGATCAACACCGAGGCCAAGGTGCTCCTGCTGACGCACGCGTTCGAGACGCTCGGGGCCGAGCGCGTCACCTGGCACACGGACATCCTCAACCTGCGCTCCCAGGCCGCGATCGAACGGCTGGGCGCGGTGCGCGAGGGAGTGATGCGACGCCACCGGCAGCGGCGTGACGGGTCCTGGCGCGACACCGTGGTGTACGGAATGACCGCTCCGGAGTGGCCCGGTCACCGCGATCGCCTGCGGGCCCGGCTCGGGTAGGGCACGAAAAAACGGACGGCGGGCCGAGGACGGGAGTCACTCGGCACCGCCGCCCGTGACGGAGGGCCGCTCCATCGGTCGTGTGCCCCACACACCAGCCGGTGGCTACTCCGTCGACGTCTTCTTCGGTACTCGTCACGGCGAGGCGCGGCTGGACGACGGAACCCCCTCGATTCCGCCGCCCAGCCGCTGGACGGCCGTGCTTCCCACTGACACCTGGCGCCCGAAGGCGGCAGGGACCGGCACCCGGTTCTCCTTAGCGTCCCCTCTCCGCGGGAGAACGGGACAGCCGGTGCGGTGCTCGTAGTTCGATCGGCGCCGTCGTACCGGCCGGACCCCCATCCGGCCAGTTCACCGATCTCACCGCGCGGCCCGTGAAGGGCGGCGTCACACCGTCAGCAGTCGCCGACCGATCACCGCGTCCCCGCGGTGGTTTCCTCGTGCCGTGATGGTCCGGCGAACCGGACCCGGACCGGCAGGTTTCCCTGCCGGGTATTCCCAGCCGGGCTACCGGGGCTGGCGTGACTGCGTCGGAGGTGGGTCCGGCCCAGCACGCGCGCCCGGTGGGTCAGTCGCGCCACGGCGTTCGCGCGTCCAACCCTGCCGTCGCGGTGTCTCAACAAACGGCACCGCCCTTTCGCCCGGTTTGCACGCCATCGTCCGACCGACCCCCCGCCGTTCGAACGCTCAGCGTGTTAGAACCGTAACGGTGAGTTGAAGTCGTGTGCGTCGACCTCAGGGTGGATCTTGACCGGGGCGACTGCTTCTCTCGCGCCGCGTTTCTGTCGGGGGGTCGAGGCAGGATGGTGGCGTGGCAGGACGAGACCGAGAATCACGCTGGGCGTTCCCCGGGTCCGACCCGGTGGAGGCGTTCGGCGAGCCCGCGCGCGCGTGGTTCCGCGCTGCGTTCGCCGACGCGACCGCGGCGCAGCTCGGCGCCTGGTCAGCGATCGGCCAAGGCGACGACGTGCTGGTCGTGGCGCCCACCGGCTCCGGCAAGACGCTCGCCGCGTTCCTCTCCGCGCTCGACCGGCTGAGCCGGGAACAACCGCCGGACGACGCGTCCCGCCGTTGTCGGGTGCTCTACGTCAGTCCTCTCAAGGCCCTCGCTGCCGACGTGGAACGCAACCTGCGTGCGCCGCTGGCGGGCATCCGCCAGGCGGCCCAGCGGCTCGGCCACCCGGAGCCCGCGGTCACCGTCGCGATGCGCACCGGCGACACCCCCTCCGCCGACCGGCGAGCGTTCACCCGCGCACCGTCGGACATCCTGATCACCACGCCCGAGTCGCTCTTCCTCCTGCTCACCTCGCAGGCGCGCGAGGCACTCAAGGGCGTCGAGACCGTGATCCTCGACGAGGTGCACGCGGTCTGCGGCACCAAACGCGGCGCCCACCTCGCACTCTGCCTGGAGCGGCTCGACGAGTTGCTCGAGCGTCCGGCCCAGCGGGTCGGCCTCTCCGCGACGGTCCGGCCGGTCGAGGAGGTCGCCAGGTTCCTCGGCGGCGCCCGGCCGGTGACGGTCGTCCAGCCACCGGCCGCCAAGCAGGTCGAGCTGACCGTCGAGGTGCCGGTCGAGGACATGTCGCAGCTCGGCGAGCCCAGCGGCGACGTGGAGGGCAACGCACTGGGGGCGCCACGGCGCAACTCGATCTGGCCGGCCGTCGAGGAGCGGGTTCTCGACCTGGTCGGTGAGCACCGGTCGACGATCGTCTTCGCGAATTCACGGCGGCTCGCCGAGCGGCTCTGTGCGCACCTCAACGAGCTCGCCGAGGAGCGGGTGGCGGAGGCAGCCGGCGTGGCGTCGGGCGGGGAGGGCCGCACGGGCGGCGGCACCGGCACGTTCGAGTCGCCTCCGCCGCGGGTGCCCGCGGAGGTGATGGCGCAGGCCGGTGCCGCGGCGGGAGCCCCGCCGGTGGTCGCGCGGGCGCATCACGGCTCGGTCTCCCGCGAGGAGCGGCGTGACATCGAGGAAGATCTGAAGGCCGGTCGGCTACCCGCCGTGGTCGCCACGTCGAGCCTCGAGCTCGGCATCGACATGGGCGCGGTGGACCTGGTCGTCCAGGTGGAGGCCCCACCGTCGGTCGCGTCCGGCCTGCAGCGCATCGGCCGGGCCGGCCACCAGGTGGGTGCCGCCTCCCGCGGCGTCGTCTTCCCCAAGCACCGGGGTGACCTGCTCTCCTGCGCCGTCGTCGCCGAGCGCATGGCGGCCGGCCGCATCGAGGCGATGCGGTACCCGCGCAACCCGCTCGACGTCCTGGCGCAGCAGGTCGTCGCGATGGTCTCGATGGAGCCGTGGACGGTCGACGACCTAGCGGCGGTGCTGCGCCGGGCCGCGCCCTACGCCGAGCTCCCGGACTCCGCGCTCGAGTCGGTACTCGACATGCTCGCCGGCCGCTACCCCTCCGACGACTTCGCCGAGCTGCGTCCGCGGATCGTGTGGGACCGGGTGACCGGCGTCCTCACCGCCCGGCCGGGCGCGCACCGGCTCGTGGTCACCAGCGGCGGCACCATCCCCGACCGCGGACTGTTCGGCGTCTTCCTGGTCGGCTCCCCCGGCGAGCCCGGCCGGCGCGTCGGCGAGCTGGACGAGGAGATGGTCTACGAGTCGCGTGTCGGTGACGTGTTCCTGCTCGGCTCGACGTCGTGGCGGATCGAGGAGATCACCCACGACCGGGTTCTCGTCACGCCCGCCCCCGGCCAGCCCGCCCGGATGCCCTTCTGGAAGGGCGATACGGCCGGGCGCCCGGTGGAGCTGGGCCGGGCGATCGGCGGCTTCCTCCGCGAGCTCTCCGCGCTCGACGCCGAGGCCGCCCGGGGCCGGGCCACCGCTGCCGGCCTCGACGAGCGAGCCACCACCAACCTGCTCGCCTACCTCGACGAACAGCGCCAGGCCACCGGGCGGCTCCCCGACGACCGCACGATCGTCGTGGAACGGTTCCGCGACGAATTGGGCGACTGGCGGGTGGTCGTGCACTCGCTGTTCGGCACGCCGGTCAACGGCCCGTGGGCGCTGGCGATCGCCGCCCGGCTGCGGGAGCGCACCGGCCTGGACGTCCAGGCGCTGCACTCCGACGACGGCATCGTGCTGCGCCTGCCCGACGTCACCGGGGAGCTGGCCACCCCCACGGCTGACCTCGCCCTGTTCGAGCCCGACGAGCTCGAGCCGCTGGTCACCGACGAGGTCGGCGGCTCGGCGCTGTTCGCCGCGCGGTTCCGCGAGTGCGCGGCGCGGGCGCTGCTGCTCCCCCGCCGCAATCCCGGCCGCCGTACCCCGCTCTGGCAGCAGCGGCAGCGCGCCGCGCAGCTGCTGGGGGTGGCGTCGGAGTTCGGCTCGTTCCCGATCGTGCTGGAGACGATGCGGGAGTGCCTCCAGGACGTCTTCGACGTGCCCGGCCTCGTCGGGCTCGCCCGCGACCTCCAATCCCGCACGCTGCGGGTGGTCGAGGTCGAGACGCCGGCTCCGTCGCCGTTCGCCCGCTCGCTGCTGTTCGGGTACGTCGGCGCGTTCCTCTACGAGGGCGACGCACCGCTGGCCGAGCGGCGCGCCCAGGCGCTGGCGCTGGACTCCTCGCTGCTCTCGGAGCTGCTCGGCCGGGCCGAGCTGCGGGAGCTGCTGGACCCGGCGGTGATCACCGGGACCGAGCTGCAGCTGCAGCGGCTCACCGAGGAACGGCGCGCCCACGATCTCGACTCCACTGCCGACCTGCTGCGCGTGCTGGGAGGCCTGAGCACCGCCGAGGCGGTCGAGCGCGGCGCCACCCCGGAGTGGCTCGGTGAACTCGAGGCCGCGCGGCGCGCGATCCGGGTCCGGGTCGCCGGTGAGCAGCGCTGGCTGGCGATCGAGGACGCCGGGCGCGTGCGGGACGCGCTCGGCGTCGCCCTGCCGGTGGGTGTGCCGGAGGCGTTCACCGAGCCGGTGCGCGATCCGCTGGGCGACCTGGTCAGCCGCTACGCGCGGACGCACGGGCCGTTCCGGGCCGCCGAGTGCGCGGAACGGTTCGGGCTCGGCGTCGCGGTCGTCCACGGCGCGCTGCAGCGGCTGGCCGCCACGCGCCGCGTCACGTCCGGCGAGTTCCGCCCCGACGGTGCCGGCACCGAGTGGTGCGACGCGGAGGTGCTGCGGACGCTGCGGCGCCGATCGCTGGCCGCCCTGCGCAAGGAAGTGGAGCCGGTCGGGCCGTCCGCCTACGCGACGTTCCTCGCGCGCTGGCAGCAGGTCAGCGCGGCCCAGCCGACGAGCGGCAAGCGGTCCTCCGGGCCTCGTGCCGGAGCCGCCGATTCGCTCCTGCGTGCGCTCGAACAGCTGCAGGGGCTGGCGGTGCCTGCCTCCGCGCTGGAGCCGCTCGTGCTCGCCTCCCGGGTGCCCGGCTACACCCCGGCGCTGCTCGACGAGCTGTGCGCGGCGGGCGAGGTGGTGTGGAGCGGCGCCGGGTCACTCCCCGGCGACGACGGCTGGGTGACGCTCGCCTACGCCGACGCCGCCCCGCTGCTGCTGCCGCCTCCGGTGGAGTGGAGCTCGACCCCGCTGCACGACGCGGTGATCGGCGCGCTCGACGGTGGCCGGGCCCTGTTCTTCCGCGCGCTGTCCGACGCCGCCGGTGCCACCGTGGGCACCACCGACGACGCGGAGCTGGCCGCGGCGGTCTGGGATCTGGTCTGGGCAGGCATGGTCACGAACGACACGCTGGCACCGCTGCGGGCGCTGCAGAGCGGGGGCAAGACGCGCCACCCGACGCGCCGCGCCGCGCCGGCGAGCCGGTTCCGCCGCCTCGGCCGTGGCGGGCTGGGTGGCCCCGGCGCGCTGAATGGCTTGGGCGGGCTGGGTGGATCGGGCGGTCTGAGCGGATCCGGCGGACTGGGCGGATCCGGCGGTGCCGGGGCGGCGGCGCGTCCCGGCCGGCCGGTGATGCCGAGTCGCACCGGACCGCCGAGCATGGCCGGGCGGTGGTCGCTCGTGCCCGACCGCGAGCTCGACCCGACCCGGCGGACGCACGCGGCAGCCGAAGTGATGCTTGACCGGTACGGGGTGGTCGTGCGGGGTGCCGTCGGGCCGGAGCGGCTGGCGGGCGGATTCGGGGCGCTCTACCGCGTGCTCGGCGCGGCGGAGGACACCGGCCGGGTACGGCGCGGCTACTTCGTCGAAGGCCTCGGTGGTGCCCAGTTCGCCGAGCCGGGCGCCGTCGAGCGGCTCCGCGCCGTGGCGTCGGAGCTGGAGGCCGACGACCACCGGCCGCAGGCGGTCGTGCTCGCGGCGACCGACCCGGCGAACCCGTACGGTGCCGCGCTGCCCTGGCCGGGGCGCGGCGAAGGCACCGGCCCGGACAGCGCCGCCCCGGACAGCGCCGCCCCGGACAGCGCTCCGGCAGACGGCGCGCGGGCGGCAGGCGACCGGACGGTCGGTGCCCGGCCCTCGGGTGACCGCGCCCCGGGTGATCGGGCCGGGGTTGACCGGGTCGGGGGCGCCCGGACGGTCGGCGTCGGGCCGGTCGGCGAGGCCGAGGCGGCACCCGCGAAGGGGCGGGCCCGCGGGCACCAGGCGGGCCGGAAAGCCGGGGCGGTCGTCGTGCTCGTCGACGGTGCGCTGACGCTCTACGTCGAGCGGGGCGGCAAGACGCTGCTGTCGTTCCGCGACGAGCCGGAGACGCTGGCGTTGGCCGCGGGCGCGCTGGCCGAGGCGGTGCACGCCGGGCGGCTCGGCGGGCTGGCGGTGGAGCGCGCCGACGGTGCGTCGGTGGGCGGCAGCCCGCTGGCCGACGCCCTGGAGGCCGCCGGCTTCCGCCCGACGCCCCGAGGTCTCCGCCTACGGGCATAGCCCACCCGGCGACGAGCCCACCCGGCGACGGGGCCGCCCCGGGATCCGCGCACGCGTCCCCGTCCGCCGGGCGCGGATCTTCACAAGATCTCCACCGGGTCTGCCGATCGTCCCCACCGAGGGTCCCTACAGTCGGCGCCATGAGCGAGCGCCGTGTCCTGGTGGTCGAGGACGAGCAGACGATCGCCGAGTCGATCGCGACCCGGCTGCGGGCCGAGGGGTTCTCGGTCGAGCTGGCCGCCGACGGACCGGCCGCCGTGGCGGCGTTCACCGCCCGCCCGCACGACCTCGTCGTCCTCGACGTGATGCTGCCCGGCTACGACGGCCTCGAGGTCTGCCGCCGGATGCAGGCCGAGCGGGCGGTGCCGGTGCTGATGCTGACCGCGCGGGACGCCGAGACCGACCTCCTCGTCGGCCTGGCGGTCGGGGCCGACGACTACCTCACCAAGCCGTTCAGCATGCGCGAACTGGTGGCCCGGGCCCACGCGCTGCTCCGGCGTGTCGACCGGGCCGCCGAGCTGGCCGCGCTGACCGGCTCCGGCCCGGGCACCCCCGGCCCGGGCACCCCCGGCTCGGGCACCCCCCGCTCGGGCACCGGGGCCGGCGCCGACGACGCGGAGGAACTCGCGATCGACGACGTCGAGATCAGCCTCACCGAACGCCGGGTGCGGGTCTCGGGAGACGAGGTGCACCTCACCCGCACCGAGTTCGACCTGCTCGTCTACCTGATGTCCCGGCCCCGTGCGGTGCTGCCCCGGGAACGGTTGCTCGCCGCGGTCTGGGGCTGGACGGACGGTGCGGGCAGCCGCACGGTCGACAGCCACATCAAGGCTCTGCGGCGCAAGCTCGGCGGCGACCGGATCCGCACCGTGCACGGCGTCGGCTACGCGTGGGAGAGCGCGAAGTGAGGCGGCCGCGGGGAGCAGGGCCGGAGCCCGCGGACCCGACGCACCGGTCGACCGGCGCACCCCAGCCACCGCCGCGGGTGCCGGCGCGGGTGCGCCGGGCCTGGCGCTCGGTCGCGGATCGGCTCCGGCGGCTGCCGCAGCCTCTCGGACGGATCCGGTCGATCAAGCTGAAGCTCGCGATCCTGCTGGTCGGCTCCGGCGCCGTCGGCTTCGCGTGGTTCACGCTCGTGCTCGGGTTCTTTCCGCTCTGGACGACGGTCACTGCGCTCACCGTGGCACTGGTGACCTCCCAGTTCCTCGCGCACGGCACGACCAAGCCGATCCGGGCGATGACGGCGGCGGCGCGGACGATGAGCCGGGGCGACTACACCCAGCGGGTGCCCGCGACGTCGCGGGACGAGGTCGGCGAGCTCGCGCGGGCGTTCAACCGGATGGCCGCCGACCTCGAGGCCGCCGACCGGCAGCGCCGTGAGCTGATCGCGAACGTCTCGCACGAGCTGCGGACACCGATCACCGCGCTGCAGGCCGTGCTCGAGAACCTCGTCGACGGGCTGGCCGAGCCGGACCCGGCCACGCTCCGCACGGCGCTCGGCCAGACCGAGCGGCTGACCCGCCTGGTCACGGAGTTGCCCGACCTCTCCCGTCTGGACGCGGGCGTCGAGCCGCTGCGCCGCAGCCCGATCAAGCTCGAGCCGTTCCTGACCGCAGCGGTCGACGCCGCGACCGTCGGACAGCACCCGGGTGCCACCGGCCCGGCCGACACGGGGAAGGCCCTCGTGCGGATGGAGATCGACGTCCTGCCCGCCGACCTGGAGGTGAGCGCCGACGAGGCGCGCCTGCACCAAGTCGTCGCGAACCTGCTCGACAACGCCGCCCGGCACAGCCCACCCGGCGGACGCGTCCTGGTGCGTGCGCGCGGGCTCCCGCCCCTCGGCCCGTCCTCGTCCGGCACCGGCCTGCTGCTGGAGGTGACCGACGAGGGGCCGGGCATCCCGCCGGAGGAGCGGACCCGGGTCTTCGATCGGTTCAGCCGTGGCTCGACACCGGCCATCTCCCGGGACGGCGGCACCGGGCTGGGGCTGGCGATCGCCCGCTGGGCGGTCGAGCTGCACGACGGCACGATCTCCGTCGCCGACACCGGCCCCGGCTGCCGCATCCAGGTCACCCTGCCCGCGCCCGGTACCTCTACCTAATTGCACCGTCCTCCGCCGACGGCCGCCCAGCCGGCCGCGCGGCGGTCCTGCCCTGCCCGGAAACGAACCGCGCGTCCTGCGTAACGAGGAGACCCGATGCCCGTCACCGACCGGCCCGACGAACCGAAGCCCACCGGCTCGGCGACCGCGGTCGCCACCGCGGCGCCGCCCGCACCGCCGCAGCCGGCCGCCCCTCACTCGGTGCCACCGCTCTGGTCGACCCGGATCTGGCCGGTGGCGACCGGCGGTGCCCCGCTCGTCGCCCTCGTCGGAGCGGCGCTCACCGGCGTTCTCGGCGCCACCGTGCTCGCCACGGACGCGGTCGGGCTGGGTATCGGGCTGCTCGCCCTCGCTGCACTGCTGGCCGCGCTGGGAACGCGGCCGCAGCTCGCGGCGGCGCGGCAGCTGGTGTTCGCGGCGCTCGCGGTCGCGCTGTTCGGCGTCGCGGCGCTCCGCACCGCGCAGTGGTTACTCGGGCTGTGCGTGCTGGCAGGCCTGCTGACGAGCGTTCTGGCGGTCACCGCGGGGCGCACCTGGACCGGTCTGCTGCTCGGCGGCGTCTCCCCGCTCGGCGCGCTCAGCCGGGCCGCACGCTGGGCCGGGCGAGGGCTGGCGCCCCGGATCCGCGGACGCCGGTTCCCGGTGGGCCGTGTCCTGACGATCGGCACCGCGTCCGCGGTGCTGCTGGTGGTGTTCGGCGGTCTGTTCGCCGGTGCCGACCCGGTCTTCGCCGACCTGCTCGGCGACCTGGTGCCGGAGCTCGACCCGGCGGTGGCCGTCGGCCGCACGATCCTGTTCGCGCTGGTGACGGCCGGGGTGCTGGTCGCGGCCTGCCTCGCCCACCAGACCCCGGACTTCGACGCGGCCGCCCCGGCCCGTGGTGCCGGACGTCCCCGTCTCGAGTGGGCGGTCCCGCTCACGGCGCTCAACGTGCTCTTCGCGTGCTTCGTCGGCGTCCAACTCGTCGTTCTGGCCGACGGGGACCGCTACGTGCGCACGACCGCGGGCCTGACGTACGCGGAGTACGCCCGGCAGGGCTTCTGGCAATTGCTGGCGGTGACCGCGCTGACGCTGCTGGTCGTCGCCGTCGTCGTCCGGATCGCCCGGCGGGAGACCCGGTCGGACCGGGTCGCCCTGCGCGTGCTGCTCGGTGCGCTGTGCCTGCTGGCGGTGCTGGTCGTCGCGTCGGCGCTGCGGCGCATGTGGCTCTACGAGGACGCTTACGGCTTCACCCGGCTGCGGATCCTGGTCCAGGCCGTCGAACTCTGGCTCGGGCTGGTGTTCGTCCTGGTCGCCGCCGCGGGCGTGCGGCTGCGCGGGGCCTGGCTACCGCGCGCCGTGCTCGCCACCGGTGCCCTCACGCTGCTCGCGCTGGCCACGCTGAACCCGGACGCGTTCATCGCCGAGCGGGCCGTCGTCCGCTACGCGGAGACCGGGCGGATCGACGTCGACTACCTCGCGGGGCTGTCCCCGGACGCGGCGCCGGCGCTCGATCGGCTGCCCGAGCAGCAACGTTCCTGTGCGCTGGGGCAGCTGGAGTACGGGCTCCCTGCCGACGAGGCCTGGTACACCGCGAACGTGAGCCGGAGCCGTGCCCGCGAGATTCTCGCCGATCACCCGGTGGGCACGTGCGCGGTCAGCATCCCGTAGGGAACGACGTGAGCGGGGTCGTGGCGACGAAGACCGCCTCGTTGCCCTTGACCGGATCCTTGACCGGCGAGCCCGGCAGCGCGAGGGCGCCCTGCAGGTACTTCGGGCAGTCGGCGTTGAAGACGGCGCGCTCCCCCGCCCCCGGGCGGGCGCCCTGGTCCTCGTCCGCGAAGCCCTTCGAGGGGAACCATTCGTAGCTCTCGACGGTGTGCAGCACGACCAGCCGGACGCCCGCGCCCGTCGACTCCGTGGGCAGCGGGCCGGCCAGCGGGTAGATCCACACGACGTCCGCCCGGACCACCAGCTGCTCGAGGGAGCCGGTGGTGGCGGTCAGCGACCCGACGGCACGGATCGGCTCGGACAGCGTGTACCCGGCGCCGAGGTTCGTGACGTAGCCGAGCGTGTCGGTGCCGCCGACGATCTCCTTCTTCACCTGCGACCGGACGTTCGGCGCCAGCGCCTCCACGTAGGCGGTCGGATCGCCGCCGAGAACCTTCGGGTCGGTGCGGGCCGCGAGCAGGATCGCCTTCGTCTTGGTGAGGACCGCGCCGACGTCCTTGGACGACCACTGGCCGGCCTTCGCCGGGGTGGGGAGCACGATGCCCTGCTCGGCCGGGGTGTAGGCCTTCGCGGGCGTCCCGTCGAAGGGGTCGTTCGCGTCGAGCGTCGGCGACGGCGACACGGTGGCCTCGGCGACGATCTCCGGATCGGCGACCGTTCCGGTCATCGCGCCGTAGAGCGACTTCGCCGCGAGCAGCGCGGCGGGGACCAGCAGCAGGATGACGACGAGCGTCCCGATCAGCTTGCGGCGCGGACGCCGCCGGACCGCGACCACCCGGTCCTGGCCGTGGCGGGCCTCGGTCACCGCGGAGCGGCGGTACCGGAATCCAGGCTGGGTCGGCATCGAACGTCGGTCTCCCTCTCGCGTCGCTGACGAGTACGCCTCACCGGCCGCCCCACCGGTCCTCCCATAGTGCCCTGCGCGCGTCCACGGCGCGCAGCCGCCCGGCGAACCGGGCACCATGGACGGCATGCCCGAGGGAGACGTCGTCTACCGCACCGCCGCCCGCCTCCACCAGGGGCTGGCGGGCCGCCGGATCGTCGCGTCCGACCTGCGTCATCCGCGGCTCGCGCTCGTCGACCTCTCCGGCCGGACCGTGCTCGAGGCGGTGCCGCGCGGGAAACACCTGCTGATCCGGACGACCGACGGGCTCACCCTGCACAGCCATCTGAAGATGGACGGCAACTGGTGGCTCTACCGGCCGGGTCAGCGCTGGCGGGCACCGAGCCACCAGGTTCGGGTGGTGCTCACCACCGACGACGTCGTCGCGGTCGGCTCGCGGCTGCACGACCTCGAGATCGTGCGCACCGCCGAGGAGTCGTCGCTCGTCGGCCACCTCGGTCCGGACCTGCTCGGCCCCGACTGGGATCCTGACGAAGCCGTGCGGCGCCTGCTGGCGTCACCGGAGCGACCCATCGGCCTGGCCCTGCTCGACCAGCGCAACCTGGCCGGGATCGGCAACCTGTACCGGGCCGAGGTGCTGTTCCTCCGCGGTGTGCACCCCTCGACGCCCACCGCGGCCGTCCCCGACCTGCCCGGGCTGATGTCGCTCTCCCACCGGTTGCTCTACGCCAACCGGGAGCGGGTGGAGCAGTCCACGACCGGCTCGCTCGTCCGCGGCCAGGAGCGCTACGTCTACGGCCGCCGGGGCCGCCCCTGCCGGCGCTGCGGCGGCCCCGTGGCGGCCGAGTCGCTCGGCTCCGGCGCCGAGGGCACCGACGCCGAGCGCACGGTCTACTTCTGTCCCCGCTGCCAGCCACTCACCAGCAACGACACCACCACCCCTGACAACGGCGCTGGAGCCCGCTAGGGCGTGTGTCGAAGTCGCTTGTGGAGTCCGGCGTGTCGGTAGCCGGTAAGTAACGAGGTCTCCGGTAGACGGTTTTCGACC
>Ga0190269_10000718_pt1 | contig 16594 bp, 12 predicted proteins | sample Popmic249IS_FD_133749 | JGI IMG/M metagenome (GOLD analysis project Ga0190269, IMG submission 133749) | Populus adjacent soil microbial communities from riparian zone of Blue River, Arizona, USA - 249 IS | ecosystem: Environmental > Terrestrial > Soil > Riparian zone | place: USA: Arizona...
AGATCGTGACCTCTGCTCCGAGGCCAACCGCCATGCGCGCGGCGTGCGTGCCCACGGTCCCGCCGCCGATGATCGCGACCCGCCCCCGCGGCACTCCGGGCACGCCGCCGAGCAGCACGCCTCGACCGCCGAATGCGCGCTCGAGGTACTTGGCGCCCTGCTGAATGGACAACCGTCCCGCGATGGCGCTCATCGGTACGAGGCAGGGCAGGCTGCGGTCGGCGAGTTGGATCGTCTCGTACGCGATGGCGGACACGCGCCGCTCGACCAACACGCGGGCGAGCTCCGGCACGGCGGCCAAGTGCAGGTATGCGTACAGCAGCTGGCCCGGGCGAAGCAGCGGATACTCGCTGGGCAGCGGCTCCTTGACCTTCACGATCATGTCAGCCGCGTCGTAGAGCTGCTCCGCGGTCTCGACGAACGCGGCGCCTGCGCCCCAATACGCGTCGTCGTCGTAACCGGATCCGGCGCCTGCCCCGCGCTGCACGAGCACGGTGTGGCCGGCCTTCACGTAGGCGCGCACGCAATCGGGCGTCGCGCCGACGCGGTACTCTCGGTTCTTAATTTCTTTGGGTACGCCGATACGCATGCCGTTAAGTCTACGGCACTTCCCGGAGCGCGTTACCCGGACCGCGTTACTCGGCCGCGCGCTCGTCTGCCGCGACGTACAGCTCGCCGCCACCTTCTTGGAACTCTTGGGACTTCTGGGCCATGCCGCTCGCGAGGTCAGCCGCCGCATCACCGTCGATGCCGCGCAGATCCTGGGTGAGCTGCATGGAACAGAAGTGCGGGCCGCACATGGAGCAGAAGTGGGCCTTCTTGGCGGCCTCCGCCGGCAGCGTGGCGTCGTGATACGCGTACGCCGTGGGCGGATCGATCGAGAGGTTGAACTGGTCCTTCCAGCGGAACTCGAAGCGCGCCTTGCTCAGCGCGTCATCGCGCACCTGGGCGCCGGGATGGCCCTTGGCCAAGTCCGCGGAGTGCGCGGCGATCTTGTAGGCGATGACGCCGGCCTTTACGTCGTCGCGATTGGGCAGGCCCAGATGCTCCTTGGGCGTCACGTAGCAGAGCAGCGCGCAGCCCAGCTGGCCGATCATGGCCGCGCCGATGGCCGATGCGAGGTGGTCGTAGCCGGGGCAGATATCGGTGACGAGCGGGCCGAGCGTATAAAACGGCGCGCCGTGGCATGCGCTGAGCTGACGCTCCATGTTCTCGGCGATCTTGTGCATCGGCACGTGGCCGGGCCCTTCAATCATCACCTGCACGTCGTGCTTCCAAGCGATTTGGGTGAGCTCGCCTAGGGCCTCGAGCTCCGCGAACTGAGCGGCGTCGTTCGCGTCGGCGATACAGCCGGGTCGCAGGCCGTCGCCGAGCGAGAAGCTGACGTCGTACTTCTTCATCAGCTCGCAGATCTCTTCGAAGTGCGTGTAGAGGAAGTTCTCGCGGTGGTGCGACAAGCACCACTTGGCCATGATCGAGCCGCCGCGCGAGACGATGCCCGTGACGCGGTTGCGCGTCAGCGGCACGTGACGAAGCAGCACGCCGGCGTGGATCGTGAAGTAGTCGACGCCCTGCTCGGCCTGCTCGACCAAGGTCTCCATGAAGACCTTGATGTCGAGCTTCTCGACCTTGCCCTTCACCTTCTCGAGCGCCTGGTAGATCGGCACCGTACCGATCGGTACGGGTGAGTTGCGCATGACCCACTCGCGGGTCTCGTGGATGTTCTCGCCGGTCGACAGGTCCATGACCGTGTCTGCGCCCCAGCGCGTAGCCCAGCGCAGCTTCTCGACTTCCTCTTCGATCGACGACGCCACCGCGGAGTTGCCGATGTTGGCGTTGATCTTCACGAGGAACTTCGAGCCGATGATCATCGGCTCGAGCTCCGGGTGCTTGATGTTCGCGGGGATGATCGCCCGGCCCGCCGCGATCTCGCTGCGGACCAGCTCCACATCCACGTTCTCCCGCAGCGCCACGAAGCGCATCTCCTCGGTCACGAGGCCGCGCTTGGCGTAGTGCATCTGCGAGAAGTTGGTGTCGCCCCGCGCGATGCGGGCTTCGATCCAGGGTTGACGGCGCTTGGGCAAGCCCTGCCGCGGGTCGATCGCTTCGGGCCCGCTCGTGTCGTAGACGCGGACCGGCGGCTCGCCGCCGCTCAGCTCGATCATCCGGAACGGTACGCCCAGCTCGCCCTCCAGCACCTTGTGCGAGCTCGGGTAGCTGACCTCGAGGGGCTCCGATTGCTCGATGTGCTGCGTGCTCGGCTGCGCGAGCGGGAGATTCTTCGTGCCTTCCATGCTGCTTCCCTCCGCCGGCGCGACCCGGATCAGGTTCAAAGGGTCTCTCTCAGGCGCCCATACCGGGCGCCACCCCTAGCGGGCGGTCACTATAGTGCAGGCGAGCCCAGCCACAACGCTGCTAGACCCCGGAAGTGCCCTGAAAGCAGGTTGACTCCCGGCCGGCGCGACATAAGGTGGCGGCCCCGCGCGGCGGAAGACCGCGGCGCCACACCTTTAAGAGAGGCATCAGCCATGAAGATTCGCCCCCTGCACGACCGCGTAGTGATCAAGCGCATCGCCGAAGAAGAGAAGACGAAGGGCGGGATCATCATCCCCGACACGGCGAAGGAGAAGCCGGTCGAGGGTGAGGTGGTCGCGGTCGGCAACGGTGCCATCGGTCAGGACGGCAAGGTCCGCGCGCTCGAGGTCAAGAAGGGCGACCGCGTGCTGTTCGGCAAGTACAGCGGCAACGAGATCAAGCTGGACGGCCAAGAGCTCATCATCATGCGCGAAGACGACATCCTCGCGATCATCGACAGCAAGAAGTGATTCGCCAGTAGCCACAATTAGCTAAGGGATCCGAGAACATGTCAGCCAAAGAGATTGCCTACTCCCAGATTGCGCGCGACAAGGTCCGCGCTGGCCTCGACCAGCTCGCGAACGCGGTGAAGGTCACGCTTGGCCCGAAGGGCCGCAACGTCGTGATTGAGAAGAGCTTCGGCGCTCCCATCGTGACCAAGGACGGAGTGACCGTTGCCAAGGAAATCGAGCTCAAGGACAAGCTCGAGAACATGGGCGCGCAGATGGTCCGCGAGGTCGCAGCCAAGACCTCGGACGTCGCTGGCGACGGCACGACGACCGCGACCGTGCTCGCGCAAGCCATCTTCCACGAGGGCTCGAAGCTCGTCGCCGCAGGCCACAACCCGATGGCGCTCAAGCGCGGCCTCGACCGGGGCGTCGGCGCGATCGTCGAGGCGCTGCAGAAGCTCGCGAAGCCCACGAAGGATCCGCGCGAGATCGCCCAGGTCGGCGCGATCAGCGCGAACAACGACGAGAGCATCGGCAAGATCCTCGCGGACGCGATGGAGAAGGTCGGCAAGGAAGGCGTGATCACGGTCGAAGAGGCCAAGGGCCTCGAGACCACGCTCGACGTCGTCGAGGGCATGCAGTTCGACCGCGGCTACTTGTCCCCCTACTTCGTGACGAACCCCGAGCGCATGGATGCGACGTTCGAGGACCCCTTCATTCTCATCTGCGAGAAGAAGATCTCGAACATGAAGGACATGCTGCCCGTGCTCGAAGGCGTCGCGCGCTCGTCCAAGCCGCTGATCATCGTCGCCGAGGACGTCGACGGCGAGGCGCTCGCGACGCTCGTCGTGAACAAGCTGCGCGGCACGATCAACGTGGCCGCCGTTAAGGCGCCGGGTTTCGGCGACCGCCGCAAGGAGATGCTCAAGGACATCGCCATCCTCACCGGTGGTGAGGTGGTGAGCGAGGACCTCGGCATCAAGCTCGAGACGCTGACCCTCCAGCAGCTCGGCCGCGCCAAGCGCGTCCAGATCACGAAGGACAACACCACGATCGTGGACGGCGCGGGCAAGAAGGCGGAGATCAAGGGCCGCGTCGAGACCATCCGCCGCCAGATCGAGGAGACGACCAGCGAGTACGACAAGGAGAAGCTCCAGGAGCGTCTTGCGAAGCTCGTCGGCGGCGTCGCCGTCGTGCGCGTTGGCGCGGCGACCGAGGTCGAGATGAAGGAGAAGAAGGCTCGCGTGGAGGACGCGCTGCACGCGACGCGCGCGGCCATCGACGAGGGCATCGTCCCCGGCGGCGGCGTGGCGCTGATCCGCTGCCAGACCGCGCTCGACGGGCTCAAGCTCGACGGTGACGAGGCCGCCGGCGTGCGCGTGCTCCGCCAGGCCATCGAGGAGCCGCTGCGCCAGATCGCTCGCAACGCGGGTGCCGAGGGCGCCATCGTGGTCGAGAAGGTGCGCTCGTCGAAGGGCAGCAACGGCTACAACGCTGCCACCGACACCTACGAGGACCTGCTCAAGGCGGGCGTTATCGACCCGGCGAAGGTGGTCCGCTGCGCGCTGCAAAACGCCGCATCGGTGGCCAGCCTGATGCTGACGACCGAGGCCATGATCGCGGAGAAGCCTAAGAAGGACGAAGGCGGCGGCCACGGGGGCCACGGCCACGACCATGGCGGCATGGGCGGCATGATGTAGGCCTGCGCCTTCGCATTGCACGACGAGCGCCGAGCCGGCATTACTGGCTCGGCGCTTTCGTTTTAAAGCGCGTGCAACGCCCCTGTTCGTAGGGCGACGCATGCCAGACTTGGGCCCTACAGATCACGCAATGGCGAACGAAGCGGAGGCCCAGGCCTCGATGACCCAAACCGAGACGGCTCGGCCGAGCGGCCGGCCGGACGGCTCGCGGCCCAAGCATGGCAGGAGCATGCGGAGCATCTTCCTGGCCCTCGGCATCTTCACGGCCGTGCTGTTCCTCGCGCACCGCTACTTCTACGTGCGGCTGGTGCTCGATCCGCAGCTCACGGGCATCGCCAAGAGCCTCGCGACCGCGTTCATCGCCGTGGCGGGCTCGCTGATCATCGCTCACCCCCTGCTCGACCGCCGCTTCGGTCCCTCGGTGGGTCAGGTGCTCGGCTGGCCGGCGCATTTCTGGCTGGCCACCTGCTTCTATCTCTTGCTCACCCTGGGGTTGAGCGACCTCGCGCTGCTGATCGCCGGGCTCGACGGGCTGGAGGTGATGCGGCAGCGCGCGTGGACCGTCGTCGGCGTCGTGTCCGCGGTCATGGCGCTCGGCGCGTACAGCGGTATGCGCCTACCGCGCGTGAAGAACGTCGATGTCGCCCTACCCGACTGGCCCAAGGCGCTCGACGGCTTCCGGATCGCGCAGCTCAGCGACGTGCATATCGGCACGCTGATCGGCAAGCGCTTTGCGGCGCGCGTCACCGAGCGCGTCAACGCGCTCTCGCCGGACGCGATCGCCATCACCGGCGATCTCGTCGATGGCAGCATCGAGCACATCGGCGACCGCGTGGAGCCGTTCGGAAAGCTGCGCGCTCGGCACGGCGCGTACTTCGTCACTGGCAACCACGACTACTACTCGGGCGCCGTGAGCTGGTGCGACCGCGTGCGCCAGCTCGGCATCACCGTGCTGCGCAATGAGCGGGTGGCCGTCGACCACGACGGCGAGCGGCTCTGGATCGCCGGCGTCGACGACTACATGCTGCGGCGTCGCTCGCGCGCAGATCTCGACGCTGCGCTGGGCGGGTTACGCGAGACCGACCCCGTGGTGCTGCTGGCGCACAACCCGCTGACCTTCGAGGACGCGCACAAGCACGGCGTGAGCCTGCAGCTCAGCGGGCACACGCACGGTGGCCAAATGTGGCCATTTACGTGGCTCGTTCGGCTGCAAACGCGCTTCGTCGCCGGGCTGTACAAGGTCGGCCGCTCGCAGCTCTACGTGAGCCTCGGCACCGGCTACTGGGGGCCGCCGGTCCGCGTGCTCGCGCCGGCCGAGATTACGTTGCTCACGCTGCGCAGCAGCTCTACCGCAAGTTGAGACGGGTTTTACGGGCTCGAGGCTCACTTCGCTCACGAGCGTATTTGGGAAATACGCTCTAAGCAGCCGTCGGCGCTGGTGTAGTGTGGCGGAGCTCCGTCCCCGTCCCGCTCGATGAACGCCGCTCCGCCCGCGCCCTCTCCTGCCCAGCCGTCCGCCATCAGGCGTCGCTATGCGGGCGTGTTCCTGATCGCGCTCGCGACGCTGATGCTCGAGGTGCTGCTCACGCGGCTGACCAGCGTCACGGCCTGGTACCACCTCGCGTTCTTCGTGATCTCGCTGGCGATGCTCGGCATGACCGCAGGCGCCGTGCTCGTGTTCGTGCGGCCCGACAGCTTCGCCGACGCCGACGTGGGCAAGCGCATCGCGAGCAGCACGCTGGGCTTCGCGATCGCCATCCCGATCGGTGTCACCGTCTCGCTGTCGCTGCCGCTCGAGCCGGTCACCGATCTCATGACGTTCAGCGCGCTCCTGCTCGTGGGCGCAGTGCTCGCGGTGCCGTTCGTGCTCGGCGGCGTCGCGCTCACGCTGGCGCTCACGCGCAGCGGCCTGCCTACCGGCGTCGTGTACGGCGTCGATCTCGTGGGCGCTGCGCTCGGCTGCGCGCTCGTGGTGCCCGTGCTGCAAGTCGTCGACGCGCCGAGCGCGGCCTTGCTGTCTGCCGCGATCGCCGCGCTCGCTGCGGTGTGCTTCGCCAGCGCCGAAGGCGTGCGCACCCGCCCGGCTTGGATCACCGCCGCGGTGTTGCTGGCGCTCGTGTTCCTCAATACGCGCACGGAGCCCGGCTTCCTGCGGCCCGCGTGGGTCAAAGGTCACCGCGAAGACGCAAAGGCGTTCGCGTTCTACCGCTGGAATACGTACTCGCGCGTGACCGTGCGCCACGACATGGAGGCGCTGCCTATGTTCTGGGGGCGCGGCCGCAACACGCCGCCTCAGGCTGGCACGGCGATCAAGCAGCGCTTCATCGAGATCGATGGCGGCGCCGGCACCGTGATGGTCCAAGACGGGCGCGACCTCACGAAGCACGGCTATTTGTCGTGGGACGTCACGGCGGCCGCGAGCATCCTGCGGCCAACCGGGCCGGCCGCGGTGATCGGCGTCGGCGGCGGTCGCGACATCCTCGAGTCCGCGCGCGTCGGCCACGCGCCGGTCGTCGGCGTCGAGATCAACGACCTCATCGTGGGCCTGCACCGCGACGTGATGCGCGACTTCTCGGGCATCGCCGACCTGCCGAACGTAGAGCTCGTCGCCGACGAAGCGCGCAGCTACATGGCGCGCGACACGCGCGTCTACAACGTCATCACCATGTCGCTGATCGACACCTGGGCGTCGACCGGCGCGGGGGCGTACTCGCTGTCCGAGAACGGGCTGTACACGGTCGAGGCGTGGAAGACCTTCGCGCGGCGCCTCTCGCCGGACGGCATCTTCACCGTATCGCGCTGGTACGTGGTCGAAGCGCCGGGCGAGACCGCGCGCATGCTGGCGCTCGGCATGGAGACGCTCTACTCGATGGGCGTCAAGGAGCCGCGCAAGAACATCATCCTCTTGCAGTCGGATCACGTGGCGACGCTGCTGATGAGCCCCGCGCCCTTCAGCGAGCTCGACCTGGATCATGCTCAGCAGCTCGCCGTGCACAAGGGCTTCAACATGCTGCTCACGCCTCGCCGTGAGCCCGCCCATCCGCTGCTGCGCAAGCTGGTACGGCAGCCTTCCCGGGAAGCGATGCTCGCCTTTACCGCGTCGCAGGACCTGGACCTCACGCCGCCCACCGACCAGCGGCCGTTCTTCTTCAACATGCTCAAGCCGCTGGCATGGTTCACGCGCCCTGGCGAGGTGAAGGCGCTGGACCTGAGCTTCCTCGGCAACCTCGCGGCTACGCAGACGCTGCTGTACGCGACCCTCGTGAGCCTCGTGCTCTCGCTGGCCACGCTGGTGATGCCGATGTCGCGCCGCGTCTCGGATCTCCGTGCGCTGCCTCGCGCCGACGTGCTCGCGTCGCTCTTCTACTTTGCGCTGATCGGGCTCGGCTTCATGTTCGTGGAGATCGGCATCTTGTCGCGGCTCTCGGTGTTCCTCGGCCACCCGACGCTGGCCCTGGCCGTGCTGCTGTCCGGGATCATCTTGTTCACCGGCATCGGCAGCATGTTGAGCGGACACATCGATCTGGACCGCAAGGGCTGGGCGCTGTTCTACCCGTGGCTCACTGCGGCCGGCGTCGTGGTCACCGCGCTGGCCATGGAGCCGGTCATGGCGCAGCTCGTCGCGGCGCCCTCGAGCACGCGCATCGCCGCGAGCGTCGCGCTGCTCATCCCTCCGGCGCTCGGCATGGGCCTGTGCTTTCCGCTCGGCCTTAGGCTCACGGAGCGCATGGAGCTCGCGCGGACCGGCGGCGCGCCGCGCCTCGGCCCGTGGCTCTGGGGCATCAACGGCGCATTTGGCGTGTGCGCGAGCGGCCTCGCGCTCGGCTGCTCGATGGTGTTCGGCATCCACACCACGCTGCTCGCCGGCATGGCCTGCTACGTGCTGCTGCCCATCGCGACGCGGCGCTTGGCTTCGAGCGCGGCCTGAGCCTTCTCCGACAGCTCCTTCACGAGGTGCCCCATCTTCGGGTGCGCCGGCTCGAGATCCACGGTGATGCCGCGCTCGCGGAGCGCCTCGGTCGTGACCGGCCCGATCGATGCAACCAGCACGTCCTTGGCCAGCGCGCTGAGCAGCGCTTGCTCGCGCTGCTCTTGCTCCGCGACCTGCAGCACGTGCTCGAGCTGCTGCGCGCTCGTGAACATCACGGCCTCGGCGCTGCCGCTCGCGAGCAGCTGGATCGCCTGCCGCAGCGGCGCCGTGTCCTCGGGCAAGCGCCACGCATAGACCGGCACCACCTGCACGCTCGCGCCGCGGGCGCTCAAGTACGCGCGCAGCTCTTCGTTGGGCCGGCCATACTCCTGCACGAAGACCCGCTTGCCGGCCAGCTCCGCCGGCTCTAGCGCGGCGATCAGCTCGCGTGTGGTGTTCGGCTCGGGCGCGACCAGCGTCGCCTTGAGCCCGAGCTCCTTGAGCACCGCGACCGGCTTCGGACCTCGGCACGCGATCGGCAACTTGCGCAGCGCCGCCACCAGCAACTCCTGCGGGTGGCGCGTCGCGAGCACGTCGAAGAGCGCGCGGAAGCCGACGCCCGTAAGCAGCACCAGGAAGTCGCATTCGCCGGCGAGCAGGACGTCCCCGAACGCGAGCGCCTCGACTTGATCTTCGAGCGGTACCTCACGCATGGACGGCGCAGCGATGGGCGCGAACCCATAGCGCTCCAAGAGGCGCACCATATCGTCGCTGCGGCGGCTTTCGAGGCTTACGACCCGGAGTGGCGGAGGCATGGGCGGAGAGTACCGGGAGCCGTTGCCTGCAGGTATCGGGACATGGGACCGTGCCCGCGTTTTGAGCGCGGCGCTGCGGATCCTGTTCGACGTGGTCGTGTTTCGAGTCCGTAGGCTCGAGATGGCCAACCTCGCGGGTGCGGTCGCGATCATGGCCGTGCTGAAGCTGCCGCTGGCCGAAGCGCTGATCCGCACGGCCTTTGCGCTACTGCTCAACGCGCTCGTCTACCTCAACAACGACTACCTCGACGTCGAGCTCGACGCGCAGACGCCCGACAAGGATGGCGCCAAGGTCGCTTACCTGCGCGAGCACAAGCGCACGGCGCTGTTCCTGCAGTGGTCGCTGGTCGCGATCCTGGGCGCGCTCGCCACGACCGCGAGCGGCCTATGGCTCGCTCTCGTGCTCGGCGCCGGCGTGTGCATCGCGTACTCGGCGTGGCTCAAGCACGTGCCCGCGCTGGACATCGTAGCCATGGGCATATGGGGCTTCGCGATGCCGCTGTGCGGGACCCCGCTCGACCGTTCGCTCGGCCTGTTGCTCGCGCTGCAGCTGGGGCTCATGTCGGCGGTCTTCGAGACCATCCAAGTGATCCGCGACCACGACGCGGATCGGCTCGCGGGCGTGCGCACGACCGCAGTCGTGCTCGGCCCGCAGCGGACGCTCTGGGTCGCGCGCGCGCTGATGCTGATCAGCGCCCTGTACGCGGGCCTGATGTTCCATCCCGGTGCCGGCGCGATCGCGCTCGGCGCGTTGCTCGTGCCTTTCCGGAGCCGGGCGGTCGACGCATACTGGACGAGGATCAAGCTGATCTCGGGCATCGCTTGGCTGTTCATCTGCGCGTTCACGTTCTTCTACGGTGAGGCGGGTCATGGAGGGTGAGAGCGCTGTGCTCGTGATCGGCGCGGGCCCCGCCGGCGCCGCGGCCGCCACCGTGCTCGCTCGGGCCGGCGTGGACGTCGCGCTCGTAGACCGGGCGCGCTTCCCACGCGACAAGACCTGCGGCGATGCGGTCTCTAACAACGGCCTGCGCCTGCTGCGTGAGCTCGGCGCGCTGGGCGCGATTGAACGTGAGCCCTACGCAGAGGTGAAGCGCGGGGTGGCGCGCTTTCCCGACGGCTCTACCGTCGCGCGCGACTACGGCGATCCCGGCTTCATCGTCGCGCGGCTCACGCTGGACGACGCGATCCGCCGCTCGGCCGTCGCGGCGGGCGCGCGCATGCTGGAGGGCGTGACGCTGCGCGAGCTCATCGTCGAGGCTGGCGACGTCGTGGGGGCGCGCGGCGAGGACGCGCAGTGGCGCGCGCGGCTCGTGATCGCCGCCGACGGCTACGGCTCGATCGCCTGGCCGCACGTCGGAGCCGACCCCCGCCAAGGCCGCGGGCTCGCCATCTCCACCACGGGCTACTACCGCAACATCCGCTTCCCCGAGACCACGACCCAGGCCGATCACTACTTCGAGGCTGAGTTGCCGTGCGGCTACGGCTGGATCTTCCCTGAGGTGTCGGGCGTTGCGAACGCAGGCGTGTACTTGCGACGGGACGCGTACAAGAAGCTCGGACAATCGTTGGGCGACCTGATGGCGGGGTTCATCGCGCGCCACCCCGAGCGCTTTGCGGGCGCCGAGCGCGTGGGTCCGCTGCGGACGTGGAGCCTGCCGATCGCCCCCTCGCGCTTTCCCGCCTCGGCCCCCGGCCTCCTGCTGGCAGGGGATGCCGGCGGGTTCGTGGACCCGCTCTCGGGCGAAGGCATCTGGCAGGCGCTCCATACCGGGATGCTCGCAGGGCGCGTCGCGGGTGAGGCGATCGGGTCAGGGCTGACCGGCGCGCTACGCGCGCGCTACGAGGAAGAGTGCGATCGCGCTATCCGCAAACCGAGCCGGGCCAAGCTCGCGGTTCAGGACGCGCTGCGCATGTTCGTCGGCGCCAAGCTCTATCGGGTAGCGCCGCTTCGGGCACTGCTGTCCGCGGCGTACTCCGCGCGGGCGTTCGAGATGACCAAAGCGTGAAACCTTTGGCCGCGTGCGCCGACCCACGATCGCGACGGGCAACACAGTTTTGTCCGCCCAAAATGGGTGCCGGGAGGGCCAGGCAGCGGCTGGCGCTTGGCAAGCCTAGGCCGCATGTTAGAGTCCGCCCGCGCTCGCCCGCGGGGCGCCTCGGAGCACGCGATAGCCGTAGCTGTCGCTCGAAGCACGGAAGGCTCGCTGCTCCGAAGGTTCGCGTTTTTTTCACACTGGCGCCGGCCCAAGAGCCACGGCGGTGCTGCTTCGAGCGCCCTCTCTCGCGTCCGGATTATGGAGAACAACCTCTTCTTCCGCTGGCTGAATTCCTCGATCGGCAAGAAGGTCGTCATGGCCCTCACGGGCCTCTTCCTTTGCGTGTTCTTGCTCGAGCACCTCTACACGAACCTGCTGCTCTACGCGGGTGACGGTGGTGTCCGCTTCAACGAGGCGTCCCACGATATGGTGCACACGCTGCTGATCCGCATCATCGAGGTGGTGCTGTTCGGAGCGATCGTCGTGCACGTCGTCCAGGCGCTTCGCCTCACGGGCGAGAACTCGAAGGCCCGCCCACGCAAGTACGCGGTCAACGGCACGTCCGAGACCAGCGACTGGTTCTCCCGCAACATGTTGCCCACGGGCGGCGTGGTGCTGTTCTTCATCATCGTGCACCTGCGCATGTACTTCCTCGAGTACCGGGTGCTCGACAACGTCGGCGGCGATGGCCAGCTGACGCTCGCGCAAGAGGTGGCCGGCTCGCTCGAGAACCCGCTGTACGCCCTGCTCTACCTGATCGGCGTGTTCTGCCTCGCCCTGCACGTGAACCACGGCTTCCACGCCGCGCTCAACAGCATCGGCCTCAGCAACCGCAAGTACCACGAGCTCTGGAAGAAGGCCGCGACCGGCTACGCCACGCTCATCTTCATCGGCTTCAGCTCGTTCCCGGTCCTGTTCTTCCTCTCGGGCGCGCTCGGCTGGGACCTCTTGAACTGGAACATCAAGCCATGAGCAGCAAATTCCCGCCGCCTCCCGTCGGCCTCGGCAGCAAGGTTCCACCCCCGCCCGCAGTCGGCAGCAAGCCGCCGCCCGCGCTGGGCAGCAAGCCGCCCGCGCCGGGCGCACCGCCCGCGGCCGCGAGCAGCAAGCTCGACAGCAAGATCCCGCCCGGACCGCTCGGCGAAAAGTGGACCACCTACCGCTCGAAGGTTCCGCTCGTGAACCCGGCGAACAAGCGCAGCATCGAGATCATCGTGGTCGGCAGCGGCCTCGCCGGCGCGTCGGCCGCGGCCAGCCTCGCCGAGCTCGGCTACAAGGTGAAGTGCTTCTGCTTCCAGGACTCGCCGCGCCGTGCGCACTCGATCGCCGCCCAGGGCGGCATCAACGCCGCGAAGAACTACCAGAACGACGGCGACAGCGTTTTCCGGCTGTTCTACGACACGATCAAGGGCGGCGATTACCGCGCGCGCGAGGCCAACGTGCATCGGCTCGCGGAAGTCAGCGTGAACATCATCGATCAGTGCGTCGCGCAGGGCGTCCCGTTCGCGCGCGAGTACGGCGGCCTGCTCGCGAACCGCTCCTTCGGCGGCACGCAGGTGCAGCGCACGTTCTACGCCGCGGGTCAGACCGGCCAGCAGCTGCTGCTCGGCGCGTACAGCGCGCTGCAGCGCCAGGTCGGCCTCGGCTCGGTCGCGATGTACGCGCGCCACGAGATGCTCGACCTCGTCATGATCGACGGCAAGTGCCGCGGCATCATCGCGCGCGACCTCATCACCGGGAAGCTCGAGCGCCACTTCGGTCACGCCGTGCTGCTGTGCACCGGCGGCTACGGCAACGTCTTCTTCCTGTCGACCAACGCGATGGGCAGCAACGTGACCGCGGCGTGGAAGGCGCACAAGCGCGGCGCGTTCTTCGGCAACCCCTGCTACACGCAGATCCACCCGACCTGCATCCCCGTCTCGGGCGATCACCAGAGCAAGCTGACTCTGATGAGCGAGTCCTTGCGAAACGACGGGCGCATCTGGGTGCCCAAGAAGCAGAACGACACGCGCGACCCGCGCCAGATCCCCGAGGACGAGCGCGACTACTACCTCGAGCGCCGTTACCCGGCGTTCGGCAACCTCGTGCCGCGCGACGTGGCCTCGCGCGCCGCCAAGGAGCGCTGCGACGCCGGCTTCGGCGTGGGCACCTCGAAGATGGCGGTCTACCTCGACTACGCCGACGCGATTAAGCGCTACGGCACGACGAAGGCCAAGCAGCTCAACATCGCCAACCCCGACGCCGAGACGGTCCGACGCCTAGGCAAGGAAGTGGTCGCCGAGAAGTACGGCAACCTGTTTGCGATGTACGAGAAGATCACCGGCGAGAACCCCTACGAAGTGCCGATGCGGATCTACCCCGCGGTGCACTACACGATGGGCGGCCTGTGGGTCGACTACGAGTTGATGACCACGGTGCAGGGCCTGTACGCGCTCGGCGAAGCGAACTTCTCCGACCACGGCGCGAACCGCCTGGGCGCTTCGGCGCTCATGCAGGGCCTCGCCGACGGCTACTTCGTGATCCCGTACACCATCGGCAATTACCTCTCGAACGAGATCCGCGTGAAGCCGATCTCGACCGACCACGAGGCGTTCGTGGCTGCGGAGCGCGGCGTGCAAGAGACGCTCGACCGCATGATCAACATCAAGGGCAGCAAATCGGTCGACCACTTCCACAAGGCGCTCGGCAAGATCATGTGGAACGAGTGCGGCATGGCGCGTAACCCGCAGGGCCTGCAGCGCGCGATCAACGACATCCGCGCGCTACGCGAGGAGTTCTGGCGCGACGTACGCATCCCCGGCGTCGCGAACGAGCTGAACCTCGAGCTCGAGAAGGCGGGCCGCGTCGCCGACTTCATCGAGTTGGGCGAGCTGATGTGCGTCGACGCGCTGCAGCGCGAGGAGTCCTGCGGCGGCCACTTCCGCGAGGACCATCAGACGGAAGACGGCGAAGCCCAGCGCCACGACGACAAGTTCATGTACGTCGCGGCGTGGGAGCACAAAGGCACCGGCAGCTTCCAGCTGCACAAGGAGCCGCTCAACTACGAAGTCGTGAAGCCTTCTCAGCGTTCGTACAAATAAGGTGTTTTGACCATGAAGCTCACGCTGAACATCTGGCGGCAGAAGAACGCGCAAGACGAAGGCCGCTTCGTCACCTACCCCGTGGACGACGTGTCGCCGGACATGTCGTTCCTCGAGATGATCGACGTCCTGAACGAGAAGCTCATCGCCAAGGGCGAGGAGCCGGTGGCGTTCGATCACGACTGCCGCGAGGGCATCTGCGGCGCGTGCAGCATGCACATCAACGGCCGCGCCCACGGCCCACAAGCCGGCACGACGACGTGCCAGCTGCACATGCGCCAGTTCAAGGACGGCCAGACGATCACGATCGAGCCGTGGCGCGCCAATGCGTTTCCGGTGATCAAGGACCTCGTCGTCGACCGCTCCGCGCTCGACCGCATCGTCGCCGCGGGCGGCTACGTCTCGGTGAACACCGGCAGCGCGCGGGACGCGAACTCGATCCCCGTCCCGAAGCAGGACGCCGACGCCGCGTTCGCCGCTGCGGCCTGCATCGGCTGCGGCGCCTGCGTGGCGGCCTGCAAGAATGCGTCCGCGATGCTGTTCACCTCGGCCAAGGTCTCGCAGCTCGCGCTGCTCCCGCAGGGTCAGGTCGAGCGCACCGAGCGTGTCTTGAACATGGTCCAGCAGATGGACGCCGAAGGCTTCGGCAACTGCACGTTCACCGGCTCCTGCGAAGCCGAGTGCCCCAAGCAGATCTCGATCGAGAACATCGCCCGCATGAACCGCGAGCACCTGCGCGCGGTGCTCGTGAAGCCCAAGCCGATCGACAACCTCGGCGGCGCGGGCTGATAGGGCGCCAGCTTATTTCATGTGAACGGCGGCCACCGTGACGAGACGGCCGCGGAACGCATCGAACACCTGGCAGGACGGATCCGAGGCGTAGTCGACCGAGCCTGCGTCGTCGTTCACTGCGCTGGAGCGGCTGTGCCAGAGCGTGCCGCCGCGAAACGCCGGGTGCGCGTCACCTATCCTTGAGCGTGATGTGCCAGCACGTGATGTGCCACCCCCTCGCGGTGGTGCCGCCCGCGTTGGCTAGGCATTGGCGACAGGAGCCGACCCGCACGGCGGCGTCGGATCCCTGGGTTTTCCCAAGTTGGGGGCGGATTTCGGCGCGTACGTTTCAGCCCATCGAAATCGCATCTGCGAGCCCGGACGGCTCGCATGGGGGCAGCATGAGCTCACTCATCCTTCACGAAAAAGCGCTCCATGGCTCGAACACGGCCGACGCCGACTGCGAAGCCCTGTGCCTCGCGCTCGCGCGGGAGCTGGTGGGCCGCGTGAGCCTCAAGCAGGCGACACGCATCCTGCGCACGGCGATGGGCGCCGAGGCCCTCACGCGAACGCGTGGTAGCCGCCGCGCGGCCGCATTCCTGCTCGGCGTCGACCGCCGCTACGTGCAGCGCATCGCGCGGGACGTGGCCGGCTCGAGCGCCGAGCCGGAGTCGCAGGGCTAGGCCAAGGGGCGAGCCGCGGCGGGCTGACCGGCTAGCAGCTCCTTGAGGAAGCGGCCGGTGTACGACGCCTTAACCCGGGCGACCGCTTCCGGGGTGCCTTCGGCGATCACCTGACCGCCGCCATGACCGCCCTCCGGGCCCATGTCGATCAGCCAGTCGGCGCAGCGGACGACGTCGAGGTTGTGCTCGATCACCACCACGGTGTTGCCGGCGTCGACCAGCTGCTGGAGGACGTCGAGCAGCTTGTGGATGTCGTCGAAGTGCAGGCCCGTCGTCGGCTCGTCGAGCACGTACAAGGTCTTGCCGCTCGTGCGCTTGCCGAGCTCTCGGCTGAGCTTCACGCGCTGCGCCTCACCGCCGCTCAGCGTCGTAGCCGGCTGGCCGAGCGCCACGTAGCCGAGGCCGACCTCGGCCAGGGTGTCGAGGATGTGCGACAGCTTGGGATGCGCGCCGAACAAGTCGCGGCACTCGTCGATCGACTTGTCGAGCACGTCGGCGATGCTGAGATCGCGATACTTCACCTCGAGCGTCTGGGCGCTGTAGCGCCGGCCGCGGCACACCTCGCACGGCACGAACACGTCCGAAAGGAAGTGCATCTCCACCTTGACCACGCCATCGCCTTCGCACGCCTCACACCGGCCGCCCTTCACGTTGAATGAGAAGCGGCCGGTGTCGTAGCCGCGCGTACGAGCCTCCGGCAGCTGCGCGAACACCTCTCGAATCAGATCGAACGCCTTGGTGTACGTGCCCGGGTTGCTGCGTGGCGTGCGGCCGATCGGCTTTTGATCGATCGCG